>Ga0181516_10001979_pt1 | contig 15094 bp, 11 predicted proteins | sample PEATcosm2014_Bin_25_FD_121104 | JGI IMG/M metagenome (GOLD analysis project Ga0181516, IMG submission 121104) | Peatland microbial communities from MTU Mesocosm Facility, Houghton, MI, USA - PEATcosm2014_Bin01_10_metaG | ecosystem: Environmental > Terrestrial > Soil > Wetlands > Peat | place... | reverse complement strand
TTTGAGCAGTTCTACGCCGTCGGTTTCCCGATGGGCACTCAACCTTGCTTAAGTCCGCTGCGTCTGCCATTTCGCCACGCCCGCGGGAAATTGGCACAGCCCCATCATAAAGCAAGCAGCGATGTTCTACGCTTCGTCAGCCAGGCGGCTGACCTCCACTCGGCCTGGGCCTTTCTTGGTAACCGCCCTTTTCTCGGGAACAGAAGATCGGTTCGGCCGGCCTCGTGCCACTCCCGCTTGGCTATGGATACGATATCCGCGCCGATCCATATCTTGTTCTGCCCTTCATCCATCGAATGCTCTCGCGGCGGACAAAATCGAGGCGCACCCCGGCGCAGCCGAATTCACCGTTCAGGAAAGTCAATAGCGAAGAGAAACCACCCTCCGTTCGGGTCGGTTAACGCTTCTTTGCCGGTTTGGGTGCGGGCTTCTTCGCCGCAGGCTTTGATGGCTTGGCTTCCTGCGATAACTTGCCTTTGGCTGGCGCTTTGGCAGGCGGCTTGGCCGGGGCCTTCGACGCACTCTTCGCCTGTGCCTTGCCCGCGGGCTTTGCCGGAGCTTTTGCCGGACTCTTGGCTGCCGCCTTCGCAACCGGCTTTGCCGCAGCCTTCCCTGCAACAGGCTTGGCCGTTTTGCCGGCTTTGGTTGCAACTACCGGTGCGGCCTTCTTCGCAGCCACCTCTGCCTTGGCCTTTTGAGGAGGCGCGGCGGGCTGTGCCTTCGGGGCGGCCGGCTTCGCAGTCGCCGTGGGTTCCGGAGCAGGCTTTGCCTTCGCTTCAGGCTTCGCCGGCGCCGTCTTCCCGGCCTTTGCTGTCTTCTCCTCAATCGGCTTGGCCGCCGCCTTTTCACCCTTTACAGGCACGGCGCCTGGCCCAGGCTTCGCAGATTTCTTTGCCGGCTCAGGTTTTGCGGATTTCTTCCCATGAGATTTGACGGCTGAGGAATCCGGCTCTTCTTCGTCGGCATTCAGGTCATCGTCGGCATCTTCCCCTTCGTCCAGGCCGTCCGCCTCCAGGTCCACCTTCGGTATGTTCAGACCAAGGTCGATCTCGTCTTCGTCGCCGCCGATATCGTCCAGGTCGTCGTCCCCAACCAGAACATCTTCGGCGTCTTCGTCGTCATCGAATGCCTGTTCCTTGATCTTTTCGGCGCGTTTTACACGCGGCCGTTTGATTGTGACTTGCGGCGGCGGAGCCGGCGGAGAGTGCGGCTCAAGATAGGCACGCATCTCTTCAGGCGTGGTCAACCGGCCGTCGATCAGCTCCAGAAACACCGCGTGCACAATCTCGTTATAGGTTGCCAGCTCCGGCGTAATGCGCATCTCCTGCATCAGCGCATGCGGAATCCCCTGGCGAGCCTCAGGCCACACTTTCAGAAATTGGTGATAGCGTTCCTGAACTGCCGCGCTCTTGCTCGTAAGCCCGAGCCAAAGCACCGCCTCAGGATCGTAGCTTGTGAATAGCTTGTAGCCGGCAGATGCGGTGGCTTTGTCCTTCGACAACAATACTTTTTGGAAGCCCGCGGCCAGCGAATCCAGGCTGTTCCATTCCGCAACGAACCCCGGGCGCAACAACGCTTTCTTCAGCGCCGACAGATCCTTGGAGGGCAGCTTTGCCGTGAGCAACTCCATTTGCGCCGCCGACATATCGGCATGGACACCTTGCAGCAGCAGTCCGACAGACAACTCATGCAGCGCCTTCAGCTTTTCTTCGTCTGCTCTTGCCGACGTCCAGGCTGGGAAGAGGACCTTCATCCAGCCCTCGGCCTCGAGCGCCCGCATCACAGCCAGGCCATCTTCCTCATGGCCAATCTGTTCCAGTTCCTGGCTGGTCCCGTGCGGAGTCAGGAACTCGATCGCTCCCTCGCTCTTCGCATTGTCGTAACGGCTCCGGGTCTTCAGGTCCATCTCCCACCCCAGCCGCGCGCGGAAGCGGGTGGCTCGAATCATCAGGGACGGGTCCTCAATAAAGCCGTAATTCGAAACCAGCCGCAGGGTTCGGGCTTCGATGTCGGCAGCCCCATTCAGAGGATCCATCAGCAACCCGAACGATCCTTCATTCAGCGAGATAGCCATCGCGTTGACGGTAAAGTCGCGGCGTCGCAGGTCCTCCTGTATGGATGCGGGGTGATAATCCGGCTTCCCAGGCTTCGGATAGGTGACGCTGTGAGTGCTGATCAGGTCCACGCGGACCGTCCCGGGAAAGCAAAGGTAGAGGCTTTGCGATGGCTCGTGCTCACCCCAAACTTTTCCACCACGCTTCTCTATTGTTTTCTTTAGTTTAAGCGCATTGCCATGGATTGAAATCTCAAGATCGCGAACCGCATGGCCACTGGTCAAATCGCGCACCGCATCGCCGGTCAAAAACAGGATGGTTTCAGCGTCACGGGCTGTCTCGCGCAACTGGGCAAGCGCGTGGCGTTGGTCGGCTGAGAGCCGGTTTTCCAAAAGGTAAATGTAGTCGGGCATCCAGGTTCCTGCTTCCGCCCTCTCAAGCCGCTTCCAAGTAGCTGATGTTGTTACTGTTAAGGAGAATACCGGAAGAGATGGCAAACCAGTACATTAACACAACTGCCGCGCCTTGGCTAGAGCCTGTTGCACAGCCTTTGCAGCTATCCGGGTTCGCGGCGTCACACTGCTACGTGCGACAATCCAGAGCAATGGCCTCCGTTCGCAAACCCGTCATTGTGCGCAAGTTCTCACGGGACTGGTGTGCCGGCTACGCGGGCGCCACCTTCGGCCAGGATGCCGCCGAGCTCGAGATTCTGGACCTCTCTGGCAAGGTGCTGCATATCGGCTGGGAGCAGGTAAAGTGGGTCTGCTATGTCCGCGACTTCCCTTCCCCCACCCAGGCAAACGACCAGTCTAACCCGGAGCGGCTGCTCCACAAACGCTTCTCCATCCGGCCCCGGACCGCCGGAATTTGGTTGCGCATGACGCTGAAGGACGGAGAAGAGTTGGAGGGGCTGGCTTCCAATGACCTTTCGCTCGTACAGGGTGCCGGCCTGCTCCTTACTCCCCCGGACACGCGCTCGAATACGCAGCGAATTTATGTGCCCCGGCAGGCCATGCAGTCTCTCGAAGTCGTCAGCCTGATTGGAGTCTCCGCCCGCAGACGTGCCGACGCCGCGAGCCGGGAGAAGGAGCCCGAGCTCTTCCCCGCCCAGCCGGACCCTGCGCTGGAAACCTAACCCGCGTTCCCGGTCGCTGCCGCGAGCAGTTCCTTGTAATAAGCCGCTGTCAACCCCAGCACGCGTTCATTGATATAGTGCTTCTGAACCCAGGCGCGTGCGGCCTGCCCCATGCGTTGGCGTAGCTCCGGATCGCGAAGCAGCTTGACCACCGCTTCCGTAATGGCCTCCGGGTAGCCTGGTGGAATCAGCAGTCCTGTTACTTCAGGAACTACCGAGTCGCGGGAGCCAGTCGACATCGTGGTGATGACCGGAATTCCGGTGGATCCGGCTTCCAAAACGACGTTGGGGAATCCTTCCCGCCATGTGGGCAACACCATCACGTCCATCGCCCGGTAAAAAGCCGCCGTCCCCTCAACAAAGCCCGTAAGATGAATCCGCGGATGGCACTCGATGCGCCTCCGTACATCGTTGCCCAGCATATCTTCCGAGGCGTCGAACCAGCCCACCAGCAGAAGGTGAGCCTTCGGTTCCGCTTGCAGAATTGCGTCGAACGCCTCGACCAGTTCCGGCAGCCCTTTATCGCGCGTCAATCGCCCCACAAAGCCGACCACAGGCGCATCGTGCGGCAGGCCGTAACGCTCGCGAACATCGCTCTTGCCGGGCGAGTACACATCCATATCCACGCCGCGGCTGCTGCCGCCCCCCAGCAGATAAAGTTTGGCCGCGGGCGCCACGCCCAGCGCCAGGGCCCTTGCCCGCAGGCTTTCGCTATTGCAGATCACGATGTGGGCGCTGGAAGCCGCCAGCCTTTCGGCTGCCAGCAGAACGCGCCGCTTCAACCCCGTTGTGGCCTCCAGTTTGAGCCCGCGCAGCAGATAGATCCGCCGGGGCACGCCACAAAACCGGGCAGCAAGGGTACCCAGCAGCCCCGCCTTGGGAGTACCGAACTCAACAATGTCGGGCTTGAGGTTGCGCAGGAGCCGCCAGAGCCTGAACAGCGAGACCAAGTCCGCAATCGGCGCAATTCGCCGCCGCATGGGAATCTCGATCGACTCAACGCTCTCGCTCAAGGCCGTGCGCTTGAGCAACTCGCCCGGACTGGAGACCAGCGTGACCCGAAAGCCCGCCTCCCGCAGCGCGCGCAAACGTCCCCTCAGAACTAGGCAGGTCTCATGATTCGTGATTCCAACCACGATGTTTGGCAGTTCCGCTCTGTGTGCTGGCATATCAAAAACGGGTTGATGTACCACGGAAGCCGGCATTGACAAGCCCCAGGCATGGAAGAGGATTCCCCACGCTTTGGAAGGAGACACGGCCAATGTACCATTCGAGGACCCTGAAGCGAACGTGATACACGACACTGTGCTCTAACGCCCCTCCGGCCCACAATCGCCTATTCTGAAGAAAAATCCCATGACGAGACGTCTCCGCCTGCTCCTGCTGATCCCCCATCTGGGCGGCGGGGGCTCAGAGCATGTGACTGCCCTCCTGGCACGGGGCCTCTCCAACGGCAAATATGAACTGCATTTGGGATTGGTCACGCAATCCGGCACCGCCGGGCCCAGTTCCGGACCTGCCTTGCCGCCCTGGGTCACCGTCCACGCTTTGGGCGCCTCCAGGGTCCGTGCTGGAGCCCTGCGCCTCCTCCGCCTCGTCCGCCGGCTCAAACCCGACGTGATCTTGTCGGGCATGGCGCATCTCAATTTTCTGGTCCTTCTCCTGCGGCCCGCATTCCCGTCTTCAACGCGCGTGTTGGTGCGCCAGAATGGAACCGTATCTTCTGCGTTGGCCGATGGAGATTTGCCCCGCTACTCACGCCTGCTTTACAGGTTGCTCTATCGCCATGCGGATAGGGTCATCTGCCAGTCTCGCGCCATGGCCTTGGATCTGGCCGGGGAACTTGATCTGGGCGCCCAGCAGATTGCGGTTTTGCCCAACCCCGTCCATTTGGCTGGAATTCTGGACGCTATCCAGGCGGCAAAACATGAGCCCGGCCAATGGACCGGCCCTGGACCCCATCTGCTCGCAATGGGAAGACTCTCGCGCGAAAAGGGATTCGATCTTCTCCTTCAGGCGCTGGCCAGCGTGCGCAACCAATTCCCCCTCGCCGATCTGCTCATCGCCGGCGCCGGGCGCGAAGATTCCGCGCTGAAAACCCAGTCAAAATCTCTCCGGCTCGAGCACGCGGTTCGCTTTGCCGGTTATCTCGACAATCCCTATGCGTGCTTCCCCGGCGCCACGCTATTTGTGCTTTCATCGCGCCACGAGGGAATGCCCAATGCACTGCTTGAAGCAGCCGCCGCAGGTCTGCCCATTGTCGCCTTGCCGTCCTCGGGAGGCGTCGTGGATCTCCTGCGCAACCGCCCCCGCACCTGGCTCGCACAAGCTATCTCAAGTGCCGCTCTTGCCGATTCTCTCCTGGTCGCCTTGCGTGTTCTTCACTCCGAGCGGCAGCATGCAATCGCTCAATCCTGGTGCCCTGAGTCGGAAGTTCATTCAATAATTGAGCTGTCATCCTGAGCAGCTTTACTCGCCCAGGCGAGTTAGGTCCAGTGATGAACGGGCTGCATTGCATCCTGGAGGGATGCGGGAAAATAGCCCAGGACAAGTCCGCCATTGCGGACGCTGTCCTGGGTCACTGCCAAAAAAGAGTCCAAGCCCCGTAGAGGCGCAGCGAAGTGTTACCGGAATAGGACGTTCATCAGGAGCGAAGAAAGCCGCGCTTTTTGCGGCTTGCGGAGTCGAAAGCCTGCCCTGAGCGAAGTCGAATGGGGATCTGCGGTTGTACTTCGGCGAATTTCAAACTCGCCACACGAGGGCGAATTCTGAGTACCCATGTCTTGTTTTCAGACCTTGGATTTCACAAGCCATCACGCCCCGTTTCTTTTGACGCTGGTCTTCCCAGGAAATATCGGGTGCCCATCCCGGCGCCGGCGACTCAACAACAACTCGCGTCCACCCCTACCCTTCGCTCTCGCTTTGTTCCAGACGCGCCTTCACCAGTTTCTTGATCAGCGCCGCCGGCAACGGTTTGTCCGCTGGAAATTGAACAGTTCCTTTGGATACCGTGAACCCCTTGAGTTCGTCTTTGAATTGTTCTATCGCTGCGGCAGTGGGAAACAAGCTGCAGTGGTTCTTGAACGCGCCGTACCACACCAGAACCTTCTTATGCTTGAAGGCCGGCATCCGGTAGCTGATGGTCTCGGTCGCCTCCTTTGGAAGAGCGGATCTGATCAATGCCCGCATCTTCACCATCATGCCGCGCACAGGTTCCGCGACATCGGCGAAGTAATCATCCACGGTCTTGGGAGCGCCGTTCCCCCTCTTCTCAGGACTCGAATTGCTGGATTCCTTTTTCTTCATGCGCTCGATGCTACAAGGCCCCGTAACGCAAGTCCATGCCCATTTCCGTAGCGGCAAATTGCCATTCGCCTTTGTGCAGTTCCATCCTGCGCTCTGCGCGCAATCGGTGGGATCTTCAACATTGCATCTGGTTTCCTAACTCGGCCTCCCGCTCTTCGCAAGCAGTGTTTCAAGCCTTGATTCTCCTCATGTGATTTGGCTCCTTGACATTTTTCGGCCAAAGTAGTTTCCTTCAAATACTGATCCTTTTTATCTCCAGTGAAAGACCTCGTATCCAGGTCTTTTTCTGCGTTGTCAATAGAGGACGCGCCTCGGGCTGAGTTCCGGCAGACTTAATATTTAGATTGACTTACGTCTTATTCTTCTGCCTGCACGAATATCCACGACCGTCGAGCGCGCTTTCTCCATGCCTTTCCGTCGCCGGTTTCGGCGCGGAACATGACAGCGTTTGCTGGAGGGGCCCTTGCTCGACCGTTGTGTGGATGTTGCAATTGCAGTTTTGCTGCTCACCTTTTTTCTTCCTTTGCTTGCCTGGTACGCCATTCTTGCTCGAGTGGAATCCCGGCGCTCCTGCTCAAATCGCACCAACCCTTTCAATTCTGACCTCTTCAGCCGGCAAATTTCCGGGGAGTTCAGCTTCGAGCGAGCCATTGAGGCGTATGAGGAGTTGATTGACTCCACATGCGCGGAGGGGCGCCAATGAACCTTGCCGCCCTCGTCATTCCCGGTCTCGACCAGATTGCCGGCGCGGAGCGGCAGGTCATATCGCTGGCCAAGGGACTGCGCCGGCGCGGCTGGCGCACCAGCGTGGTTGCGCTCTCCGGAGCAGGTGGACAGGCGGCCGCCGATTTGAGGTCCGCCGGTGTTGAGTTCCTGAGCCTGGAAATGCGCAAGGGGCTTGCCGATCCCCGCGGATGGATTCGTTTCGGCCGTTGGATCAAAAGGGAGAGACCTCAGGTTGTGCACTCCCATCTTCCCCACGCGGCGTGGCTGGCTCGCTGGTCGCGCCTCGCCCAACTGTCGCACGCTTTGCCAGGGCTGGCGTCTCCTTCACATATTTTCATTGACACACTGCACAGCTCATCCACCGGCACTCTCTCCCGGCGCATCGGCTATCGTTGCAGCGACTGGCTCGCGGATCGCGTCACAGCCGTCAGCCAATCCGTCGCGGACGCTCATCTCGAAGCCAGAATGGTGGGCCGGAACAAGCTCACTGTGCTTTCGAACGGGATCGACGTCGGCGAGTTTCATCCGGATGCCCTGACCCGCGACGCCGTGCGCCGCGAGCTTGGCCTCAAAGAGAAATTTCTTTGGCTTGCCGCCGGCCGTCTAGAAGCCGTGAAGGATTATCCCACGCTCCTTCACGCCTTCGCCCACGTCCCCGAGCCTGCCCGTCTTCTTATTGCCGGTGGCGGCTCCCAAAAGAGCGAGCTGTGTCAACTCTCAAAACGCCTTGGCCTCGATGGCCGCGTTCGCTTCCTGGGCTTCCAACCGGATGTGAAGCCGTGGATGCGCGCCGCGGATGCGTTCGTTCTCTCATCTCGGTGGGAAGGACTGCCGTTGGGCCTGCTCGAGGCCGGCGCCTGCGCGCTGCCCTCCATCGCCACCGACGTTCCAGGCTCCCGCGAAGTGATTGTGCGCGGCCGCACCGGACGCCTCACCCCTTCCGGTGAACCTTGTGCACTAGCCAGGGCAATGAACGAGATGATGCTTTCGTCGCCAAAGGAACGCCGCGCCATGGGCAACCTGGCGCGTCTCCATGTCACAGAACGCTTCAGTCTGGAAGCCATGCTCGACCGCTGGGAAAAACTCTACCGCAATCTGCTCGCGCACAGCTATCAATCCCGTCGCGAGATTCACGACCCAATTACAGCTTGAGCGGCGCGCACCTTGCCCTTCCATAGGAAATGGAGAATCGCACCGAGATTAGCAGTCCGCCAAAGGCGATCCGTCGACTCGCTCACCCTGAGCTCCCGCAGGAGCGGCATTAACCCGCTTCACTTGTCCTTTGGCTCCCAACGGCCTCGCCTTTCGATGCTTCCGTGAGCAGCCTCCTGCTCCAATACCACAGAAAGAGAAACGTGCTCACCGTCCAAAGTGAAGTAGCCAGAGCAATCCCGGCCACGCCGAACCAACGCATCAGAACCAGGTTCAGAATCACATCCAGGCCCAGATTGATCGCGCCGCAATAAAGAATCAGATCCGTGCGCCGCATGGCCACGATAAACCGATAAAACACCCGGCTGCAGACGAAGAAAGGAATCTGAATCGCGTACATGGCCAGCACTTTCGTCACCACCGCCGTATCGCCCTGCCCAAACGCCCCATGCTCAAGCGTCACGCGAATCAGCAGGTGCGCGCCGGCAATCAGCAGCACCGCTATCGGCGCTGAAATTAGCGCCGTGAGCCACGCCCATGTGCGCAGCGTATGCCTGCATCCAGCCCAGTCCCGGTGGGCGATCATGCCGGAAAAGTACGGCACCACCGCCGTGGAGACCGCCCCGGCCAGCAAGGTCAGCACCACGCTCACAAAACGGTTGGCATACACCAGCGCCGACACGCTCCCCGCGGGTAGCATGGCCGCCATCGACTGGTCTACAAGCAGCCCGCCCGAAGCCACCATGCCGCTCAGCAGCACCGGCCCATACTGATGCACCACCTCGCGCGCGGCCTCCGTCATCCCATGCCAGCGCAGGCGGAAGCGGTAGCCATGCGCATCCATCATCCCCGCCACCACCGCCGCGTGGATCAGTGCCCCTCCCAATGTTGCGTAAACCATCGCCCAGACGCCCAGCTTCTCGCCGAACAGCAGCGCGCCAAGAATGATTGCAACTGAGTTCACCACCGGAGCCAGTGCGGGCAGCGCGAAGCGGTCGAGGGTATTCAGCAATGCGGTGCAGTTGGTGGCGATTCCAGTAATCAGCACAACCGGCAGCAAAGCATAAAAAATCTGTATGGATAGCTCCAGCTTGGCCTGCGGGAAGTGCGAAGCAATCAGCGGGAAAAATCCGCGCGCCATCAGAGCCATCGCCGCCGAGGCACACGTGAGCAGAACGCACATCCACAACATTGAACTCGACAGAAGCTCTTGCGCGCGTTCATGCCCCTCCTGTTCCCTCACCCGGATCAGCGTCGGCGCCAGCGCCTGGTTCATCGACTCCGAAATCAGGTTGATCAGCAGGCTTGGAATCAGCGCCGCGGCCAGAAAGGCGTCCATCGCGTCGGAGCGTCCGTAAACGCCCGCAACCGCAATCTCCTTGAATGTGGCGACAATCTTGACAAGGATCCCTGCCGCCGCCACCGACGCCGCAGCGCGCAGGATGCGGCGATTGACGCTGCCGCCTTTGAACAGCCCTGCGACTTGGGAGATGGTAGCCATGATGAGCGAAAGATGAGGTGAATCGAGATGCAGTCCAACCGCTGATCTCAGGCGCCCCGCTCCGAGCTCGCCCCCAACGAGCTACTCTCAACAGGGTCTGAAAAACAAGCCGCGAGCCCGGCTGGCTCGTCCACGGCAAGCCGCCCCGCCAGGGCAATCATCGCCATCAGCAGCCACGTCGTCCGGCTCTCCTCCACCGTGGAAACCATCGCGGTCACTGCCCACACGAGCAAAGCCGTCACCAGCGCCAGTTTCAAGGGACCGCGCGTCCGGAAAATCGCCTGCACGGCCAGCACCAGAATGACCACTGCCAGAGACAATGCGCACAGCCCTCCGCCAACCAGAATCGCGAGTGCCGTGTTGTGCGCCGTGTCGATTGGTGACAACCCCGCCGCGCTCACGAATGAGCCCGCCCCCGATCCCAACAGCGGCGCCTGGACAAACGCATGCCAGCCGGCAGACCAGATGTTCAGGCGCTGATTCAGGCCCCCGCTTCGGATCTGCTCGGGGATTGTCGCCAGGCGTTCAAAAGTCTCGTGCGGAACGACAAACCACAGTCCGGCAGTCAGCGCCGGCAATGAAAAAACCCCGGCAAGCGCTGTCTTCGCGTGGCTGCGAGAGAGCAATATACCGCAACCCGTCAGTGCCACCAGGGCAGCCAGGAATCCTCCCCGCGAGGCGGTGAGCAACACCGCAACCAGGCCCAGCGGCAGATAGCCCGCCGCCAGCAACCGGGCGGGCCACCGGGACTCGCTCGTCAACAAGAAAGCCGCAAGCGGAAATCCCAGGTCCAGAAACCGCGCCACGTCATTTGGATCCTGTCCGTAAGCGGCAAAGCGGATTTGCCCCGCGGCGATTGACTCCGGCGAAACAAAATTTGCCAGCGTAAGCAAAGCCAGCACCCACGAACCGGCGACGTAAGCGCGCAGCAGCCAGCGCAGATCGCGCGGGCTTTCGGCAAATTCCCACACCAGCCAGACGATCATCATCTCCTGGAAGTAGGCGCGCATTTTATCCAGGGTTGCCGCCGGTTCCGTGGTCCAGAAATAGGAGCAGCAGAACCATAGGTAAAACGCCATCACCGCCCATTGCAGCGCACCGGGGGTGCGCAGGCGCCCCGCCTGAAGAACGGCCGGAATCGCCACCAGCAACACCACCAGCCCCGCTATGCGCGCGACGTTGCCCAGCGGTTCTCCAAGGTCCAGCGAATACTCCCACGGAATCGCGAAAGCGAAGAGCAGCAGCAATCCCCAGGCAGCCTTTCTCATCGCCTAATACCTTTGGGAGTAGACCAGGCCGGAATAAATGGTGACCCCAATCGCCGACTGGATCGCCGACTCCATTGTCCTGTTCCAGATGTTTTTTGCAACTGAATCGGGCACAAACAAGATGTCGCCATCTTCCACCCGCAGGTCAGGATCAAGACCGCGAAGAAGCCGCTTCAGATTGAGAGCGGTTAAAGTCCGGCCGCCCTTTTGCTCGCGGATCAGCAGCCCTTTGCCGGTCGCCGCGTTCTGCGTCGGCCCCCACGCCAGCGAAAGCGCCTGCACCACCGTGAGCCCATGCACCGGATCCACAGGGAACCCGCCTGGCCGGATTACGTCGCCAACCACATACACTAGCCCCGCGCGGCTTACCTGCACCGTATCGCCTGGGTTCAGCTCCGGATTGTGATCGCTGGTTTTGCCGCTTCCCGTGTCGGTCCCATTCGGATCCAGCACCACCGCGTGCGGCGTCTCCGGATCGCTCCGATAAAAGACATTTACCAGCCGCCCGGCACTGGGCGCCAGCCCCGATGCGGCCGAGATCAGATCGAGCAGCCGGTGGTGAACCGTGTAGGGATACACCCCCGGTCTCGCCACCTCGCCCAGTACGCTTACGTCCTGCCCGGCAGAGGCGGTCACAAGCACTGAAACCAGCGGATGAAGCAGAATTCCCTTGCCCAACAACACCTCTTCAATGGCGTGCGCGGCGGCATGCTCGTCCAGCCCGCTCACCTGCACATCGCCAATCATCGGCAACGTCACCGCGCCGGCCGCGGACACGCGCACCGCCGATCGAAACTCCGGCGTGTGATACTCGCTGATCTCCAGCGCGTCGCCCGGACCGATTAGGGCCGTCATGGGAACGGCTGCTCCTGCTGCTCCCGGAATCGGAGCCTTCGCCCCAGCCCCTGGCGCATTCCACACCGCCGGCGCTTCCTTCGGATTGGGCTGGCTCCTGGTCTCCGTCGTTTGAGGAAACCGCGCGACACCCGTGGGCAACCCGGAAGTGCTCGGCGTAGGCGCCTGCGCGTTGGCCGCCGTCAATCCAAGCAGCACCACCGCCAGCGCCGCCACGGTTCGCGCGACAGGCTTGCCAATTGATTCGACCAGGAGCGCGACTCCCACTGCCAGCCAGAGCCCAACGAAAAAAGTGATCGCCATATAAAGCGGCAGATCGGGCGACACCGGCTCTGCCGGCTGGCGGGCCAAATCAACCACTGCAATATTCGAGCTGTGAATGCCCGCGGCCAGGCCCGCTTCCTCCACTTTTTCCCGCACGCGCATGTAGAGTTCGTGACTGGAATTGGCCTCTTGCCGCATTGCGGCGTATTCGGTGGCAGCCTGGTTCTGCTTCATGCCTGCGCCGGTCGTCTCGTCCAGGCTCTTGCGCACCATCTGTTCGCGATCGGCCGCCGTCTGCCATGCGCCGCGGAATCGCTCCACGAGCTTGGCGTCCTCGGCCTGTTTCTGCCGGTCAAGATCCTGCAACTGGCGTCCTATCTCCACCACCCGCGGAAAGTTCTCGCCATGTTCCGCTCTGAGTTGAGCCCGTTCCTGCTCAAGGTCGCTGCGCCGGGAGCGTATCTGCTGCAAAGGCGCGATCGCAAAGCTGCCGTCTCCGGTCTGCAGCCTCAGATCCGAGCCAATCACCAGTTCCGGATCGCCCTTGGAGGCAGCGCGATATTCAGCTTCGCGCAGAATGCGCTCCGTGGTAGCCGCCACCAGTTGACGGCCCAGCTCATCCATCTCCAGAAGTGTCGAACTATGCTCCGTTTCGCCCGCCGTTCCATTCGTCAGCGTCTCCGGCGCGCTCAGGATGCCGTGCTCCCTCTCGAAGGCAGTCAGCCGTGCCTGGTCCTGGTCGACACTCGTCTTCAATTCCTTGAGCTGGATGTTGAGCCAGTCCGAAGCCCGCGATGTTGCCTCCAGCTGCGACTCGCTATCCTGCCGGTCGTAAGCGTTGATCAGCGCGTTCACCACCGCCGCCGACAATGCCGCGTCCCTCGACCGAAAGCGAATCTCAATCAACAACGTCCGCGGCAAAGTCTGCACCCGCAGCCGTCTCCCAAATCTCTCCAGCAGCCACGCCTGCGCTGCCGGATCGACTGCTGTGCCGGCCTGCGTTTCAGTTCGAAAGCCGGGGAAACGTCTGGCAAACTCGCCCTGGAAACCCGGCGCTTCATAGAGTTTCAGCTCCCTGATCACTCGCCACGCCAGCCGGTCGCTCCGAAAGACATTCGCCATCGTCTCCAACGCAATGGGAGCGGAGAGGATCGACGCCGAGGCGGAATTCTCTTCCGAATCCAAACTGAGCGAAGAAGCCGGCGCGGTTCGCAACTCCACGCGGGCACTGGCCTCGTACTGGTTTGGGGCCACCAGGCAATACACCAGGCAAAGCAGCAGCAATCCCCCCTCGATGGTGAGAATCAGACGCCGCCTCCGCACCAGCACAGCCCACAACTCGCGCAAGGATGTAGTGGAACTATGCCGGCTAACCTCAACAATTGAAAGCGCATCGGGGTGGCGTGGCAAGCTGGGTTGAGCTGTAGAAACGTCCGCCAAGCGAGGGGCACCTCAGGCCCGAAAGCCCTCGCGCAGGGGTGCCCCTGTTATTGGAGTAGACAAACCGCTGCGGAGGAAATCCCCGACAGTGTGCTTCATTCGAAGAAATTCGTCAATGGTCTGCATCACACAGGAAAACACTGTGTGGAAAAGCCCATTCCGTCACGTATCTCATTAGGCTTCTGCCACACCGGTCCTGTACCACTCGACCGTTCGCCGCAAGCCTTCTCGGAAATCGACCTTGGGCTCATAGCCAAGCAGCTTCCGCGCCAGCCCGATATCGGCCAGCGATTCGCGGATATCCCCGGCGCGCGAGGCGCCGTAGGCCGGTTGTCCCTTGTAGCCGGTGAACTCGCAAAGAATGTCAAAAGTCTGGTTCAGGGTAGCGTTGCAGCCCGTTGCCAGGTTCATCATCTGCCCTGAAACCTTCTCCGCCGGCGCCGAAGCCGCCAACAGGTTGCCGTGCACGACATTTTCGATGTAAGTAAAATCCCGGCTCTGCCCGCCGTCTCCGTGGATCGTCACCGGCTCCCCGGCCAGCATTCGCCGGCAGAAGATTGCCAATACCCCGGAGTAGTGCGACATGGGATCCTGGTAGGGGCCAAAAACGTTGAAGTAGCGCAGCACCACCGTCTCCAGTCCATACACGCGCGTGAACGAGCGCAGATAATGCTCTCCGGCCAGTTTCGCAACGGCATAGGGACTGATCGGACTGGGCAGCATTCCCTCGTGCTTGGGCAGCGTTGCCGAATCGCCGTACGCGGCCGAAGACCCTGCATAGATCACGCGGCGAACGCCCGCTTGCCGCGCCGCCACCAGCAGGTTCAGCGTCGCATCCACGCAAGCTACGTTGGTGGCCACCGGGTCCTCGACAGAACGCGGTACGGACGCCAGCGCTGCCTCATGGAAGACAACCTCCATGCCCGCGCAGGCCTTTGCACACACCGCCGGATCGGCCAGGTCGCCGTCAAGAAACTCCATTGCCTCCAGCCCGATCAGATTCTCCCTTTTCCCTGTGCTGAAGTTGTCGATGCCGCGAACAGTTTCGCCGCGCGCCAGAAGCTCCGCGGCAATCGAGCGGCCGATAAAACCGGCGGCTCCGGTAACTAGAAATTTGGCCAATTTTTGCTCCAGGTGCTGGGTTGTGCGCGGCCGAAACCCCGGGACCGCACTGGTTCGCCTTTCTAGCTAGAATACTATTGCCCGCTGAGCGGACTGAGGCCTCCACTACAACATCGTCCATTACAATCGTCACCATGACGACCTCGTCTGTGAACTCTTTGGCTCTTCTCAAGGAAAAGATTGAAACCCGTGAAGCCCGCATCGGAATCGTTGGCATGGGCTATGTCGGGTTGCCGCTGGCGCTGCTGTTCAGCGGCGAACGCTTCCGGGT
>Ga0181516_10001978_pt1 | contig 15098 bp, 13 predicted proteins | sample PEATcosm2014_Bin_25_FD_121104 | JGI IMG/M metagenome (GOLD analysis project Ga0181516, IMG submission 121104) | Peatland microbial communities from MTU Mesocosm Facility, Houghton, MI, USA - PEATcosm2014_Bin01_10_metaG | ecosystem: Environmental > Terrestrial > Soil > Wetlands > Peat | place... | reverse complement strand
TGGGGTTTACCCTGCCCCCGGCGTTACCGCCGGAGCGGTGCGCTCTTACCGCACCATTTCACCCTTACCCCGGCGCTGGAGTTATCGCAACGGCGAGCTCGCCCGGCAAGCCGGGTTAACTCGGGTTTTGCGTTTCCAGGGTGGTCCTCGGCTCGGCTCCAAAGGAGACAGGCTCGAGGGGTAGCCGAGGCGGTTTGCTTTCTGTGGCACTGGCCGTCCACGAGCCTTGAAGCCCGCGTCCCGGACGTTATCCGGCACACTGCCCTGCGGAGTTCGGACTTTCCTCCCCCGGCGGACATCGCGTGAGCGAAGCCTCCGGCAGCGACCGCCCGGTCCTCCTGCCAGTCGTTAGTGTACCGCAGTTGTGGTTTTACGAGCTTTCAGGCGGTTCCAAAACTTGAGATAGCGGATTGTGCTATCATTCTAAGGACGCGCCGGAACCAGAAAGGCCAGCTTCCTTCATCATGAACAAGGCGCGACAGAGCACGCTGAGCGACCTCTTTGCTCGTCCAACACGGGCGGATATTCGCTGGTCCGCAATTGAATCGCTGATTCGCGCATTGGGAGGCGAGGTTACGGAGCGAGCCGGTAGCCGTGTTGCGGCCAGATTGAACGGCGTGACCGCTATCTTTCATCGCCCGCACCCGAGACCGGAGACGAAGAAAGGCGCGGTCGATGCGGTTCGCCAGTTTTTGATCAATGCAGGAGTGAAGCCATGATGGAATACAAAGGTTATCTTGCGGGACCCATCGATTTCGATCCGGAAGAGAAGACATTTTCCGGCGCGGTTGCCGGGCTTCGGGATGTGATCCATTTTGAAGGGAGAACGGCCACGGAGTTGGAGCGCGCCTTCCGCGAGAGCATCGACAGCTATTTGCAGTTATGCTCCGAGACCGGCCAGCAGCCCGACCGCCCCTTCAACGGAAAGATACTGGTGCGCACCGATCCTGAGTTACACCGCAAGGCAGTGATGCGCGCAGCGGTCGAGGGTGTGAGCCTCAGCCGCTGGATCAGCCGCCAGATCGAAAGCGCGCGGTGAATCTGCGGTGCGGCCAATCGCTCGCTATTCGCTCGCATGAGGTTCGTGGTTTTACCAGTTGCGATATGGGATCTTGGAAGAAACTACTTCTACACCCTCTGGAGATTCATCAGTTTTGACTTTGATACCTTTGCTTTCAAGCATTCGTTTGACTCCCTCCACTGTTTCCTTTTCGTTTGGCGATGGTCCAAAAATGATCCTTCGTAAGGGAGATTCCGGCGTAGTAAGTCGCAAAGGGAGGTCTATATATGGTGTTATTCCATACTTTCCCTGTCGAAATTGAACGATTGGTGAACTATGACCAGAACAATGCGCATCCATAAGATTCTCACGGTCGGCATGAATCACGATTCGCCATTCACACTCTTCTGATAACGCCATGTCCTTAAAACGGGCTGCCTCCTCGATGAAATACTTTGCATCAACAATACCGAGAGCATATGTTTCTGAATATCTTCCGATGAGTTCACATTCGGATGGATTTGGTTCTCTGCGAGATTCTTTTCGGAAGTGGATCATTCGACTATCAGGAACTTGAGAAAGAATTCTAAACCCCCAATTACCGAGCCGTTCAGCAGCCTTCCTTTTCTCCTCTGCATTCGCATTGAGTCCAGAATTCGAAGACCAAATATTGAATAATATATTTCCTTTACTTGATGAAGAGCGAAAGAAAAGTCTTCGCAAGCTAAGACAGAATAAAAAGATCCCCGAGGTTTTCGTTGCATCATTTACAGACGATGCTTCGGCTCAAGTTGAGGGCGAGACTAGACCTGGGGATCGCCTAAGTCAATGGAGGGCCTACTCAAACCCGAATGGTGGGTTTAGCCTTGGATTCGACAGCAAACTGATTATGGGAGGATGGAAATTGTCTGGTTTAAAAGGAACATTCGCAAACCTTCTTTTACGTTGTTCGTCGCCATGCAGCACCGAGCCGAAGACCCGCGGGTTTGCCATGCCCGCCTCAAGCACAAGCTGGCGGATCGTCTCCCGGTGCTTTGACAAAACCTCAGACGGCCTCATGGCGAACTACTCCCTCAACTGATCGCAGTTTACCGCCAACTTCAAGGGCCGGCAGACAAATCCTTTGAATCTACAGGCGATAGAAACCCATCCACTCCTTGCGGAGAGGTTTTTTCCTACCTCGCGGAGCCTGTTTACCGGAACTCTGGCCCCGTTCACCCGGCGCGGCTCATACCCGAATACACCTCAGTGCGAATTCACACCAAATGAAGGAGAACGTCATGAAGATTGCCGCGACTATTGCTCGCTACCTTTTGGGCCTGATGTTTCTTGTCTTCGGCTCCAATATGTTTTTGAATTTCATTCCCATGGGGCCGATGCCGGCGGGCTTGGCCGGGCAGTTCTCTGCCGCCCTGTTTGCGGCACACTACTTTTACGTGGTGGGCGCAATCATGGTCGTCTCGGCAATTCTCTTCCTCATTAACCGTTATGTCCCGCTGGGCCTGGTTCTGCTCGGACCCGTGCTTTTCAACATCCTTCTCTTTCACATCCTGATGGCGCCGAAGGGCATAGGAATGGGGGCATTTGCGACGCTCCTGTGGCTGTTGACGGCCTATCAGGTCCGCTCCGCGTTTCGCCCCTTGTTCCAGCCACGCGCTCAAGACTGAGGGCCTGACGACCGGCCTCCTTCACGCGGATTTGCAGAAGCAACCCGGAAAAGCTGTGAGGCGCACCCGCCGGTACTCCGAGTATTCTGTCCCCATGAGGCTTTGCATGATAAGGAGGCTTGGCACTGTAGTGGTGCTGGGAGCGGCAGTTGGTATGAGCGGGCCTGCGCAGACGATTCATGGCCGCGAGGGCATCACTCTGCCTGCTCCGCCGGCAGCCGAGGCCAACCCCGTCGCCGACGATTACTTCGGAACGAAGATTCCCGACAGCTATCGCTGGTTGGAGGACGCGAAGAGCCTCGATACGCGCGAGTTCATCGACGCAGAAAATGCCTACACTGGGCGCTACCTGAAGCAGGCGCGCATTCGGCCGCAACTCGTGGACGACCTGGATGACCTGGAGCGAGTCTCGCAGTGGTCGCTGCCGATCGAGCGTGCCGGGGGTTACTTCTTCACCAAGCGGCTGGCGGGCGAGGAGCAGGCATCCATCTATATCCGGCGCGGCTGGACGGGCAAAGACGAGCGGCTGATCGACCCTGCCGCCCTGAGCCGGGATGTGAATGCATCGGTGAGCCTAGCGGATGTTTCGCGCAACGGCAACCTCATCGCCTACCGGTTGCGCCAGGGCGGCGCCGATGAGATGAGCATTCACCTGCTGAATTTGAAGACCAAGAAGACGCTGGAGGATGAGCTGCCTAGCGCCCGATACGGTAGCGTGACATTCGCTCCGGACGGGGCCAGCCTCTACTACACGCGCCACGACAAGGTGGGGACGTTGCTCTTTCAGCACCAGCTGGGCTCGCGAGTATCGCAAGACAAAATGATCTTCGGACGCGAGTTTCACGGCGAGGAGCTGGGCGCAAATGATCTGCTCAGCGCCGATGTGACCGACGATGGCCGCTACCTTGTCGTCGAGATCGATCGCGGCGTGCCGGCGCGGCGCGTGGATATTGTCTTTCGCAATCTGACCAAGCCGGGTTCGTTCTTCGAGATTCTGGTCTGGGGGCTGGATTCGCGCTTCGATGCGATCTACGCCAGAGGCGCGTGGTATGTGAAGACCGATTATCAGGCGCAGAAGGGACAGATTCTGAGAGGCGATCCCGGCATCCTGCCCGATGCCTGGAAAACCATCGTGCCCGAGGGGCCGGATGTGATCGAGGAATTCTCGATCGTCGGCGGCAAACTCTACGTCGAGCGGCTCCGAGACGTTCAGTCGGAAACTACGGCCTACACGCTCGATGGCAAACCCTCCGGCAAGATCGACTACGACGGCATCGGGTCGGCCTCAAGCGTCGAGGGACACCCCAGCGACCGCTACGGGTTCTTCAGCTTCCAGTCGTTCATCCAGCCGCCCACGCTCTACCGCTTGGATACATTGACGGGCAAGAGAGAGGTCTTTGCGCAGCCGAAGATCCCATTCGATATGAGCCAGTTCGAGTTGAAACAGGTCTTCTTCAAGTCGAAGGACGGGACGCAGGTTCCGATATTCATAGCCGGCAAGAAAGGACTGAAGCAGGATGGAAGCGAGCGGCTGCTGATGACCGGCTACGGCGGCTTCAACGTCGGTGAGACGCCCAACTGGAGTCCGGCATTCGCCTGGTGGCTGGAGCAGGGCGGATGGTTCGCCATGCCCAACTTGCGCGGCGGCGGCGAGTATGGCGAGAGCTGGCATGAGCAGGGCATATTCGAAAAGAAACAGAATGTCTTCGACGACTGGTTTGCTGCGGCCGAGTATCTGATCGCCAACAAATACACGTCGGCTGCGCACTTTGCCATCACGGGCCGCTCCAATGGCGGGCTGCTGATGGGCGCCTCGATCACCCAGCGTCCGGATCTGTTTTCTGCTGTCTGGTGCGGCTATCCGCTGCTGGACATGCTGCGCTACCAGAAGTTCCTCGTGGGCTCCTACTGGAAGACCGAATATGGTTCCTCAGACAACGAACAGCAGTTCTTCTATCTGCTCAAGTATTCGCCTTACCACAATGTCAAGGCCGGTACGGCGTATCCCGCGGTCATGTTCTTTACCGGAGACAACGACACCCGCGTAGACCCGCTTCACGCCCGCAAGATGACGGCTCTCTTGCAAGCGGCTTCTTCAAGCCATCGGCCCATTCTGCTGCATTCGAGTCTTGCAGGCGGCCACTCCGCTGGGGTTGGCGTTGAGCAGCAGATCGACGACGACGCCGACCAGCTCAGCTTCCTTTGGACTGAAACGGGTCAGCCCGCCTCCCCAAAATGACTCAGGATTCGCAAGCCGGGTACTCGCCAAATGTGTTCCACGGTAACCTCATGCCCTGAGACATCCTCTCCGATAATGACAGGGAAGAGACCTGAACACATCGTTCTCGGGGGGTTCTCCAGTCTTTCCCGGCCGAACAAGTCCTGTGTTGAACCGGCAGGGATGGCCGTGCCTCTCTCTTTCCGCAGCCTGAAGCGCTGGGGGTGGTTACCGCCTGCCGCGATCCGTCTGCCAATGCGCCGCGAAGGCAGGAGTCAAGATGCCACGAATCGAAGTGGAGATTGACAAAGTCGAGATTGGCGATCTGGAGACGGGCGGAATCGACAGACGGCAAGAAGTAGAGCGGCTGGCCGCGTTGAATTCAACCGAGATTCTAGATACCCCACCCGAGCCGGCCTATGACGCCATCACCCGGCTTGCCGCCGAATACTTCCAGGCCGATTCGGCCGGGCTCGGTTTTGCCGACGAGAGCCGTGTTTGGATGAAGTCAATCTGGCGCCAGGTTGCCCGAGAGCTTCCGCGGCAGCACTCCTTCTTTGACATGGTTCTCGAAGAAGACGGGCCAGTGATTGTGCCGGATGCTGCGAATCATCCTCGACACGAAGCTCTGATGCCGCGTCTCAGGCAACTGGCCGCTGCGGGCTTCGCCAGCGTTCCGGTGCGCTCTACCGGTGGGCGGATCATCGGCGCTCTGACGATTCTGCACATTAAACCTCGCCCGATGATGCCGCCGGAGTCTATTCGCATCCTTGAGAGCCTGGCCGATCTGGTTTCCAGCCAGTTGGAACTGCGCAAGCTGCGCAAAAGCCTCAGCATTAACAGGCCTGGACCGCGGCGATCCCAACCCTTCGAGGGCAATGACGGAGGCTGGCCAAGCAACGCCGATCTGCGTCAGGCGCTCGACCAACGCCAATTTGTGCTTTACTACCAGCCGGAGATTGAACTCGCGACGCGTCAAATCGTCGGTCTTGAGGCACTGATCCGCTGGATTCACCCTGAGCGGGGAGTGATTCCGCCAATGAACTTCATTCCGCAGGCCGAAGAGAGTGGCTTGATCCTGCCCATCGGCGACTGGGGGCTTTCCGAGGCTTGCAGCCAGATTCAGAAGTGGTGCCATGAAGACCCGCGCCTCATCTCGTTGCGGGTCGGCGTCAACCTCTCGGCCCGCCAGTTCTCCCGCGAGGGGCTGGCAGATCACGTTGAGGCCCTCCTGATTCAATCAGGCATCTCCAGCCGTCAGCTTGGGCTGGAGATGACTGAATCCAGTCTCGTTACGAGTGTGCACACTGCCCTCGACGTGCTGGGCAGCCTGCGCAGACTGGGCGTTTCATTGCTCATGGATGACTTTGGCACCGGCTACAGCTCGCTTAGCAATCTGCATTCTTTCCCTTTTGACGTTCTGAAGATCGACCGCTCCTTTGTTTGCCGCATGAGCGAGGGCGATCAACCGTTGCAGATCATTCGAACCATCATCGAGTTGGCGAGGGCAATGAGCATGGATGTAGTGGCGGAAGGGATTGAAACCGCCGAACAATACCACTTGCTGCGCGGGATGGGCTGCCGATATGGCCAGGGCTTTCTCTTCGCGCGCCCTATGTCGGCTGAGGCGGTCACGCAGTTGCTGAGACTTCCCGGCCGTGTGCTGCCAGAGCCCGAGTTCTCAGAGGCTTGTTTTGCCTGATCCATCCGAGTCTCTCCAATTCTTCCATCGATGATCTCTCACTGAATCCGCGAACGATTCTTGGCGTTCCAATTCAGGAAGACAGTGCGGCTCGTCCGCTCCTGAAATCGCGCGCCGTTTTACATGGGGCAATGCTCACGGTTGCATACTGTCGGGACGTTAAGCTCAATTTCATGCAGCAGCCGACCGCACCTGCCACCTCCCCCGCCACTCCCAGTTTTGCGGGTCTACTTGCTGCGCTTGCCTCGTCCCCGCAAAGACCTCTGACTCAAGGCGACGAGTCTTTGCATGCGGGGTTCAGCGCCGCAACTGCATCGAGTGATGGCCTCGAGGACGACATCGCAACGCTAAGCTACGAGCGCGCCCTGAGAGCACACGCACGCTATCGCACCACGATTCAGCCGCGCCCATATATCTCCGATCCAAGACCGGCGGACCGAGAAGAACCATCTCGGGATGCTCCTGCGGTCGTAGCGCAACCAACCGCCGACCGCGCCGCCGCGCAAGAACAGGACTCGAAGAGAGTCCGGAGCACGCCATTTGAAAGGAATCTCAAATCTGCCAGCATCACCATTCGCCTGAGCAAGGCCGAGTGTGCGCAACTGCAACGGCGCGCCGCCGATGCCGGACTCACCGTTTCGGCGTATCTGCGCTCGTGCACCTTTGAGGCCGAGTCGCTGCGAGCGATGGTCAAAGACACACTGGCCGAGCTTCGCCTTGCCAAGGCTCACAGCAATCCCGCCTGTCCCGAGCCGCCCCGCCGCTCAAAATTTCGGAAAGTGGCAGATTGGTTGGCCCGTCAGTTGAGCCCCAGGCAAACGAATCGCCGTGTGGTGCGCGCATGAAGTCTCGCGCGGCCTACCCGACTTCCAGCATCAGGCATTTAAGGTACTCGGTCTCCGGGAGGTTGAGGACCACGGGGTGGTCGGGGGCCGCGCCTCGCCGTTCGAGCAGCCGTACACGTCTGTGAGTATCAGCCGCGGCAGAGGCCACTGCGCCCTCGAGATCGGCCCAGCTAACATGGTGCGAGCAAGAGCAGGAGACCAGCAGGCCGCCGGAGCGCAGCATCTTGAGGGCCCTCAGGTTCAGTTCCTTGTAGCCGCGCAGAGCCCCTTCGACCGCTCGCTGGCTCTTTGCGAACGCGGGCGGATCGAGAACGATGGTATCGAAGCTCTCGCCCGCCTCCGACCAGTCCCGGAGGATCTGAAATGCGTCACCCTCAACCCACTCGACTTGCGCACCGAGCTGCGCCCGGTTTGCTTTCAAGTTGAGTTCGGCCATTTCGAGCGAGGCGCGCGAGGCGTCAATTCCTGTGACCTGGCCGCAAATCCGGACCAGGTGCAGGGCAAAGCCTCCCTGGTAACAGCAGACGTCGAGCGCGCGACCGGTTGCCCCGAGTCTCCGCGTCCATTCTGCCGTTGCTGCGTAGTTAGAGCTTTGGTCAAGGAAAGCGCCAGTCTTCTGTCCGGAGTTGGCGTCGAAATGGAAGAGCAGGCCGTTGAGTTTGAACTGCGTGCTGGTGATAGGATTGGCGGGATCGGCTGCCCAGTGTGGCGTGAGATTGGGCGCGGCCAACCCTTCCAACTCACGAATGCGGGGGTCGGGTCGTTCGAGAATTGTTGACAGATTCAGCGTCTCCCGAAGGACGCGCACACAACTCTCGCGCACCGCTGCGGAGTCCAGGCCCTTGGCCAGCAGTTGCAGAATCACCAACTCACCGTACTTATCGGCCACCAGACCCGGCAATTCATCTGCTTCGCTGAAGCATAGACGGCAAGAGTCAGTTTGATCGCCGAGCAGAGTCTTACGCCGGGCGATGGCCACGCGGAGGCGGGTTTCCAGCAACTGGAGCCAGACGGCCTCATCGATGGCTTCGCGCGAAACCAGCCGCAGTGCAATCTGCGAGATCGGGCTGTAGAGTGCGGTTCCCAGGAGCAACCCGCGGCTGTCTGCCACGGGCAGGAGCGCGGGCGGGTCGCCCTCGGGCACTTCAAGAGCCTCAATGTCGGAGGCGTAGACCCACAGGTGACCTGAACGCAGCCGGTCGGCGGCTCGGCGGCTGATTCTGGCGCCAATCTCTAGGACTTTGGGGGTGGGATGGTTTGATCGGATCCGGCTCATCGTTCCATCTTCTCATCTAGGGGGGATCTTGCTGGAAACGGCATCGATAGGTTTGTCGAAGGCTCGGATGGAATTCAGGACAGAAGGCAGAAAATCGCTCTAGAACTACTTCAAAGATGCTCTCACTACAGGCTCTATAGTTGCTTTTCTTGGTGTTTAAATGGAGCCGAAGATCGGACTTGAACCGATGACCTGCTGATTACGAATCAGCTGCTCTACCAACTGAGCTACTTCGGCTTCCTCTTGAGATTGTATCGTTGCGCACGCCTCCGGTAAAGCTCCGCGCCCCGATCAGCCGGCGACAGCGAGCAGCAGGATGCAGGTGATGTTGTCCTGGCCGCCGCGCTGCTTGGCGATGTCGATCAGGCTGGCACAGGCCGACTCAAAGATCGTTGATCCCAGTATGGCGGCGATTTCATCCGCACGCATGTAGCGAGTGAGGCCGTCGGTGGCTAGCAGAACCGCTGCGCCTGGCTTGAGATCGACCGAGTAAAAGTCGGGCTGAAGCTCGGGAGCTACGCCGACCGCTCGCGTAATCACAGACTCCATACCCTTCAGGTCGGCGGTCTGCGCGGCCTCAGGGGTTAGCGTGCCGTTGCGTATGAGTTCGTTGATATAAGAGTGATCGACCGTAAGTTGTACGCAGCGGCCGTCCTGAACGAAATATGCACGGCTGTCGCCGACATTGCCCAGGATGAGCCTGTCTCCGTCGAGCGCTGCTGCCACGGCGGTAGTTCCCATTCCCCGGTGTTCGGGGATCTGCGCGTGCTCCCACACATCCTGATTGGCGGCGTTGAGGGCCACTTGAAGCCGTGTGCTGACCGGCGCACCCGAGGCGGCTGAGGCGGCGAAGCTATTCACCACAGCTGCCACCGCATGGGCGCTGGCCACCTCGCCGCTGGCCATGCCGCCCATGCCGTCGCAGACAACATAAATGCCCAGCGACTCATCGTAACCGAAGGCATCTTCGTTGTTCGTCCGAACGCGGCCCACATCACTGAGCGCCGAGGCGACGATGCGCATGGGCGCAGGCGCGGCGGGAGTTTGCATGGCTTCGGGCGCGGAATTTGACGGCACTCCTGAGGTTGTTCCGAGTGGCGCAGGCACGTTTGTATATTCTTCGGGCATAGTCTCCGTAAAAAAACAAAAAACAGCCAGGATCGGGGTTCACGCAGCCGAACCCTATCCGTGAGAATACTCTAGCGAGCTACATTCGAGACACACCGAAGTCCTTTCATGAACTCCGAATTGAGCAGTGGCGCTCCGGGGCCAGAGGCGTCGAAGAGCACCACCTCCGGCGTTTGATTGTTGAAGCCGAAAGAGAACTTCAAGCGGTTTGGCGCGACCTGAGGCGCCGAGAAACTGAAGTGAAAGATCGACCACGGGCCAGTCATCGCCGGGGCGGTATTCCTTTTTGTGGCCAGGGTGATGTTGCTCGAGGGTCGTGAGACCCAATGGAACGAGGCCGATTGACCACCCGATTTGATCTGCTTGCCATCGATACTGAGTACCGCATCGGAGGCTCCAGAACCTTTATCCTCGCTCAACGTGAAATCCAGCGAAGGCTGGTTTCCGCCTGCGGCAAAGAGTGCTGACGAGACTTTTTGCGCGTTCGAAAGGGAACCCAGAAAAGCAGGATTGATGCTCGCCGCCGAGCTTGGCGCAGGCACAAATTGCGAGCCCCGCTGGGCCACCAGCGCGCGCAGCGTTATGGTGAACCGCGCGAGGGAGCCCGATCCGGGCGCGAAGACCTGGGCCACCTCTTCGGTCGAGGCTTCCAAATTCGACTGCGGGTTAAAGGGGAACTTGGCCAGAATCGGTGCAATCTGCGCGCAGAAGGCTTTGGCCCCGCCGCCGGCCGCGTTGGCGGGCGCCTGGGCAGCCAGGTTCATGGCCGACTCGATCGGCGCTTCAAGAAGATTGAATGTCGTCTTGTCCATGCCGCCCGTCGGGTCAGGCACAAAGCTGTTGCGCAGGGTCTCCGCGGTCTGCTCGGCGGCGAGGGCTGCTTGCATCACCGGCGCGGCTGCGGTGGGATCGTTGGCGCTGGTTGCGTTCAGGGTGAGATTCTTGATCGCACCTTCCAGTCCGTGCAGGGACTGGATGTATCCCTGGTTGGATGCGCCAATCAAGCGATCGCCGGGATTGACGGACGCAACGACGGACTGCGGCGCTTGGAAGGCCGACGCGATCTCCGGCACGGCAACGCCCGTATGAAGCGAGATCAGCGAGAAGAGTTCCAGCAGGGCGGAGGTGTTCGAGTCCAGCGCGCCTAGCTTGTTGCCCGCGTCGGCAAAGCTGCGGTAGGGAATAAACTGCGCCTTGATGAGGTAGGTGCGCCAGGTTTGCATGTAGTCCGCGACATAAGCCTGCCTCAACTGAGTTGAAAGCGCCGCGCGATCGATCGGCGGCCCCGACGAGGGCCCGAGCACCCACTCTTCTCCGCGGAAGTAGGGATCGGGATGCAGGATCGCATGCTGCATAAAGGCAAAGCCATCTTTGCTGAACGCGCCCTGCACCGAATAGTTATCGAAGATGTACTGTTCCGAGCCGGGGAACTTGCTGTTGAAGTCGAATGCCGGAAACTTGTGGTTGGCGGTGGCCAGCATGCGTTGGTAGACGTGCTGGAATTCCTGGAAACCGTTGAGGTAGAAGTGGGCATGCGCGACAACGATGTCGTTCGCTGTGCCGCCTGCGCCGGACATGCACGAGGAGGGCTCGGCCAGCAGGCTCGCATAGAATGCAAACTGAGTCTGAGCGAGACGGGCGAGGTTGGGATCGGGCGAGGCTGTTCCTGCCCATTCACTCATTAGAGCCGCAGGCAGAAAATCCAGCGTATCCTGCGCTGAGTCAGGGTTGGGATTAGAGGCCGTAATCAGGTACGCCTTCAGCGGCTTATAGGTTGCGCTGTAGTCTGAATCCGGAGTGGGAGCCGCCGGCAGAGCGCGCAGCTTGGCCAGCGTGTTTTGCTGAGTCGGGGTCAGCAAGAGGCTGCTGAATCTCTTCGCATAGGCTTGGCAGGCTACGGGATAAAGTGCATAGCCGCGATAAAGACCCATGCGGTCCAGCATGGGCGCGCCATCCTTGCGATAACCGCGAAGCTCCTCCAGCACCGCTCTCAGATTGTCCAGAGTTTGCAGATCGCCCTGCGAGGCAAGACTCCCCCCAGCGACAGGCGAGACCGGCACGGCAACCGCCATGGTGACGCGTTGTTCCAGAGCGCGATTCTTAAAGAACGAAATGGTCGAGAAGGTCAACAGCAGCAGAATGATAACGCTTGCCGTGGCCAGCAAAGCCAGCTTGAGAAAGCTGGTTCGGGTGTTGGCGCGGCTGGTCTCAAGGGCCGACTTATCCGCCAGCAGGATCTTTGAGAAGAGATGTGGCAAAAAGACCCACTCCGCGATCTTCCGCGTGCTGCCCTGCCTCTGTTGCTGCGCTGGCTGCTGCGTTTGTGCCGGCCCGACGTCGAGGACGTCTTCGACAATATGGGCGCGCATACCTGTAAAGAAGAATCCGCGCAGGAAGGGATTGACACCGATCTGGTTTGGCCGCGCAACCTCAGCCAGAAAAGAAACAAGGCCCGCGCGCAGCTTCCTCAGGTCGCGGGGAAACTCGTAGGCCCGCGCCAGATCCTGCAACTCGCCGCCTCTCGCGAGAATGTCGAGGCGAAACTCGCTGAGAGCATAAAGAAGCTGGTCAAAGCGGCTGCCGATCTGTGCCGTCGCCTGCTCCGCATAGAGGCCGGAGCCCGAGGCGAGAACCGAAAGCAGCGATCCAATGGGAAGCTTGACCTCCTCCTCCGAGAGCCTGTTCACGTAGTCGGCAAAAGGTGCGACATTATCCAGCTTGGTAAAGAGCACATAAATGGGCGGCGAGATGCCCAGCGTCTGCGAGAGCTGACAGAGGCGCTCATTCAAAGACTGAGCCAAGGCCCGAATCTGCTCCGATGTATTCGGAGCCATGATCCGCTCGATGCTCACACACACCACAACCGACCGCGCGGGCGTACGGCGGTCCATCGAGAAGACCGAACCGAGCCGCGCGGGAAGAGTCGCCTTAACGAGCCTGAACCATAGCGGGGGCTGGCGCAGCATCGATCCGCCGGCCTCGACGAGCAAGAAATTGCCGGCCAGCCAGAAATTGGCCAATTGCGTGGGAACGACGGCTCCGCCGCGGAAAACGTTTCCAGCAATTAGCTCGGGATCGAGGCCCGACTGGAGTACGGTCTGCGTTTTGGCCGAATTCTCATCGCCGATCACATAGATCAGCGGCAGCGCGGCAAGCGACTTGGCGCCCGCGCGGTTGGCTTGGCGCACCTTTGCATCCGCCTCACGCAGCAGCGTGCTCAGATTGATCGCGTCGGGTGTATCCGGCCCGGCAGACTGCCCGATGGCGACGTCCAGCTTGTGCAGATACCAGAGAACAAAGACCGTCGTCAGCGCGCCCAGCAGGCCCAGAATCGCGCAGAAGATCACCAGCTTTGTGCCCTCAAGATGCAGCGCAAACGCTCCCCAAATCACCAGGGCCAAATAGAGAACAAAGATCAGTACCCCAATCAGAACGCGTTTCATAGGGGGTTCTCCGAGTGGCTTCTTGCACTTTGAGAGAACACGGTAGCGGGAGATTCACCGCCGCCGCGCGCGCTCACGGGCATCGACTGGCCGAGGACCATCACGTATCCGGCATAGGCCAGCAGCGTGAGCACAATGAGCACGGCGGTAGCGATCGCCAGCCGGCGCACCCACGGATCGCGCTTGAGAGCGGGCGGCGCGGCCGGAGTCGCTGACGGGCGGAAGAGCGTATAAGCGCCCCGAATGTGATTGATCTTCTCGCGAATTCGGTTGAGGATCGTGTGAATCTCCGAGGCATCCCCAAAGGCGAAGCGGCCTCGATAGCCCAGCAACAAACACAGTGCGTGCAGTTCCAGCACGTCCGCGACCTCGGGCGATTCGGGACGATTGATCAGCTCGGCGACGTTGCGGAAGAAGTACTCGCCGGCGAAGCGCCCGCCGAACATCTCCTCCTGCAAGGGCCGGCGCGCCCAATCGGCAAAGGTCGGGTCTTTGGATTTCGGTACGCTCTCATCGAGAAACCCGATCATCGCATAGATGGCCATCTTCGGGGCGTCGTCGCTGTAATCCATCGCCGAGGCGTCTTTCACCGCGGCCGAGATCATCTTGCGCAGAGCGGCGCGGAAGGAATCGGCATTCTCGACCCGTTGGTCGAGAAACCGAGTGCGGAGAATGACCGTGAAGACCTCCTGAAAGGCCAAGGCAAGGCTGTTGACCCTCATCTCTTGCAGTGTTGAAGCCGGGGCGGCAGTCATGTGGTGGTCTCCATGATGATCGTGAGGTCAAAGGTGGCGTCGCCCAGGTCGCCCGGCGGAATGCCGGAGGAAAAGCTGAGAATGGCGAGCCCGTTGTGCAGAGCCTCGACGTCGATCGAATATTGGAGAAACCCCCAGGGCTCCTGGCGAAGATTGGAGTTCAGAAGCCAGAGCGTGTCTTCGCAGTATCGGCTCTGCGTCTGCAAGTGGTGGGAGCCAAGATGCATTCCTTCAGACCGGACGACCCGCAACATAAACTTCATAGCAGGGACACCACCGCGGGGCCAAAAGTTGAAATTCGGGTTGACGTCCAGATCGATGCAAAGGGAACCCCCGGCGAAAGCAGCTCGACATTCGTCGACAGCACTTGCGGTCTCTCCGGACGAGCCCCGGGAATCTCCGCTAAGTCTATTCGTCCGGTGGGTCAGGGTCCAACCGCATTATAAGCTCATTCTTTTTAGGTAAATAGGCAAATCGGGCGCGACAGAATGATTTATGCTGCCCGCAATGCAACGGAGGGATCAAGGCATGGACAAACCGACGACGCCCGCTGGACCCAATGCGACTCCGTGGCCGGAAGACTCCGGCTCCGAACAGGACTTCGGGTCGACGGCAATGGGCAAGTGAGCAAGATGCTGTCAACTGGTTCACCAACCACGCGGCACGCAGCGCTACCAGTCCGCACAGCGGATCGACGAGGACGCACCGACCCGGGCCATGTCGTTCACGCTCTTCACGATTAATCGTCGCGCAGGACAAAAATGGAAATCTGTGGCGCCGCGATTTCGACGGGAACGTAAACGCCCAGGATGCGCGTCTGGACGATGTGCTCCCAGCAGGGGCCAACGCGCTCAATCGAGAAGTACTGGCACTCGACACGCGCGGCAATCTGAGGCGGAGGCACGGAGAGGTGTGTAAGTGCGAGGCCCGGCAAGGCGCGCTTGATCAGTTCAACTACAAAACGCGCCGAGCAGATCTTGATAAGCCGGGGCGTGTTTGCGATCAGGGCGGCGTCGCCGATGGGCGATTGGATTTCGAGAATCCATCGGCCCGCACCCAGGCAT
>Ga0181516_10001975_pt1 | contig 15120 bp, 18 predicted proteins | sample PEATcosm2014_Bin_25_FD_121104 | JGI IMG/M metagenome (GOLD analysis project Ga0181516, IMG submission 121104) | Peatland microbial communities from MTU Mesocosm Facility, Houghton, MI, USA - PEATcosm2014_Bin01_10_metaG | ecosystem: Environmental > Terrestrial > Soil > Wetlands > Peat | place... | reverse complement strand
CGTATCGTTCGACGACTGCGACATGTTGACGTGATCGTTCGGATGCACCGGAGTTTTGCTGCCGAGCGCCGTCCCGGCGAGCTGACAGCAACGATTCGAGATGACCTCGTTCACGTTCATGTTGGTCTGGGTGCCCGAACCGGTCTGCCAGATGCGAAGCGGGAACTCGTCGTTCAAGGTGCCGTCGATGACCTCACGGGCCGCGCGCTCAATGAGCTCGGCGCGCTGCGCGTCGAGCTTGCCCAGCGCCTCGTTCACCTGCGCCGAGGCGAGTTTCAAGACACCAAAAGCCCGGATGAGCGCCGGCGGCATGGTGTCGTGGCCGATCGCGAAGTGGTGCAGGCTGCGCTCGGTCTGAGCGCCCCAGTATTTGTCGGCGGGAACCTCGATCTCGCCCATGGTGTCTGATTCGATGCGTACGTCTGGCACGATGTCCTCTCTACTTCTTCTCTGACTTTCTTACCGCAGTTTTGGGCACCACCGATTCTTCCAGCCCCGAGCAGCCCACGCCGCGCAACCGGGTGGATTTCCAGTCGCGAGAGTCCCCTAGAGTGCCGCGCCGACGTCGCTCCGAGGGGGCCCGGTGCCGCTCGTCCCACGAGCGGCGATTCGACAGCGCCAATGATCATTACGATGAAATTCGTCGCAGTCTGCCCACTTCACGATTGGATCGCCTATGGCCGATACGTTTACCCCCGCCTCACGAGCGATCTTCGACAAGAAGGTCCTCGCGCACGTCGCCACGCTCGGACCCGACGGCGCACCCCAGGTCACGCCCGTGTGGGTCATGCTCGACGGCGAGGACATCATCATCAACACCGCCCTCGGACGCGCCAAGGCGCGCAACCTGGCGAGTGACGCACGGGTGGCGGTGTCGCTCACCGACCCCGACAACCTGTACGCGGCGATCGTGGTGCGCGGTTCGGTCACGGGCTTCACGACCGAGGGGGCCGACGAGGTCATCGACCAGCTGGCCAAGAAGTACCTCGACGTCGACAGTTACCCGATGCGCCGCGAAGGCGAGATCCGCGTGACCGTGCGCATCCACCCCGAGCGAATCTCCCAGCAGCCCGAATAACTCCTCAGCGGTACCTCGTCGTCTCGCCGATTGTCAGTCGTGACGTCGAGGTCGCGCGAAGCTCGTGGCCATCACTCGCGAGCGTCTCGCCGTCAAAGCTCCACACCCGAACCGGTCGCGGCGGCGCGGGCCGATTGAAGGCGCCGCGAATCGTCGCGACGTCATTGGCGAAGTTCACCTCGTCGTTGGTCAACATCGCGGTCACGACCTGGGCCTGGGTCGGGGCGTTCTCGGCGCTGACGACCACGTGGTCGAGCTCGATCAACCAGCTGAGCGTCGCCACGTCGCGCGCGCACAACGACGCCGCGTAGCCCTCGTCGATCTCGAGCCAGACGCCGAGTGGCGAACGCCACAGGTCCTTCGCACCGGCGGCGGCGATGACCGTGTTGGCGTCGACCAAGGAGAGGAGGACGGGCGAGGACTGTTCGTGGACCCAGACGGTGACCTGGTCGAGGTGCGCGAGCGACGTCGAGAGGTGCACCAGTTCCATGCTTAAGGCTGCAGGTCTTCCTTGGGCAGGCGTTCGATGTTGACGTCGCGAAAGGTCAGCACGCGCACCGATGGCACGAAGCGCGCCGCGCGGTACATGTCCCAGACCCAGGCGTCGGTGAGCGTGACCTCGAGCAGCGTCGGTGTCGCCGAGGATCGGACCTCAACCGAGACGGTGTTGGCGAGGTAGAAACGTCGGTCGGTCTCGACGGCGAAGTCGAACATACCCACGACGGCCTTGTATTCCTGAACGAGTGCGAGTTCTAGGGTCGACTCGTAGTCGTCGAGCTCTTCTTCGCCCAAGGGACTAGGGACGCTCGGTAACGCGGAGCTCCTTGATCTTGGCGGCCTTTCCACGCAGATCACGGAGGTAGTACAACTTGGCGCGACGCACGTCGCCGTAGGAATCGACTTCGATCTTGGCAATGGTGGGCGCGTGCACCGGGAAGGTGCGCTCGACGCCGACCCCGAAACTCACCTTGCGCACCGTGAAGGTCTCCTGGAGACCCGCACCCTGACGGCGAATGACGATGCCCTGGAAGACCTGGATGCGCTCGCGGGTGCCCTCGACCACGCGCACGTGGACCTTCAGGGTGTCGCCGGTTCGAAAGGCTGGAATGTCGTCGCGAAGCGAGTCGCGGTCAATGAGGTCGGTCGGATTCATGAGAGCGGTCCCTTTCGGATCACTGAGGCTTTAGAAGTTTAGCCGTTGTCACGGGGTACATCCACCGCAGGAAACTCGTCCAAAAGCGCCCGTTCGTCGACACTCAGACCGCCGCGCCGCTCGATGAGGTCCGCTCGGCGCGCCAGGGTTCGCCGTAGCGACTGGGCGAGGCGCCAGCGCGCGATGCGCGCGTGATCGCCCGAGCGCAGCACCTCGGGCACGACCAGACCGCGGTACTCCACGGGCTTGGTGTAGTGCGGGTACTCGAGTAGTCCGTCGGCGAAGGTCTCGTCGACGCTCGACTCGTCGTTACCGAGCGCACCCGGTAACAAGCGCACCACCGACTCCAACACGCACAGGGCCGCCAGTTCACCGCCGGCCAGGACGTAGTCCCCCACCGAGATCTCGTCGTCGGCGACCAGGTCCAAGACCCGCTGATCAAAACCCTCGTAGCGTCCACAGAGCAACGTGAAACCTTCGAGCCGTCTCAGTTCGTGGGCCACGGCGTGCGTGAACGTGCGTCCCGAGGGTGTGAGGGCGATCACCGGTCGCGCGAGACCGGGGGTCTCTTCCACGGTGCGCACAATGGGCTCGGGTCGCAGCACCATGCCGGCACCACCACCAAAGGGCGTGTCGTCCACGCTGCGGTGCGCGTCGGAGGTGGCGTCGCGAAAATCGTGCACGTGGACCTCGACGACGCCGCGTTCAGCCGCACGACCGAGCACCGACGTCGTCGCGTAGGCGCGAATGGCGTCGGGGAACAACGTCAGTACGTCCACGCGCAGCGTCATTCGAACAACCCCTCGGGAACGTCCACGTCCACGCGAACGTTCGCCTCGACGTGAGTGATGAAGGTCAGCGGCACCAGGGCGCCGGAGTCGAGCACCATGATGTCGCTCGCCGGATTCGCCTCGACCTCGACGACGCGTCCGCGGCGCACTCCCGTCGCGTCTACGACCTCGGCGTTGAACAGTTCGTGGATCCACAAGGCGGCGTCGTCCTCGAGGGGCGGTGCGGACAAGATGACGCCGCGCCACTGTTCGGCGTCCTCGCGCGACACCAGCCGGTCGAAACTGACGATGAACCGGTTCTGGTGGGCGCTAGCCGCCACCACCACGAGCCGTCCGCGATTGGTCTCGAGCGTGGCGCCGGCGTCAAGTCGCTCGACCCGGTCGGTCCAGAGGTCGACCAGCACCTGACCCTTCAGGCCGTGGGCCTTGATGATTCGCCCTACCTCGAGCACGGGGCGCTCGGGCTCGCGATTAGTCGACGATGTCGACTGAGGTCGTCACGCCGTCGCGTGCACCCGCCGCACCCACGAGGGCGCGGATGGCTTGGGCGGTGCGCCCTCGACGGCCGATGATGCGGCCCATGTCGTTGGCCCCGACGCTGAGCGAGAGGATGACCTTACCTTGGCGCTCGCTGACCTCGATGGCGACCGCCTCGGGGTCCTCGGCGAGGGACTTGGCGATGAACGCCAGCGCGGCGGTCGCCGAGGCAGCGCGCTCGGCGCCGTTGGAATCCAGACTCTCGTTCGCGTAGTCCTCGTGGTCGTCCACGTCGTCAATCGTGTTGATGTCGCCCGCGACGTAGTCGTCGTGCACGTCGCTCACTTGGCGGCTTTCGCGGCCTCGAAGGCATCCAGCGCGCCGCTCGCCTTCAAGAGTTTGGCGACTCGCTCGGTGGGCTGGGCGCCGTGCTGGAGCCAGTGCACCACTTTGTCGTTGTCGATCGAGAACACGGTCTCGGGGCTCGCGTCCGAGACGCCCCGAGGTTGGTAGGTGCCGACGATCTCGAGGAACGCACCCGATCGGGCCCGACGACTCTCGGCCGCCACGACGCGGTAGGTCGGTTGCTTCTTCTTACCCATGCGCACCAGACGAAGTTTCACAGCCACGACGAATTTCCCTTCAAACCTTTTGCCCTGGTCCACCAGGACTGGGCGATATACCCGAGCGTCAAAGTTTAGCGTTGTTTAGGGGGCGTGACCCTCCCGCCCTTCTTCTTCTTGTTTTTGGACCCGCCGCCGGTGCGTGACGCCGCGCCGGCGTTCATACCCGCCGCGAGCGACTCGAAACCGGGTGGCACCGAGTCGGTGCGTTGGGCCTGGGCCCGTGCGGCGAGCGTGGCCATCTTGCCCATCGCTCCGGGCATCGATGGTTGGGTGCCGCCCATCTGGCGCATCATCTTGCGCATCTCGCCGAACTGCTTGAGCAACTGATTGACCGCGCTGACACTCGTGCCCGAGCCGCGGGCGATGCGGTTGCGCCGTGAACCGTCGATGATCACCGGTTCACGGCGTTCGCGCTTGGTCATCGAGTTGACGATGGCCTCGATCTTGTTGAGTTGCCCGTCGTCGACGTTCGAGGCGGCACTGCGCATCTCCTTGGTGACGCCGGGCATCATCTTCATGATTCCGCCCAACGAACCCATCTTGCGCACCTGATTGAGTTGGGCCATGAAGTCGTCGAGCGTGAAGGTGCCACTCATCATGCGTCCGGTCGACTCGGCGATGACGTCGGGGTCCATGGTGCGCTCGGCCTGTTCGATCAGGCTCATGACGTCACCCATGCCCAGAATACGCGAAGCCATTCGGTCGGGGTGGAACAGGTCGAAGTCCGCGATCTTCTCGCCCGTGGACGCAAAGACGACTGGCCGTCCGACGACGCCCCTCGCCGACAGCACGGCGCCGCCCCTCGCGTCGTAGTCGAGCTTGGTGACGATCATGCCCGTCAGCGCCAATGTCTCGTGGAACGACTTGGCGGTGTGCACGGCGTCTTGACCCGTCACGGCGTCGATGACGAGGAACGTGTAGTGCGGTGAGGTCGCGTCACTGATGGCGCGCACCTCGCGCATCAGCGCGTTATCGATCGCGAGGCGTCCCGCGGTGTCGATGATCACGACGTCGCGCCCGAGTCGCGCCGCTTCGGCGACACCCTTCTTCGCCACCTTGACGGGGTCCGCGGCGTCTGAGTACACGTCGACGCCGATCTGGGCACCGAGCACGCGCAACTGCTCGACCGCGGCGGGACGCTGGAGGTCGGCGCCGACGAGATACGGCTGGCGACCCTGCTGCTTGAACCACGCCGCGAGCTTCGCGGCGGCGGTCGTCTTGCCCGCACCCTGCAGACCCGCGAGCAGTACGACGGTCGGTGGCTTGGAGGCGTAGGTGACCTTGAGCGCGCTCGAACCGAGCACCTCGACCAGCTGTTCGTGCACGGCCTTGATGACCTGCTGGCCGGGTGAGAGGCTCTGGCTGAGCGCCTCGCCGTCGAGCCGTTCGCGCACCGCGTCGAGGAACGCGCGCACGACGCCCAGTTCGACGTCCGCCTCGAGCAGGGCCGAGCGGACTTCGCCGAGGGCCTCGTCGAGGTCCTTGTCGCTCAGGCGTCCGCGCGAACGCAACGAACCCGAGATGCGTTCGAGTCGCTCGCTCAGGGCATCAAACATGGTCCCTGCAGGCTACCGTCACGCGTCGAGCAGCGAATCGACGAAACGCTGGGGATCAAAGACGATCAAGTCGTCCACCCCCTCGCCGATTCCCACGAACTTGACCGGGATGCCCAGTTCGCGTTCGATCGCCACGACGATGCCTCCGCGCGCAGTTCCGTCGAGTTTCGTCAGGATGATGCCCGTCACCGAAGCGGCGGCGAGGAACTCGCGGGCCTGGGCGAGCGCGTTCTGTCCGGTGGTGGCGTCGAGCACCATGAACGTCTCAACGACCTCACCTGGTTCGCGGTCCGCGACGCGGCGGATCTTGGCGAGCTCGTCGAGCAAGTTCGTGCTGTTCGCGCGACGACCCGCGGTGTCGGCGAGGACGATGTCCGATCCCCTCGCGCGAGCCCGGCCCAGGGCGTCGTGCACGACCGAACTGGGATCGGCGCCCTCGTGGGCGCGAACAATGTCCGAGCCCGTGCGCGTGGCCCACTGCTCGAGTTGCTCGGCCGCGGCAGCGCGAAAGGTGTCCCCGGCGGCGAGGGTCACCGAACGTCCCTCGTTGACCAGACGCTGGGCGAGCTTGCCGATAGACGTCGTCTTGCCCACGCCGTTCACCCCGACGAACAGCCATACCGGGACCCGTTCGCCGCCCGCCTCGAGCCTGACCGATCGATCCGCGCGCAGCGATCCCGCGAGCGACGCGCGCAGCGACTGGGCCACGCCGTTCGGCGCCCCGTGTTCGCGCAGATCGTTCAGGATCTCGTTGGTCGTGGCGACCCCGACGTCGCTGCGCAACAGGACTTCTTCGACGAGCGCGAGTTGGTCCTCACCTACCGCACCCGCGCCCGACATCGAGCGCACGCGTTCGAACACCGAACGTGACGAACCGAGCCGACGCTCGAGGGTCGCCACGTCACCGAGATCGGGTCGCGCCCGGACGTCGCGAACCAGCACCTCGGGCATCGCGGCCCGCGTTCGGATTGCGACGGGACGACGCGAGCGGCGACGGACCACGACGGCGCCAGCGAGCACGATCAGCACGACGACGATGACGATGACGACGATCACGCCGGTTCGACCTCGAGGGTGCGCGTGACGCGTTGGCTGACGACCTTGGACGACGCGCCGGGCACCATGGTCACGCCGTAGAGTGCGTCGGCGGCCTCCATGGTGCGCTTCTGGTGGGTCACGATGAGCAGTTGGGCCTCGTCGCGGAACTCGTCGACCAGACTGAGGAACCGCTGCAGGTTCACGTCGTCCAGGGCCGCTTCGACTTCGTCCATCATGTAGAAGGGCGAGGGCCGCGACCGGAACACCGCGAAGAGGAAGGCCAGCGCCGCCATGGACCGTTCGCCACCCGAGAGCAGTGAGATGCGTCGCACGTTTCGACCCATGGGACGGACCTCGATCTCCACGCCGGTGTTGAGCGGATCGTCGGGTTCGGTGAGGATCAGCCGACCCTGACCGCCGGGGAACAGCATCGCCACCAGGGTGGAGAAGTGTTCGTTGACGTCCGCGACCGCACTCGAGAAGGTCGCCATGATCTCCTCGTCCAAGGCCCGCAGGACCTCTTGGAGTTCGCGCCGGGCGTTTCGCACGTCACTGACCTGTTCGTCGAGTTCGCGGTAGCGCTCTTCGAGCGCGTGAAGTTCCTCGAGGGCGAGCGGGTTGATCGGTCCGAGCGACGTGATTCTCGCCTCGAGTTCACCGACGCGCTGCTCGAGTGAGGTCCCTTCGGGCAGGTCCAGTTCGTCGCCCGGTCCCATGTCGTGGGGCTCGAGTCCCAGGTCGCGCCGGATGATCTCGTGCAGATTGGTCACCATGACCGCGAGCTCGGCGCGCTCGATCTCGCCGCGGTGCATCACGTCGCCGATCTCACCGAGTCGCGCCTCGGCGTCGCCGCGCTGGCGACGAACGTCCTCGAGGCGCTCGGCCGAGGCTCGCGACGCCTCGAGCTGCTCGCGGTAAGTCGAGTCCAGCGCCTCTTGGGACGTCTTGATATCCTCCGAAGCCCGCGTCACGAGAACGGTGAGGCGTTCGAGCACGCGCAAGTCGAACTCGAAGGACTCGCGTCGACTGGCCGCCTCGAGTCGTTCGGAACTGCGTCCTTCGAGTCGTGACTCGATCTCGTCGCGGCGCTGCTGGATCAGTCGCCGCCGTTCGCCAAACTCGGCTTCGCGCCGCGATAGCGCCGTCGCCAGCTCATTGGCGTAAGCGCGGTCGCGCTCGAGTTCGACTCGCGCCTCGTCGAGGGCCTGCTTCTTGTCGCCGGCGGACTGTACGGCCAGTTCAATGGCGGGCAGCTCCTCGAGCAGCGTGGCGAGTTCGTCGTCGAGTTCGACGATCTGGGCCGCGAGTTCACCGACGTCGCTCGAGAGCGACTCGATCGCGACGGCGAGTTCGGCCAGGGTCGTCTCGGTCCGTTCGATGTCGCGGCTCGTGGATGCGACCTGCGCCTCGGCCTGAGCGTGCGCGGTCGCCGCGTGGTTGAGTCGTTGGCGCGCGACGACGGCACGCTGGTCGCACTCGTCGCGGCGGGCGCGAATGGGCGCCAGTGCGGCGTGGGCCTCGCTGGCGGCGAGGTTCGCCTCATCGACGGTCGAACGGGTCACGAGGGCGCGACCCGACGCGACTCGCCAACCCGACGCGGCGAAACGGTCGCCCTCGCGCGTCACGATCACCAGATCGGGGTTGCTCACGGCGACGTCGATGCCCGACTCCCAGTCACTCACCACGAAGGCTCGCGAGAACAGGGCGTCCAGCACGCGCGTCACGTGGGCGGGTGCGCCCGCTCGCGCGCGAACCAGCGAGCGCAGCGGCGTGCACTGGGCGGGTGCGCTCGGGACGGCGACGGCCCCCTCGCCCACCGGCAGGATCAGGCCGGCTCCACCTTCACGGCGAAGCGCCTCGAGGGCGGCGCGCGCGGACTTGCGTCCGTCGACGACCATGGCGCCCACGGACGCGCCGGCCGCTGATTCGACGGCGCGATCCCACCCGGCGTCAATCTCGATCAGGTCGAGGAACGCACCGAGCACGCCGTCGAGGTTGCCAATGATGGCTTTGCCCCCCGCGCCCGACATCTCGTCGAAAGCTCGGGCGAGCGCCTCGGCCCGGGCCTGGGTTCGCGCGGCGACGTCGGTCGCCTCGCGCAGCGCCTCGTCCGCCTCGCTGCGCTCGCGTTCGGCGAGTTCGGCCTGCTCGTCGGCGTCGCGACGCTCGAGATCGGCGCCGGTCAGTGCGTCGCCGGCAAGTTGCCGAGCCCGCACGAGTTCGTCGCGGGCGACGAGCGCGTCGCTCGACCTGGTGCGCGCCTCACTCAGGCGATTCGCGCTTCGTCGCTCACTTTCTCGCAGCGACATCAAGGAACGTTCGAGCAAGTCGATTCGTTCCAGGGCCGCCTTCAAGGCGGCCTCATCGCCTTCGCTCGAGGAGCTGACCCACGTGCTCTCGAACCGCGCCTCGTGCTCGGCGAACGAGGCCCGCGCGGCGTTCACCTGCTCGCGTTCGCGAGCGAGCTCGGTCTCTTCGGCCTCGAGAGCCGCAAGGTCGGTCACGAGCTTGGCGGCGTCCGCCTCGAGGGTGGCGATGACGTTCTCGTCGGCCGAGGCGATCAGGGCCATGCGCAGCGAGCGCTCGCGCTCTTGGATGATCGAGAGGGTGCCGCGCGCGCGCTCGCTGAGTCCCTGGAGCGTGCCGAGGGTCGAGGCGAGCATCTCCTCGCGTCGACTCGCCATCTCGGCCGCCGCGGCGGTCGCCTGGGCGTCGAGGGTCACCAACTCGCTGCGCAGTTCGCGCTCGCGCGACGACGAGACGTGCAGCACCTCGTCCAACTGACGCCGGCGTGATTCGAAGCTGGCGAGTCGACTCGCGAAGAGGGCGTGACGGGCCTGACGAAGATCGGCTTCGACGTCGGCGTAGCTACGCGCCGACGCGGCCTGGCGCTCGAGGGGGCGCATCTGGCGGCGCACCTCGCGCACGAGGTCCCCGAGCCGCTCGAGGTTCTCCTGGGTGGCGAGCAGTCGGCGTTCCGCGCGTTCCTTGCGCCGACGATGCTTCAAGACCCCGGCCGCCTCTTCAATCACCGCGCGCCGATTCTCCGAGGACGAGTTCAGGATCGAGTCGAGTTGACCCTGACCGATGATCATGTGCTGCTGGCGCCCGACGCCGGTGTCGCTCAGGAGTTCCTGGACGTCGAGCAGGCGACACGTCGCGCCGTTGATCGCGTACTCCGAGTCGCCGTTTCGAAAGAGCGTGCGCGAGATCGTCACCTCGGCCCCGTCGATCGCGAGGCGACCCGACGAGTTGTCGATGGTGAGCGCCACCTCGGCGCGGCCGAGCGCGGCCCGATTGGGGGTGCCCGCGAAGATGACGTCGTCCATCTTGGCGCTGCGCAGCGCGCGCGTGCTCTGGGCGCCGAGCACCCAGGTCACCGCGTCGACGACGTTGGATTTTCCCGACCCGTTGGGTCCCACGACCGCCGTGACGCCGGGCTCGAACTCGAGCACGGTGGTGTCGGCGAAGGACTTGAAGCCCTTCATGGTCAATCGCTTAAGAAACACGCGTAGACGCTAGCAACGTTCTGGGGTTGACCCCGGGGGCTAGCTCTGGCACTTCTCGCAAAAGAACGTGGCGCGCTGGCGAAGGACGACGCGTTGGATCAACGTCCGACACTGGAAGCAGGGCAGACCCTCGCGGTTATAGACCTGGTGGTACTGCTGGAAGGTGCCGGGCTTGCCGTCGGGGTTGACGAACTGCTCGTCGTCGAGTGTCGAGCCCCCGTACTTGATGGCCTCGGTCAGAATCTCGGCGATCGATCGGTGCAGGCGCCGGATCTCGATGGTCGACAACGACTCGGCTGGTCGGTCGTAGCGCAGTCCGGCCGCGTAGAGCGACTCGTCGGCGTAGATGTTGCCGATGCCCGCGATGATGTCCTGGTCGGTGAGCACGAGCTTGAGCGGCGTCGAGCGACTGCGCAAGATGGCGGCGAACCGGTCCCAGCCAATCTGGTCCTCGAAGGGGTCCACGCCCAGGTGGGCCAGTTCGGGGATCTGTCGGCGCAACAACAGCCCCTCGCCGCCGATCGACAGACGAGCGAACTTCGAGATCTCGACCTCGGCCCCCTCGGGCGGTGGCACCGACACGTAGAGTTCGCCGAAGGTCCGTGGGTCCACGTAGCGCAGCTCGTCGCCCTGAGCGAAGGTGAACACGACGTGGGTGTGCTTGGGCTTGGGATCCTTGGCGGACTTGGCGTGCAAGAGCTGACCGCTCATGCCCAGGTGGATCACCAGGTGGTTGCCGCTCTCGAGACCCACGATCAGGTTCTTGCCCAAGCGCTGGACCGACTTGATGGAGTGGCCCTCGAGCAGGGTGCGAAAGTCCTTGGCGGACTTGTGGCGACGCACGGCGCGACCGTTCGTGACCGCGACGGTCTTGATCTTCTTGCTGATCAGGTCGCGCGCGAGCACCACGCGAACGGTCTCGACCTCGGGCAGTTCAGGCATTCGCGATGTCCTCCCAGGCTCGCGCGGCGGCCTCGGCCTCGGCCCGCTTCTTGGAGCGCGCGATACCCGAGGCGACGACGTCGCCCACGCGCACGATGGCCTCGAACTGCGTGTCGTGCGAGGGCCCGCGCGCGTTCAATTCGTAGACGGGCGCGCCGTGGCCGTGAGCCTCGGCCCACTGGCGAAGGCGGGTCTTGGGATCGAGCGTGTCGGGTATCGCCGACGCCCCCGCGACGTCCTCGGCGAGCGAGGACTGCACGAAGGATTTGGCGACCTCGTAGCCGCGTTCGAGGTAGAGCGCCGCGACGACGGCCTCGAAGGCGTCAGCGAGCAGCGACGGCCGCTCGAGCCCCTGCTCCTTGACGACGCCCCGGCCGATTCGAAGGTGGTCCGCGAGGCCCAAGCGCGACGCAGCGCGCGCGAGAGACGCCTCGTTGACGACGTGCGAACGCACGACCGAACTGGCCCCCTCGTTGAGTTGTGGGTAGTCGCGCACGATGAGGTCCGCGACCGCGAGGTCCACCACGGCGTCACCGAGGAATTCGAGTCGCTCGTTGGACTCGCACTGGTGTTCGGCGGCGTAACTCGAGTGGGTCAGGGCCAGCGCCAGCACGTCACTGTCGGGGTTCAGTCCCAGGGTTGCTGCGAGCGCGTCGATCGAGGAGAGCACAATGCTCACACCTCGCTACGCCACCTGCAGCTTGACCACCACGTAGTCAACGGCGTCGCGCACCGAGAGAAGGCCCTCGAGGTCCTCGTCGTCGATGTGAAAACCGGCTGCGTAGGAGGCCAGGTTCTCTTCGAGAGCCTCGACCAACTCGATGAGTGCCAGCGAATCGGCACCCAGATCGGTGAAGGGGACGTCCTCGACGATCTCGTCGGGACTCTTTTCGAGGATTTCGGCGAGCTCTTCCTTGACGATTCCCAGGACCTTGGCCCGGTCCAGCGACGATGCGTTTGACGCGCTTGTGGTCATGACCACTCCTTTGTGTTGCTGACCAAGGATACCGACAACCACACCGGTCGGCGCTTGTTCCTAGCCGTGATCAGGTCGGATGGCTACGCGCACCTTATCGACCACCCCGGCCTCGTTCATCTCGGCCGCCACCCGCAGTGCGTTCATAATCGCCGTCGCCGACGAAGAGCCGTGACTGATCACGCAGATCCCGTTCAGTCCTAACAGCATGGCCCCACCGTGGTTGTCCGGGTTGAGTTCGTTCGCGAGGGGCAGGAGATAAGGAAACAGGGCGTCGCCCGCTGCGCGGGTCTCCTCGTTGGTGCCGATCACCTCGAGCACGGTCGAGAAGATGAACTTGAGCGCGCCCTCGAGGGTCTTCAAGGCGACGTTGCCGGTGAATCCGTCGGTCACGACCACGTCGGCGTGTGACGGTAACAGGTCCCGCCCCTCGACGTTGCCAAGAAATCGACGCGCTCGTGCTGGGCCAGCAATTCGTGGGTCTCCTTCACGAGTGGGGTGCCCTTGGTGGACTCCTCGCCGATCGAGAGCAGGCCCACCTTGGGCGAGGCAATGGCGAAACGAGCCTTGACGAAGGCCGCCCCCATCAACGCGAACTGTACGAGCATCTCGGACGTGCATTCGGCGTTCGCGCCCGCGTCCACGAGCGCCGTCGGGTTCGCGCCGGGATTGGGGATCGGGGTGACGATGCAGGGCCGCACCACGCCGGGCAGGCGCCCCATGCGCAACAGCGCCGAGGCCATGGTCGCGCCGGTGTTGCCCGCCGAGACCATCGCCGAGGCGTGACCGTCGCGCACCAACTCGGCACAGCGCACGAGGGACGAATCCTTCTTCTTGCGCACGCTGTTCGCGGGATCGTCGTCCATCGCGATCACTTCACTACAGGCGAAGACCGGCAGTCCGAGGGGATCTCCCATGAGGTCGGGAACGCCGACGAGAGTGACCGCGAGTCCCAGCTCATCGACCGCGCGCCGCGCGCCCGCGATGATCTCACCGGGTGCAAAGTCGCCTCCCATCGCGTCAAGGGCGATGGGCAGCGTCAACTCAGTTGACCTCGACCGCGACGCGGTTCTTGTACCAACCACAGTTCGGGCACACCACGTGGGGCAACTTCGAGGTGGCGCACTGGGGGCAGACGCTACGCGCGGGTCGCTCGAGGCGCCAGTTGGACGCGCGCCGGCTGCGGGTCTTGGCCTTGCTGGTCTTGCGCTTAGGAACTGCCATTCGTCGTCTCTTTCGCCAGAACGGGCGGGCCCGTCACACTTCTTTGGATTCGTCGGACGTGAAGTCCATGAATCGGAGTCCATCAAGTGTAGCCCAGCGTGGATCGATCGGATCCTGGCACTCGCAACTGGCCTCGTTGCGGTCCACCCCGCAGAAGGGGCACAACCCCCGGCAGTCCTCGCGACACAGGGGCGCGAGGGGCAAATCAAGGAAAATGGCGTCGTGCGCGAGCGGCGCGAGGTCGACGAAGTCGTTCTCAATGAGGTACGCCTCTTCGTCCTCGGGCCCGCGCTCGTCCACGAAACGTTCGTCCACCGCGACCACGCTCACGCCGAGTACGGGCACCGAGCAACGCCGACAGACCCCGTGCCAGGGTGCCTCGACCTTGCCCTTGGCGCGCAGTCCCCCGCTGAAGCTCTGCAACGTGAGGCGGACCTTCAGCGTCGCTTCGGCGAAGACGTCGGTCTCGGCGGGTCCGCGCGGGGCGAACTCGTGGGGCTCGTCAAAGGGCGCTTCGAAGGAGACGACGTAGGTCGAGGGCACGTCGCGCAACAGTTGGGCGACCGGGACGAGGAAGGGCGAGGCCACGGCCTAGAAGGCGTCCTGGTCGAAGAAGGACGACTCGTCACCGGGCGCCGCGTAACCCGGTTCGTACAGCGTGTCGTCGATCGGCACCGGGGCGGGCTCGATCATCGAGGTGGGTAGTCCCTGGGCACTGAGGCGCTCGCGACCGGAACGGGCGGTCTTCAGGAGTCGCTCGAGCACGATCTCGAAGTTCCCGAGCTTGCCGTCGATGAAATCCTCGGACTGATTGATCATCGCGCGCGCCTGGGCCTGGGCGTCGGCGATGATCTGCTCGGCGCGAAGTCTCGACTGGCGCACGATCTCGGTCTTGTCGACCATGCGCGCCGCCTCGGCGCGCACCTGGTCCATCAGCTGCTGGGCCTTTTGCACCTCGGCCGCCATCAACTCCTCGCGGTCGCGCAGGGCCCAGCGCGCTTCGCGCACCTCCTCGGGCAGACTCGTCAGGGCCTGCTCGAGCAGCCCGAGGACTTCCTCGCGCGGGATGAGCGCCGAATTGGACAGGGGCATCTGCTTGGCGTTCTCCACCAGTTCGATCAGTTCACGCAGGTCGCCCTCGATGTCACGGCGCAGGTGGCGCGCGGGCGCGGGGAACTCCTCGGGGTCGTCGTAGCCGTCAAAGGACGTCACACGCCACCCCCGGGGAAGATCTTCTCCAGTCGCCGCGCGACGGGCGCGGGCACGAAGGCAGACACGTTCCCGCCGTAGCGGGCCACCTCGCGCAACAGTCGCGACGCGATGAACGAGTGGTTCGAACTCGAGGGGATGAACAGCGTCTCGACACCCGAGAGCGACCTGTTCATCTGGGCCATCTGCAACTCGCTCTCGAAGTCCGAGACCGCGCGCAGCCCCTTGACGATGGCGGTCGCGTCCACGTCGCGCGCGACGTTCACCAGCAGGGTCGAGATCGACACGATACGCACGTTCTTCAGGTGCGCCAGACTCTCGGCGATCATCTCGCGGCGTTCGTCGAGGTCAAAGAGCGCTTCGGACTTCTGGGGGTTGCGGATCGCGGCGACCACGATCTCGTCAAAGATGTGCGAGGCGCGTTCGACGACTTCGAGGTGGCCGTTGTGGAAAGGATCAAAGGATCCCGGAATCAGTCCAACCGTCACTCGTCGTTCCCTTCGTGCGGTTCCAACATCGTTACGAGCGTAGTGCCGTATCG
>Ga0181516_10001972_pt1 | contig 15129 bp, 14 predicted proteins | sample PEATcosm2014_Bin_25_FD_121104 | JGI IMG/M metagenome (GOLD analysis project Ga0181516, IMG submission 121104) | Peatland microbial communities from MTU Mesocosm Facility, Houghton, MI, USA - PEATcosm2014_Bin01_10_metaG | ecosystem: Environmental > Terrestrial > Soil > Wetlands > Peat | place... | reverse complement strand
TTGGCTTCGCCGAACTGGAGCATTGCCGCGGAGCTTGCCGCAGCAATCGTGATCGGTCTGGCGATCGTCGCGGTCGCGCCGTTATTGTCCGCTTTCACCGTAATTGCGCTGGGCGCACTCCTGATCGCCGGACTAGTGGGCGCGTCATGGTATTTCTTCGTCGCCCACAATTTGCTTATCGACTTCACCTACCCGCTGATGTCCTGCTGGCTGATCTACCTCGTACTTACGTTCGTCAATTACTTCCGCGAGCAGCAACAACGTCAGCAAATCCGTTCCGCCTTCGGCTTTTATCTCTCACCACAGTTAGTCGAACAGCTCGCACGGTCGCCGGAGAGACTGGTGCTCGGCGGCGAGGAACGCCGCATGACCATTCTGTTCTCGGACGTGCGCGGTTTCACCACCATTTCCGAGCACTACAAGGACGATCCGCAGGGTCTGACCCGGCTGATGAACCGTTTCCTCACGCCGCTAACCAACGCCATCATCGAGCGCAAGGGCACGATCGACAAATATATCGGCGACGCCATCATGGCGTTCTGGAACGCGCCGGTGGACGATCCCGATCAGGAAAGCAATGCCTGCGAGGCGGCGCTGCAGATGCTCGAGCGCGCCGCTACGCTCAACGGTGAGCTCAAGCGCGAAGCCGAAGCCAACGGCGGCGTTTACATGCCGCTGCGCATCGGCATCGGGCTCAATACCGGTCCGTGCGTCGTCGGCAATATGGGATCGGATTTCCGTTTCAATTATTCGGTGCTCGGCGATACCGTCAACTTTGCGTCGCGACTGGAAGCACGCACCAAGGATTACCGCCTTCCATTAGTCATCGGCTCGCGCACCGCGGAAGGAGCCAAGCAGAAGTTCGCCACGATGGAGATCGATCTGATCCAGGTAAAGGGCAAAACGCAGCCCGAGGCCGTGTTCGCGGTTCTCGGCCGCGCCGAGGCCGAGCAGGACCCGCGCTGCGGCCAATTACGTGAATTGAATGCTCAGATGCTGGCGCGCTTCCGCAAGCAGAAATGGGACGAGACGCTTAGCTTGATCGATCGCTGCCGCAAGCTGGCCGACGGCTTCGATGTCGCAGGTCTCTACGAGATGTATGTGGAGCGTATCGAGACCTATCGCGCCGATCCGCCCGGGCCGGATTGGGACGGCGTTTACGAGGCGGAATCGAAGTAATCAGAAGCCGAGCGAGGCGGGCGCCGACTGCCGGCGCGCGGCGGTGTGCGTCGTGGGCATGAATTGCCGCACCCCGCCGTCATCGAGTACGAACAGCGGAATAGCCTTGGCCATTTCGCTGTCCGCGACCAGCGTCAGCCAGCGATTGTCGAGTACGATCCAGTTGCCATCGTCACGCACGGCCACAACGGCGTGATCTTCGTCGGCTTCGGTATTGCGGACAACGACGAGCTTTACATCGGCCGCGGGAACGCCGGCCTGCGTCAGCGCGACGTATTTCGCGATTGCGTAGTCCTCGCAATCGCCGCGGTGGGTCGTGAGCGTTTCGAGCGGCGCGCTCCAACGGTCGGGCACGCCCCATTGCGCGAGATCGCTCATCGGCTCGATCGCTAGATTGACGGCGCGATTGATGACGCCAATACGGGCACGGCCGGTGAGCTTGCGGCCTAGGTCGACGATGGCCAGGAAGTCTCGCGCCGCCGCCGGGCAATGGTCGATGTCGTCGTGGCAGTGCGCCAGAATCTTGTTCCCGGCGCGGATATCGGCCTCGACGCCGCTCCACTTCGCAATAACTCCGCCGTAGGCGATAGGTGTGGTGGCAAGTCCGAACGGCTCCGCCACAGGTGGTGCAACGGCCGGCGGCTCTGCCGGATCGAGCGCCCCCAGTTCCGCCGGCGCGTTATCCGGTGTCCGAATCGATTTCTCGGCGGAAACGTCGCTCTGAGCTTCCGGTTCCGCTTGAGCCTGCCATATCTGTGTCTGAGCCTGCGCCTGCGCTGAGGCCTGATCGGCCGCGACAGAGATTGCATCCGCCGAAAAAATGGTATCGGCCACCGTGCTCAGCTCCACGCCGAAGCGAACGGGCCACACTACAAGGAGTGCGGCAAAGCTCCACGCCGCAACGCGACACAACATTTGACGACCCCTGAACTGCGGGGTTCGGCGCTTGCGCGCTCTCTCCCGGCTTGTTGTTCAGGGACGCCATAACGTACGAACTTCTGCTTACGAGTTAATGGGTACGTATTTTGCGGAAGGGATCGAAAACAGCGTGTAATGATCGCCACGCCATTGCGAACAATTTTATCGATTGAGTTTGGAATCGCTTGAACAACGTGCCATTTCTGCGGTTAAATGCGACAGTTGGACTTGTAACTAGTACGACCGGACAACAGTCCGACCGCACAAGAGCACGGCCGCGAACGTCGGCATTGGGGGGATTCATGGACTGGATGCGCCACGTCAAGTTTTGCGGCTTTGCCGTCGTCGCACTCGCACTGACGTTCGGTGCAGGTCTTGGGACCGCATCCGCGCAAGACAAAACCCTTGAGTTAAAGCTGTCGCATTGGGTACCGCCGACGCATCCCTTGCAGAAGGCAATCCAGGACTGGGCCGACGACATCCAGAAAGAGTCGAACGGTACCATCACATACAAGATCTATCCCGCGCAGCAGCTCGGCAAGGCGTTTGACCATTACGATATGGCTCGCGACGGCATTGCCGACTTCGTTTACGTCAATCCCGGGTATCAGCCGGGCCGCTTCCCGATCATCGCGGCCGGCGAACTGCCGTTCCTCGTCGGTAACGCCAAGGGCGGCAATCGCGCGATCGACGCCTGGTATCGCAAATATGCGGCGAGCGAAATGAAGGATGTGCATTATTGCTTCTCCTTCGTGCTCGATCCGGTGGCGTGGCACTCCGTCAGCAAGAAGATCGTCGTGCCGACTGACATTTCTGGCATGAAGATCAGGCCGGCCCAAGGCACCATCGCCGCCTGGGTGACGCTGCTCGGCGGCACCAATGTGCAGTCGAGCGCGCCGGAGGTGCGGGATATTCTCGCCAAAGGCGTCGCTGACGCGGTGACCTTCCCGTGGGGCTCGACGGTGCTGTTCGGCATCGACAAGGTGACCAAGTACGACATGGAAGAGCCGCTCGGCTCGGTGATGTTCCAGTGGCTGATGAGCTCGGCGACCTACAACGCCATGTCGCCGGCGCAGCAGAAGGTGATTGACCATCACTGCACGACCGAATGGGCCGCCAGATTCGCCGACCCGTGGGTCGATTTCGAGCACGACGGCATTGCCAAGATCAAAGCCGAGCCAGATCACGAGGTCTACAGGATCACGGACGACCAGCTCACCCTCTGGAAGAAATCGGCCGAGCCGCTCAAGCAGAAGTGGGCGGACGGCGTAAAGCAGGCAGGCGGCGATCCCGACACGATCTGGAAAGAGCTGCAGGCGTCGCTGACGCAATATAGCGCCGGCTTCTGACCGGGTCTGATCAACGCTGACGGCGGCGGCGAGCATCTCGCCGCCGCCGCCATTACGGGCAATGCCGATGGCGGAAGCCGCTAAACCTCACGCCGAGCTTGTCACCCCGACTGTGCGCAAGCGCAACGCGATGGATCTCTTCATCGACGCCATCGAGCTGATCGCCGCATTCTTTATCGGCATCGTCGCGGCGGACATTTTCATCTCCGTGATGCTGCGTTATTTCTTCAGCTATCAAATTCCCGATGCCTATGATTTCGGCCGGCTCTTGCTCGGCATCCTGATCTTCTGGGGCATCGCGGCGACGTCCTATCGCGGCAATCACATCACGGTCGATCTGCTCTATGCCAATGTCGGCGACCGGGCTAAGCGCGTCATCGACGTGTTCGCCACGCTGGTGCTGTTGTTTGTGGTGACGGTGCAGACCTACACGCTGTTCGACAAGGTTCGCGGCACGATGGCGGACCACGTGCTCACCTTCGACCTGCGGCTGCCGGTGTGGCCGTTTTTCCTGGTGGCCTGGATCGGCGACGTATCGGCCGTGCTCTTGATCGCGGTGCGCACCTATCGGCTGATTTTCCAACCGGATCTGTTGGGCGGCCAATATCAGATCAAGCCGGTCGAATGAGGCGCAATCGGATGAGGCTCATTTGAGCACCGACGCGGTCGCGATCCTCGGCTTTGCGGCCCTCTTCACGCTGATGCTGTTGCGGGTGCCCGTCGGCATGGCCATGGGCCTCGTCGGCGTCAGCGGGTTTGCTTACCTCGTCGGCGGCAACGCAGCGCTGAAAAGCGTCGGGCTGACCTCGATGCGCACCGTGACCGACTACACTTTCGGCGTCATTCCGATGTTCCTCCTAATGGGGGCGTTTGTCGCCAATTCCGGCATGAGCCGCGAGCTGTTTCGCGCCGCCAATTCCTTTGTCGGCCACTTCAAGGGCGGCCTTGGTATCGCCACCATCGCCGCCTGCGCCGGCTTCGCCGCGATTTCCGGTTCCTCCGTCGCCACCGCCGCGACGTTTGCCACCGTCGCTTACCCGGAGATGCGACGCTACAATTATCCGCAATCATTCGCCACCGGCGTGATCGCCGCCGGCGGCACGCTCGGCGCCATGCTGCCGCCTTCGACCGTGCTCGCGGTCTACGGAATCATCACCGAGCAGGACATCGGCAAACTATTTATCGCTGGTATCATTCCCGGTCTGCTCGCCGCGACAATGGACATGCTTACCGTCGTGATCATTGGTAAGGTGCGGCCGAATTTCCTGCCGGTCGCGCCGCGCCATTCCTGGGCCGATCGCCGCGCCGCATTGCGCGACATTTGGGGGACACTTGTTTTGTTCGTCTTCGTTATCGGCGGCCTCTACGGCGGCTTGTTCACGCCGACCGAAGCCGGCGGCGTTGGCGCGTCCGGCGCGCTGATCATCGGCGCCGCGCGCGGCAAGCTGAATCCGGCGCAAATCCGCCGCTCGCTTCTGCAAGCGGTGCGGACCGCCGCCGCCGTGCTCACGGTGCTGATCGGCGCGCTGTTGTTCGGCTATTTCCTCACCGTGACGCAGACGCCGCAGGCGGTGACCGCATTCCTCACCGGTTTAGGTCTCAGCCGCTACGGCGTGCTGGCGCTGATCATGCTGATGTACATCGTGCTCGGCTGCCTCATGGACTCGCTTGCCATGATCATCCTGACCATTCCGATCATATTTCCGGTGATCATGCAGCTCGGCTTCGATCCGATCTGGTTCGGCGTCATTATCGTGATGACGGTCGAACTCGGGCTTATTCACCCGCCGGTCGGCATGAACGTGTTCGTGATCAAAAGCGTGGTGCAGGACGTCAGCTTCTCGACAATCTTCGCCGGAGTCCTGCCGTTCATCGTCACCGATCTGATCCGGCTGGTGATCCTGATTGCGTTTCCGGTTTTGGCGCTGTGGCTGCCGTCCCACATGTTACGGTGACGGCTGCAATCAACTCCGCCCGCCGCCCGCGAACACGGCACGCGTGGCGCGGTCGGGTCCGAAATCATCGACGCTGTCGATGGCGAGAAGGTCGGCAAGCCGGGTGCGCGCACGGTTGACGCGACTCTTGATGGTGCCGACCGCACAGCCGCAGATCGCCGCGGCGTCGTCATAGGAGAAGCCGGAAGCGCCGACCAGGATCAGCGCCTCGCGCTGGTCGGAGGGCAGCTTCGCCAGCGCGGTGCGAAATTCCTCGAATTCCACGCGGCCGGTTTGTTCGGGGTGCGATTTGAGCGTGTCGGCATAACGCCCATCTGGGTCCTCCACTTCGCGGCGGCGCTTGCGGTATTCGGAGCGGAACAGGTTGCGCAAAATGGTGAACAGCCAGGCCGGCATGTTAGTGCCAGGCTGGAAGGAGTCGATATGGGCGAGCGCGCGCAGCAGCGTTTCCTGAACCAGGTCGTCGGCGCGGTCGATATTGCCACACAGAGAGATGGCGAACGCGCGCAAACTCGGCACAGTGGCGAGGACTTGATCGCGTATCGCGGGGTCAAGTTTCATGCGGGCAATCCTCAGTCCTGCTCTTGGTCGCTCAGCCGACGAACCAGGTCGGCAAGATGCTCCGGTACGCCTTGACTGACGACGTCGTTATACATGGACCGCAATTGCTGCCCGATCCGGGCCTGAACTTCCCGGCCCAGACGTGCTTCGGGCTTGTGTGCGGTTGCGGCTGGCCTGGCCATTGGATTTTCAGTCTCCGGCTTCTCCGCGACCGGCTCGAGTTTGGTCTGACGGTGCTTCATATCGTCGTCTTTTTCCCGTTCGCCCATACTATCCCGCCCCTGGGAACTTCCGGTTCAACGTGCGCTAACGCACTGAGAGGCCCCGTAGTTCCGTTCCGCGACCTCGAATGGAACTTTTTTTGCGCTGGGGGGTTTTTGCCAGTAAGCTCAGCACTATGGAAGGGGAGCGCTCCGTGTCCACCTCACAAGCCGTACTCCAACACCTGCCGTCACTGCGCCGCTACGCCCGGGCGCTGACCGGCAGTCAGGTGTCAGGCGATGCCTACGTCGTTGCCGCCGTGGAATCGCTTATTGCCAGCCCAAAAATCCTGGAAGCGAGCTCCAATTCGCGCATCGGGCTTTATCGGCTCTTCACCAAAATCTGGAATTCGGTCGCGGTAAACGGCAAGCCGGAGGCCGGCGAGGTCGTCCTGCCGCCGGATCAACACCTCACCCAAATCACCCCGCGGCCGCGCCAGGCATTTCTCTTGGTGGCGCTCGAGGGTTTTTCCGAGGAGGACGCGGCGGAAGTCCTCGACTGCGATCTGCAAGCGCTACGCGGGCTCGTCGAGGAATCCGGCCGCGAGCTTGCCGCAGAAATCGCCACCGATGTCCTGATCATCGAGGACGAGACATTCATCGCTATGGATATCGAGGCGCTGGTCGAGAGCCTCGGTCACAACGTCATCGGTATCGCCCGCACTCACAGCGAGGCGCTGGCGCTTGCCAAGCAGAAACGGCCCGGGCTTATCCTCGCCGACATCCAGCTTGCCGATGGCAGTTCGGGTCTCGACGCGGTCAATGAGCTTCTGGCTTCGTTCGAAGTGCCCGTCATCTTCATTACCGCATATCCGGAACGGTTCCTGACCGGACAGCGGCCAGAACCGGCGTTTCTGATTGCCAAGCCGTTCCAGGTCGCCGTGGTGTCCGCCGTAGTCAGTCAGGCGCTGTTCTTTGGCCGCAAGGCGCGGCAGCGCGATCGCAAGCCGGCCGAGCGCCAGGCAATGCTGTAATCCCACTACTGAATTCGCGACCTGTTTATTGGTCATGGCCGGCATCGCCGTTCAAAGAGCGGCGTCGCTGCGCTCGCGTGTGCCCGCTATCCAAGTCTTTGGGTTCCCGGTCTTTGGGTTCCCGGTCTTTGGGTTCCCGGTCTTTGGGTTCCCGGCGCAAAATGCGGATGCCCGGCACGAGGAGCGCAAAAAAGTTAGGGCGCAGCCGATCGGCATATCGGCTGCGCCCAGAATGGCCGGCCAAGCACGGGGGGAGGGGGGAAAATGGCCGTCCGCCATGACAAACCATCACCGTGATGTTTGTTCCGAGCCCGACACACGCTGCGGCTGCCGCGCACGGCAGAAGGAACGCAATCACGACTCAGTGATGATCAAGGTTCCAGGAACTCGTTCCGCCGGCGCACGTTGACAGCCCGGTGCAGTCAGGCTTGGGGGTTTTTCGCGCGCCAGATCGATCGTGAGCCGATCGTGTCGGCGCTGGGAGAAGTCCGATGACCAGGCTGCTGTTTTTTCGCTTCGCCGGCGCGCTCGGAATGACGGCGCTTGGCCTCGTCATCGTCGGCTTGATCCCGTTCTTGAGCAATGAACCGAGCGCGGGAGCGGTGTTGACCCCGGGTGTCTCGGTGAATCGCGAATTCAAAGGCGATCGGCTGCCGCTGCCATCCGATATCAATTCGGCCGTGTCGCAAAACGACATCCGTTCGCAACGGCGCGGACTTATGCCTGCGGAAATTCCGGTCGGATGCGATCCTGCTTTCTCTCGGGTGTCCTCGCCGCGCATGGCGTATTTCTACGGCCGCTGTATGACTTGATCCGAGCGCGCGATTCGCCGCTCGATCAAAGCAAGATTAAACTAAAGTTGTGAGGAGACCGCTTACCGCGCGGTAGTCTCAAGGCAGTTATTTGTTTGGTCTCTGTTTGATGTTTGTTCGTTTCGCCATCGTGGAACCTTCCCGCCCCGTCGACAATTGACGCGATAGAGAACGGCATTTCAGCGCGGGAGTACGTCATGTCAGCAAATACGCGGGCGGGAGATCTTTGCGCCGCCCTTCTTTTCGCCGGCGCCCTGATACTGCCGGCAGCTCCGGCTTCGGCGCAGACGCTCACCTCCATCTCGATTCGTAACGCGACCCCGGCTTTGCCGCAATATGCGCCGCAGGACGATCAGTCGGGTGATGTCGCGACGGACGAGCTGCCGGCGCCGCTGCGCCGCCAAATGGTGGCCTATCCGACCAGCGAGCCGGCGGGCACGATCGTTATCGATACGCCGCATACTTACCTTTATCTCACGCTCGGCGGCGGCCAAGCGCTACGCTATGGGATCGGCGTCGGCCGCGAAGGCTTCACCTGGTCGGGCGTCGAGACGATCGTCCGCAAGGCCGAATGGCCCGATTGGATCCCGCCGGTGGAAATGGTGGCTCGGCAGCCGTATTTGCCGCGCTGGGTCGGCGGCGGTCCCGGCAATCCGCTCGGCGCTCGTGCGCTCTATCTCGGCAACACCGACTACCGCATTCACGGCACCAACGATCCGACCACTATCGGCAAGCACGTCTCGAGCGGCTGCATTCGCCTGCAAAACGCGGATGTCATCGATCTCTTCAACCGCGTCGGTATCGGCACCAAGGTCGTGGTGCTGCCGAACAGCGGAGCGCGCGCCGCGATCGACGATGGCCGAAATGTCGCGATCGATGACGGTCGCGGCGATCCGCAGACGGCGACGCTTGCTGCAGCGCCGGGAGGCTCCGCCGCACGTGGAGTCTACTGACTCCGCGCAGTTCCTCGGCGACCGCAACGCGCTCAACGAGTTTCCATTCCGATTTATTGCAGTAGCTGAAGCGTAATGAATTTCGCTCAGGCCGCTTTCCATTGTCGCTGCCGATAACAATCTTTACGGAAGGTGCGTAAAGTGAAAATGTAAGGCATGGACATGCCTGATAAAAACAGGTCCGCGACATGCGAGCCGAGCGATCGGCCGGCGCAAGACTCTGACAGAGAATTCTTTCCGGATTTTTCGACGGTTCGCGCCGCGCTGGAAGCCGCGCAAATCGGCATTTGGTTTTGGGATATTGCAAGCGACACCGTGACATGGTCGAGCAATCTTGAAACGGTTCACGGCGTGCCGCCCGGCACTTTCGACGGCAGCTGGGCGCGCCTCATCATGTGCATTCATCATGACGATCGAGCCAATGTCGAAGCGGCGCTGCAGGAGGCCTTGCACACGCGATCGCCATACCGCGCGCGCTACCGGGTGCCGCAACGTGACGGTGAGGCCGATCGCTGGCTTGAAGCAAACGGCACGGTCGTTGCCGAGGGCGGCGCAGCCAAAGGCATGGTCGGAAATTGCTGCGATGTTACCGAGCGGGTCAATCTGGAAACCGAGTTGCGCGGCCGCGCCAAGCAGCAAGAAGCGCTGGCTCAACTCGGCGAGCGCGCATTAGCCGAACCGGATCTTGATCGGCTTTTCAACGACGCAGTCAGCACTGTCGCGGTCACGCTGTCGGTCGACTTCGTCAAAGTTCTGGAGCTTCTGCCCGGCGACGGCGAGCTCGTGCTGCGGGCCGGCTTTGGCTGGAAGACCCACGTTGTCGGCAAAATCTTGACCACCACCGAGCCCAATACTTTTGCCCGGTTCACGTTGAACTCTTCGGTTCCGATTGTCACCGCCGATTATGCGGCCGAAACCCGGTTCGAGGTCGCGCAATATTTGAAAGACCATCATTGCACCAGCGGCATGACCGTGACCATCGCCGGCCGCGACGGCCGCGCCTACGGCATTCTCGGTGTCTGCTCGGCGCGGAAGCGGCTCTTCACCGCTCAAGATACCGCGTTCCTTGCCGCGGCCGGCAATCTTCTTGCCGGCGCGATCCAGCGCCGCCAGCTTGAAGAACGCCACGAACTGATGATCCGCGACATGCGCCATCGTTCCGGCAATCTGTTTTCCCAGCTGCTCGCGCTGTTCTCGCAGACGGCCAGGACCTCCAAGAACATTCCCGATCTGTCCAGCAAATACCAAGCCCGCGTATTGGCGATGGCCAACGCCCATCGGCTTATCACTGAGGGCGGTTGGAAATCGATTCCGATCATGGAACTCCTCTACACAGTGCTTGGGCCTTATCTCGATCGAGCGACGCTCGAAGGCCCGAACGTCGACCTGGAGCCCGACCCCGTCTTCAACCTGAGCGCAGCGCTGCATGAGCTTGCCGCCAATGCAATCAAGCATGGCAGCCTATCGCGCGCTAAGGGACAACTTGATCTGCATTGGACGGTGGAGCGGACGCACCGCGGCCTGACGCTGGCGCTGGATTGGGTCGAAAAGAACGGGCCGTCGGTACGCCGGCCCCGGCGCACCGGCTTCGGGACACGGCTGATCGATCTGGTGATCCAGCGGCAGCTTAACGGCGAAGTAACACGCACGTTCTCGCGCAAAGGGCTGGCGGTGAAAATGCTGGTGCCGCTCACGCACGAGCGCTGGCCGGCGGCGGCGCCCGCAAGCCAGCCCGAGGAGGTTTAGAGGATGATCCGGAACAGCCGATCCGGACTTGATCCGGGGTGGCGGCCGTGGAATGTGACGTTGAGAGATGAGCGAGCCCGGTTCCCACCAGCCCAATCCGACATTGCCCACCGCGAAGTTTGAGGGCGGCAAGCGCACGCCGTTCGAGCATATTGCCTTATTGCTGCAGGGAGGCGGCGCGCTCGGTTCATATCAGGCCGGCGTCTACGAGGCATTGGCCGAGGCTGAGCTTCATCCGGATTGGGTCGCCGGAATCTCAATTGGGGCGATCAATTCGGCGATCATCGCCGGCAATCCGCCCGACCGGCGCGTCGCTCGCCTGCGTGAATTTTGGGAGACCGTGAGCGCGTCCCCTCTGGGAATTCCATATTTCAAAACGGTCGAATTGCGAGAGCAGTCCAATCATCAACTCGTCAGTCAAATGCAGGCCATGAACATTTTGTTGTTCGGGGCACCTAACTTCTTTGTTCCCCGCATGCCGCCGGCGCTGCTTTGGCCGCCGGGCAGCGCCAGCAAAGCCAGCTACTATGACAATTCCCCGTTGCGGACGACGCTGGAACGTCTGGTCGATTTCGGCCGGATCAACGACGGCAAGATGCGCTTTAGCGTCGGTGCGGTGGATGTGTGCAGCGGAGACTTTACCTATTTCGACTCGACGACCCATCGGATCGGCATCGAGCATATCATGGCGAGCGGCTCCCTGCCGCCGGGCTTCCCGGCGACCGAGATTGACGGCAAGCATTTTTGGGACGGCGGACTTGTTTCCAACACGCCGTTGCAATGGGTGCTCGACAGCCGACCGCGCCGCGACACGCTGGCGTTTCAGGTCGATCTGTGGAGCGCGCGCGGCGTGCTGCCGAAGGATCTGATTGAAGTCGAAGTACGTCAAAAAGAGATCATCTATTCGAGCCGCAACCGCGCCGCGACCGATCAGTACAAGAGCGCGCAAAAGCTGCGGAACGCGCTTGCCAAGCTCCTGAGCAAGCTTCCGGCCGAGCTGCACGACAGCGAGGACGTTGAAATCCTGAAGCGCGAGGCGGACGACAAAGTGTGCAATATCGTGCATTTGATCTATCGCGCCAAAGCCTACGAAGGTATCGCCAAGGATTTCGAATTTTCCCGGAGCACGATGGAGGAGCATTGGAAGACCGGTTACCGCAATGCCCGAGACACCCTGGCGAATCCGGAGGTACTGCAACTTCCGGATCGGCAGGAAGGGGTACGGGTGTTCGATTTAGGCGAAGATCGCCCGGCTTGAGGGGCGATCCGCTTTGGGGGGAGATTTATTCATCTCGCACGTCATGAAAGAAGAAGTCGTCAGTTTTCAATCGGCGGGCTTGCGCCTGCATGGCGTGCTCGGCGTGCCGGACGGCTTGCGGCCGTCGGAGCGCCGCGCCGCGTTCCTGGTGTTGCACGGCTTCGGCTCGAACTCCGAAAGTCCGACCGTGCTGCAGCCGACGCGCGTGCTCAACGGGTTTGGCTATGTGACGCTGCGCTTCGACATGCGCAGTTGCGGCAAGAGCGGGGGCGAGTTCGGTCGCGTCATCTGCTTAGAGCAAGTCGAAGACCTCGGTAGCGCGCTGTCCTTTCTTGCCGCGCATCCCGCCGTGGATTCCGATCGTATCGGCGCAATCGGTTCGAGTTTCGGCGGTGCGGTCGCCGTTTATGCCGGCGGCACCAACCCGCGCCTCGCCGCGGTGATCTCCAACGGCGGTTGGGGCCACGGCGAACGCAAGTTCCGCGGCCAGCATCCGACGCCCGAGGCCTGGGCCAAATTCACCGCCATGCTCGAAGAGGGGCGCGCCTATCGCGCCCGCACCGGCAAATCGCTAATGGTGCCGCGGCACGACATCGTGCCGATCCCGGACCATGTGCGGCAAAACCTGGCACGGCAGAAAGTCGGGATGCTGGCACCCAATTCCGTCGAAATGTTTCCGGCCGAAACCGCGCAAAGCATGTTCGATTTCCGCGCCGACGACGTGGTGGGAAAAATCGCGCCGCGGCCGCTTTTGCTCATTCATGCCGCGAACGATTCCGTCACGCCCACCGAGCAGTCGATCGAAATGTTCAAGCGCGCCGGCCAGCCGAGCGAGCTGCATCTGTTCAGCGGGGTCGATCATTTTCTGTTCGCAGAGAAGTCGACGCGGGTGTGGACGCTGATGCACGACTGGCTCGACACCTATTTTCCTGCGGCGCCGCGATGAGCGTGAGCCGCAATAAGATCGTGGTGGGACACGAGGAGCTCGGCCGCTTCATCCGCGAGGTGCTGGTCGCCGAGGGCGCCAGTGAAAAAGATGCCGGCATCGTCGCCGATGGCTTAGTTTGGGCCAACCTGCGCGGCGGTGACGGTCACGGCGTGTCGCGGCTGCCGATCTACCTCGACATCATCAAGCGTGGCGAGATCGATCCGAAGGCGCAGCCAAAGCTGATTCATGACCGCGCCGCGACTTTCGTCATCGACAGCGGCCATGGCTTCGGCCCGGTCGCGGCCATGGCGGCCGCGGCGATCGCCGTCGAGCGGGCAAAAGCGGCGGGAGTTTGCTTCGGCCTCATTCGCCAGACCACACATACCGGCGCCATCGGCCGCTATGCCCAATGGATGGCCGAGCGCGGCTGCGCCGCGATCGTCCTGGGCGCGGGACCGGCTTATATGGCCTATCACGGCGCGCGGGTGGCGAGCATGGCGACGAGCCCGATCGCGATTGCCGTGCCGAGCGGCAAGGGACCCATCGTCCTCGACATGGCCACGAGTGCGATCGCCAGGGGCAAGATTCTGCAGGCGCGCGCCAACGGCACCCCGCTGCCCGAAGGTACGGCGCTCACCGCCGGCGGCGAACCCACCACCGATCCGAAAACCGCCGAAGTCTTGCTGCCGCTCGGCGGACCCAAAGGCGCGGGTCTCGGCTTGATGTTCGAAATGCTGGCGAGCGTGCTTGCCGCGGCGCCGATCCAGTCGCGCGCACTCGGGCCGGAGAAGCGTGAGCGTCATACTCAGAACACCGCACTCCTTGCCATCGATATCGCCACCTTCCGGTCGCTGGCCGATTTCACCAACGATGCCGATGCGCTCGCCGCGGTGCTTAAGGCGCTGCCGCGACAAGCGGGCTTTGACGAGATTTTGCTCCCCGGCGAGCGGTCCGGCCGCACCGAAGCGCAACGCTGCAAATCGGGCATTCCAATCCCGGCAAAGCTCTGGGAGGAGCTTGAGGGGATTGCCAAGAGCCGTGCGATAAAGATGATCGCGGTCTCCGGCTGACGCGTTGCCAGCGGGTTTCCCGGGATTGAGAGCGGATCGAGAATGGATCGAGAGGCACTAGGCGCAGGCACGATCGACCAGGACGAAGTCGCGCGATTTTCGCGGCTGGCTGGGCAATGGTGGGATACGCGCGGCCCGATGGCGGCGCTGCACAAGTTCAATCCGGTCCGCCTCGCCTATATCCGCGACCGCGCGGCCGCGCATTTCGATCGCGATCCGAAACGGCTCGATGGCCTCGCCGGACTGCGTGTCCTTGATATCGGCTGCGGCGGGGGCATTTTGTCCGAGCCGTTGGCGCGGCTCGGCGCCTCCGTCGTCGGCGCCGACCCTTCCGCCAGCAATATCGCGGTAGCGCAGCATCACGCGGCGCAGTCCGGCCTCGCCATCGATTACCGCAATACCAGCGCTGAGGCTTTGGCGGAGGCTCGCGAAAGCTTCGACGTGGTACTCGCCATGGAAGTGGTCGAGCACGTCACTGACGTCGGTCTGTTCATCGAGGTCGCCGCCGCCATGGTCAAACCGGCGGGATTGCTGTTCGTCGCCACGCTCAATCGCAACATGAAAAGCTTTGCGCTGGCGATCGTCGGCGCCGAGTACATTTTGCGCTGGCTGCCGCGCGGCACCCATCAATGGGACAAGTTCGTGACACCCAACGAGCTTGAAATCGCGCTCGAGCAATGCGGCATGCGGATCGTCGCTGAGACCGGCGTGATCTACAATCTTCTTGCCGACCGCTGGCAGCTTTCCAGCGATATGGACGTCAATTACATGGTCGTCGCGAAGAGGGCGGCGTGATGCCTGCGCGATGATGTCCTCCTGGCTCTGGGTCGTCTTTACCGTCATTGCCGCATTTGCCCAGACCGTGCGCAACGCGATGCAGCGCGAGCTGACCGGCAGCCTCGGCACCGTCGGCGCCACACAGGTGCGTTTCCTGTTCGGCTTTCCTTTTACGCTCGCCTTCATCCTGATCTTGCTGTGGACGACCGGCGCGCCGCTGCCGCACCCGGGTCTAAAGTTCTGGCCTTGGGTGATCGATGGTGCCTTCACCCAAATCGCGGCCACCGCGTTGATGCTCGCCACCATGGGCGAGCGCTCCTTCGTCATCACCATCGCCTATATCAAGACCGAGCCGATCCAGGTCGCCATTTTCGGCCTCATCTTCCTTG
>Ga0181516_10001969_pt1 | contig 15137 bp, 15 predicted proteins | sample PEATcosm2014_Bin_25_FD_121104 | JGI IMG/M metagenome (GOLD analysis project Ga0181516, IMG submission 121104) | Peatland microbial communities from MTU Mesocosm Facility, Houghton, MI, USA - PEATcosm2014_Bin01_10_metaG | ecosystem: Environmental > Terrestrial > Soil > Wetlands > Peat | place... | reverse complement strand
GGGTCAGGACGCGATTCAACCTCTACGACGATGAGCGCAGGCTGATGAGCCAGTATGAGGGGCCGGGGGCCGGGACCGGCACCCCTGCGCCGTCTTCGGCCCTCGCCTGGGAAAGGGATTTCATCTACCTCGGACGACAACAGGTGGGGGAACTGGACGCCAAAGGTTTGCACGTGATCCTGGCAGACCCCCTGGGCACCCCGAGATGGGTGGTGGACGCGGGTGGTGGCGTGACCGGCGCCCAGAAGTTCCTGCCCTTCGGCGAGACCCTGGACCAGGGCGGGACGCAATTGCCGGGCAAGGGCTTCACAAACCATGAGCAGACGGAAGCGTCCGGGCTTATCTACATGCAGGGAAGGTTTTACCTGCCGCAGTACCACCGGTTCGTCAGTCCCGATCCGGGGCACGACCAGCGTCCGGATGACCCGCAGAGCTGGAACAGCTATGCTTATGTACAGAATGATCCCATTTCGAAGTTCGATCCGGATGGGCAGGAGCAGGTCAACATCACCTTCAGAGCATTTATTCCACAAAGCCAAGTTCTTGGTTTTTTTGGGGATAGTCGTGGGTTCAGTCCTAGCCCGGACGCCAGTTCACGGGTATCAGTGAACTTCCAGATTGAGACTGATCCATCTAAAAATCATGGCAATCCATTGATTGGAACCCCACAAATAAAGATTCAGCCCACACACATGGTGTTCACCGGATGGGAGAAGACAGCCACGGGGCCGCAGTTACCACTGGTGAGAACCACCATGGATAAAGCGGGAATGGTGAATATAAATATTCAAGAGAATGTGAAAAATCCATTCCAATTTATTGGGCTGGGGATTAGGTCAAACATGGACTTAACCATTAACCAAACTGCAACCCACGCCTGGGTATCGGGTAACTTGTCAGGTGCGCCTTCATTCGAATTAAATTTTACCCCAACAGGAGAAATCACAAGAAACCTCCCATTACAGGTCGCACCTTCCCTGTCATACCAGTTTATATTCGGGCTTCAAAATACTGTCCATGTCGAAAATGGCATTGATTTGTCCAGGGGTTATAGATGAAAATTACATCAATTTTCATTTTTATAATTGGAATTTTATGGGATTTATTTTTGGTTTTGGCAATATTCATAATGATGGGAATTGCAGCACCGATATCAACTTTATATACGGGAGCCTATTTTTTGGGTCAATTTATTGGACCCCTGGCTTTAATTGTTGGATCTACTCTAACGTTAAGCGGTTCAAACACAAGGTTAGGTGCAATATTAGTTGTATTCGGTTGTTTGATTCTCACTGCAATTATTGCTTATACTTGCGTTGAATCATTTATGGTCGAACCATTACAGGCCAAACCTCCGTATGGAATATATGCAATTATTTTAGTTATAACGATTATGGTTGATATTGGAGGTTTTATACTATACCGTATGGCAAGATCGGGAAGACATAGGTAGTGGAATACTGAATAATTTTATTCCATCCAATACACGGGGCAAGCTCGTGTTTCCATGCTAGGCAATATCTACGCAGCTGATGGACGTGCATTCAGCTCCGCTCATTGGGCGTCATCCCGCACTACGATTATGGTTTAACTGGAGACCGACGCGTCCAAAACGGCCAGGTGATCCGATTATAAATACTCGAAGTTTTGCTGGGCCAAGTGTTCAATCCGATTCCGAGGGTAACGTGGCCAGGATTGCAACAGCATCGGTCTGTCTTCCCAAAGCTATTGGTAGCAGGGATTGGCTTGGAAATCCTGTGATAAATTACTTGGGAGCTCGCTGATCTGCCGGCTTCCTGGCAGCCTTGAGTACCAGCCCCTTCCTGCCAAACTGAAACTTTGAATGGAGTCGACATGAACGCGAATCACGAAGCCTGGTTCAAGCTGTTCCGCGAGCGGGCCAAGAGCCTCTCCCGGCACATCGTGCTCCCTGAGGGGATCGACGACCGCTCCCTCATCGCTGCAGCCAAGCTGATCCAGGACGACGTCTGCCGGCTGACGGTGCTGGGCCAGCCGGAGCAGATCCTGGCCCGGGCCAAGGACCTGAACATCTCGCTCCAGGGCGTCACCCTGCGCGACCCCAAGACCGACCCGGGCACCGCCGCCCTGGCCAGCGCCTTCTACGAGGCCCGCAAGCACAAGGGCATGACCCAGGAGAAGGCCCTGGAGACGGTCCAGACGCCCCTCTACTTCGGCGGCATGATGGTGAAGCTGGGCGAGGCCGACGGCTTCGTGGCCGGCGCCCTCAACACCACCGGCGAGACCGTGCGCGCCTGCCTGCTCACCATCGGCTGCGCCCCGGGAGTGAAGACGGTGTCCTCCGCCTTCCTGATGATCCATCCCGACCCGGCCTTCGGTGACAAGGGGGCCATGCTGTTCGGCGACTGCGCGGTGCTGCCGGATCCCGACGCGGAGCAGCTGGCCGAGGTGGCCCTGGCCAGCGCGGACACCGCCAAGGCCATGCTGGGGGTGGAGCCCAAGGTGGCCATGCTCTCGTTCAGCACCGCCGGCAGCGCCGAGCACGCCATGGTGGACAAGGTCCGGGCGGCCCTGAAGAACGTACGCGAGCGCAGGCCCGAGCTGCAGGTGGACGGCGAGATGCAGTTCGACGCCGCCATGATCCCCGCCATCGGCGCCAAGAAGTTCCCCGGCTCCAAGGTGGCGGGCCAGGCCAACGTGCTGGTGTTCCCCGATCTCAACGCCGGCAACATCGGCTACAAGATCGCCGAACGTTTTGGCGGCTGCTCAGCCAACGGCCCGTTCCTGCAGGGCCTGAAGAAGCCGGGCAACGACCTGAGCCGCGGCTGCACCGCCGAGGACATCGTCAACACGGTGATCCTGACCGTGCTGCAGAGCGCGCTGTAGGCAAGGATCCGCTGCCGGGGCCTGCGGGTCCCGGCAGCGCATCATGAAGGGTTTACCTCACTTGAAATGAGATCATGATGGCCCAGGGAGGTGGCGTATGTGGCGATGGCTGTTGTGCGGATGGCTGGCGTTGGCGCTCCCCCTGGGCGCCCAGGACAGCGCCAAGGACAAGATCAAGAACGGCTTCAAGACCGCCGGCCACGCCGTGGGCGATACCGCGGTGAAGGTCGGCCATGGGGTCAAGGAGGGGGCCAAGGCCGTGGGCCACGCCGCGGTCAAGGTGGGCCACGGCTTCAAGGAAGGCGGCAAGGCGGTGGGCCACGGGGTCAAGGCCGCGGTGAAGGGTGACAAGGCCGAGAAGGAAGACTAAGCACTAGGCCAGCGCCTCGCCGGACGGCGCCAGGGCCACCCGGGTGGACAGGGCCTTGATGGCGAACAGGTGCAGGATCTCGCTCACCGTGGTGCAGCAGTCCGGCAGCACCGTCACCGCATACTTCTCCGCGGCCTTGGAGATCGCCGTGTGGGTGACGCAGTTCTGGGTCATCATCCCGGCCACCAGCAGTTCGGTGATCCCCAGGCCCTGCAGGGTGGCGTCCAGGGCGGTCTGGTGGAAGCCGTCGGCGAAGGCCTTCACCACCACCGGGGCGCCCGGGGCCGCCGCGCGGATCCGGGGATGGAGCTCGGCGCCGGCTGTGCCCCGGGTGAAGAACGGCGCCGCGCCTTGCACCGGCTCGGCCAGGTGCTGCACCAGGATGACCGGGACGCCCTGCCGGGCCGCCTTGGCCACGGCCCGTTCCAGGTTCTCCAGGGCCGCTTCGGGATTCCAGAGCGGGAAGGCCCCGCCCGGGAAGTAGTCGTTCTGGATATCGATGACCAGCAAGCCCTTGCCCATGGTGTGCTCCCGGGGAACCTTCCCCATGACCACAGTGGGGGCCGGAAGGCCGCCGCTGAAGTGGCGGAATGGACAGTTTCCAGGCTATAACTGACATCCAGTGAACCCACGGATCGGCATCCTCCACTATCCCGGCGCCCAGACCGCCGCCGTGCTGGGTCTGCGCGATCTCCTGGAGACCGCCTCCCGCCTGCACCTGGAACTGGGCGGGAAGGGGGGCGCGCTGGACGTGCGGATCCTCGAAATGCCGTCGGGGCCGCCCGCGCTGGACGGTCCCCTGGACGCGCTGCTGCTGCCGCCGCACCTGGGCCAGGATCTGCCCGGGGACCCGGGCGGGCACCTGTCGGCCTGGCTCCGGGCCCGGCACCGGGAGGGCACCCTGCTGTGCTCGGTGTGCGCCGGGGCGTTCCTGCTGGCGGAGACCGGCCTGCTCGCGGGCCGGCCGGCCACCACCCACTGGGCCCTCAAGGCCAGCTTCGCCGAGCGCTTTCCCGAGGTGCGCCTGGACACGGACCGGCTCATCGTGGACGACGGCGACCTGATGACCGCCGGGGGCGTGATGGCCTGGGTGGACCTGGGCCTGCGCCTGGTGGTCCGGTTCCTGGGCCCGGCCACCATGCTCGCCACCGCGCGCCAGCTGCTGGTGGATCCCGGCGGGCGGGAGCAGAGCTTCTACAGCACCTTCGCCCCGGCCCTGGGCCACGGCGACGCCGCCGTCCTCAAGGCCCAGCAATGGCTGCAGGTCCATTGCGGCGATAAGGTGGATGTTCCCGGCATGGCGGCCGCGGCGCGGCTGGGGGAGCGGACCTTCCTGCGGCGGTTCCGGCGGGCCACGGGGATGCGGCCCGGGGAATACCTGCAGCACCTGCGCATCGGCAAGGCCCGGGAACACCTGGAACGGTCCGGCCTGAGCATCGACGAGATCGCCTGGCGGGTGGGCTACCAGGACACCGGCGCCTTCCGCCGCACCTTCCAGCGGCTCCTGGGCCTCGCGCCGGGCGAATACCGGCGCCGCTTCACGCCGGCGCCCTGAATCCGGCGGGCTCCCGGCTGCGGCGGCGACTTTCATTGCCCTCCACCGGGGATGCTCATAGCATTAGCTTTAAATCACGGAGCGCCCCATGAAAACGGATCATGTCATTCTCGGCATCCACGTCACCGATCGCGTCCGCTTCGCCGGCGAGGTGCAGAAGGTCTTCACCGAGTACGGCTGCAACATCAAGACCCGCGTCGGGCTGCACGAAGTGAGCGAGAACTACTGCGCCGGCGAAGGCGTGGTGCTGCTGGAACTGGTGGGCGGGCCCGAGGTGCGCCGGGACATGGCGGCCAAGCTGCGCGCCATCGACGGCATCCAGGTCCAGGAGATGGTGTTCAGCCACGCCTAGGCGCCCCGCACCACCAGCCCCCGAGGTCCCGCGTGCAAACCCAGCTGCTGTCCCTGCTCCCGCCCCAGGCCTACCAGATGATGCTGGTGCTGTTCCTGTCGTTCCTCATCGGCCTGGAGCGTGAGGAGACCAAGCGGGGCGGCAAGCGGGTGTTCGGCGGGGTGCGCACCTTCCCGCTGCTGGGGCTGCTGGGCTACGTGGTGGCCCTGCTGGCCCGCGACAACAGCTTCGGTGTGCTCATGGGCTTCACGGTGGTGGGCGCGTTCATGGTGGTGTCCTACTGGCACAAGCTGCAGGCCGGCACCGAGGGGGTCGGCATCACCACCGAGGTGTCCGGGCTGCTGATCTACCTCATGGGCGCCCTGGTGCACATGGACTACCTGTGGTTCGCCAGCGCCCTGGTGGTGGTGAGCCTGCTGCTGCTGGAGTTCAAGGCGGCCTTGGAAGGCCTGGCCGAGCGCATCGAGCCCGAGGAGGTCACCGCCTTCACCAAGTTCCTGCTGCTCACCTGGGTCATCCTGCCCATGGTGCAGAACCGCGACTACACCATGTTCCAGATCAATCCGTTCAAGACCTGGCTGGTGGTGGTGGCGGTGAGCGGCATCTCCTACGCCAGCTACCTGCTGCTGAAGCTGGTGAAGGGCCGGGGCGGCATCTACCTCTCGGGGGTCCTGGGCGGCTTCTATTCCAGCACCATCACCACGGTGGTGCTGGCCAAGCGGGCCGCCGCCGGCCACCAGCCCCACGACTACTCCGGCAGCATCCTCAGCGCCTCGGGGTTCATGTACCTGCGCATCATGGGCCTGGTGTTCCTGTTCAACCACGCCCTGGCCCGGGCCCTGGCGCCCACGTTCGCGGTGCTGGCGGGCCTCGGGATCATCGGCGGGTGGTTGTGGCACCGCCTGCCCGACGGCCAGGACCTGGACCCGGACGCCCCCACCCAGGCCCAGAACCCCCTGGAGCTGGGCACCGCGTTCCTGTTCGCCTTCCTGTTCGTGCTGATCCTGGTGGCCACCCACCTGGCCCTGGCCTACCTGGGCAAGGGCGGGATCTACTCCCTGGCGGCCCTCATGGGCGTCACCGACGTGGACCCCTTCATCATGGGCATGACCCAAAAAGCGGGCGCCGCCGCCACCCTCCAGGTGGCAGCCGTCGGCATCCTCATCGCCACCTCCTGCAACAACCTGGTCAAGGGCTGCTACGCCTTCTCCTTCGCCAAGGGCAAGGCCGGGCGCTGGAGCCTGGCCCTGCTGGCGGGGCTGGCGGTGGCGGGGCTGGTGCCGCTGCTCTGGATCTGAGGCCCGGCCAGGGGCGCCCGGGGAACCTGGGCGCCCATCGGCTCACCCCCTGGACATGGGCGGTGACTGCCCGCGGAGGGTCCCGGGTGATGGGCTTCAATGGCGACAGCCTCAGGATCCAGGGCCCCCAGGGACGCCTCCAGGTCCAGGTGCGCGGGGTCGGCGGGACCCCCATCATCCTGGTCCACGGCAACGGGGCCCACAGCCACGCCCAGGTGCCCGGTTGCGAGTCGAGCCTGGTCCCGGATTGCAGCCACTGGATCCACCTGGACCAGCCGGAGGCCTTCAATACCTTGGTGGAAGCCTTCCTTACGCGTTGCGCTGCCGGCGCTTACCGTTGAACGTCATTCCGCCAGGGCCGATTTGGTGAAGTTCCACTTGGGCTCGCCCAGGTCAGTGGGAGATGTAATGCTCCAGCTGCCCGATGATGAAGGTCTGCTCGGAGATGGTCTCCTTCACCAGGTCGCCGATGGACAGGAACCCGGCCACCGAACCATCCTCGGCCAGCACCGGAAGGTGCCGGATGTGCCGGTCGGTCATGATGGCCATGCACTCCTCCACGGTCTGGCTGAGGGTCACGTACATCACCTTGTCGCTCATCACGTCCCGCACCGGCGTGTCCTTGGAGTCCCGGCCCAGCAGGACCACCTTCCGGGCGAAGTCCCGCTCGGAGAACACGCCCACCGGCCTGCCGCCCTCCATCACCAGCAGGGCGCCGATGTCGTGCTGGGCCAGCAGGCTCAGGGCCTGGAACACGGTGTCGTCGGGGCCCACGGCGACGAGCTGGAGACGCTTGCCCTTGAGGATCTGCTCGAGCAATTTCATTGAAATCCCCCACGATCAGGTCCGGGTGACCGGAGATGAAGGTAAAGCATGCCCGCTCCTCGGCCCGTACTGTGAAAAAAGATGCACCCCGGGCCGGCCGCCGCGCCGGCCCGGTTAGAAGGCGAGCAACTGCTGCAAAGCCTCTATATCGGCTGGCTTCGTGAGGTGCCGGTCGAAGCCGGCCTCCAGGGCGCGCCGCTTGTCCTCGTCCCGGCCGTAGCCGGTCATGGCCACCAGGAACAGCGGCCGGTGCTGCGGATCGTCGCGCAGGGTCCGGGCGACGCTGTAGCCGTCCGTGTCCGGGAGGCCGATGTCGCAGAAGACCACCTCCGGGCTGCAGGCCTTCACCTTGGCGACGCCGTCCCGGCCGGAATGCGCGGTGAAGACCTGGTGGCCGTGGAATTCCAGGAGCATCTTCAGGGTCAGCGCCGCATCCAGGTTGTCCTCGATCACCAGGATGCGCCGCGTCCGGACGGGGCTGGGGCTGGCCGGCGCCGCGGCCCCCGGGCGGTCCGGGACCGGCTCCGCCGCGGGCAGGGTCAGCAGGAACCGCGAACCCTGGCCCATGCCGGCACTGCTCGCGGTGAGATCGCCGCCATGCAGCCTGGCCAGGCCTTTGGCCAGCGCCAGCCCCAGGCCCAGGCCGCCCCGGCTGCGGTCGAGGCTGCGGTCGGCCTGCTGGAAGGGCTGGAACAGCCGTCCGAGGAGCCTGGCATCCATGCCGATGCCGGTGTCGGTCACCGCGACCCCGGCCTCCGGGCCCCGGGCCTGGACCTCGACGGTCACCCGCCCGCCCCGGTTGGTGAACTTGCCGGCGTTGATGAGGAGGTTGCCCACCATCTGGGACACCCGGGCCGGATCCGCGAAGACCCACACGGGTTCCTCCGGGGCCGCCAAGGCCAGGCCCACGCCGTCGCCCTCGAAGCTGGCCCGGTGATCGGCCACGGCGGCCCGGGCCAGCCGGACCAGGTCCAGCCGCTGGCACTGGAGCTGGACCTTGTTGCGGGTGACGCGGGTCATGTCCAGCAGGTCGTCCACCAGCCGGGACAGCTGGCCCGCCTGGCGCCCGATCACCGCCTGGGCCAGCCGGGCCGGCTCGCTGCCGGGGACCGCCTGGTCCAGCAGCCGCATGCTGTTGGCGATGGCCGCCAGCGGGTTGCGCAGCTCGTGGGACAGCACGGCCATGAACTCGTTCTTGTGCCGGTCGGCCTGACGCAGGAGCTCGACGGTGGCGGTGAGCTCGGTTTCCGCCCGGTAGCGGTCGGCGGATTCCCGGACCAGGCGCGCGTTGGTCTTCTCCAGCTCCGCCGTGCGCCGGGCCACCAGCCCTTCGAGGGTCTGCTGGTGGTCCCTGAGTTCCGCCTCGGTTTCCACCCGGGCGATGACATTGCCGAACAAGCCGCCCAGCGCCAGCAGGATCTCCAGCTCTTCGGTGGCGAACGGGGTTCCGCCGCCATGCCCGACGATGGCCACGGCGGCGGTGCGGCGGTCCCGGGGGAGCGGCAGGAAGGCGAGGGCGCAGGCTGGAGCGTCGAGGGTCTGCGCGCCCAGGAACCCGGTCTCCAGCACCGCCCGCACCTCGTCGCGGACCCGCTCCAGGATCCCGCCGGCCGGGATGCCCCAGCTGAACTGGTGCGCCAGCCGGGGCTCGCCCTCGGCATCCGGCCGCACGATGAGCACCAGGTCGCACTGGAAGAAGCTTCTCAGGGTGCGGGCCAGCTCGGCCCAGGGGTCCTGCTGGGGCGTGAGGTTGCTCAGGTACTGCGCGGCATGCAGCACAGCCGTCAGGCGGTCGGAGGCGGTCGGCACGTCCATCAGCTCTCCATCGGTTCCAGGAACAGGCTGGCCACGAAGGCCGCTTCGAACTCGCCGCAGCGCGCCAGGTTGATGAGCCTGGCCCGGGCCCGCAGGGGCTCCAGCAGCCGCGGGCCCGCCGGGGAGGTGACCATGGCCTCGCATCCCGCGAGCGCGAGGTTGTCGTACGCCTCGACCCGGTGCACGGGCACGGTGGGCAGCAGGCCGAGCGCCTGGGCGTTGGGGATGTCCAGGCCGCGGCCGAACAGGCCCGTGGTGACCACCCGCCGCAGGTCGCCGGCGGCGAGTCCGGCCCGCTGCAGCAGGACCAGGATGCCGGCCCCGATGGCGGCCTTGGCCCGCTGGAACAGGTCCACATCGCGCTTGTGCAGGGTGATCCCGCCGCCGGCCGCCCCCAGCGACGGCGCAGGGCCGTCCGTGAGGTTGCCGCGCGGCGACAGCCTGCCGCTGCGCACCAGGCAGGCGATCCAGTCCACCAGCCCGGTGCCGCAGACCCCATGGGGCGTGGTGCCGCCGAGGACGTCGAAGCTGAGGGGAGCCCCGGGCCGCACCCGGAAGATGGCTCCGGGGTCCGCCGGGACGCCGCAGCCCAGGCCGCAGGCCTCGAAGGCCGGTCCCCCCGCGGCGCTGGTCACCCACAGGGTCGCGCCGTCCCAGAGGGCGATCTCGGTGTTGGTGCCGAAGTCCGTGAGCAGGGCGGGGGCGTCGCCCTCCAGCAGCCCGGCGGCCAGCGCCGCGGCCAGGAGATCCGACCCGACGAAACCGCCCAGGGGCGGCACCAGCTGCACCGCCGCCCGGCGCTGGCCGAACAGGTCCCAGCGCAGCGGCGGCCGCTCCGGCCACGGGGCCGGATCCTGCCAGTTCCGGGGCTCCAGGAGGCCGTCATGGGCTCCCCGCAGCAGGGCCAGCATCGCCGTGTTGCCCACGGCGATGATCGAGCAGGGCCCCGCCGGGGCGGCGTCGTCCAGGGCCAGGTCCTGGAGTCCGGATGCCACCGCGCGCGCGACGCTGCCGGCCAGCCGCCGGGCCACCGCGGGGTCCCGGGCCGCCAGCAGCCGGGTCATGATGTCGGACCCGAAGCCGGCCTGGGGGTTGCACCCGCGCAGGCCCGCGAGCCGCCGGGACCCCTGGGCATTCCAGAGGGCGAGGTTGAGGTTGGAGGTGCCCACGTCCAGGGCGATGCGCGCGGCCGCCGCGCGCCGCGGCGCGGCGGGACGGCGCTCCGGGCCGGCCAGGGCCTCGGCGGGCAGGGGGGTCCAGGCGGTGCAGGGCGCCAGGCCCTCCACCTCCAGCACCACGTCGTCCAGGGCCACCGTCTGGCAGGCGAGCCGCAAGCCCGCCTCCAGGGCGTGGTGCAGCCGTTCCGTTTCCGTGGGCGCCGAGACCGCGCCGGAGCGCACCCGCACCCGGCACAGCCCGCACGAGCCGTTGCCGTTGCACCCGGTGCGCACCTGCAATTCGGTGGGCTCGAGCGCCTCGCGCAGGGTCGCCCCCGGCCGGGCCTGGACAGTCACCGTCCGCTCGCCGTGGCTGGCGCGCAGGCGGGTCATGGCCGGCCGCCTTCGGCCCGGGCCGCCCGCGCCAGGGCCCGCACGCACTCCGGCCGGGCCTCCAGTGGGATCTCGCAGCCGGACGAGAGGATGACCCCCCCGGTGCGGGCGAGGTCCAGGACCGGGGCGCAGGCCTCGGCGATGGCCTCCGGCCCGGAGTCCACGAACGCCAGCGGGCGGATGTTCCCCGCCAGGCCCAGCCGGGGGGCCGCGGCCCGCGCCCGCCGCGGATCGACGCAGTAGTCGAAGCTGGCGATGTCCACGCCGCAGGCCGGGAAGCTCGGCAGGATCGGTTCGATCGGCCCGGCGATGGCCAGCCAGCCGGCCACGGCGCCCCCGTCCCGGAGGCCCGCGCCCAACCGCCGGAGCCGCGGCGCCAGCAGCTCGCGGAAGAACCCGGGCGGCACCACGGCCGGCGAGGCCGAGGGCTCGAACACCAGGCAGAGGTGGGCCCCGGCCTCCAGCTGGGCGGCGCCGAAGCGGAGCGCCAGGTCCACCGCGAAATCCAGCACCTGTTCGAACGCCGCCGGGGTGTCCACCGCGGCGAACAGGGCCGCCTCGGCGCCCATGAGCTGGCAGGCCAGGGTCATGGGCCCGAGCACGCAGCCCGCCACCAGCGCCCGGTCGCCCACCGCGTGCCGGAGCAGGCGGGCCGCTTCCAGCGCCACCGGCATGCGCCCCGCCCGGCGGGGATCCGGCAGCCGCAGCCCGCCCACCGCCGACGCCCGCTCCAGGACGGGGTGCTCCACGTACGGGTAGCTGTCCTTGGCATAGCGCAGGCGGGAGCCCAGCGCCTCGGTCTCGACATTGACGTCCAGCAGCGCGAACACCGCGTCGGCGCGGTAGTCCTCCATGGCCGCGGCCTGGCACCGGGCCAGCACCGCCGGGTCGGTCAGGTAGCGGTCCAGGGGCAGGCCCGCGGCCCGGGCGGCATGGCCGAAGACCTGCGGCACCACCGGGACCCGGTCCAGGTCCTGGAACCGCACCGCGGCGAGGATGCGTTCCAGTCCGTTCATGGGCGGTGCGCCTGCAGCAGCTCCAGGTGGCGCGCGCAGTCGAAGGCGTCGCCGGCCACGTAGTCGACGTTGAGGGCTTCGGCCGTGCACTGCTTGAGGGCGGCGCCGCCGGCCACCAGCTGGATGCCGGCCAGGCCGCGCTCGCGCAGCAGGCTCCGGAGCTGGCGCACCATGGGCACCACCGGGCTGATGAGCCCGCTCACCAGGAGCGCGAAGGCGTCCTCCCGCGCCACCGCCATGACCATCACCGGGAGCGGACAGTCCTTGCCGCAGTCGACGACCCGGAACCCCTTGGCGGTCAGCACCATCCGGGTGAGGTTCTTGCCCAGGTCGTGCACGTCGCCCTCGGGCGTGGCGATGACCACGGTGCCCTTGGTGGCGGGCATGGCGCCTTCGGGGAAGGTGTCGCGCGCCACGGCCATGGCGGCCCGGCCGGTGAGCATGATTTCGAGCAGGTTGAACTGTTCGGTCGTGCATTTGGTGCTCATGCGGTCCATGGCGGCCTCCAGGGCCGCCACCACCAGCCGCGGCCCGCCCCCGTCCGCCGCCCGCAGCCGGCGCCCCTCCTGCAGCGCGGCCGCGGAATCGCCGTCCATCAGCAGCACGACCAGCTGGTCCAGATTGGCGTCCATGGCATCACCCGGGGAGACCTGGAAGAAAGGGGCACATCGAACCAGTACACGGCGCTGGAGTCCGTAAGGTATACCAGATTTATAATTGATTGCCTATGGTTTCGCGCCAGGGGCGGGCCGCCCGAAGGCCTCGGCCAGCAGCTCGTCCAGCGCCGCCAGGGAAGCCGGGGCCAGCAGGCTGTGGTCGTCCTCCAGGACCCGCAGCACGGCGTCCGGGTGGCGCCGGGCGAAGGCCTCGCTCTCGGCCAGGGGCACCGCCTCGTCCTGCCGGCCATGGAGGATCGCCACCGGCACCGGGATCCGCCACTGGTCGTCGTCCTGCCACAGGGGCAGGTCCGGCAGCAGCTCCGGCCCCAGGGTGAGCCAGGTGCCCTGGGCGTGGTGGTACGAAGGCATGGTGCCGCGCCGGCGGTAGCCGGCCCAGCGGCGCCCCGCCAGCCGGCGCCGGGCGAAGCCGAAGGCCGGGGCCAGCAGGATCAGCCGCGCCACCGCCGCGCCCCGGTGGGCCACCGCGGCCGCCACCAGGCCGCCCATGCTGGAACCCACCACCACCGGCGGCTCGCCCAGGCCGGCCAGCAGCGCCTCCACCGCCGCCACCTGGGCGGTGATGGTCAGGTGCTCGAAGTCCGGCAGGTTCAGGTCCGGGGCGTGGAACGGCAGGTTCCGGGCCGCGGCCCAGTCCCGGCAGTGGCGGCCTTTGGCGCCGCCGGGCCCGGAGGCGAAGCCGTGCAGGTAGACCAGGTCCATGGCTAGCCGAGGGCCTCGAAGTCCTCGGGTCCGGCGATGGAGACGGCGGTCACCTCCAGCCCGGCCTCCTTGGCCTGGCGCTTCACCAGCCCGGCCAGGACCTTGCCGGGGCCCAGCTCGAAGAAGCGGGTGACCCCGGCCTTCAGCAGCAGGGCGGTGATGGCCTCCCAGCGCACGGCTCCGGGGATCTGGCGCACCAGGCCGTCCCGGAGCTGGTCCGGGTCGCTGGCCGGGACGGCGTCCACGTTGTTCACCAGGGGGCAGAACGGGGCGCGGAAGGTCAGGGCCTGGAGCAGCGGCTCCATGGCGGCCTTGGCGGGCTCCATGAGCGGGCTGTGGAAGGGGGCGCTCACCGGGAGCTTCATCATCTTGCGGCAGCCGCGGGCCTTGAGCAGCTCCATGGCGGTGTCCACCGCCTCGGCGTGGCCGGCGATGACGATCTGGCCGGGGCCGTTGAAGTTGGCCGGCACCACCACCTGGCCGGTCTGGGTCTGGGCGGTGCGGCAGGCGGCCTCCACTTCCATGGCGGAGGTGCCGAGGATGGCGGCCATGGCGCCCACCCCCACCGGCACCGCCACCTGCATGGCCCGGCCGCGCTCGCGCACGGTGCCCACCGCGTCGGCGAAGGTCAGGCTGCCCGCGGCCACCAGGGCGCTGTACTCGCCCAGGGAGTGGCCGGCCACGAAGTCCGGCCGGGGCAGGCGCTCGCCGTAGGCCCGGACCACCATGGTGCTGTGGGTGAGGATGGCGGGCTGGGTGTGCTCGGTGAGCTTGAGCTGGTCCTCGGGTCCGGCGGCCATCAGCGCCGACAGCCCGAAGCCCAGGACCTCGTCGGCCTCCTGGAGCACGGCGCGGGCGGCGGCTTCGGCCGCGGCCAGCCCGCCCCCCATGCCCACGGCCTGGGAACCCTGGCCCGGAAACAACCATGCGACTTTGCTCATGCGGCACCTCGGCAAATGGAACAGGCGGCCACCGGGCCGCCTGTCAAAAGGTTCGTAAGCTGACCCCGCCCTACTTGGCTTGGGCGGACTGGGCGGCCACTTCGGCGGCGAAGTCGTCCTGGCGCTTTTCCAGGCCTTCGCCCATCACATACTTGGTGAAGCGGCGGATGCTCAGCTTCTCGCCGATCTCGGCGGTCTTGGTGGAGAGGTACTGGGCCACGGTGACATCGTCGTTCATGATGAACTTCTGCTCCAGCAGGCAGACTTCCTCGAAGATCTTGTTCATCTTGCCTTCGACGATCTTCTCCACCACGTTGGCCGGCTTGCCGGTGGCCAGGGCCTGCTCGGTGGCGATCTCCTTCTCCTTGTCCAGGAAGGACTGGGTGACCTCCTCCTTGGTGACGAACCGGGGCTGGGGGTCGTGGGCGGCGATGTGCATGGCGATCTCGTGCACCAGGCGCTGGAACGGCTCGGTGCGGGCCACGAAGTCGGTCTCGCAGTTGAGCTCGATCAGCACGCCGACCCGGCCGCCGGGGTGGATGTAGGACTCGACGATGCCTTCGGCGGCGACGCGGCTGGCCTTGTTGGCCGAGGCGGCGAGACCCTTCTTGCGCAGGTAGTCCATGGCCTTGTCCATGTCCCCGCCGTTCTCTTCCAGCGCCTTCTTGCAGTCCATCATGCCGAGACCGGTCTTGTCGCGGAGGGCTTTGACATCCAGGGCAGTGTAGGCCATGGGAATCTCCTTGTGGGTGATCTGGGGTTGAAGTGTTGAGCGGCCAGGAGCCGGGCCTTGGGAGCCGACGCCTGACCGCTCGATGGGTGGAGCCTAGGCCTCGCTGCCTTCTTCGGCCTTCTCGGCCATCATGGCCTTCATCTCGTCGTTCTCGCTCTTGTCCTGGAAGGACTGGCGCCCTTCGAGGATGGAGTCGGCCACGCGCTCGGAGAACAGCAGGATGGAGCGGATGGCGTCGTCGTTGGCGGGGATGACGTAGTTGATCTTGTCAGGGTCGCAGTTGGTGTCCACCAGGCCCACCAGCTTGATGCCCAGCTTGACCGCCTCGGTGACGGCGATGTCCTCCCGGTGCGGATCGATCACGAAGATCACGTCGGGCACCGCGCGCATGTCGCGGATGCCGGCGAAGGAGGCTTCCAGCTTCTCCTTGCTGCGGGT
>Ga0181516_10001968_pt1 | contig 15137 bp, 11 predicted proteins | sample PEATcosm2014_Bin_25_FD_121104 | JGI IMG/M metagenome (GOLD analysis project Ga0181516, IMG submission 121104) | Peatland microbial communities from MTU Mesocosm Facility, Houghton, MI, USA - PEATcosm2014_Bin01_10_metaG | ecosystem: Environmental > Terrestrial > Soil > Wetlands > Peat | place... | reverse complement strand
CTCAGAGAGCGCTCAGGTCAGAAGACCTGGGAGTACAGATGGTATGAAATTCAAATTGACGGATTGCGCAAGCGGCGCAGCGTCATTCTGGGTTCCATCAAGGACTATCCAACGGAGGCTGCTGCAATGCGGGCGGTTTCCGCTCTCCGGGCAAACATCAACATGGAATCCCCTCGCGCTCAGATTCAGGCGATCAGTTTCGACACTCTCGTCGAACACTACCGGTTGAAGGAAATGGGCGAGGACGCAGGCAAGACATTTGCAACGTGCGAGACGTATGAAGGCTATCTCCGTAAATGGATTCTTCCTCGGTGGAAGTCCTATCGTCTTCGCGATGTGAAATCGGTTGCAGTGGAGGAGTGGCTCAAATCGCTTCCACTCTTGAATGGGAGCCGAGCCAAGATTCGCAACATGATGCACGCGATTTTCAATCACGCTATGCGATGGGAATGGCACAACCAGAATCCCATCAGTCGCGTTCGTCAGAGCGCGAAGCGGTCGCGCATCCCGGTTGTTCTGAGCATCGTCCAGATTCAGGCGCTGCTCACGCATCTCCGGGAGCCCGTGCGCACAATGGCGCTGGTGGATGTATCGACCGGGTTGCGAATCGGCGAACTCCTCGCCTTGCAGTGGCAGGACATTGATTTCGAGAACTTCGAGATTTCAGTGACCCGCTCGATTTCACTGCAACACATCGGCGACTGCAAGACGGAAGCAAGCCGCAAGCCTGTTCCGATGGACGCCGAACTCGCTGAGGCCCTCTGGAGTTGGCGCCAGAACAGCGGCTATCCAAAGCTGGAGGACTGGGTCTTTGCCAGTCCGGCCAAGGACGGGAAACAACCGTACTGGCCAGGCACTTTGTATCGGGCGCATCTTGAGCCCGCTGCAAAGGCCGCCGGCATTCCCGGCAAGATCGGCTGGCACACGTTCCGGCACACCTTCGCCACTTTGCTCAAGGCAAATGGTGAAGACATCAAGACCGTGCAGGAGTTGCTGCGCCATGCAAATATCTCGGTCACGATGAATGTCTATGCGCAGGGAGTCACCGAACTCAAGCGTCAAGCACAACATCGGATCGTGCGTATGGTCACTGGTGGGAAGGATAAAGAACCGGAGGGAACTGCTTAATGGGAGCTATCGGACGCCAACTTTTGAGGGTGATTTTCGATAAGTCCTTTGTTTTATTGGCGTCCCCGACGGGATTTGAACCCGTGTTATCGCCGTGAAAGGGCGGTGTCCTAGGCCGGGCTAGACGACGGGGACGCTCCTGGAGTGCAATATCCGGCCTCGCAAGACCGCATGCGCCCTTATGAAGGCTACCAACTCAGCGAGGGTGTGTCAAAAAAATGCCGGGCCCGGCGGCCCGGAGGAATCGCCTTGCACTGCGAATGGCTGACCTAGGATAGCTCCTTGCGCCGGACCCGACAAAAAGTAGACACCAGAGGCCAGAAGCGACCAGGCACGCTGCGCTATTCTCGTAGAGTGCCGCAACTCGGACGGGACAGGGTCCTGTATCGGGCTCGGCGCATTTTTGTGGCAATCATCCAGCATCGACGATCGGGCTTCGCGCGTCAGATTGGACTGCAGTCACTCTTCGCAGTCAGGCAGCGGCCTTCGCAAGCTGGACGGAACAGAGCGGCGGGAGTTCCCGTAGATTCTGAGGGAAGGCGCCGCGGATAGCGCCGCCTTGTTACGCGGCATCGCAATCATATCGGGACGAACCGGAGCGCCGGGCCTAAGTGGCCTGGACAAGAGGAAGAAGCTAGTGAGATATAGCGCAGTGAGACGCATTCATGCAACAAGTTGCTTGATTCTGATGGGTTTGGCGGCCACCGGGTGCCAAAAGAAACCGGCTGCACCCGCCGGACCCGGGGCCGGGATGCAGGGCTTGCCGGTGCAGACTGTGGCAGTGACCCTGGCGCCGGTGGCCCAGAGCAGCGAGTATGTGGCCACCATCAAATCGCGGCGCTCGGCCACCATCCTGCCGCAGGTAAGCGCCATGCTAACGCAAATTCTGGTGCGCTCAGGCGATCGCGTCAAGGCCGGACAGACGCTGATGGAGATCGATCCGCGGCAGCAGCAGGCCACGGTGGATGCGCAGCGCGCGACAGAACGGCAAAAGAAGGCCCTCTACGACTACAACGCGGTCGAGGTGGAGCGGCAACACAAGCTGTTCGACGCCGGCGTAACCAGCCGCGATACCTACGAACAGGCACAGCAGGCTTACCAAAATGCCAAGGCGGATTACGAGTCGGCGGTGGAGTCGCGCAAGACGCAGGAGCAGCTGCTGGCCTACTACACTGTCCGGTCGCCGTTCGACGGCGTTGTGGGCGACATCCCGGTGCACGTGGGCGACTACGCTTCGCCGCTCAACGCTTCACCCATCCTCACCACTGTGGATGAAAACAAGGACCTTGAAGCGTACATCTACGTTCCCACCGAGCGCTCAAGCGAAGTGCGCACTGGACTGGACGTGGATCTTACCGACAACAGCGGCAATCTGCTGGAGAAGACGAAGATCGACTTTGTTTCGGCGCAAGTGGACAGCACGCTGCAGGGAGTCCTTGTGAAGGCTCCGGTGCATTCGACGTCGGAGATTCTGCGCAACGCGCAGATGGTCAAGGCGCGGGTTATCTGGAGCACGAAGCCGATGGCTGTGGTGCCGGTGCTTGCGGTGACGCGCCTGGCCGGCCAGACCTTTGTGTTCGTGGCGCAGCAGCAGAACGGTCACTATATGGCTGCGCAGAAGGCTGTCGCGCTGGGCGATACGGTGGGCAACACGTATTCCATCCTTTCAGGACTAAGCGCGGGCGACCGTGTGATCGTGTCGGGCACGCAGTTCCTGGTAAACGGAATGCCGGTTATGCCGATGGGCGGCTGAGGAGCGCCGGCTTCGAACGAATTTGGCCGGTTGAATCTTGCGGCATCCCAGCTTAGGCGCAATCAGACTGCGCTGACGGTGGGTCACCCAGACCGGTTGTTACTAGGGCTGAAAGGTTGTTCGGTGCAACAAAGGAAGGCTTATCTTGTTTGTCGATTTCTTTATTCACAGGCCAGTATTCGCAACGGTTTGCGCGTTGTTGATCATTCTGAGCGGAGCGATCTGCATTCCGAATCTTCCTGTCGCCATGTACCCGGACCTGGCGCCCCCAGTTGTAAGAGTCGCCAGCAACTATGTAGGGGCCGACGCAGAGACGGTGGAGAAGGCAGTCACCATCCCAATGGAAGAGGCTATCAACGGCGTCGAGGGGATGCGCTACATCAGCTCCTCGAGCACCAATAGCGGTGCCAGCCAAATCTCCGTTACGTTTACCACCGGCTACGACCTGGACATCGCGGCTGTGGACGTGCAGAACCGCATTGCCAGCGTGCAGGGGCGATTGCCGGCGGCGGTGAACTCGACGGGCATCGGCGTTACCAAGTCCAACTTCAACTTCGTCTTCGGCGCCGGCTTCTATACGCTCGACGGCCGCTACTCGAACGAATTCATCTCCAACTATCTGGATGTGTATGTAAAGGATGCGCTCAAGCGCGTGCCGGGCGTGGGCGATGTGATGATCTTCGGCGAGCGCAAGTACGCCATGCGGGTCTGGCTTGACCCGGTCCGAATGGCCGCCCGTGGGCTCACCGCCACCGACGTGGTGAATTCACTGGTGGAACAGAACGTCGAGATTCCAGCAGGTCAGCTCGGCCAGCCACCGTCGGATTCAAAGCAGGCCTTCCAGATCCCGGTCCGCGTGGTCGGCCGACTCACAAGTCCAGCCGAGTTCGACAATATTATTGTCAAGAACTCGGCGAACGGCCTGGTGCTGCTTAAGGATATCGGCCATTCAAATGTGGGCGCCGAGGACTACAGCACAACGTTGGAATTCTCTGGTCATATAGCCCAGGGCATTGGCGTGGAGCAACTATCGAACGCCAATGCCCTGGAGGTGGACAAAGCAGCCAAGGCCGCGCTCGCGGAGTTGGCAAAGAGCTTTCCGCCAGGGCTTCAGTACGCCGTCGCATTTGATTCAACGACGGTGGTGGGTGACTCGATCCGCGAAGTGCTTGTGACCCTGACCGAAGCCATCCTCATTGTCATCGCCGTGATCTTCCTGTTCCTGCTGGACTGGCGCGCCACCATCATTCCCGCAGTCACCATCCCTGTATCGCTCATCGGCACCTTTGCGTTCATCAGAATCTTCGGCTTCTCCATCAACTCGCTCACCCTCTTCGGCATTACTTTGGCCACCGGACTTGTGGTTGACGATGCCATTGTGGTCATTGAAAACGTGCAGCGGCACATTGCGATGGAGCACTCTGACCCGCACGAGGCAACCTCGCGCGCCATGGGCGAGGTGACCAGCGCGGTCATCGCAACTTCGCTGGTGCTGATCGCGGTCTTTGTGCCGGTCTCATTCTTCCCCGGAACCACCGGCATTCTCTACCGGCAGTTTTCGCTCACCATCGCCTTCTCCATCGCTATCTCGGCCTTTAACGCGCTCACTCTTTCACCGGCGCTTTCGGCCATGTTTCTGCGAGGCGAAGAGCAGCGTCCACACCAATTGGACTTCCTCCACATTCGCCCTGTGTCGCGCGCCTTTGCCGCATTCATACACGGGGCAGATGCGGCAATTACCTGGCTGGCCAGCTCTTACGCCAAGTCGATCCACGTTGCACTGCGGTTGCGCTACCTTCTGCTGCTGGTCTTTTTTGTCGGGCTGGGCGCCACGGCGTGGATCTATCAGCGGGTTCCCACCGGGTTTATTCCGCAGGAAGATCAGGGCTACATCATGGTGATCATTCAGGCGCCGCCGGGATCCTCACTTACGTATACGACGGCTCTGGCCGAGCGCGCGGAGTACATCCTCGCGCAGAATCCGGATGTAGGGGGGGCCTTCGCCATGGTTGGTTTCAGCTTTGCCGGAAGCGCATCCAACTCCGGCATGATGTTCGTCAACACCAAGCCTGCCGATCAGCGTCGAGGCAAAGGCCACTCCACGGCGGATATCATCGCCGACATTGCACCAAAATTTCAAATGCTCATGTTCGTTCCCGACGGGGGGCTGGTTGCCATGTTCCAACCTCCGGCGGTGCAGGGCGTGGGCAGCTACGGCGGCTTCCAGTTCATGCTCCAGGACCAGGGCGGCAATACGCTCAGCGACCTTGACAGGGTAGCGCACACGATTGTGGGCGCCAGCCGCGCGCGCAAGGATCTTACCGGGCTTCTGACCACCTTCTCGGCCAACGATCCGCAGGAACTGGTGACGATCGACCGCGAGAAAGCGAAGACGATGAATATTCCGCTTTCGCAGATCACCAACACGCTCAGCGTGTTCATGGGCTCGGAATATATCAACGATTTCGACTACAACAACCGCACCTATCGCGTGTTCGTGCAGGCCGATCAGCCATTCCGCATGACCGCCCGCGATCTGCATAGCTACTACGTGCGTTCAGACTCCGGCCAGATGGTCCCGCTCGACAACCTGGTCACGGTGAAGGAGAGCTCCGGGCCGCCGGTGATTACGCACTACAATTTGTTCCGCGCGGTTGAGATCGACGGTTCGCCCGCACCCGGTTACAGCTCCGGGCAGGGGCTGGCGGCGATGGATGATCTGGCCTCGCACCTGAAGATGCCCGGCATGACCTACCAATGGACGGGACTGACGCTGGATGAGATCGAATCCAGCGGCAAGGCGCTGATCATCTTCGGACTGGGAATTCTGGTGGTCTACCTGACGCTCTCGGCGCAATACGAGAGCTTTGCGCTGCCCTTTATCATTTTGTTGGCCGTACCCATGGCGGTTCTGGGAGCGTTGGGCCTGGTGTCGTTGCGCGGGCTATCGAACGATGTTTATTGCCAGATCGGCCTCGTGATGCTCATCGGCCTTTCGGCAAAGAACGCGATTCTGATTGTCGAATTTGCCGAGCAGTTGCGGCGCAAGGACCGATCCATCGTCGAGGCTGCAATCGAGGCGGCGGAGTTGCGGTTGCGACCGATTCTAATGACGTCATTCGCATTCATTCTTGGAGTCTTCCCGCTGGTGTTCGCCACCGGCGCGGGCGCGCTTGGACGGCGTTCCGTGGGCACCACCATCGTGGGCGGCATGTTGCTTTCCACGGTCCTGAACCTGTTCTTTATTCCCGTGCTCTACGTGATCATGAGCAGGCTATTGAGACGCCGCGACCCCAGACCGGAAACGCCGTCGGAGGCATAGAACCGGCCGTCACTGTTTGTCGCGGTGAGCGATCACATAGTCCTTGATGCGGTCGTACACCTGGCTGGTGACAACGCCGCGATCGAGCAGGTCAGCCTTGGCGTGGTAGGGCCGGAAGCGCACAATGCGTCCAGCCCAACTGGGCGTCATGCCGGGAACCTTCAGCAAATCATTCATGCTGGCGTGATTGATGTCAGTGCGCGCCTCGGGTGGCGGGGCACTTGCTGACGTTGCGGGCGCACCGTGCGTGTCTCGATCCTGGTATTGAGCTGCCGCGGACAGGCAAATTCCCAGCAGCACGAGCGTCACGGAAGTAGCGGCGGCAAGTCTAACCCTTGTTTGCACGGCTCCATTCTCTGCCTCATCCCGGATAGACGGCAAGCCAACCGGCACTGCCGCGTAGAATACCTTCTTGACGAATCATTGAACCCGGCTCCCGAGAAGCACGCATCTAACCCACTTATGGCTACGCCCCCGATTGCTCCAGCCCCCGACGGCGACGTCAATTCGCGAATCCTCGACAAGGCCAGACTTACCGCCCTTGTTGTCTTGCTGGTGCTGCTGGTCCTGTGCGTGGTGTTCTCCTGGAACACCCGCGATGCCATGGCGAATCTTCCCTTCCTCAGTGGACATGGGGAAACGGGCGAATCCGCCGGCAATCCAAAGACTTTGGTCGATCTTCGCCCGTGGCAAACTTCCCAGGCCCTGGCGCCCCTCGCTGTGACTGCCGAAGAAACGGAACTTGCACGCCAGGCCGAACGTTTGGCCGACCACGAAGTGGATCAGGCCTTTGCATCCGCGCTCCGGCAGGCCAATCTGAAGGCGCAGCATCGCACCTTCACCGGAGAGGCGCTTGCGCTATCGCAAAAGGTGGCACAGCTCAAGCAACTTGTCTCTCAGGACCAGGCGCAAGTAGATAGCCTGACTTCTTCAACAAGCTCAACCCCTGCTCATGCGAAGCAAGGCGATCAGCCTGGCGGCGACAGCGACAACCTTGAAATTGCGAAGGCGCAGCTCGGCCTCGATTCCGACGAACTCGCCGATGCGGAGCACGATCTCGACCGTGCGTCGGGCGATGTCCGCCCTGAAATTCAAGCCGAACTGACCGCGCACGAAGCGTCGATGCGCAAGTACGACAGTGAGTCGGGAAGCACCGGCGAGGTTGCGGTGATCGCCGTCGCGCGCTACGGAACTCTGGCAGGGCGTATCAAGTCCTGGTTCAGCCAACGCAGCCGTTACCAATTAGTCATGCAGGCGCTAGGGCAGGCGCAGGATGATATTCGCAGCCTGACCAGCGAACACAATGCCCTTGAGGCCCAGGCCAACACGAACGCCGCGACGGCCGCTACCGCCGCCAACCACACATCCACGCTTGCCGGCCTGAAAAGCAGAAGCGCAGAACGTCAACTTCTGAGCATTTACGACGATCGCATTCAAACCGAAGACCAGCTTGCCACAGTCTATGGAAAGTGGTCCGCCCAGGTGCTTTTGCAGCACCGCATTCTCGTTCATCTCATTCTGCAATCGTTGGCCCTGATCTTCTTCATCCTCATCTGCATGGTTCTCGGTGACGCGATGGTGCGGCGCCTGATGGCTATTCCCGCACTGGCCCAGAAGCAGAGGCACACGATGCGCAGTATCCTGGAACTGGGTATCCAGGTCCTGGGTATTTTGCTCATCCTGCTGGTCGTCTTTGGTGCGCCGCAGCAGATGCCCACTATCCTCGGTCTTGCCACTGCTGGAATCACCATCGTAATGCAGGACTTCATTCTCGCCTTTTTCGGCTGGTTCATCCTCATGGGCAAGAACGGCATTCGAGTCGGAGACCGGGTTGAAATAAACGGCGTTGGCGGAGAGGTAACCGAGATCGGCCTCATCAACACGATGCTTCTCGAGACAGGAAACATGGCGGACAAAGGTCTTCCGACTGGCCGCCGCATTTCGTTCATCAACAGCTTCGCAATTCGCGGACAGTACTTCAACTTCTCCACGGCCGGGCAGTGGATGTGGGACGAAATCACTGTCAGCTTGCCGGCGTCTGCCGATCCCCGCGCCTTGGTGGAGCGTATCCAAAAGGCCGTGCTCGAGGAAACGCAGGAGGGCGCCGCCACCGCGGTTCAGGAGTGGAAGCACGCAACGCACTCCGACAACCTGAGCCGATTCAGCACCATTCCCGTGGTCAATCTGCTGCCGTCAGCCACTGGCTTCGATGTCCAGGTGCGCTTTGTTACACGCGCATCCACGCGATTTGAAACACGTATCAACCTGTATAAGCGCGTATTCGACCTGCTGCAGGTACAGAAGCCCGCCACTGGAACCGCATAAGCAATCCAGCTTGTATTTGGAACGCCGATGAAAGTTGCAGTTGACAGCGCAGGCGGTTTGCCGTTAGCTTTGAAACAGATGCAGAGCCCCCGCCATCACGGTCACCACCATCATCATGGGATCCCCATGCCGGCGGACTGCCATGGCCTGAAGTAAACGGCCAGAGAGATCTAAAGAAACACCAAAGCCCGCCGGCGACCAACGCCAGCGGGTTTTTTCATGCCCCAAACCAAAAATCTCACACAGAAACAGGAAGAAAATGAGCAGCGATACCAAAATCGATTTCGAAAAGATGGATGGCCTTGTGCCGGGCGTCGTGCAGGATGCGGGCACCGGCGAGGTGCTGATGCTGGGATTTCTCAATCCCACCAGTTATGCCAAGACGCTGGAGAGCGGATTTGTAACCTTCTGGAGCCGCACGCGCCAGAAGCTGTGGATGAAGGGAGAGACCAGCGGCAACCGTCTGCGCGTGGTGTCGGCCTCGACCGACTGCGACAACGACACGCTGCTGTTTCGCGTGGTGGTGGAAGGCGACGGACTGGTTTGCCACGAGGGCACGGTGAGTTGCTTCACCAAGCCGATTGTCGCGGCCAACAATGAGACGGAGGCTGCCCGTGGCTAACAAGCTCAGACTCGGCATTCCCAAGGGCAGTTTGCAGGATGCGACCATCGCTCTGTTCAAGCGAGCGGGATGGAATATCTATGCGGACGGGCGCTCCTACTTTCCCTCCATCGACGACAGCGAGATCGAGTGCATGCTCATTCGCGCGCAGGAAATGGCGCGTTATGTCGAGCACGGTGTGCTCGACGCAGGCCTCACCGGCATCGACTGGGTAGTCGAGAGTGGCCTGGACGTGGCCAGCGTTACAACGCTCACCTACGCCAAGCAGAGCCGCCGCAAGGTGCGCTGGGTGCTGGCCGTGCCCGAGGGGAGCGGCTTTGAAAAAGCCGAGGATCTCGAAGGCAAGATCATTGCCACGGAACTCGTTGAAGTCAGCAAACGATATTTCGCTTCCAAGGGCGTGAACGTGAAGGTTGAATTCAGTTGGGGTGCGACCGAAGTCAAGCCTCCCATGCTTGCCGACGCCATCGTCGAAGTCACGGAGACGGGCAGCTCGCTCAAGGCCAACCACCTGAAGATCATCGACACGGTGATGGAGAGCGAGACGCATTTGATCGCGGGCAAGGCGACGTTGGCCGACAAATGGAAGCGCGAAAAGCTCGATCAGATCGCTCTGATGCTGCGCGGCGCGATTGATGCGCAATCGCAGGTGGGTCTCATGCTCAACGTTCACCGCACAGATCTCGAAGCAGTGCTCGCGGTGCTGCCGGCGTTGAATTCGCCGACAGTTTCGCAGTTGAGCGATTCGGAGTGGGTTGCGGTGAACACCATCGTCGATGAGCGCACGGCCCGCGACGTGATTCCTCGCCTGAAAGCAGCGCGGGCGACGGGCATCGTGGAGTATCCGCTGAACAAGGTCGTACTGTAGTAGATTCCGCTTCTTTGACGAATTTCTAAATCGGGCGAGGTTTTGAACCGGGCGGGGTTTTGAAAGGGCGAGGTTTTGAAAGGGCACGAGTTCAGTCGTGCCAAAATGAGACCCGAAAATAAGGGGCTTTAGCCCCTGAGGGAACGATGAAGCTGATCCGGACCACAGGAAGAGGCGCGGCGCAAACGGCTGAGGTGCTTGCCGCGCTTGAACGACGCGGCGGCGCCGCGCTCGATAGCGTATTGCCCGCTGTGCGCCGCATCGTCACCAATGTGCGCAAACATGGCGACCGCGCTCTGCTCCGTTATGCTTCAGAGTTTGACGGGCTGGCCGGCGCCGATGCTCTCCGCGTGAAGCCGGAGGAAATGGCTGCGGCATGGAAGTCGCTCGATCCCGCGTTGCGCAGGGCTTTGTCGACTGCTGCCAGGCAAATTCGCGCCTTTGCCGAGCGGCAAATGCCGGCTTCATGGACGGCCTCCCCGCTTGCCGGACTCAGCACCGGACAGCTTGTGCGTCCGCTCGGCTCGGTGGGTTGCTATGTGCCCAGCGGTCGCCATCCATTGCCCTCCACCCTTTTGATGACCGCAATCCCCGCGCAGGTAGCGGGCGTCAAGCGCATCGTTGCGGTTTCGCCCAAACCCGCGCCGGAATCGCTCGCCGCCGCACACCTGCTGGGAATTCAAGAGTTCTATCGCCTTGGCGGCGCACAAGCCGTCTCCGCGCTGGCCTATGGAACTGCGAGCGTTCCGCGCGTCGACAAGATCGTGGGTCCGGGTAATCTCTATGTCACCGCGGCCAAGCGCCTTGTCGCCTTCGATTGCGCCATCGACATGCTTGCCGGCCCGACCGAGATCGTTGTCACCAGCGAACGCGGCACGGCGGCCGGCATCGCTTCCGATCTCGTTGCGCAGGCAGAACACGACCCAGAGGCCCTGGCCATCTTCATTACCACACGCGGAGAACTTGCCAAAGAAGTGATCGCGGAAACAATGCTCCGCAGTCGCGACAATGCTGTTGCCCGCGAGTCGCTCGATCGCAATGGTCTTGTGATTCTGGCCGAAAGCGTTGAAGAGGCGCGCGCGATCACCAATCTTCTCGCCCCCGAGCATCTCACCGTAGACGAAGCCAGCGATCTCGATTGGGTCGAGAATGCGGGTTCGATCTTCGTCGGGCGGTGGTCCGCGCAGCCCATGGGCGATTACATCTCCGGCCCCAATCACACGCTGCCTACTGGCGGCATGGCGCGCGTCCGCGGCGGCCTCAGTGTCTACGACTTCGTCAAGCTCATCACCGTGCAGGAGTATTCTTCCACAGGCCTGCGCGCGTTGGGACCCCAGGCTGCCTTGCTGGCCGAGGCTGAAGGGTTGCTGGGCCACGCGGAAGCGATTCGGACTCGCTTGAGCAAGACCCCGCGAAAAAGTTTGCGCGCAAGGAGGTCCCGTGGCTGAAACAGGAACCGCATGCAAACCGGCGCCATGTGCGCGTGTGCAGGCGATGAAGGAGTATCACCCTCCGCTCGGCTGCCGCAATGCGCTGCGGCTCGACTTCAACGAGAATACGCTGGCCTGTTCGCCGAAGGTACGCGAGGTGCTGGGGAGCATCTCTGCCGGGTCCCTCACGCGCTATCCGGAACGCGAGCCGGTAGAAGCGATTGTAGCCGCGCATCTTGGCGTCGACGCAGGGCAGTTGGCTCTCACCAATGGCGTAGACGAAGCGATCCATGTGCTCTTCGAGACGTTCCTCGAAGCGGGCGATGAGCTGCTGCTCCCCGTGCCTACCTACACGATGTACGAGGTGTATGCATCGGCAACCGACGCACGCGCAGTCGCCGTGCAAGCCGCGGACGACCTGCAATTTCCCTTCGAGCGTCTGCTGGCTGCAATCTCACCCCGCACGAAGATCATTGCCATCGCCAATCCCAACAGCCCATCCGGTTCTGTTGCCACGCGTGCGCAGTTGCTGGAGATTGCAAAGCGCGCGCCGCACGCTGTTCTGCTGGTGGATGAAGCGTACTTTCATTTTCACGGCGAGACGGCGATGGACCTGGTGGGTTCCGTACCCAATCTCGTGGTAGCGCGGACGTTCTCAAAGGCTTACGGGCTGGCTGGATTGCGGCTCGGTTTGCTTGCGGGTCCGGTCGAGCTGATGCGCTGGGTGCGGCGCGTGCTTTCGCCCTACAGCGTGAACTCGCTGGCGCTGGCCTGCCTGCCGCCTGCGTTGGAAGACACCGTCTATCTCGATTGGTACGTCAATGAGGTACTTGCCGCACGTGCCGACTTCGAAACCGCTCTGGATGCGGCCGGAGTTCGCCGCTGGCCCAGCCGTGCGAATTTCATTCTGGTCGAGATCGGCCCTCGGCACGCAGAATTCGTGCAGCTGATGCGCGCCGCAGGCGTGTTGGTCCGCGACCGCTCCAACGATCCGGGATGCAATGGACGCGTGCGCATCACGACTGGAACGCGGGAGCAGATGAAGCAGGCTGTCACCGCGCTCAACGATGCGCTGGTTGCGTTAAAAATTGGAAGAGGCAAGCAATGATTACGAAGAGAAGTAAGCCGGGCGCCCCGGGTCCCGATTCTGCGGCCTGGGATGCTACCTCCGCGAAACGCACCTCCGCATTGGAACGCAACACCACGGAGACGCGCATTGCCATCAAGCTCGCGATTGAGGGCCAAGGCCAGTACAAGGTAGCGACCGGCATTCGCTTCTTCGATCACATGCTGGAGCTGTTCACGCGCCATGGCGCCTTCGATCTCGAACTCAAGTGCGATGGCGATCTCGACGTGGACCAGCATCACACCGTCGAGGACGTGGGCATTGCGCTCGGCGAGGCCTTTGACCGCGCCCTCGGCGACAAGCGCGGCATTCTGCGCGCCGGGTATTTCCTGATGCCGATGGATGAAACGCTCGCCATTGCAGCCGTAGACCTGAGCGGACGCGCCGCTTTCGCCGTCGAAACAAAGGTGCGCACGCGCCTGGTCGGCGATTTGCAAACCGAACTGGTGACGGATTTCTTTGAAGGCTTCGCACGCGGCGCACGGGCCAATGTGCATGTGAAGACAATGTACGGCCGCTCAAACCATCACAAGATCGAGGCAATCTTCAAGGCCTTCGCGCGCGCATTGCGTGTGGCCTGCTCGCGTGACAAACAATTGGGCGAAATGCTGCCGAGTACCAAAGGACTCTTGTAACCATTAATTGCTGTCATCCTGAGAGAGTCCGCCGTGGCGGACGAGCCGAAGGACCTGCGGTTGCTTTTCGGATTCAAGATCGACTGTAAGGATCGATATAAGGTCAACCGCGAAAAGGACCAGATGAGCGTAACCGTAATCGACTACAAGGCCGGCAATCTGACTTCGGTGCTCAAGGCTCTGCGGCATCTGGGCGTAGAACCTGAGGTTACGGACGGCGATCTTTCGCCGGTCGAATCCGCAGAGCGCATCGTGCTGCCCGGTGTGGGTCACTTCTCTGCGACGGAGCGGCTGGATGCAACGGGCCTCACACCCGCGATACGCGCGGCGATTGCGCGTGGAGTGCCTTTCCTGGGCATCTGCGTGGGAATGCAGTGGTTGTATGCAGGTTCGAGTGAAGCGCCTGAACAGCCCGGACTTGGACACTTTGCAGAGCCCTGCACCCGCTTTGCTGAAAGCACAGAGAAAGTCCCGCACGTCGGCTGGAATTCGCTCGAAGTGAAAAATGGCTCACGGCTCCTCGCAGGCGTTGAGCCCGGCGAATATGTCTACTTCACGCATTCCTACAAGGGGCCGGTCACGGGCGATACGGCGGCAACTACCTTTTACATCGAGCCGTTTGCCGCTGCAGTGGAACGCGGCAACGTAATGGGCGTACAGTTCCATCCGGAAAAATCCGGCGGAACGGGATTGAAGATCCTCCGCAATTTTCTTTCGTGGCAAGCCAAGGAGCGCGAATGATCACCAAGCGCATCATTGCCTGTCTCGATGTCCACGGCGGCCGAGTTGTTAAAGGCGTCCAGTTTGTCGATCTTGTGGACGCAGGCGACCCTGCTACCCAGGCCGCGCGCCACGCGCGCGAGGGCGCGGACGAGATTGTGCTGCTGGATATTACTGCCACACATGAAGGTCGCGCCACTCTGCTCGACACGGTGCGCCGCACCGCGCGGGAGCTGTTCGTCCCCTTCTGCGTCGGCGGCGGCATCCGTACCGCAGACGATGCGGCGCAAGTCTTCGAGGCCGGTGCGGACAAGGTAAGCGTAAACTCCGCGGCGCTCGCCGACCCCAAGCTAATCGATGCCATCGGCCGCAGCTTTGGCGCGCAGGCGGTGGTCGTTGCCATTGACGCAAGGCGCGATCCCAAGGCAGCCGATCCGGTGCGCGATGCAGAAGTGTTCGTGCAGGGCGGGCGCAAGCCGACAGGCCGCCGCGTGGTGGAGTGGGCGCGCGAGGCCGAGGCCCGCGGCGCCGGCGAAATTCTGCTCACCTCGATGGATTCCGATGGAACGCGTGCGGGTTTCGACTGTGAGTTGACAGCCGCGGTTAGCGAGTCGGTTGGGATCCCAGTGATCGCCTCCGGAGGGGCCGGAACCGTCGGTCATTTCGTCGATGTGTTTGCGCAAGGCAAGGCTGACGCTGCGTTGGCGGCAAGCATCTTTCACTTCGGAGTTTCCAGTGCGCGCTCGCTCAAGGAGGAACTCGCGAAATTCGGCGTGTCCGTGAGGTTGCCATGCTGATTCCATCGATCGATCTGCTGGGCGGACGCATCGTTCAGCTCGTGCAAGGCGAAAAGCTGCGCCTGGCCTTTGACGACTTTGAGTATTGGATCGAGAAGTTTTCGAAGTTCCCACTCGTGCAGTTGATCGATCTCGACGCGGCCATGCGACAAGGCGACAACTCCGCACTGGTTGCCCAGATAGCCAAGCGCTTGCCGGTGCAGGCTGGCGGCGGCATCCACTCCATCGAGCGAGCGCGGCAAGTGCTCGATGCAGGCGCAAAACGCGTGATTATTGGCTCGGCTCTCTTCTCGGAGCACGGCACAGTGAACACGAAGTTCGCCGCGGAGTTGGCGGCAAGCATCGGCGCTGAACAAGTGGTGGCCGGCGTCGACACCAAGAACGGCCGCATCGCCGTGAAGGGATGGAAGG
>Ga0181516_10001966_pt1 | contig 15152 bp, 15 predicted proteins | sample PEATcosm2014_Bin_25_FD_121104 | JGI IMG/M metagenome (GOLD analysis project Ga0181516, IMG submission 121104) | Peatland microbial communities from MTU Mesocosm Facility, Houghton, MI, USA - PEATcosm2014_Bin01_10_metaG | ecosystem: Environmental > Terrestrial > Soil > Wetlands > Peat | place... | reverse complement strand
TATCCTGAGCCTTAACCCATGATTTTTTCTCGTGATTACATAGGGTACCTGGCCCGCCGTACAGTCAAGCACCTCATCGACGCAAAGATGATCACCACCGGCGACCTGAAGGTGACCGAGGCGCGCGTCAACGAGGGCCTGCTCGACGAACTTTCCCTCGAAGACCGCATCAACGAGGAGGTGCGCGTGATTCTTGAAGCGTACTCCGAGGAGATGCGCAAGTCCGGCGCGCAGTATGCGGAGATGTTCAAAAAGGTGAAGACCGAGCTGGCCAAGAAGTACAAGGCGGTGCTATGAGGATCAGCCCCGACAAGCTCAACAAGCTGGCCCATACCGTGGCCGACACGCTAGCGGATATAGACCAGGTTGGCTTTCTTGAAGACCGGAACACGATCCGCCAGGAGGCGCGCAAAGCGCTTACGGCCCTGCTCACGGACGAGGCCCGGATCGACACAGCCGCGCGATTGAAGATCGCCAACCAGCGCAAGATCATCCTCGAAGGCTCCCAGGAATGGGAGATTCTGTACCGCAAGTACTACAACGACGAAGTCCGCAAACTGGGGATTTGAAGCGGCTTTGGTTGGCCTGCCAGAGCCTTGGCGCCGGGGGCGGTATAGCTTTGGCAGCAGGCGAGTTTTTTGCTAAATTAGGAGAGTGGCCGGCGACGGCTGCCCCTGAAAAAAAGTGTGGCGCTATCGTCTAGGGGTTAGGACGTGAGATTCTCAATCTTAAAACCCGGGTTCAATTCCCGGTAGCGCTACCAGAAGATCCAGCTTAAGCCCGCCTGATTGGCGGGTTTGCTTTTGCAGCAATCGTTGTGCGGAGGGGGCCTCGGATCTAAGCGGCGACGCGGGCCGTGACTGTTGAGAACTCCGTGATGGTCTCTTTCAACGTGAAGGAATTCAGTTTGTAGAGGCAAAGAGGCGCCTGAATGCCTACGCCGGTGAGAATCAAGCAGGCTGCAGAGAGCAGGCGCGATTCGATGGAGGCTTCAAGGGGCTCCAGGAACCGGAGGATTCCGTAGCTGTGTCTGGGCCCCGGAATTCCATCAACAAGGTCTTCAAACTCAATCAAATCGAAGCGGACCGCGATCGTCAGGTCATCTGGGCCGGTGATCGTGCCTGGAATATCAAATACCCGCCGATTTGTCCTCGTTTCCGCGTGCATCGGGGACCCTCGCTTGAATTTGCCTGTCTATGCGGTTCAGGCTAAGGCAAAACGACGGCCGTCGATGCGATTTGGTTCTCACCGAATTGGGGCCCACGAGGGGAAGCCGCCAAGTCCTTGATCCTAAGGCGTCAGCAGACTTTCTACGCTCTTGTTCTGTTCAACAAAGCCGGAGAAGTCTTGCAGCCATGGACTGGCGGCGAGGAATTCTGCTGGCTGGAATCCATTTGGCGGTGGGCGGGGACGCTGATTCTCTTGATTGAAGTGCGAGATTTTGAGGTTCGCAAACCTGCCCGCGTTTGCCCTGACAGGTTGGTGCTTCGCCAGTCCACCGCGGTGGTGGTTTTGCAGGATGTGCGGAAACCAGTCAACCATCTTGATTTAGCCTCGTCTAAAGGGACGAAGGTGGATTTCCCCGGAAAGCTATGAAAAACCAACCTGTTCATTTCCTTGTACTTTCGGCGCTGTCTCTGTGGAGCCTGCCGATGACAGCCTATTCGCAGCAAGCAGCCACGGCATCCGCAGATCAGCCCATAGCAACCCTGAAGGTGCAGGCGCGCGAGGTGCTGCTGCCCGTTACCGTGCGCGACAAGCATGGTGCGCTGGTTCCCAACCTGAATGCGGCCGACTTCACGCTGGCCGAGGACGGACGGCCGCAGGTCATCAAGAGCTTTTCGCGCGAGAGCAATTTGCCATTTCTTGTGGGGCTGCTTGTGGATACGAGCCGCAGCGTTTCATTGGCCATGGAAAACGAACGCAAGGCCGGGGGGAAGTTTGTTGACCTGATGCTGCCTGCGGACCCGAAAGATGTAACCAAAGGCGACCAGGCATTCCTGATCCACTTTGACCGCGAGGTTGAACTATTGCAGGACTTCACAGACTCTCGCGACAAGCTGCACCACGAGCTGGACGGGATGGGGCCTACGGCGCGGGAGCGAAACAGTTCCAATGGCCCGGAGACCAGCGGTGACGACCGGAACAGCCAGTCGCGCGGCAACCGCGGCGGCGGCACGCAGCTTTACGACGCAATCTTTCTGGCTGCGGACGAGCTGATGAAGCCCAAGAACGGCCGCAAGGCGCTGGTAATCTTCTCTGACGGCGAGGACCGGGGCAGCAAGGAAAACCTGAACGATGCAATCGACGCCGCGGATCACGCCAATTTGGCCATCTACACGGTCTACTTCAAGGGCGAGCAGGATCGTCAGGCGAGCGACGGTTTTCCCGGCAGTGGGCGGCGCGGCGGCGGCGGTGGCTGGCCGGGCGGCGGTGGCGGATACCCCGGCGGTGGTGGAGGCTATCCGGGGGGCGGCGGCGGTTATCCTGGCGGCGGTGGTGGGCGCCGCGGTGGCGGAGATCGCGGCTCGTCGATTGACGGCAAGAAGATCATGGAAGAGATTGCCACGCGCACCGGGGGCCGCTATTTCGAGGCCAAGAAGAAGGACAATCTCGAAGAGATTTACAACGCGATTGCCGAAGAGCTGCGCGGGCAGTACATGCTGAGTTACACACCCGACAAGCCGGACGCCGACAGCGAGTTCCACAAAATCGCGCTCAAGGCAAAGAATGCGGATCTGTCAGCGGTGACGCGGGAAGGGTATTACTCGACCACGGATGCGTCAAAGTAGAGAATTTGGGGCTACAAGACCTGTTGGTTGGCTGACGTGGGAATCTCCTCCTCTGTAACCACGAAAAAGTGACGCAGGTCGGCCTTGCCGAAGGCGGTGGTCATGGCTACATCGGAGGCGTCACGGCCTGTCGCCATCAAGATGCGGCCAATGCGGGGCTGACTGTTGCGGGCATCGAATGTCCACCATTGGCCGTCCAGCCAGGCCTCGAACCAAGCGCTGAAGTCCATGGGAAGGACAACGGGGACGCCGATGTCGCCGAGATAGCCGGTGGCGTAGCGGGCGGGAATGTTGAGGGCGCGGCAGAAGGTGATGGCGAGATGCTGGAAGTCGCGGCAGACACCGACGCGCTCCGTGAAGACGTCGAGGGCGGTCTTGGTAGGGCGGGCCTGCAGATAATTGAATGCCACGTGGTTGTGGACCCAGTTGCAGATGTACTGCACTCTGCTCCAGCCGGGGTCCAGATTTCCAAAAAGTTCAAAGGCGATGTTGTTGAAGCGATCGACCTCGCAATAGCGGCTGTTGAGCAGGTAGCTGAGGACCGGGTGCGGCAGATCGCCGACGGCCGACTCGCGGGCAGCGAGGTTGAGGGTGTCCGCGAAGCCTGAGTCTCGAATGAGCGTGGTGCCGGTGAGGCGCAGATGGCCTTGGGGAGCGACAAAACGTGCGCAGCGGTTGCCGAAGCTATCAATGTAGCTGGTGACGGGAATTTTCGGCTCGATGTTCAACTCGTCGGGCTCGAGCAGGTCGTGGACGCGGGAGGGGTGGACGTTGAGGAGCGCAACCATAGCGACCGTGGCGGGAATCTCGAATTGAATGTCGTATGCGAGACGGATCAGCATGGTATTGGGACCTCTTGTCTCAAAGGTGCGGGGTAGCAAGGGAGCTTCTGCGAGGTGACGGGAGACACAACGGTACAAGCATCATCTCATTGATTCAGATGCAATGGATCGGGAATGGGTCCTCCAGGCTGCGCAGCGGATTCCCAAGACCCGCAGGAAAGTTGAGAACAGGCTCTAGATGCGGAAAGGGCGTCCGCCGCGGCGGACGCCCTTTCTGTTGGAGCGGATTACTGACTAGCTGGTGGTGTGAACGGCACCGGCCATCTTTTCTTCCAGAGCCGCCTGCGCCGCTGCGAGCCTTGCCGTCAGCAGACGGAAGGGTGAGCAGGAGACGTAGTTGAGGCCGATCTTGTGGCAGAACTTGACGGACTCGGGATCGCCGCCGTGCTCGCCGCAGATGCCGACCTTGAGGTTGGCGCGGGTGTTGCGGCCCTTTGCGGTGGCCATCTTCACCAGTTGCCCGACGCCCGCCTGATCGAGGGTGGCGAAGGGATCCTGCTTGAAGATGCCGAGCCGCATGTAGGCCGGCAGGAAGTTGTTGATGTCGTCGCGCGATATGCCGTAGGTGGTCTGCGTCAGGTCGTTGGTGCCGAAGCTGAAGAACTCGGCCTCCTCCGCAATCTGATCCGCTGTGAGGGCCGCGCGCGGCAACTCGATCATGGTGCCCACCATGTAGTCGACCTTCGCCTTCTTCTCCGCGAAGACTTCAGAGGCAACACGGCGGACGATGGTGGTCTGGTTGCGCATCTCTTCAATGGAGCCGATGAGCGGAATCATGATCTCGACGTGCGGATCGCCGCCCTTGGTCTTGGCCGCGACCGCGGCTTCGATGATGGCGCGCACCTGCATCTCGGTGATCTCGGGGAAGGTGATGCCGAGACGGCATCCGCGCAACCCGAGCATGGGGTTCTGCTCATGGAGTTCTTCCACGCGCGCCAAGAGCGAGCGCAGATCCTTGAGCTTGGGCGAGCGCGGCTTTGATTCTTCCAGACGCGCGATCTGAACGAGCAGGTCTTCGCGCTTGGGGAGGAACTCATGCAGCGGTGGATCGAGCAGTCGGATGGTGACCGGCAAAGCTTCCATGGCTTTGAAGAGGCCGGCGAAATCGGCGCGCTGCATGGGCAACAGTTTTTTAAGCGCAGCACGGCGAGTTTTCTCGTCGTTGGCGAGAATCATGGTGCGCATGTGCTCGATGCGGTCTTCTGCAAAGAACATGTGCTCTGTGCGGCACAGGCCGATGCCTTCAGCTCCGAACATGCGCGCCTGTTTGGCGTCGCGGGGGATGTCGGCGTTGGCGCGGATGCGCAGCTTGCGGACCGGGTCAACCCAGCTCATGAACTTGACCAAGTCGGGATCGTCGGGCTGTGCTTCGAGTGTCTTAAGCTTGCCCGCGATGACGCGGCCGGTGGTGCCGTCCAGCGAAAGCCAGTCGCCCTGCTTGTAGGTGTGGCCCTTGACGCGGAGTTCCTTTTTGGCTTCGTCGACCGTGCATTCGCCTGCGCCGGCCACGCAGCACTTGCCCATGCCGCGGGTAACGACAGCAGCGTGAGAGGTCATGCCGCCGCGGGAGGTAAGGATGCCCGCCGCAACTTCCATGCCGGCAATATCTTCCGGAGTGGTTTCGCCGCGGACCAGGATGATGACCTTGTAGGAGCCGTCGGCATGACGCTTGACTGCTTCTTCAGCCGTGAAGACGATCTGTCCCACAGCCGCGCCGGGCGATGCGGGAAGGCCGGTGGCCAGAACTTCAATCTTCTCGCCCTTTTCGACGAGGCGCGGAACCAGGAAGTCGTAAAGCTGGTTGGGCTCTACGCGGTGGATTGCTTCTTCCTGCGTGATGAGGCCTTCGCGGACCATGTCGATAGCCACGCGAACTGCGGCCAGACCCGTGCGCTTGCCGTTACGGGTTTGAAGCATGTAGAGCTTGCCATCCTGGATGGTGAACTCAAAGTCCTGCATGTCGCGGTAGTGTTTTTCCATCTTCCGCGTGATGTCCTTGAGCTGCTGGTAGACCTTGGGCATTGCCTTTTCGAGCTCGCTGATGGAGAGCGGAGTGCGGACGCCGGAAACCACGTCTTCGCCCTGCGCGTTCATCAGATACTCGCCGAAGAACATGTGCTCGCCGGTGGCGGGATTGCGCGTGAAGCCTACGCCGGTGCCGGAATTCTCGCCCAGGTTGCCGAAGACCATGGCCTGCACGTTCACGGCTGTTCCCAGCCAGTCGTCGATGCGGTTGATGCGGCGATAGGTCTTGGCGCGATCGTTCTGCCAGCTCCTGAATACGGCGTTGCGTGCCTCGGTCAGTTGATCCAGCGGATCCTGCGGGAAGTCCTTGCCGGTCTCTTTCTTGATGAGCTTCTTGTACTCGACGATGATCTTCTTCAGCGCATCGGGCTGCAGCTCGTAGTCGAACTTCACCTTCGCGGCGGCCTTTACGCCGTCGAAGATGTGCTCGAACTTTTTCTTCGGGACGTCGAGAACCACGTCACCGAACATCTGGATGAGGCGGCGATAGGAGTCATAAGCAAAGCGGGGATTATTGCTGAGTTTGGCCAGCGATTCCACGGCCTTGTCGTTGAGGCCGAGGTTCAAAATCGTATCCATCATGCCGGGCATGGAGAACTTTGCGCCGGAGCGGACCGAGACCAGCAGCGGATTGTCGCCCGCGCCCAGCTTCTGTCCCTGGAGCTTTTCGAGTTCGTCGAGGGCGCAGAGCATCTCGACGTCGATCTGCGGGCTCAGCTTCCCGCGCATGTATTCGCGGCAGGCTTCGGTCTGGATGGTAAATCCCGGAGGTACCGGCAAGCCGGCATTGGTCATCTCCGCGAGGCCGGCACCCTTGCCGCCCAGAATGTCCTTCATGCGGCCGTGGCCGTCAGCCTTGCCGCCGCCGAAGAAATACACATACTTGATTGGGGTTGAAGTTGTGCTCGCCGCGGCGAGCTCCTGTTCCAGAACGCCCTGCGTCATGGGGTAAAGCCTCCATCTTCTAGATTCCGCGGCAGCGATCAATACGGTAGGGTGGCAGAACGCGGCTTGAGCACTCCAACGGCAAAGTTATCAGGCTGAGCGCGAGCGAGTCATCCAGACGTAGAACGGCGCCTTGCGGCATTCGTCCGTCTTTATACGAATATCGCCCCAAGTATACGATTGCCTGTGCATTTCGTCACATTCGATTTGTAAGTATATGAAAACAGCATGAAAAACGGCCTCGGATTTTTGCGGTTTGAAACGCAATCCGGGGCCGCGCTTGGTTTGGAGAGGATTCCGATTGGGTTCAGGCGGCGTTCTGGGCGAGCGAGGAATCGGAATGCGGAGCCTGAATCGCATTATGAGACAAGAGGATACCGTCCAGTCCCACCAGGGCCAGCATTTCCGCCACTCGAGCGGAAACGCCAGAGATGCAGAACCGGTGCCCCGACGCGCGGGCAATGCGGTAGAGCGCGATGAGGGCCGCAATGCCGGCCGCGTCGATACGCTCTACCGATGTCAGGTCAAGCGACACGCTCTGGTGGCGCACCAACGGCTTGATCTCGTCGATGAGGCCTTGCTCATTTCCGCGCACCAGTTCGGTCAGTTTGGAGGGCTTGCCCGCCTCAACGTTCATCATGGCTTCTTCCGAGCCCATCGTGCAGTTCATAACTACCTCCTGAGCAAGCTCTTTTGGCCTTTGCGGGGCGGGAGCGCGTTGCTTGTTGCCTAAGACGCTTTGGAACTTGCATGTGGACTGCCAGAGCCTTGCCGGGGGAATATGCTGAAAATGCAAGGGAAACAGGCGTTTCAGGATCCCCGATTGCAGCGCCCGATGTTCGATTTCGATTCTGGCGTCCACAAATGAACACTGAATGCTTATACGCAAGAGGGGGTGCCACCGGTTCCATGACCGACTCTTCCAGCAATTCCGCGAGCGGTTTGCGCGCCGTGCTGAGTCCGGCGCCGGTGCGCGCATGGGCACTGGAGGCGGGGTTTGCCGAGGCCGGAGTGGCGGCGCTGCCGCACGGAGCCGACGCGCGGGATGCGGAACGGTTTGAGCAGTGGGTGGACGCGGGCAATGCGGGCACCATGCGCTACCTTGAGCGGCGGGGCGAGGACGGCAGACTGCTGCGGTCGCGGGTGGGGATTCCATTTCCATGGGCACGCTCGGCGGTGGTGTGTTTTGCGGGTTATCACAGTGCCGAGCCGCTCTCCACTCAGCCAGCCGAGCCGGATGCGGGATGGATCGCTCGTTATGCCTGGAGCTCCCGGAGAGATGCGGAAGGACACCGCCGGCCGAGCGATTATCACAAGGTGCTCAAGAGGCGGCTCGAGGTGCTGGAAGCGCGGATACGAGCGGAGATGCCCGGAGAATTCGAGGCGCGGAGCTACGTGGATACCGGGCCCGTGGTCGAGCGCTCGCTGGCCGCGGCGGCGGGTCTCGGCTGGACGGGGAAGAACACCTGCCTCATCCATCCGAAGCTGGGGTCGTTCGGATTTCTGGCGGTGCTGGTGACATCTCTGGCGGTTCAGGAAGGAGCACGGCCCGCGGAACTCGTGCCTGACCGTTGCGGCACCTGCCGGCGCTGCATCGAGGCCTGCCCTACGGATGCGCTCACTGAGCCCTACAAGATGGATGCAACGCGGTGCATCTCGTATCTCACCATTGAGCACAAGGGACCGATTGCGGAAGAGCTGATGCCGGGGATGGGCCGGCAGGTGTTCGGCTGCGACATCTGCCAGGACGTTTGCCCATGGAATCGAAAAGCTCCGATTGCGCCAGATCCCGATTTGGAGCCGCGTGCTGAACTCGTCAATCCTGCCCTGGAATGGTTAGGCTCTCTGAACGAGGAGTCCTTCGAGCAGCAGTTCAACGGCTCTCCGGTGCGCAGGGCAGGCTTTGATGGGCTGCGCCGGAATGTGGCGATCGCGATGGGCAACAGTGGTGAGCGACGGTTTGCGGCAATTCTCGAAAAGTTGGCCGCAAGCGCCGACGAGGGTCTGCGCACTGCAGCCCACTGGGCGCTTTCAAGACTGAAACCTCCGGGAGGATGGCCGCGTTCATCGTGAATGCGGCCGGAGGGCTATCCTTAAGGAAGCATCACCGAAGAAGTTCGGTTCCCCTTGAGCCGCGGAAATTCCGCTGCCCCCCAAAAGGAGCATCAGTTGGCTGAAGTCTTGAATTCAAACGCGGCCGCCGAGCCGGTTATCGAGCAGGCCGGCACCGTCGATGCAGTCGAGCCGCCTCAAAAATCCAAATGGTACCGCTGGCGCAGGGACGGCAGGGCACTGGTCTCGTACCTGCTGGACAGCGAGGTGCACACCTTCGCGTTCAGCGTGGCGGCCAATGCCATTCTGTCTTTCATCCCGTTTATCGTGCTGCTGTATACGCTGGCTCTCTCAGTTTTCCACTCGCAGGCGATGGTAGGCGTGGTCAACGATATGGTGAAATATTTCCTGCCCTCGAACCAGGGGTTTGTGGCGCAGAACCTGGCTTACACAGCCTCCAAGCATGGCGTGCAGGTGTTTTCTCTCATCATGATTCTGGTCGCCTGCACAGGAATCTTTCTGCCCCTCGAAGTGGCGCTCAACCAGGCATGGGGCGTTACCAAGAGCCGCAACTATCTCTTCAACCAGGCAGTCGCGTTTGGGCTCGCGATCCTGATGGTGCTGCTGGGGATGGGCAGCATTGCAGTGAATGCAGCCGCGCGCGATATTCTCACGGCCGTCCTCTTTCATCACACGGACAACTTTGTCTTCAACAGCATCAGCTTCCTGCTGCTCGCCGCCACCACTGGCGTGGCGTCGATCCTGTTCTTCTTTTCCATCTACTGGCTGCTGCCCAACCGCAAGGTGCCGTGGCGCCCGGTGCTTCGCACCGCTGTGGTCACCGGTGTTATCTGGCTGATCTCCAAATATGCCTTTGAGGGCGTGCTGCCGCACCTGGCCCTTGAGGATTTGTACGGACGGTTTTATATTTCCGTGGGATTGCTCTTCTGGGCCTATATCTCGGGGCTGATTTTGTTTGCCGGAGCGCAATTCAGCGTGGCGCGGTGGGGGCAGAAGAAGGGCTAAGGCAGCTTGAATGCCTTGTCGACGATTGCATTTGGCTTGCGGCCAGCAGACAGCAGTGTGAAGAGCGAGAAGGAGGCGGCGCGCACAACGGCCACGTCTCCTGACCGCGCGTCGACTACAAACAGCAGATTGCCTCCTGCGGAAAACGCCATCGCCGCAGGTCCGTCGCCTACGTGCACCCAGCCTACGCGCCTGCCGTCGTTAATGGAGTAGACGATGACATTTTGGGTGCGGAGATTGCCTACGTAGAGCAAGGAATTGTCATTCGACACGAGGCCGCTCACCGGGTTGTCACCCATCATGTAGGCGCCCTGCACATCGTTGGTGCCGGTAAGGACCTCGGAGATCGAGTTGCTGATGGAGTTGACGACGAAGATTTCGCCGCCGTCGGGCTTAAGCGCCAGTTGCACAGGTCCGCGGCCTACGTCCATCAGCGCTTCCAGGCGATCGGGTTGAGCGGGAGTGGCGGCGCCTGCCCCGGCCTGCGGAGAAGCTGGCTGGCTCGCCCTGGCCAGCGCCACCGACATCACCTGGTGTCCAGCCGAGCAGGCCACGAAGGCCTTTGAGGAATCGGGAAGAATCACAACGTTGGAAGCTCCCGGGCAGCCCGCGAAGACGGCGCGCACCTTCAAGCTTGCCGGATCAACGAGGCTGAGAGAGTTGCCACGCCGGTTGGCGACGGCCAGCGTCTTGCCGTCCGGGGAGAGGACCAGCGCCACGGGTTCCTCGCCTGCACCAATCTGCGCCACTTCGCGCCGGCTCTTGAGGTCGACGACGGAGATGGAATTCGAGCCGGAGTTGGCGACGTAAGCCAGCTTGCCGTCGGGGTCGAGGTCGATGGAAACAGGCTGCCGGTGCAGTGGAATGGTGGCGGCGACGGTGTTGTTTTCCGCGTTGATGACCGAGATCGAACCCTGGCCATCCGCTACGCCGGAGTTGACCACGTAGACCTCGTTGCGGGTGGGACTGGCCGCCAAGGCAACGGGAATCTGTCCAACTTGCAGTTCGCGGTCCAGCCGCACGTTGACTACGTCGAGCACAGTTACGGTGCCGCTGCCGCCGTTGGTTATGTAGGCATACTCGCGATAGCCGGCCGGGTATTGCGGGAAGTCGTGGGAACGGCAGCCGACGAGAGAGAGTGCGAGGAGGCCGAAAGCGAAGAGCTTCGAGTTGAAGTCAATCTGACCGGTTTTCAATGTTGCTTCCCAGCAGCATGATAAATGCCCAGTGTTGCAAGTCCCGGATTCCTGTCGTATTCCCATGGCTCTTCGTAGGAAGCCAACTGCTGAGAATGCAGGTCCTCATTCGACTTCGCTCAGCGCGGGGTTTCGGCTCCCTTGGTCCGCCGCGGCGGACTACGGCCGCTCGTGATGAACGAGCGTACTACCCCTTCTTACCCCGCCCCTCCCCCACTGTGCGTTCTGAAAATAAATTCCTTTGTTTCATGGAGTCAGGGGTACCCACCGCCTTTGATTCAAACAAAACAAAGGAGTTAGCAACAGATTCAATCGAATCAGTGGTTTAGGGCTTGTGATTCGTGGTTAGTGGTTGATTGTCAGCGGTTCTTTGGTTTCGCTGCTGGAGCTGGTGAAAGATGGTTATGGAATGATTGTGCGCCAAAGAAAGGGAATTATATGCAAAGGTTCGCGAGGAATGACAGAACCAGAGTTGGCGTCACACGCGGATTTTGAATCTGCAATACGCGAAAGAGAAGCTGGGGAAAGGTGCTGGGCAATAGGAGCGTTCCCTCGGGGCTAAACAGGCCGCGGAAAAAGGCCTGGATTCGAATGAAAGGGGCAGAAAAGCATACCTCAGGGCCTGAAGGCCCCATTGATTCCCTGCGACTTTTACCGGGGTTAAAACCCCGGCCTACCACCCGAGCGAGTTTCTCCGCAGCCTGTAAAGCCCGCGTTGATTTTCTGGGCCTGCGGCACGACTAAGAGCTTATCCGTAAATAGTGTTTAACTTGATTCCCGCATCAGATTCTCTTGCGGGCGGAGATCTGATCTGCGTGAAGATACGACTCAAGATGGCACAGATCAGGTCGTGGACAGTGTCGAACGCGTTGTGGGGCAAGATCGAGCCGCTGGTCCGAGTGCGAAGGCGGCCGCGCGGCCGCAAGTACCAGCGCAAGCCCGGAGCAGGACGCAAGCCGATGCCGGCTCGGCAGATTTTCTCGGCGATCGTTTACGTACTTCGCACCGGCTGCCAGTGGAAGGCGCTACCCAGGGAGTACGGTAGCGCCAGCGCCGTGCACGCACACTTCCAGCATTGGCAGCGGGAGGGCTTTTTCCTGAAGATATGGAAGGCCGGGCTGGCCGAGTACGACGAGATGGAGGGCATAGCCTGGCGCTGGCAGAGCGTGGATGGGGCTACGGGCAGGGCACCGATGGCCACAGAGTGCGTGGGACCCAACTCCACGGATCGGGGGAAAAAATGGGCGCAAGCGCAGCCTCCTGGTGGACGCCCGTGGCATCCCGCTGTCGCTCGTCGCCAGCGGAGCCAACCGGCATGACAGCTACCTGTTGGGCGCCACTCTGGGGGCCGTCGTCTATCCCCGGCCTGATCCTGCCAGCGGGCAAATCGAAACGCTCTGCGCCGATGCGGCATACGTCGGCTTTCCGGCGCTGGCCACCAGCCGGGTTCACAACTATCAGCTCAACGTAAAGACCCGCCGGCAAGAGTTGGACGAAAAGCGCAATGACCCCGGCAAACGCGCACGCCGCTGGGTCGTCGAACGAACCCACTCCTGGCTCAACCGCTTCCGCAAGCTGCTGGTCAGCTTCGAGAAAACCCAAGCCAGCTACAAAGCCCTGCTGTCCCTTGCCGCTGCCTTGATCTGCTGGAGGCAGACGATCTCTATTTACGGATAAGCTCTAAAGTCGTGCCCAGACTGCTGACAAAGCTCGAAACCATCCCTCAGCGGCTAAAGCCGGCCTGATATCGCGGGACTTGTGGCACGGATAAATCCGTGCCCTTTTCAAGGCTGTGGGTTTTTCATCAACCTGTGCACGACTAAACAGGTTGCGGAAAAAGGCCTGAATTTGATCTTTTGTGCGAAATGAAGTTTTGCAGGGGCTAAAAGCCCACGTTTATTCTGTTGCGTTTGCGGCCCGGCTGAAGCCGTGCCCTTTTACAAAGCCTTCGAATTTCACTATCTGGGCGAGTATTTCCGCAGCCTGTAAAGTCGTGCCCTGTTACAGAACCAGGGAAAATTTCTTTAACGAACTTCAGTGACAGGACACTAGCTGGTGGCAACTCTTACATGAATGCCGCGAGGAAGAGATCGTCCAATCACCGGGGCGATCTGCGCGACCTCGTCCATCATGCGCGCGAATTGGGCGGGGTAAATGGATTGCGGCCCGTCGGAGAGCGCGTTCTCGGGCTGGTGATGCACTTCCACGATGATGCCGTCCGCGCCGCACGCCACTGCGGCCCTGGCCATGGGCAGCACGCTGTCGCGCCTGCCTGTTCCGTGGCTTGGGTCAACGAGGATAGGGAGATGGCTGACACGCTGCACGGCTGGAACCACGCTGAGGTCGAGCGTGTTGCGGGCATGGTCAGAGAAGGTGCGCACGCCGCGCTCGCAAAGAATCACCTGGTAGTTTCCCTCGCTCATCACGTACTCGGCGGCCATGAGAAACTCTTCAAGCGTGGCGCTCAAGCCGCGCTTCAACAGGACGGGCTTGCGCAGTTTCCCGGCTTTTTTCAGCAGGGAGAAATTTTGCATGTTGCGAGCGCCGATCTGGATTACGTCGGCCCAGCCGGCCACCAGTTCCAGGGTTTCGCTGTCGAGGGCTTCGGTAACGATGCGCAGGCCGAAACGGTCGCGAATCTCCGCCATGATGCGCAACGCCTCAAGACCCATGCCTTGAAACGCGTAAGGAGAAGTGCGCGGCTTAAAGGCGCCGCCGCGGAAGAACTGTGCGCCGGCAGAGGCAACCTGTTCGGCGATTGCGAAGGCCTGGTCGCGGCTCTCGATGGAGCAGGGGCCGGCGATGATAGCCAGGTCGCGGCCGCCGATGGTGGCGTCGGTTCCAGGAAAGCTGATGACGGTGTCTTCTTCTTTGACGTCCCGGCTGGCGAGTTTGTAGGGCTTTGAGACGCGAATGACTTCAGCGACGCCGGAAAGCTCTTCCAGGTTGCCGCGATCCACTTCTCCCTGATTGCCGGTGATGCCGATGGCGGTGCGCTGAGCGCCGGGAAGGGGATGGGCGCGGAAGCCCAGTTTCTCAATGTGATCGCAGACGGCCTGGATCTCTTCCGGTGTTGCCTGCGCCTTCATGACAACCAACATGACTGCCTCCCAAACCTCCAGTCTAAGGCATTTTGGGTGAGAGTGCAGTGTTTGGAAATCGGACAGGGGTGCGGCTTTGTGAGGTCGGGCGGCTCTGAAGGTAGGGAAGCCGGCCGCCGGATCGCCGAGAACGCGCTTGGTTTGGGAGCGTCAAAGGCAGTTTCAGGGGTGCTTGACGCCTGCATGGGCGTTGGCGCATCCCTGCGCGGAGGTGCTTCAGTGCGATCGATTCAGGGCTGAAGAATTCCTTGTGAACTACGCAGGCCGACAACGGAGACCGGAGAGGGGTGTGGGCCGCAAGGCCCCGGGGTTATTCTGTTTTCTCTGGAATATCAATATCGGTATTAGCGGCTATGATCGCAGGGGCAATAACCATGCCGATAAAGGCAAGAGCAATTAAAAGGTCGTGCATCGTAATTTTCTCCTCGCAGGGCTTCCTGCAACTTGCCAACTCATTTATCTTCGGCGGGATTAGAAAAATCTTGAATAGCACGAAGAACCGGCAGTGGGAGAGGCCGGTGCCATGGTGTTATCCCACATAAGTTGTATCTGCGATGCGGAACGGCTACAGGACTGGAGGTAAAGTTCGAGGAGTTCTCTTAATTTAAACTTGAGCGATCTTAGAAAATCTCTTTCCGGGACGATGTGATAAAGCGCACGGGCATTCAATCATGGTGACGGTATCGGGACTATCGAGTGTGCTGAAGCCGGACAAGATATAAGACTAGAGCAGATTCGGAAATGGTGTAGACCGTAGTGCTTTCCCGCAGGGGCTAAAGCCCGTTGATTTCATTGGCGCTTTGCGGCACGGCTAAAGCCGTGCCCTTTCAAAACCGGTCTACAGTAAAACAAAAAACGCCCTAATAAAATCAATGTCTCATCTGCGCGTCGAAGGCTCGCCGGGAATGGATGACCATGTTCCAAGGTTTCTGCATGGATTAAACCGAGGCCAGGAGAAAGAACTTCCGGCTAGCGCGGTGCGTCTGAAATTCGCCGAAGTACAACCGCAGATCCTTCGACTTCGCAAGCCGCAAAAAGCGCAGCTTTCTTCGCTCAGGATGACAGCTCAAATATTGAACGAACTTCTGCCTCAGGCCACTAGCGCGGTTTGCTGGTCTGACCTGCCGCGTCGCGCTTCTGGGCGCGCCACTTCATCCAGACCCACGCGAGGTA
>Ga0181516_10001965_pt1 | contig 15155 bp, 14 predicted proteins | sample PEATcosm2014_Bin_25_FD_121104 | JGI IMG/M metagenome (GOLD analysis project Ga0181516, IMG submission 121104) | Peatland microbial communities from MTU Mesocosm Facility, Houghton, MI, USA - PEATcosm2014_Bin01_10_metaG | ecosystem: Environmental > Terrestrial > Soil > Wetlands > Peat | place... | reverse complement strand
CAAACTTCGCCGAGGGGTCGAGGCCGGCCAGGACCTTCTCGGTGAGTTGCAGCACCCGGCGCACCGCCCTGTCGAGGTCGGCCATCGCCAGGGTGCCGTCTTTCACCGCGCGGACGATCGCCGCGTCCGTCAGACCGCCGTTCCCCGGCATCTCGAGGTCCTGCCCCGCCTTGATGCCTGCGACCCTGTCGTTGTTGCCGCCCCAGTCGGTGACCGTCACCCCCTGGAAGCCCCACTCCCCCTTGAGCACCTGGGACTGCAGCCACGCGTTCTCGGCCGCGTAGGTGCCGTTGATCCGATTGTACGAGGTCATCACCGTCCAGGGCTGCGCTTCCTTCACCGCCGTCTCGAAGGCCGCGAGGTAGATCTCGCGCGCCGTCCTTTCGTCAACAATCGCGTCGATGGTCATGCGCAGCTTTTCTTGATTGTTCACGGCAAAGTGCTTTAGCGACGCGCCCACCCCCTGCGACTGCACCCCGCGGATGTGGTGCTTGGCCATCTGCCCCGCCAGGTACGGGTCCTCCGAAAAGTACTCGAAATTGCGCCCGCACAGCGGACTGCGCTTGATGTTCGCCCCCGGACCGAGGATGACGCCCACCTGTTCGGCCTTCGATTCCCGCCCCAGCGCCGCGCCCACTTCTTCAAGCAGTTCTCGGTTCCAGGTGCTCGCCAGGCCCGCTCCCGAGGGGAAACACGTTGAAGGGACCGCGTCCATAAACCCCGCTCCGTCAGGCCTGGCCTTGCGCAGACCGTGGGGCCCGTCGGTCATCATCCACGAAGGAATGCCCAGCCTCTCGACCGCCTTGGTCGTCCAGAAGTCCTTGCCGGAGCACAGCGACGCCTTCTCCTCCAGGGTCAGTTCCTTCAAGATCTGGTCGACGGACTTGGTCATAGAGCCCTCCTTATGGAACGCGTGTAACATAGAGAGAGTAACCCCGCTGGCGCGGGGCGTCAAGCGGGAAGGGTGCGGACGTCGGGGGGAGAGGGCGGAGGGGCTAAGGGAGGAAACGGAGGAAACGGAGGGTTACCACGGAGGACGGAGGTTAGCGGAGGCTAACGGAGAGTGAGCGGAGCGGGGCTGTCTTGCGGGGGGGACGCTGCGCTCCCCCCTCCTTTTTCTCTTCTGAACTCCGTTTGTCTCCGTTGCGACGACAGGCTCCGTGATGATCTTCCTTGTTTGCCGCCGGGCGTTGCCGGCGCCTGATTCGCGTGAAGCAGGACGGCCTGCGGCTCCGTCAGGGATTGGTGGAGGTGCCTATGCTGGTTGGTCTTCCCGAATGGAATCTACTTTCTCATCGGGTGGTTGGTTGCTGTATGGCGGTCCACAGGGAACTGGGACCCGGACTGCTCGAATCGATCTACGAGGACAGCCTGGCTTGGGAGATGTTGAAGAAGGGGATTACGTTTTCGCGTCAACACGCTGTTCCGGTCTGGTACGACGGGCACCAGGTGGGTGATCCTCTCCGAGTCGATTTCCTCGTGGAGAACCTGCTCGTTGTGGAAATCAAGGCGGTCGAGACATTGCACCCGGTGTTCACGGCGCAGGTGCTTTCTTACTTGAAGCTCTTGGGGAAACCGCTGGGGCTCCTGGTCAACTTTCATTCGGTTCTGATGAAGGATGGGGTGCATCGGTTGATGATTCCCGGGTACGCCGGCGGGGGGCACAGAGCGATCGGAGGGAACGGAGGGAACGGAGAGTTACCACGGAGGACGGAGGCTAACGGAGGTTAACGGAGAATGAAGGCAACGGAGGGTGAAAGAAGCTTGGGGGGACGCTTCGCTCCCCCCTCCTTCTTCTCCGTTAACCTCCGTTTATCTCCGTTGTGCCGCAGGCGCCCGTGGTGATCTTCCTTGTTTACCGCCGGGCGTTGCGGGCCGATCCAGCCCAAGCCGGTGCCCGCTCAGGGGGTAGCGGAGGCCCCCGAAGGGGCCGGAGCGTAGGGGGGGACGCCCCCCACCAGACTCAATCCCAGTCCAGCCCGCCCGTCTGATACTCCGTCACCCGTGTCTCGAAGAAGTTCTTCTCCTTGGACAGGTCGGTGGCCTGGCTCATCCACGGGAAGGGGTTCTCGGTGTCGTACACCTTGGTGAGGCCAATGCGTTCCAGGCGCCGGTCGGCGATGTGCTGCACATAGTCGCAGAACTGCTCGCTGTTGATCCCCAGGATGCCACCCGGGCACGCGTCGCGGGCGTAGATCTTCTCCAGTTCCACTGCCTTCTTGATGAGCACGGTGATCTCTTCCTTGAAGGCGGGAGTCCAGATTTGCGGGAACTCGGAGACGATGGTGTTGATCAGGTCGCACCCGAAGTTCAGGTGGATGGACTCGTCGCGCATGATGTACTCGAACTGCTCGCCGATGCCGATCATCTTCCGCTGGCGCTTGAGGGCCAGCATCATGGCGAAGCCGGCGTAGAAGAACACGCCTTCCATTATGACGTAGTAGCCCACCAAGTCGTGGACAAAGGCCTGGATGTTGCCGTCGCCGATGGTGTTGAAGTTGGGGTCGAACACGCTCTTGGTCAGTTCCACCACAAAGTCGTCCTTCTCTTTGATCGAGGGGATTTTCTGATACATCGTGTAGATTTCCTCGGGGTCGAGGCCCAGACTGTCGCAGCAGTAGATGAACGTGTCGGTGTGGATGGCCTCCTCGTAGGCCTGGCGGAGCATGTACTGCCGGCACTCGGGGTTGGTCACGTGGTTGTACACCGCCAGAACGATGTTGTTGGCTGTGAGGCTCTCGGCGGTGCTGAAGAAGCCCAGGTTCCAATAAATCAGGCGCCGCTCCTCTTCGGTGAGCGCGCTCTGGTGCTTCCACTGCTCGATATCGTCCTGCATCGGGATCTCTTCGGGCACCCAGTTGTTGGCCACGCCGTCTTTGTAGTGTTGGCGGGCCCAGAGGTAGGTCATCGGCAGGATCTTGTTGGGGTCGGTCTTTGAATTGTTGATGATGGACATGGCAACTCCTCGAAAAAGCGATAGGGGGTTGGTTACCTGAACTGTCAGGCAAGATCCACTCTAAACCGGGTCTGCCGCTATGTCTAGGGTGTTTTAGAAAGTTCTTACACTAGGGATAGCGTGAAAGGGCGGCCAGGACCCCAGGGAAGGGAAGAAGGGAGGGGCCCCTCCCTCGGGGCGTACACGGTACGCCCCTACCCACCCAGCGGGGGCTCCGCCCGCCGCAACTCCCCCGCCGCCTCTTCCCTCCGTTGCTCCGTTGGCCCGAGGGGCCCCGTGGTTGAGAAACGTGTTGCCACCCCCACTTCGCGCTCACCCCAGGGGAGAGTGCCCCGTCCACGGGAACGACACGGCGCTTTCCGCCGCAAGGGGCCTGGAATAGTAATATCCCTGGATCTGGTCGCAGCCTAGGGACGCCAAGAAGTCGCGCTGTTCCCGGTATTCGACGCCCTCGGCCACGACCTTCATGCCGAACGACTGGGCCATCTGCAGAATGGCACGGACCAAGCTGGCGTTCTTCGTGTCTCCGGGGATGCCGTCGATGAACCGCTTGTCGACCTTGAGAACCTCGGCCTCGAAGCTCTGAAGGTAGCCCAGGTTGGAATACCCCGTTCCAAAGTCGTCGATCGAAAAGGTCACACCCTGGGCCCGCAGCCGCTGAAAGCCGCCGATGATCGGGGGGTCGAGGGCCATCAGGATCCCCTCGGTGATCTCCAGCTCCAGGAAGCTGCCCAGCCCGTTGGCGCGCAATTTCTCTTCGAGGGACCGCAGGAACTCCTCCTTGAGCAGTCCCGGCGAGAGGTTGGCCGAGACCCTGAAGTCCTTCAGCCCCTGGGCCCGCAAGGCATCCACCAAGTCCACAGTGCCATCGAGAATCCTCATGGTCAGCCCTTCGATCAAGCCCCGTTGCTCGGCCACGGGCACAAACTCGGACGGGGGAACCTGGCCCAGCGAAGGGCTGTTCCACCGGGCCAGGGCCTCGAAGCCCGCTAAGGAGCCGTCGGCTAGACGGATTTTGGGCTGGAACACGGCGAAGATCTCGGGACTCGTCAGGGCTGGGCCCAGGGACTCCTTGATCATCTCCTTGCGGACGAACTCCCGGTAGGCCGCCTTGTTGAACGGGTAAAACTCGCCTGACGCGGCGTTGTTGCCCGAATGAAGCATGTTGAGCAGGTTCCGCACCAGCTGCCGCGGGTCCGCACTGTCTTCAGGATAGACGGTGAACCCGCCGTGGAACCGGATGGCCTGCCCTTGGGACAGCCGCTCGTTCACCTTGCCCAACGCCGAAGCCACCATGAGCTTCATGGGAGAGGTGTCGGCCTTGGTCCCCTCGGGGACGGTGAACGGAAACAGGAAGGTGCTGCCGCCGACCCTGTAAAGCGTTTTCCACGACGCGGGCCCCCGGTACTGCGGACTCGCCTCCAGCGTGCGCTGCAGCTCCCGCAGGTAAGTCTGAGCGATGCTGCGAACCATCTGGGTGGTGAAATCCAGACCCTTCAGTCCGTTGAAAGCCTCCAGGTCGTCGAGCCTGAACCCCGCCAGCACGATCCTCTGCCCCGCCTCGAGGGAACCGGGGTTCCAGTTTCGCAGGTCGAGCTCAAGCAGGGCCCCGTTGGGGAGTTCGGTCTCTGGATCAAAATACGCGATCCGGGCCAGCTGTTCGGACTTTTCCCGGGCCCTACCGGCCAGCATCGAGGCCACCTGATTGTTGAGGAAGACGAGAGCCGTGCCGACGCTGAGGCCGAAGGCGATGACCTCGGTCATGGCCTGCTCGATCTGGGGCACCGAGAGTTCCTGATGAAACAGGTCGTGGGGCCAAACGACAAAGAAGAGCCAAGCCAAGACTGCCAGAAGGGCCCCCAGGATCGGGGCCGCCCACGGGCTGCGCGAGAAGAAACCAGCGAGTACCAGATAGAAGAAGCTGACGACCAGGAAGGCCCCTTGGTTGACGATGACATTGCTGTCCGTCCACACGAATATCCCGATCGACACCAGGAAGTTCAGCGCCACGGTAACCATGGCCAGGGTTGAAAGGTGGCGGGAGTTGGGGCGCATCCTTGCCAGAAGGACCAGGGCGGCGGCGGCCTCCAGGCCGGCGGCCAGGCGCCAGAAGAAGATGGCGTCCCCTCGCGGGTATCGGCCGGCACCCGCCAGAAACTCGGTGGCGATGGAGGCCGCGTGCAACACGACGAGCAGCGCGCAGAGACCCATCAGGCTCCGCTTCATGAGCGTCCATTCAAACTCGTCAGGTACCCTGTTCACGGCGCGCCCCCGCCGTCAAGAATAGGGCCAACTCAGCGCAGTTCGCAATCACTATTGCAATGAAAGTTTACAATCCCTAAACGCTCTAGGCACTGTCAGGCGGCCATTGTCAGCCGTTCCACCGTTGGCCCAACGGGCCCCGCGGGTGAAAAACCTGTTTCAGCGAGTGTTGCCGCTAACTAAGCCCCGCGACGGCCTTGATCCCCACCCCGTGGAAGGCCTGCTGCCGGAAGCTCGTGAGCACGTCCTCGAAGGCGGGGGGAGGCGGGCATTCGACTTCGACGTAGCGGCCGGAGGGGTGACGGATCCTCAGCTTCCACGCGTGGAGCATGAGCCGGGGCACGGATTCGGTCCACTTGGGCATGTGGTAGCGGCGGTCGCCGACAATGGGGTGGCCTTCGCTGTAGAAGTGCACCCTCAGTTGGTGGCGCCTGCCGGTGCGCGGCGAGGCCTCGACCAAGGTCAGGTCCTTCCAGCGCTCCACAACCTGGTATTCGGTCTGCGACGGCTTGCCCTGGTCCTCGTCGATGCCCATGCGCCCGGAACCGTACTGACGGATGGGTTTGTCGATGACGCCCGACGAGAGTTCCATGTAGCCCCACAGCAACGCGAGGTAGGTCTTGCTCACGCGCCTGTGCTCGAACTCGAGGTTGAGGAACTTGTGCGCTTCGGGGGTCTTGGCGAAGATGAGCAGGCCGCTGACGTCCTTGTCGAGGCGGTGCACGACAAGGAGCTTCTGACCCAGCAGGTCCTCCAGATTCTTCTTGACGCACGTTCCCTGGGCGTCCAAACGCTCGGGGATGGTCGGAATCCCGACAGGCTTGTCGATGAGTACAATCGATTCGTCTTCCAGGAGGATCTTCAAGGGCACCTCTTTTGGGCTTTTGCGCCAGATTTTAGGGCCAACTTGGCCTTCCGTCAACTCTCGGGAAAAACTAATGATCGGTTCTCACTAAATTCTCAATAAAAAGCGCAGGAGGAAAGGCCTTTCGCGAATTTCTCCGCCATTCCGTGCGTCGATTGTCAATCGGGCCCGCTCCAGCTACGATGGGCCATGGATTCCTCCCCGCCCCTCGAACGCCTGTTGCCCCAACTCCTCGCCGCGTGGCGCACCGTTCCGGGCTCCGCCGACGGGCTCACCACGGCCGAAGCCGACGCAGTGGCGGCGGCGGTCAAGGAGCTTTCCAGGGGGCTCACCGGCACGCGATCGTTGGCCGGCGGCTCGTACCTCGACCGTGAAGATCTGCTGGGGGCCTATCTTCTCTACTACTGGCCCGTCAGTTTCGCCGAGACGCTCTTCGCCCTGCGGCAGGGAGGCGTTCCGTCCAGGGGGAGGGCCCTCGACCTGGGCAGCGGTCCGGGTCCGGGCTCGTTTGCGCTCCTTGAGGCGGGCTGGACCGACGTGACGGCGGCCGACCGCAGCCCCGAGGCGCTGGCGCTGGCCAAGAAGCTGGCCGACAGGGCGGGTCGGAGTCTCAAGACTGTCAAATGGGACGCGCAAGGCGCGTTGCCCGCCGGCGGTCCCTGGGACCTGATCGTGCTGGGCCACTTTCTGAACGAGCTGGCCCCGGCGGCGCCCGACAGGGTCGACCAAAGGTCGGCCTTCCTTCGCTCGCTCACCGGCATTTTGACGCCGGGCGGCAGGATCCTTATCCTCGAGCCGGCGTCCCACGGTCCCAACGCCGACGCCCTGGCCCTGCGCGACAGGGCGGTGGCAGACGGCTGGGCCGTGACGGGTCCGTGCTTCTTCCAGGGAAAATGCCCCGCCCTGGCGGCTGGGGCGGCGTGCCACGACGTGCTTCTGTGGAAGGTCCCCCACTTGGTGGCGCAGACGGCGCGGCGCGCCGGCATCGACAAGCGCGAGCTGCCGTTCACCTGGCTGGTGTTGAAACCCTCGGGGGCGCCGCCGGCCGATCCGGCGCTGGTCAGGGTGGTCAGCGAGCCGCTGCTCAACAAGGCGGGGCGGCGCCGGGTTGTGGTATGCGGGACGGCCGGACGCTTCAGCCTGTCGGCGCCCGGGCCCTACCGCTCACCGGCTTGGATCCACGTGGGCCGGGGGCAGGCCCTGCGCGTGGTGGACCCCGAACTCCGGGACGGCGGAGGCTGGGGCCTGGGGCCGGCGACGCGTCTTCTGCCCCCTGAAAACAGTTGACGTGCGGCCCGTTCGGGGCTAAATTTCTGTAAACGATTACAAGAAGGCGGCGGGATGAAGACCATTAAAGATGTGGCGGCGGCGGCAGGAGTCTCGGTGGCCTCCGTCTCCCGGGCGATGAACGCCCCCGGCACGGTCTCGCCCGAGACACTTGAAAGGATACAGTCCGTCATCCGCGAGTTGGGCTACGCGCCGAACAAGATCGCCCGGAGCCTCAAGGTCCAAACCAGCAAGAGCGTCGCCGTCATCGTCCCCGATATTTCGAACCCCTTCCACCTGAAAGTCATCAAAGGCGCCGAGTCTGTGCTGGCCGCCGCCGGGTATACGCTTTTCATCATGGACACCGAGGAGAGCCCCGAAAAGGAGTCACGGTCCCTGCGCGACCTCCTCGACCGCCAGATCGACGGCCTCGTGTACATACCGGTTCTCATCAACAAGAAGATGCCGCGCATCCTGGTCGAGCACCGCATACCCCTCGTGTTTGTCGACCGCTTTCTGGGCACCGAACACGATTGCGTGCGCGGCAATAACTTCTCAGGTATCTCTTTGCTAATCAGTCACTTAATATCAAAAGGGAGGCGGAGGATCGCGCTCATCGGCGGTTCGGACGAGTCGCTGATCGGCCGCGAGCGCAACCAGGCTTTCCACACCCTCACCCACCAGTTCCGCCTGGACGAGGATCCGGCCCTCACGCGAACCGGCCCCTTCACCGTCGAAGGAGGGTACCGTATGGCCCGGGAGCTCATCGAGGCCAACCTTGCCATCGACGGCATTGTGGTGGCCAGCAACCTCCTGGGCATCGGCGTCCTCAAGGCCTTCCGCGACCTGGGCGGGCAGCTGGCGGGCTCCATTGACCTCGCCGTTTTCGACGAGGTGGGCGACCTGGTCGACCCGCCGGTAACCCACGTGCGCCAGCAGGCCCACGAGATCGGGGCCCAGGCCACCCGGTTCCTGCTGGAACGGATAGGCGGCGCGGCGGGACCGGCCCGGATGGTGATGTTCGAGCCTCACCTGCTTGTCTTTCCGGCTTACCCCGAAACGAAACGATAAAAAGTGTTTGATTTTTTTCCTTGACAGCCTGGGAGGCTGGGTTTAGCCTCTGCCTGTAAACGATTACATCGGCAAGGAGCGGATCGAGATGACGGAGAACCTTCTTATTCGGATCGAGGATCTCGACAAGTCATTCCCCGGTGTCCAGGCCCTCCGCAAGGCCAAGTTCGACCTGCGCACCGGCGAGGTCCACGCCCTGATGGGTGAGAACGGCGCCGGCAAGTCGACGCTCATGAAGGTTCTGGCCGGCATCTACCAGCGCGATTCAGGGACGATTTATCTCGACGGCAAACCCGTCGAGATCCATGGTCCCCACGGGGCCCGGGCCCTGGGCATCGGCATTATCCACCAAGAGCTCAACCTCATGAACCACCTGACCGCAGCCCAGAACATGTTCATCGGCCGCGAGCGCAAGGGACGGACCGGGATTCTTCTGGACGAAAAGGCGATGAACAAAGCCGCCGCCGAGATGCTCGCGGCCCTGCGCGTCGACGTAGACCCCAAGGTGAAGATCGGCGACCTGACGGTGGCCAAGCAGCAGATGGTCGAAATCGCCAAGGCGCTGTCGTACGAGTCCCGGGTGCTGATCATGGACGAGCCCACGGCGGCCCTCAACGACGCCGAGATCGAGGAGCTGTTCCGCCTCATCCGCGACCTCAGGAACAAGGGCGTGGGCATCGTGTACATCAGCCACAAGATGGACGAGCTCAAGCGCATTTCCGATCGGGTGACTGTGATGCGTGACGGTGAATACATCGGGACGCTCAACACCGCCGAGGCCACGGTCGACCAGGTCATCAACATGATGGTGGGGCGGCCCCTGCAGAACTACGTGCGTTCGGGCGAAGGTGCTTCGCAGCAGCCCGTGGCCCTCGAGGTCAGGAACCTCAACCAGGGCCGAACGCTCAAGGACATCAACTTCAGGGTCCACAAGGGCGAGATCCTTGGTTTTGCGGGGCTGATGGGTGCGGGACGGACCGAGGTGGCCCGGGCCGTTTTCGGCGCCGACCCCGTCGATTCGGGCGAAGTGACGGTGCTGGGCAAGAAGGTGAAGATCCGCATCCCCAAGGACGCGGTGGCGGCCGGCATCGGCTACCTCTCCGAAGACCGCAAGCGCTTCGGCCTGGCCCTTGGCATGGACGTTCAGGCCAACACGGTGATGGCGACCCTTAGCCGCTTCCTCGGCCTGGGTGCCTTCCTCAAGAACAAGGCCATGGCCGTGGTGAGCGACAAGTACATCAAGACGCTCAGCATCAAGACGCCCAACCAGACTCAGAAGCTGAAGTTCCTTTCGGGGGGCAACCAGCAGAAAGTTGTCATTGCCAAGTGGCTGCTTCGCGACTGCGACGTGCTGTTTTTCGACGAGCCCACCCGGGGCATTGACGTGGGCGCCAAGTTCGAAATCTACAAATTGCTCCAGGAGCTCGCGGAGCAGGGCAAGGCCATCGTGATGATCAGTTCGGAGCTTCCGGAGATCCTCAGGCTCAGCCACCGCATCGTGGTGATGTGCGAAGGCCGCATCACCGGCGAAGTGTCGGCCCAAGAGGCCACCCAAGAACGCATCATGCAGCTGGCGACCCAACGGTCGGCGAAGTAAAGGAAGGACGCACGAATGAACAACGTACTGAAGAGCCTGTTTTCGGCTAACGCGAGGCAGAAGGTGCTGGCCTTCGCGAGCCTGATCCTCATGATCATCGTCTTCGCGTTCCTGTCGCCGAACTTCTTCCAGATGGACAACCTGGTCTCGATCATGCTGTCGACGGCCGTGGCCGGGGTTCTGGGAATCTCAGTTACCTTCGTCATCATCACCGGCGGCATCGACCTCTCGATCGGCACCCTGATGACGCTGACCGCCGTCATGTCGGGTGTGTTTATCAACTACTGGGGCCTGCCGATCTGGACAGGCCTGCTGGCCGCCATCGGTTTCGGTGCGGTGGCGGGGGCGATCTCGGGCACCCTGGTCGCCAAGCTGAAGATTCCCCCCTTCATTGCGACTCTTGGCATGATGATGATCGCCAAGGGCCTCGCGCTGGTCATCTCCGGCGCCAAGCCCATCTACTTCACGAACTACGAGGTGTACAACCTCATCTCGCAGGGCTCGTTCCTCGACTTCAACTCGCTCGTCCCTGGCTTGGTCATCCCCAACGCCGTCGTCATCTTCTTCGGCCTCGGCATCGTGTGCAGCATCATCCTCAACAAGACAGTGCTGGGGCGCTACACCTTCGCCATCGGGAGCAACGAGGAAGCCGTGCGCTTGTCGGGAGTCAACGTTGACCGCTGGAAGATCGCCATCTACGCCCTGGCCGGCGGCATCGTCGGTGTGGCCGGCATCCTGATCAGCAGCCGCATCAACTCGGCCCAGCCCGCCCTGGGTCAGGGGTACGAGCTCGACGCCATCGCCGCGGCCGTCATCGGCGGTGTGTCGCTCTCGGGCGGGGAAGGCACCATTCTGGGCACGATCATCGGCGCGTTCATCATGAGCGTGCTGATCAACGGCCTGCGCATCCTGTCGGTGCCCCAGGAGTGGCAGATCGTGGTGAGCGGGCTCATCGTCATCTTCGCGGTGTACATGGACATCCTCCGCCGTCGCAAGTAATTGAAACCTCGTGACCGTATGGTTGCGGGAGATAGAAGAAAAAGGAGAAATCATCTATGAAGAAAACCTTCGTAATGATTCTTGCTGCCGCTCTGCTCGCCCTGGCCCCCATGGCCGTGTCGGCGCAGACCGTCTACATCCCCCTGGTTTCCAAGGGGTTCCAGCACCAGTTCTGGCAAGCCGTCAAGCTCGGCGCCGAACAGGCTGCCAAGGAATTCAAGGTTACCATCACTTTCGAGGGTCCCGAAAACGAGAGCATGGTCGACAAGCAGATCGACATGCTGACCGCCGCCCTGGCCAAGAAGCCCAACGCGATCGGTTTTGCCGCCCTCGACAGCCAGGCCGCGATTCCCCTCCTCAAGAAGGCCCAGGCCGCACACATTCCGATCATCGCGTTCGACTCCGGCGTCGACTCCGACATTCCGGTCACCACCGCTTCGACCGACAACGCCGTGGCTGCCGCCGGCGCCGCCGACGCGATGGCCAAGGCCATTGGCGGCTCGGGCGAAGTCGCCCTCGTCGTCCACGACCAGACCTCGGCTTCGGGCACCCTGCGCCGCGACGGTTTCCTGAACCAGATCAAGGCCAAGTACCCCAACATCAAGATCGTTGACGTCCAGTACGGCGGCGGCGACCAGCTGAAGTCGGCCGAAATCACCAAGACCCTCATCCAGGCTCACCCCGCCCTCAAGGGCATCTTCGCCTCCAACGAAGGCGGCGCCATCGGCGCCGTCAACGGCATCAAGGAAGCGGGCAAGGTCGGCAAGGTCGTCCTGATCGGCTTCGACTCGGGCAAGGCCCAGCTCGACGCCATCCGCAGCGGCCTCGAGACCGGCGCCATCACCCAGAACCCCGTGGGCATCGGCTACCAGACCGTCAAGGCGGCCGTCGACGTCCTCCACGGCAAGACGGTTCCCAAGAGGATCGACACCGGGTTCTACTACTACGACAAGTCGAACATCGACGATCCCAAGATCGCTGCGGTTCTCTACCAGTAATCCTCTGGTGAGGGCCCGTCGGGACTTCGGCCCCGGCGGGCTTTTTTTATCTCGCTTTTTAGGAGTCCGCTATGCTCATCGGAATTTCCCCCGTGGTGGGGCCCGAGCTTCTCGACGTGCTGTTCCGCATGGGTCACGGAGACGAGATCGTCCTGGCCGACGCCTTCTTCACGGGCGATGCCCTGGGGAAGCGAGTGGTCCGCGCCGACGGCCTGAGGATCCCTGACCTCCTTGACGGCATTCTGAGGCTGATCAACCTCGACGATTTTGTCACCGATTCCCTGGTCATCATGGAGCCGGTGCCGGGCGACCGCCTCGACCCCAAGATGGAGAGCACCTACCGCGCCGCCATCGAGAAACACTGGCCCAAGGCCCCTGCGTTTCAGCGGCTGGAACGCTTTGCCTTTTACGAGCGATCGCGGCAGGCGTTTGCCATCGTCATGACGGGTGAAACCGTGAAGTACGGCAACATCATCCTCAAGAAGGGAGTCATACCTGTATGAAACCCGAGGTCCTCTCCTACGGTGAACTGCTGATCGACTTCTCGCAGCACGGCAAGGGGCCCCTGGGCTACCCCTCGTACGAGGCCCTGCCCGGCGGGGGAGTGGCCAACATGGTCGTCGCCCTGGCCCAGTGGGGCCACCCCGTCGCCTTCGCCGGCCGCGTTGGCCAGGACGCCCTGGGGGCACTGCTGAAAAAGACCCTGGCCGACAAGGGAGTCGACGTGTCCAAGCTTGCGTCGTCGCCCCGGCCCACAACGATGGCCATCGTTTCCAACGACGCCCACGGCGACCGCAGTTTCGATTTTCTGTGGAAGGGCACCTCGTGCGAGGGGCTTCCCGTGGCCGACCCCGACGCGCGCGGCGCTCCGAGGGTTTTCCATTTCAGTTCGGTGTCCATGAGCGACCCTGAAGGGAAACGCGGCAACCTCGACTCGGCGAGGCGGCACAAGGCGGCCGGGTCGCTGGTCTCGTTCGACCCCAACCTCCGCACCACCCTCTGGCCCGTGCTGGACGAGGCCCGGACCGCCATCCGCGACGGGCTGGCCGTGGCCGACATAGTAAAGATCGCCGAGGAGGAGGTGGCCTTCGTCCTTGACGAGCCCGTGGGCGACCCCCGGGTCCAGGCCAAACGCCTGCTCGAACGCTACCGGGCACCCCTCCTGCTCGTGACCTTGGGGGCCCAGGGCTGCCTGTGGCTGTGCCGCGGCGAAGTCGGCGCCCAGGCAACGCCCAAGGTGACCGTGGTCGACACCACCGGAGCCGGCGACTGCTTCATGGCCGGCGCCCTCCACGTCTTCTTAGGCTTGAACAAAGCACCGGCCGACCTGACCCCGGCCGACGCCGCAGCCATCGCCGCCTTCGGCGTGGCCGCAGGGTCGGCGTCCACCACCAACCGGGGAGGGATTCCCTCCATCCCCAGCCTCGAGGCGGTGGCGGCGCTGCTCAGCCGGCGCTGACCGTGACCTCGGTCTTCACCGAATTGGCGATGTAGCATTCGTCGTGGGCCTTGTGGTGCAGGGCCTCCAGTTCGGCGGCCGAGGGCACTTTTCCCTCTCCCCAAGTGACCTTGGGGTTGAGGACGACTTGGCTCATCCATTGTCTGCCCTGCTCGTTCTTGGCCAGGGTGCCCGACGCGGCGTCTTCGTAGCGGTCGACCACGGCGCCGAACTTGGCCGCGTGGAACAAGAAGAACAGCATGTGGCAGCTCGACAGGCTGGCGACGAACGCCTCTTCGGGGTCGACGGCGTCGGGCTTGGACAGGGGAGCGGGGACGACGGAAGGCGCCGACGACGCGGGCACCGTAGTGCCGCCGTCGAAGGACCACACGTGGGCCCGGGAGTAGCGGTTGTCCTTGAAGGCTTCGGAGGGCTGGCGGGTCCAGAGGACCGTGGCGGTGTAATGGCTCATGCGGCCAGCCTGGTTCGGGCAGAAAAGTTTGTCAACGGGCCAACCCGGCCAGCCTGTCGAGCCGGCGGATGCGCTCGGGGGTCGCAGGGTGAGTGCGAAAGGCGTTCCCCGCCGGGTCGGCAGGCATGGGCCAGCGCCGTCCCACTACCCAGTCCCACAGCGTCCTGGGCCTGTACTCAAGGATGGCGAGCGCGTCGGCCAAGGCCAGCGGGTCGCCGGTGAGCCGCGCCGCGCCCAGGTCGGCTGCGAACTCCCTCGTCCGCGAGAGAAGCGCCGCGCACAACCGCGACGCCACCGGCGAGACGGCCGCCACCAGGGCCCAAACCAGCGCCGTGGCCGGGTCGATGGCCAACGACAGCACCGCCAGAACGATGGTCACGAACCCCAGCGTGAGAGTGGCCGCCTGGAAGGTCGACGCCAGCCGGAACAGCACCAAGTCGCGGTTGGCCAGGTGCGCGGTCTCGTGGGCAAGGACCGCGCCCAACCGGCGCACGTCGAGGCGCCCCAGCAGGGTCTGCGTGATAACCAGCACCGGCCGGTTTCCGCGCAGCGTCGCGGCGGCGTTGGTGGGGCCGCTGGGCGCGATGCGGACCTCGGGCACCCGCTTCAGGCCCGCGCCGCGCGCGAGGCTCTCGATCAGCGCAAACAGGCCGGGCGCCTCGAGGGGCGACAGCGGCAAGGTGCCCGGGAGCGCCACGCTGCCACCGCGCCTGACCAGGCCCGCCAGCGCGAGTCCCCCCAGGAACCACGCCGCCGCCGCCCACCCGAACACGGCGTACGCCAGAGCGAAGGGCGGCAGCGCGAGGGCGACCAAACAGAAGGCCGAGAGGAGGGTGAGGCGGGTGCGGTAGGGGGAGGGCAACATACCGGCAAAGGTAGGGGTTCGCCCCCGTTCGGGCAAGTTCTTGCCTTTGTTGAGGTGAGGGATTACCCTTTAAGAGAGAAGGAGGACGATATGGCCATCACTTCTGTCGGACCCGCGCTGGATCCGTTCACCCCGACCCAGGGCCCCGCCCCCGACGACGCTCCGAACTCGGCGCCCGACTCCGCTCCCCAGGAAGCAGCGCCCCTGCCCGAAGGCTCAGGGACAGTAGTCGACACGTCGGCTTAGGAGTCTGTCGGACTTGCGGACGCCGAATTTCCTTGAACCGTGATTTGTGCTAGAAATTTGGCATGGCTCCCCGATACCGAACTGTTGAGCGCGAACAACTGATGCTGCTTCCCTATGATT
>Ga0181516_10001964_pt1 | contig 15160 bp, 13 predicted proteins | sample PEATcosm2014_Bin_25_FD_121104 | JGI IMG/M metagenome (GOLD analysis project Ga0181516, IMG submission 121104) | Peatland microbial communities from MTU Mesocosm Facility, Houghton, MI, USA - PEATcosm2014_Bin01_10_metaG | ecosystem: Environmental > Terrestrial > Soil > Wetlands > Peat | place... | reverse complement strand
CCTCGGTGAAGTAGGGCTCGGACACGTCGTGCCGGATGAGCTCAAAGTAGGGGTTGGCCAGCAACGGCAGGATGTTCTGCTTCTGCCCCGTAAAGAAGTTGTCGAGGCAGAGCACCTCGTTGCCTTCGCCCAGCAGCCTCTCGCAAAGGTGGGACCCCAGGAACCCCGCACCGCCGGTCACCAAAATACGCTTTTTCATGGTAGTCCTTTTTCGCCTAGTACAAATGAATGCCAGTTCTCACGGTGCACTACCCGCCACGTGGCCTCGGGGTAGGCCGCCGGCCACTGGGAGGGCTGTTTCACGGTCTTGGGAGACCATTTGAACTCAAACCCCGCCAGTGCGCCGTCGGCTTCTTCGACCAAGTCAATTTCTTGACGTTCGTAAGTTCGCCAGAAGAACCGGTTGACCCGCCGACCGCTGTATTCCAAGGCCTTCCAGCGTTCCATAAACAGGTAGTTTTCCCACAGGGCGCCGACGTCGTCCCGCAGGTCCAGCGCGTTGAAGTTTCGGATGACTGCGTTGCGGATGCCCGTGTCCCAAAAGTAGTAGCGCGAGGTCTTCGTGACCTCGTTTCGCAGGTTGCGCGAGTAGCCGCCCACCCGAACAATCACAAAGGCCTTTTCGAGGAGGTCGAGGTAGCGTTCGACGGTTTGCTTGGCGATGCCCAGCCCGCCCGCCAGCTCGCTCACCGACACCTCGTGCCCGATTTGGTAGGCCAGCAGGCGTAGCAGGTTGGTGAGCACCGTCGCACCCTTCACCTTTTCAAGGACGAGGATGTCTTTGAACAGGTAGGCGTCGGCGAGTTCGGTCAGCAGCCGAACCTTCTCCTGGGCGACCTCGGCGCTCACAACGGCCGGGTAGCAGCCGAACACCAACAGCGACTCCAACCGCTGGTCCAGGCCCACAGGACCCCACGACTCGGCCAGTTCGGCGGCCGACAGCGGGAACAGCCACTGCCGCCTCGAACGTCCCGTCAGGGGTTCCCCGACTTGGTGGGACAATTCAAAGGACGAAGAGCCCGTGGCGATGATTCTCAGATCGGGACGCGCGTCGACCAGCATTTTGAGCGACCACCCCACACCCTCGACGAGCTGAGCCTCGTCGATGAACACGGTCTCGTAACCGGCAAAGGACGATTTGATGCGTTCCAGGTCCCGGCTTTCCAGCAAGCGCTTCAGAACGGCGTCTTCACCCGTTCCGGAAAAGACCCGGCCCTGGCGGTCCGCCAAGCGGGCCCGAATCAGCGTCGTCTTGCCCACCTGACGGGCCCCGTAGAGGACGAGGACCTTTCCGGGGACCACGTCTTCGTCCCACTTTCTTAGCGCCAGCCGAGGAAACATACCCTATATTGCCGTACTTGGCAGAATTCGGCAAGTCAACTTGCCGTATTTGGCCAATTACGACCGCTTACCCACTCCGGATGCGTTGACCCGGGCTGTCGCCTCCACTGCCGCGACCAACCGTCCCAACGGCCACGTGACCAGGGCGATCACCCGGCTCAGCCGCCATTTCAGGGCTCCCAGGGCCGACTTGAGCCCGACCCGGGCTAGGGAACACATGCGCGCATGCTTGACGCCGAACAAAAAAAAGGCCCGGGGGTTCGACCAAAACAAAAAGCGCGGCACGGTCAGGTTGTCGCGCTGGGCCAACACTCGCCCCCCCGAGTTTCGCCTCGGATCCACGGTACGGACCACCGAGCTGTCGGGCCCGTCGTTGTGGTACACCCGCAGCGCCTGATTCACGTACCGGGTCTTGTAGCGGGTGCCGATGCGCCCCAGCAGGATGTTTTCCGGGAGGCCGGCCTCGCCAAGCACCTCAGGGAAGGGGAACTCCCGGAGCACGGAGGTGCGGTAACACTCCCACTTGTCGCCGCGCATGCCGTGGACGATGACCATTTCGTGGTAGGTGGAGTCGAAGGGGTCGGCGGGGAACCGCGAGCCCACCACGGCGCCGCTTTCGGTGCGGCACAGAAAGGTGACCACCCCGAACTCGGCCTCCCGGCCGGAGGGGAGGTGCGTCCAGGCGTCGAGGACGAGGGCCAGGGCCCCGGGCACGCAGGAGTCGTCGCTGTCGAGGATAATCAGGTAGGGAGATTGAGTGATGGTGGCCGCCAGGTTGATCGCGCCGTGTTTGCCGCGGTTTGGCATGGACACAAGGCGAATCGAGAACGGCGCCTGTGCGGCCCAACCCCGGACCAGGGCCTCGGTGCCGTCCTTCGACTCGGCGTCGACGACCAGCCACTCGAAGTCCACCTCGGGCTGCTGGCAGAGGCTGTCGTAGACCCGGTGCAGGGTGTGGGCGCGGTTGTACGTGGTCGTAAAGACTGTCAAGTCCGCCAAGTTCTCCTCCACCATGACGCGGGGGCCAGCTTCTTCAGCAGATGCTTCACCCCCAGTGCCGCGGTTTGGCGCCAATACACACTGCGAATCGCGGGCGGGGCCCCCGCGTCCAGCATGGCCTCGCACTTCTGTCTCTGACCCGATTGCAGCTGTTTCCAGCTGTAGTGCTCGAGCCGGACGCGAGCTATCGTCCTATCCCACTTCGTGGCCGTCACGCCAGCCCCTAGACACCGCGCCAGAAAGTGGTGGTCGGCGGCGACCCTGTAGCGAAGATCGAAGGGAAACCGCACAAGCAAGTCGCGGCGGGCAAACAGGCTCTGGTGGGAGCAAGGCATGGCGACAAGAGTTGTCTCGAAGTCCCGGCAACGGGTCAGGTGTACACCACCGTCAGGGTAGACCTGCTCGCAGTGGCCGTAAGCCAACCCCGTGGTGACATCAGCAAGCCTCGAGTCGGCGACGGAGCTTGGTGAAACGAAGACGTCGGCGCTATTCATGAACAAAACCCATTGGCCGCCGGCCAAACCTATGGCCTTGTTCATGGCGTCGTAAATGCCGCGGTCGGGTTCGCTTACCCAGCTGTCCACTTCGCCCCTGTCGGCGGCGGCGCGGATCTCGTCGACGGTGCCGTCGATGGAGCCGCCGTCGACCACGAGGTACTCGAAGTCCGCGCGCGCCGTCTGCTCGCGAATGCTGGCCAGGGTGGTCAGAAAATCCTGTCGGGCGTTGTAGACAACGGTTACGACGGTGAGAAGGCTAGAAGGCGTTTTCAATCGCGGTACGATCTCCCTAGTTGGAATTCTCTATGGTCAGGTATTTGGACGGTTCCGCTCGTAAATCTCACAGTAGGCGATTCTTGCGATCAAATGATACTGTTGGAATTCTTGACGCCACTGACTCTTGTAGGCGTAATCGGTCCCGGTGAGCAGAAACCGCGGCCTTTCATCGAAGATCCGTTGCATTTCTTGATCTGAACGACCATAACCGTGCACGTATTTCGAAAGCGGGGGCGAATTCAGCAAGAAGTGCGCGGCCTGGGGCGGTCCTGACAACGCGAAGAACCTGTCGCCCGGTTGCATGCTTGCCTGCAGAACCCGAGAAACTTCGGTCGCCAGATCTGGCTTGTCGTACTGAAGCCTCGCAGACGAAGTGAGGAAGAGGGCCATCAGCGCCACAGGAATTGCCTCGCTTCGTGGTCCCGATTTATCGGTCCACATTTTGAGTCCAAGCGGCACCAGCAGACTCAGCACGCCCCACAATTGGAACCAATACTGGGGCTCGCCATGGGCCGGCATCAAGATAGCCAAGAAGCTTGACGCGCTCCAAAGGGCGACTAACCATACGAGGTCGGAATTCGACCGAACCCGCCAAAGAACCCAGACCCCCGACAACGCCAAGAAGATGAACACCGGATACGTCTTGACAAGGAAGAACAGGGCCTCTCCGACACCGCGAACCGAGTTCTTACCCGCGTAACTGAACAGGTCGAAGACGACGTTGTCTCGCCACCAATTCATCAAGGTTCCGTTCACCCAGAACCAGGCAATCACGGCCACAACAGAAAACAAAGCCCCACCCATGGCGGCCAAGGCACCCCAAGCGATTCGGCCACCGGACACTTTGTTACGCAGGGATCGAACGAGCCACCATAGCCCCAAACCGACGAACTCGAGCCCGGATGGATACTTGCAAACAAGAGCCCATCCCAGGGACACTCCGGCGAGGAAGAGGGCAGGGGTTGACCCCTGAAGAATCAGGATGACAGCCGAGGCGGAACAGAACACAACAAGTTGTTCGGGGGTGACTGCGAAGTTTGTTTCGAAAACCGACGAAACCAGTATGTACGTGATCGCCGTCAGGGTACCGTAGGAGCCAAGTGAAGTCGCGATGCGGCCCAGCAACCACCCCGTGAGCGCAATCAACAAGGCCCCAATCAGGTTCATGAACACCAAGCTCGACGCGATTCCAAGGACCCAAGAGTAGAACAGGAAGAAACCAGGTGATTTCGTGTCCCAGACATCGACGTAAAGTTTGGCACCTTGAGACATGCCATGACCGATGGTCAAATAAGTGGCTTGATCCCCGCTCGAAACTTGATTCATCGTGGGAAGCCTGACCAAGACGACCAGCAGGAGGAGAGCCAAAAACAGGACCCATCCGGGTACCTTGTCGCGGGCCGGAAGCCGCTGAGACGAGAATGCCATGACTCGCTTCTCGAACAGGATCAGCAACACCCCCGCCAGGCAGAAGAGAGCGTCCAGGGATAGAATCCAAGGCTTGTCGATCACGAACGCCTTGAAAAGCGCCAGGTCGCCGGGCCAATTCATGACCCTATAGCGATCACCTAACCTTGCCAAAACCGAAGGAGTGTCAACAAGTCGATCCTTGAGGATCCAAATTCCACCCTCGGCCTCGGCCCGCCACTCCCAGTGCTCTGCCCACGTGGCGGCTTCGTAGGCGTGACTGTGAGAACCGACCACGACGTGCGCGGAAGTTACCTTGTCCTTATCGGACATCGTCCAGACTCGAAACGCGACACTTTGGGCGATGCGCGAAAACCTGATCGAGTAGCTATCGCCTGAGACCGCCATCGCCTCCTTGGCGTCGTCCAGCTCGCCGCCTGGAATGACCCGAAGGAATTCAGGCGCTCGGGAAAGGGAACCCGAAGTCTGTATCGTCAAGTCAACTGGCACCAGATAATCGGGGTTGGTCAACCTGTCTTGCAGGAGCAAGAGACTGACGGCAAAACCTCCCAGCCACAAAGTGAGGAGAACGACCTTTCGCAACATATTTTCAGCGCCTCCGCCAGACAATTTTGTTATAGAGAAACCAGTTCAGCGGAATGATCAACAACCCAATGGTCAGTACGAGCGCAATTTGCCTTACCCACATCGTATTGCCCAAGGCGTGAGTCGCTAGGCCGACGGCTAAAAATTGGAGGACAATGGAGCCCACCGACAAAAGGTTGAACTTGAGGAAACGTGCTGCCAGTCGCGCCAGGTCAGAAGACCGGTGGTGCCGGAAAGTCCAAGTGTTGTTCCACAAGAAGTTGTTCACAATGCTGCATTCTACTGCCAGCGCGGCAGCCCAGCCCGCAGGTTTTGCCAGGAACCCCAGAAAGGGGTCGGACTCCCACGACGAGAACAGGCTTGCGATGCTGTCACCCACGGGCGTCCGAACAAAGATCTCCAGCATGAGGGCGTTGACCACGAATCCCGACAGCCCAACGCTGGCGAACTTAAGGAACCGTCGGGTAGGCTTATCACGCCAGCGCAACAAAAAGACCGCCCGAAACACATCCCAAGGAGTCTGACCCGTCATCTTTGATTCGCCAGCACCGCGCGTTTGGAACTTGAGGGAAATCTCCCGAACCTTAGCTCCCGCCCTGACTAACTTGAAAAGCATTTCAATCTTGTACCCAAAGTCGTGGCTGAGGAACGACGTAAAGTCGAGGGTCCTGTACGGCCCCTCGACTCGGGTAGCCTTGAGTCCAGTGGTCGGGTCGGTGACCGCCCACAAGGCCTTCGAGGGGAAAAATAGCAACAGCCTCGTGATCAATCCGCCCACAATACTGAAAAACAGGCGGGAAAGTTCCCAGTTCTTGGGGTAACCGCCGCCTTTTCGCCATCGGGAGCCCAGGACTAAGTCTGCGCCTGAGTCAATCTGCTTGAGAAGTTCTGGGATGGTTTCAGGCGGGTGCTGAAAGTCGCCGTCGAATTCAATCAAGACATCGGCGCGCAGTTCGTCTTCTGCGTAGCGAAAGCCTTTGAAGTAGGCCGCGCCCAAACCCTCTTTCTTTTCCTCCATCAGCAGGTGCAGTGAGGGCCTTCCGACTTGCGCCGACCGGACCACCTCGGCGGTGCCGTCTGGGGAAGCCGCGTCAACGACAAGGACGTAACAGTCCCAATCGGTCGTGCGGAATGTTTTGTCGATCAAGTGGGTGACCAGTTCGCCTATGGTGGCGGATTCATTGTAGGTAGGGATGACGACGACGGCTCGCATCAGTTGGCCGCTGCCTGTGGGGTGTGTATTGGAATGTCGAGCCTCCTGTTTCTATTGCCGATCTACCCGGTAGAGCGTCCACGTCTTGATTCTTGACTCCCACTGGAAGAAATCAAACATTGCCACCCAGTGCGGCAACGACGATTGGACGTACGATAACTTCAAGCCGCTACGAGGACCAGGGCGCTCATTGTAAAGTCCATCAGTCAAAAGGTAGGCTTGGCTGTTGCCTTGGGGAACTGCCGCGATCTCAGCGACGCTTGAAACCTTCGTGACCGCCAAATAATCACGTTCATAAAAAGGATGAATCGTGAAGCTGTCTTTCAAGACATAGACCTGGAAGGGAGCCCGCAAATGGTAGTAGGCGTACTCTTCGAACTGAAGATCAACGTTGTGTTTCGTGAGAGCAAACGCCAACCCAGCAACGTCGACAACAAAGGCCACTCTGAAAACAAGCGCCCGGCGGTAGTTCCATACGCGCGAGAAGACAGTCTCTTTGTGCGAACTTCGAGTCCAAGCCAGGACAAAGAGCAGGGCGGCGGGTACCGCGAGGGCGAACATGAAACGGGCCTCTTTGTGGGCGATGGCGACGTGGGCCAGGAAATACATGAGGCTCCCCCACGTCAGAGAGTGTTTGGGGAAGCGGGCCCAGGCAATCAGTGTCCCGATGGTCAACGGAATTGCGACAAACGAAATCAGGTTGTCGTTGACGAGAAGAAAATAGCCCCACCAGGGAAGAGTCCCAAAGTTGGAAGCGACATTGTTCACAACATTCTGATTGAAATAGTTCCAAGGAACGAAGGTCAGCGTACCGTAGCCCCACCAGTCAATCAACGTCCCAAGGACAACTGAGATGAATATCCCACAAAGCAAGATGAGGAGTCCAAAGAGCGAGGCCAGTTTGTCTTTGCTGGCAATAAAGAACATCCACAAGATGAAGCCCACAATCAAGAAGGCTGTTTGAACTCGAAACTCGAAGGCCAATCCCCAAAGCAAGCCGACGACAAAGAGCAACCGGGCGGGGAAATCTCGCCCCTCGCCCTCCCGTCTGGTGCTTCCCAGCAGCAAGACGGCGTACCCCAACAGGCAAAAGGAAGTTGACCACGATTCGGATGTCGTGCGAACAAACATGTAGGGCAAGAAGCACAGCAAGGAAAGCAGGTAGACACTGGCCCGCCGCCTGCTAGGTTCGGAGAACAGATGGTAAGATAACAACATCATCGAACACAGCATCACCCACGCAAAGAAACCCGATAGAAGCCGAAAGCCCGCTGCCAGCACAAAGGGATCGGTGAGGCCTACCTTCATTGCTGCTTTCGCCGCCAAATAATACACCGCAGGCTGAAGCCACGGCCTGATTTGTTCGTGAAACTCCCAGGGAAGAAGGTTGGCCGGTATTCGATGTAGCTTGTAGTTTACAAACTCGAGAATTTGAAAGTGCTCGTCGCCCTGATAGAAATCGAGGCTGACAACCGCAGTGATCGTCAAGATTCCGCCGAGGACAAGCATCCACCGCAGAACGAAGCGGCTCCAGTCGAGGTCGCCAAGTCCTGCGTTCAGGCGGAATTGATCCACAGAGTTATGCCAAAGCCTGCAGAACAAGATGCCCGAAGACGGCGTGAATGTCTTCGACGATCTGCATGTCGGGAACGTCCACCCAAAGATTGTGCTGAGAGATTTTCTTGAGCCGGCCGCCGTCGTAGCCGCTCAGGCCAAGGGTCACGGCGCCATGCTGATTGGCATATTCCACGGCGCGGATCACGTTCTCCGAGTTTCCGCTGCCAGAAATGGCCACCACCAAGTCTCCGGGCTCCAAAATGTTCTTGAGCTGTTCGATAAAGACGTCTTGAAAGGAGAAGTCGTTGGAGTAAGCCATGACCAAGCCCATGTTGTCGACAAGCGACCGGCCACGGAACGGTCTTCCAGTCTTGAGGTAGATGTTCTTGGCCCAGTCGGTCTGAAAGTGGAGTGCCGTCATGGAACTTCCACCGTTCCCGAGGGTGATGACCTGGCGGCCGTTCTGCCAGGCGGCGCGAACCAAATCGATCGCCTGGTCGTATAGGGCAACATCCTGCTCCCCGAGGGCCTGACTCAGGCGGTCAAAGTACTGTCTTGAAAAAGATGGCATCAAGGATTCCTTACTTGGTCGGATTGAAGAAGATAATTTGGCTACCGAAGCGTTCGAACTGAAAAGGGATCGGTCTCAACTGCGGCAAGGCGTGGCAGATCCGCTCATGATGCTCGCTTGGGGCGTAGAAGACCAAGAACCCCCCGGCGCCCGCCCCCAAAATTTTGCCCCCGGTGGCTCCCGCCCGCAGAGCTGCTTGGTACCAATCGTCGATGGCCGACGAACTCACGCCTTGGGCCAGAGTCTTCTTAAGGAGCCAGTTCTCGTGGAGGATGGGCCCCACCTCGTCCGGGGAGCCGCGCTCAAGCGCCGACCGGAAGTCCCCGCAGAACGAAACCATCCGGTCGAGAGCCTGGCGCTTGCTGATGTCGCTTCTGACCCCCTCACCCTGTTTCTGCAGGAGGTCGGAGGCGCTCCGCGTGATGCCGGTATAGAGCATGAGGAGGTTGTCCTCAAGCGTGCCGACTGTCTCGGGTTGGACCACGAGAGGGGTCACCTTGACCGTTTCGTCGGGGAAGAACTCGATTGTGTTGAAGCCCCCGAAGGCGGCGGCGTACTGGTCCTGTTTTCCGATTGGTTCTCCGCACACGTCGATCTCGATATGGCAAGCCGCTTCGGCCAATTGGGCCGAGCTCGAGTTGCGTCCTTGAAAGGCTCTGAGGGCGTGGAGCAGGGCAACTGTGAACGTGCTCGACGAGCCAAGGCCTGTGCCCCGGGAGGGGATGTCGGCAACCGTGGTGATCTCAACGCCGCCGTCGATCTGAAGAAGATTTAAAGCGGCTCGGACCAGCTTGTGGTCCAAGTCCCCCACAGACACGACTTCTTCGTTCTTCGAGTACGCCACCCGAATCCCATTGTCGAATTTCTTGTTCACCGTGACGTAAATGAACTTGTTCACGGCCGTGCTGACCACCATGCCGGGACTTTCCCGGTAGTAGTCGATCATGTCGCTTCCGCCGCCAACGAAGCTCATGCGGAGCGGGGTACGGCTAATGATCATTAGTCGCCTCCAGAACGTAGCTCACTGCTGCGGCGAAGTTTTCTACTACCACGTCGGGGGTGTAGGGGTACCGCCCGTCGCGGCCAGCCTCGCCCGTGCGGACGCCGATGCTCTTCACTCCGGCGCGCTGGGCGGCCCCAAAGTCGGCAGTTGAATCGCCAATGAACCAGCTTTCGCTCAGTTTCAGGTTCATGTCTTGGGCGGCCCGAAGGACGAGCCCAGGCGCGGGTTTGCGGCAGTCACATCGGATCTTGAGTGCTTTCACCTCTCCCGAGAAGCCCGAGTCGGGATGGTGGGGACAGATATACTTCGCGTCAAAATAAGCCTTGGCTCGGGCTACTTCCGCGTCGAGACGCCCATGAATGCGCCGAAGGTCAGTCGTGCTGGCCTCACCCCGGGCCAAAACGGGTTGGTTGGTGACCAGCACGCTGCGGTATTCTGCCTCATTGAGGCGCTTCAACGCTTCACCAACAAAGGGGAATACCGCCAAATCCTCGGCGCTCCGGATGAAACCCCTCTCCTCGTTGACCGTACCGTCGCGGTCGATGAACACAGCCCTTTGTTGGAAGCGGTAGCTGGCCCGTTGCACAGTTCCTCGGGTCAGGGCCGCCTCGGCCTTGTCGAGTCGGCTCGGGGTACCAAGGTCTTTGATGTATTCCGACGATACATAGCCGGCCAAGGGGCGGCCGTCGGCGACCACGCGGGGAAACAGGTCCTTCGCAAAGTCCAGGGGCGGTTTCAAGTCCCGATAGGCTAAAAGCGATTCTTTCTCAAGAATATAGAGGGCGGCGTTGACGAGGTTCGGGAACCAACTGCCCGGGGTGTGCGGGTATGAATGGAAGCCTACGATGCGCGCCTCGTCATCAATCTCGACCAAGTCAGAATCTTCGGGGTGATCGTTGGGGTGGAGGAACAGGGACCCGGCGCTTCCCGGTCGCTTCAGGTGGAAAGTCAGAAACCTGTCGAGATCGACGTCAAAAAGCGTGTCACCGTAGACCACAAGGAACCGGTCCGCCAGCAGTTCGGTCAGCGCAAGGACGGCCCCAGCAGTGCCTCGAGGCTCACCGTCATTGATCAGGTGGCACCGGATACGCAACTCGGCAGCTGCCAAGAAGTCCTCGATGACCTCGGCCCGATGGTTGACCAGAACCAGGGCTTCCTCGAGCCCCGCCACTTCCAGGGCTCGGAGTTGCCGCAGGAGCAGCGGAACGCCGGCCACGCTCACCAAGGGCTTGGGCAGGCCTCCCAAACGTTCCTGCAAGCGCGTGCCTTTGCCGCCCGCCAAGATCACGGCCTGCTTCAAAGCAGGCCCTCTTGGGCCGCAACTTCTCGCATGGCCCGCTTCATGGCCCCTTGGGAGTCCAAGGCCGGCCGCCACCCAGTGTCCCGGAGTTTCTGAACTGAGTAGTGAAACTTGGGGACGTCCCCAACCCAACCTTTGTTGGACGTGCCAAACTGAAGCGTCGCTTGAGGAGCGACCAGAGCAACAAGGCCCTCGGCGATACTCCTCACGGTGACGCCATCGTCGACAGCACCGATGTTGAAGACGTTGAGCTTGTCCGTGACTTTGCGCCGGAGGTGGAGCATAGCGCCAATTAGATCGCTGACATGGAGGTACCCTTTTTGCTGGGTTCCGTTTCCCAAAACTTCGAGCCTCGTGGGGTCTTTGTTCAGTTTCCTGGCAAAATCGAGAAGCACGCCGTGGGTGGCCGGGACTCCGATGACGTTGGGGAACCGAAAGATCAACGCCTGCTCGAGTGAGCTCTCGACGGCGGCAGAAATGAAGGCTTCACTGGCCAGCTTCATGGCACCATAGTTGCTGATGGGGAACAGCGGTCCCACGTCTTCACGCAGAACCGTCATTCCCAAATCGCCATAGATGGCAGACGTCGAAGCGAAAAGAATCCGGGGAATCTTCGCGGCTTTCATAGCGTTGACAACGGCGAACGTCGTCATAAAGGTGTCTTTCAGGTCGACGGAGGGGTCGGCGATGCCGGCAGGAATATCCGAGTTGGCAGCAAGGTGCCAGACCTCCGCAAGAGGCTTGAGCCGATTGAGCGAGACGAGGAGGTTCGTTACCTCCGATTCGTTTGAGAGCTCAATTTCGTGAAAGCTAAACCGCGGGTTTGATTCAAGCTCGGCGAGGTTCTTGCGGGAGCCCCGGCACAGGTTATCGGCGACATGCACCCTGCTGCCCTCGGCCAAGAGGGCCCTTACTAGATTGACACCAACGAAGCCGGCGCCGCCCGTAATGAAGACAGACTTGTTCAAATTCCCTTGCTCCTTCGCAATTGTTTCAAGGTCCGGAATCCGTGCCTAAGGGCCGCCAGGACCTTCCCGCGCAGGATGATGCCGAGATGATGCCTTCTCCGTGGTCGCGAGGGCAAAGCTGCAAGGAAGGTTTCGATCATCGGCAGTTGAGCTTCCCAGGCCGCCCGGCCTGCGACGGCGGCTTGGCGGGCCCGGTTCCCAAGCTGTTCGGCTCCTGACAAGTCAAGCGGTGCCAGGTTCTCGGGGTCGTACAGCAATCCGTCGGTTCCTGAGCGGATGTACTCGTTGGCCGTTGGCTCATCGGGAGCCAAGACACACTGGCCCAACGCCAAGGCCTCGAGCACCGCCATGCCTATCCCCTCTTGCCTTCGGGGGGCAAAGAAGACGTTCACCCGGGCCAGAGCCTCCCGGTAATCCTCGGAGCTCTCAAACCAACCCGTTTGCTCCCACTCGCCGGCGGGAACCTGTTCCTTCGTCGGAAGCACCGCCTGACTGGGTGTGTCGGCGGTGTGCAGATGGAATGATCGAAAGGCAGTTGACCCGATCAGCGGCCCTATGTGCCGCCAATCGAGGGTCTTGGTCCGGGGCCAAAAAAAACCCCTCAACCCGTGCTCGAAGTGGGCCTGATGGGGCGGAACGGTTGGTCGGTAGGTCACCCTCAAACAGTCGAAGCCCCAGGGCTCCAGCAGCGTCGCCAGTGATTGGGAGAAACAGAGAACTTTGAATCCTTGGTAGGCGTTCCAGAACTGCAGGTCCAGCGGACACTCGTCGTACATGGGCACCAACACCACAGATCGGGCACCGAACGCCTCCAGTTCCTGGGGTCGAAACCAATGCTGCCAGACGATGACGAGGTCCCAGCGACCCGGCATCTTGGTCCACACGTCTTGGTGAGCAACCACCGTCACAGAGCCAAACCATTGAATCAGCAGGTCGATGAAGAACTGGGACGACCGGGTCTTGGTCAAATGGTAGCTATTGGCCAAAAATGCGACGTTCATACGTCGAGGTAGGTGATCCAAGGGGTTTCAATCGAGGCAGGCCACCAAAGACGGGCGGGCCAACCCAGCCAATACCGGGGCGCGACCACGGGAGCTTCCCGGCTGCACAGGGCGGCACCCCACCACGCGAAGGTGGAATTGGAGATGACCCCGCCCTGGCAAAGGGACATGAGGGCCAAGTCTTCAAGGGGTCCGAGGGGCGAAACCGACTTGTGAGGAAGGTGCCCGAATAACTCTCGGGCCCACTCGGGGGAGTCTCCCAACAGGAACACGTGGGCATCGGGAACCCTCGACCTCACCCAGTCCAGGGACTTCTGGTAAAAGGAGCCCGGGAGAAGGGGGCGGATGCCGTCGCCCACTACAAACCGCTCGTAGTCGCCTCGGCGGAGGTGAACAAAGATCGGCGCCCGCCCCCGGGCCTCGGCCAGGACCCGAGCCGCCTTTTCCAGTTGTTCGGGTCTGAACACGAAGGGACTGGTGCCGGAATACGGGAATTGGAAGTTGCCATTGACGTAGCGCCAAGGGAGCAACCCCTTCTTCACCGTTTGCAAGTTCTCCTTTTCGACAATCGAACTGAAGATTCTGGTTTCGACGAACAAGAACCGAAACAGAGGATTGAGAACCTTGTCCACCAATCTCGTGAAAGGGCGAAAATCGGTATTGTAGTACCGCCGCAACCCGGGAAACATGCGGTGGACCCGATAGAGGTTGATGGTGAAGATCCGCTCTCTGGGCCGCCGGATCGATTCGAGGAAGGTCACTTGGAACAGGAGATTCCCCAGGCGGCCACCAGGGGCAAAATACAGGATCATTGCTGTTCTTTGACCTTCTCTGCAATCCAGCGCACCGTGATTTCCATCCCCTTGCGCAGCGGGTAGTTGGGTTGCCAGCCCAGTTTCTCCTGGATCAGCTTGTTGTCGGAGTTTCTTCCCCTCACTCCCAACGGACCGGGAATATGCTTGATGGTGATCTTCTTGCCTTGGATTTCGGCCGCCATCAGGGCCAGCTGATTGATGGTGACCATCTCTTCAGACCCAATGTTGACCGGCCCGACGAAGTCCGACAGGAACAACCGCCGAATTCCCTCGACGCATTCATCGACAAACAGGAACGATCGAGTCTGCTCGCCGTCGCCCCACATCTCAATCTGCCCATTGTTCGGGCACAAGATGACTTTTCGACCAAAGGCAGCCGGGGCCTTCTCCCTGCCTCCATCCCAGGTACCGTAGGGCCCAAAGATGTTGTGGAACCGCGCAATGCGAACTTCCAGGCCATAGTTACGGGCCGCCGCCAGGAACATCCTCTCGCTGAACAGCTTTTCCCAACCGTACTCGCTGTCGGGCGCCGCCGGGTAGGCCGAGTCTTCGGAGCACATCGGGTTGTTGGGGTCGCGCTGGTTATATTCGGGGTACATGCAGGCCGAGGACGAGTAGAAGACCCGCTGTTTCTTGGCTCCGGCAGCCTTGCGACGGGGAGCGATCTTGGTCATCTTCTCAATGACATTGAGGTTGATCAAAGAACTGTTGTGCATGATGTCAAAATCGTGCTCGCCGGTAAAGACGAACCCTGCGCCGCCCATGTCGGCGGCGAGTTGGTAGATTTCGTCGAGCTCATCGGTGACCACGGCGTCGACAACCCGGGGATCCCGTAGGTCGCCAATGATGAAGTCGTCGGCCGCCGTATGATCGTACTCGGGGAACTTGACGTCGACACCCCTGACCCAGTAGCCCTCCTTAACCAAGCGCCTCACCAGATGGCCGCCGATGAAGCCCCCGGCGCCTAGAACGATGGCGGTCTTTGACCCTGGAATCAGCGGCCGGTGCGAGGTGTTGCCGAGCAGAACCTTCGAGGCTTCGTTGCCAACCTCTTTTCGATACATGGTCTTGCCGCCGTCGGGCGACTCAAAAACGTAATCAGTCATTGCGACTCTCCTTCTCCGTCTTGGAAATTTCGTCTGGGTTCATATGCGTTGCCATGAGGGCGGAAACAATGCGTCAAGATCTGGTTCTACTCCCTTCTCGCGGGCAAACCATTGGCGGGGGACGACCACCTTTACGCCGGATCTTGCATTGAGGTACGCACCCCACCAACTGAAGGTGGAGTTGGCTGCGATGACGCCTGCCGCTTGTACCATGAGGTTCAAGTCTAGCCAGAGTGTCCTTCCACCGTCTGTGAGGACTTGCGCGTTCGAAACGCCGGAAAAGAGCTGCTGGCACTCCTCAGGGTCATCAGAAACGACTAGAAACTGTTGACCTGAAAAAAGGTTCATGGCCCTCAAATAATAGTCGAGGGAGAGAATCGGAAAGGTTCCCTTGTAGTCGGTGCGCCGGACGTGGACGAGGACCGCACGACGGGCCTGCTCAAGCCAAGGGTCGGATTGGCCCAATCGGCTCAACTGAGCTCTCACCGGGTCAAACTCGG
>Ga0181516_10001962_pt1 | contig 15161 bp, 11 predicted proteins | sample PEATcosm2014_Bin_25_FD_121104 | JGI IMG/M metagenome (GOLD analysis project Ga0181516, IMG submission 121104) | Peatland microbial communities from MTU Mesocosm Facility, Houghton, MI, USA - PEATcosm2014_Bin01_10_metaG | ecosystem: Environmental > Terrestrial > Soil > Wetlands > Peat | place... | reverse complement strand
CGCGGGCGCGGGCATCGCGGAACACCTGCACATCCACGTCGTGCCGCGGTGGAACGGCGATACGAACTTCATGCCGGTCATCGCCAACACCGGCGTCGTGCCGCAGGCGCTGATTGAAGTGGCGGCGAAACTGCGGGCGGAACTGGTCAAATAATTTCCCGTGGCAACCGAAACCCTTCATTACGAGAACGCGAGGTTTGCACAGCAGCTTTTCAACCACGAGCCGCGCAATCTGCAATCGCTGGAAACCGAACTTGGCGTCAAGGCCACGTCGCGCGACGGCTGGATAAAATTGGAAGGAACGGCGGACGCGGTTGAACGCGCCAAGCAACTTCTTTCTTCTCTGGAAAATTTGTTGAAGGCTGGTTCGCCTGTGAAGAACCGCGAGTTCACGCACGCGCTCAACGTCGTGAAGCATGAAGGCGCGGAAACGCTGAAAGACTTGGTGAACGACCGCGTTCACACTCACGACAAAAAGTCCGGCGTCACCGCCAAAACCGTCGGGCAGAAAAAATATCTCGACGCCATCCGCAAACATGACATCACATTCGGCATCGGACCGGCGGGAACGGGAAAAACCTACTTGGCCGTGGCGGCGGGGCTGTCGGCTCTGCGCGAAGGAAAAATCTCGCGGATCATTTTGACTCGCCCGGCGGTCGAGGCCGGCGAGGCGCTGGGGTTTTTGCCGGGCGATCTTTACGAAAAAATCACGCCGTATCTGCGCCCGCTGCACGACGCGCTGCACGACATGCTTCCCGCCGAGGAAATCCAGAAGCAGACGGAGCGCGGCACGATTGAGATTGCACCGCTGGCCTACATGCGCGGGCGCACGCTGAACAACGCGTTCATCATTTTGGACGAGGCGCAAAATTCCACGACGGAGCAGATGTTGATGTTTTTGACGCGGCTCGGCCACGGCTCCAAGGCGGTCATCACCGGCGACGAAACGCAGGTGGATTTGCCGCCGCACAAAAATTCCGGCCTGATCGAAGCGCATCGCGCGTTGAAAAATGTTGAAGGCATCGCCGTCATTGAATTTTCCAGGCACGATGTGGTCCGGCATCCGCTGGTGCAGCAAATCATCGCGGCTTACGAGGAGCATCGCGGCAGGATGACACCGGAATGAACATCGCCATTGCAAACCGACAGCGCGCGCGGAAAATCAACAAGCGCTTGCTCAAGCAAGCCATGGGCGGGTTGTTGGCAGAATTAAAAATCATCGAGGCGGAAATGGGAATCAATCTCGTCGGTGCGAAAGAGATGGCGGCGTTGAACTGGAAATTTCTGCGGCACAAAGGAACGACGGATGTGATTACGTTTGATTACGGTGTAGGACGGGCGTCGCGCCTGTCTCATTTCAAACCCATGAAAAATGGAAACAGTCGCGACGCCTGTCCTACGTTCAGCGGCGAATTGTTCATAAGCGTGGACGATGCCATTTTGCAGGCAAAGCAATTCCAGACGAGCTGGCAGTCGGAAGTCGTGCGCTACATCGTCCACGGCGTTTTGCATCTGGTCGGCCACGACGATTTGAAACCGCAGTTGCGTCGGAATATGAAGCGAGAAGAAAACCGGCTGGTGCGGCTGCTTTCCAGAAAGTTTTCACTCGCGCAAATCGGCGGCGCTCATAAACTGCGCGCGTGAAAAAATCGCTTTTCGCCCGATGGCGCGCCAGTTTCCTGACCGGACTGCTGATTGTTTTGCCCGGCGTCATCACGCTTGCCGTGGTCAAATGGTTTTTCGGCACCGTCTCCAGCCTGACGGATTTGCTGCTGTTCTTTTTGCCGCGCAACCTCACGCACGACAACGACGGCGCCGGGCCGATGTTCTGGTATTGGAGCCTGCTGGCATTTTTGGTGGCAGTCGGCAGCGTGACCGCCGTCGGCGTGCTGGCGCGGTATTATATCGGCAAGCGGCTGATCGCCTGGGCCGACAATCTGATGCTGCGCGTGCCGGTGCTGAACAAGATTTACGGCACGATCAAGCAGGTGGACGGGGCGTTCACGTCCGGCAAAAAAAGCTCCTTCAAGACCGTCGTGCTCGTCGAATATCCGCGCGCGGGAATCTATTCGGTCGGCTTCATCACGAGCGAGCGGGCGGAGGAGGTGGAGCAGAAGACCGGCAAGAAATGCGTCTGCATTTTCATCCCGACGACGCCCATCCCGACGGGCGGATTTTTGATCATCGTGCCGGAGGAACAGGTCATCAAGCTCGACATGAGCGTGGCCGACGGCTTCAAATACATCATCAGCGTCGGCGCGATTTCGCAGGAACAAAATCATCCTCATCCTCACAGGCGAAAATGAGGATGGATTGAAAAATGATCGAATCCACGAGCGGAATCATTTTGCGGACGCGGCCGCTAACGGAAACGAGCCTCATCGTCCACTGGCTCACGCCCGATTTCGGGCGGATCGCGACGGTCGCAAAGGGCGCGCGGCGGCATAAATCTCCATTTCTCGGCAAGCTGGATTTGTTTTACCTCGCAAACCTTTCGTTCAGCCGCAGCCGCAATTCGGATCTGCACAATTTGCGCGAAGTCAGTCTGCGCGAAACGCACGGCGCGCTGCGGGAGGATTTTTTGAAATTGCAGATGGCGGCCTACGCAACGGCGTTCGTCGAGCAGGCAACGGAAACAGAAACGCCGCTGCCGGACGTTTTCAAGCTGCTGCAACAATTTCTCAAGCATCTTTGCGAAGAAAAACAGCCGGGGCACATCATTTTCTCGCTTGAATTAAAATTGCTCCGCGAACTCGGTTTGGAACCGGATTGGGCGCAGACAAGTCTCGCCGCAGGAACAAAAAAGATCGCGGCGGTTCTGGCGGAAAATAATTTCCCGGCCGTCGCGAATTTGAAGCTGACGGATGCGCAGAACGCCGAACTGAGGCAGTTCCTCCACGGCTTCCTCATCTTCCATCTCGGAAAGCTGCCCAAGGGACGCGCGGCGGCCCTGGCGGCGTTGGACATCTGAAATAACTTTCCGCGCAGTTAATTTCAGGCTATATTCCCCGGGATTCAGAGCGGGCAATGAAAATAAAATTTTTGAAGTTTTCCACCGTGAGAATGAAATTGGTGGGCAGCGTGCTGCTGCTCATATTGCCGGCGTTGCTGGTGATGTATATCTACGACCTGCCGATGAGCGGGTTTGTGGTGGGATTCTTGGCGCTGGTGGCGGCGTGGATGGGCGGCGAGTATTTTGTGCGGCGGCAGGCCCACGCGCTCTCGGAAACCGCGCAAAAAATCGCCGACGGCGACCTGGCTGCGCGGACCGGGCTGCCGGCAGCGGATGACGAGCTCGGCCATCTTGCGAAAATGTTCGATCGCATGGCCGCCGCACTGGAGCAGCGCATCAAGGAGCGTGAAAAGCTGGCGGCATTCGCTCAGTTGAACCCCAACGCGGCGATGGAATTCGCCGAGGACGGGATGATGATTTATTTCAATGACGCCGCTCAAGGGCTGGCTCTGTCCATCGAAAAAAAACATCCGAGCGAAGTGCTACCGGAAAAATCCGCCGAGATCATCCGCGACTGCCTTGCCACGGGCAAGAGCCGGCTGCATCTGGAGACAAAAATCCACGGGCGCACGTTTTCATGGTCGTTTCATCCCATGCAGGCGGGCCGCGTGGTGCATGGTTACGCGGAGGACATCACGGAGCGGCTGAGCCTGGAGGAGCAGTTGCGCCAGTCGCAGAAAATGGAGTCCATCGGCCAGCTCGCGTCCGGCGTCGCCCACGATTTCAACAACATGCTCACGATCATCCAGGGGCACACGAGCCTGCTGCTCTCCAAGACGACGCTGCCCTCCGAAGCCGTGGATTCCATCCAGGCCGTGTTCTTCGCCGCCGAACGCGCCGCGCGGCTCACGCGGCAACTGCTCATGTTCAGCCGCAAAAACGTCATGCAGCCCAAGCCGCTCGACCTCCGCGAACTCGTCGGCGTCACGGGCAAGATGGTCGAGCGGCTCATCGGCGAAAGCATCACGCTCGATTTTCATCCGCCGGACAGCCTGCCGCTCATCCAGGGCGACGCCGGCATGATCGAGCAGGTCGTGATGAACCTCGCCATCAACGCCCGCGACGCCATGCCGCGCGGCGGCACGTTGACCATCAGCCTCGCGCCCATGTCCATTGATTCCATTTTTGCCGAGACGCATCCGCAGGCCCGCGTGGGGAATTTCGTCCGCCTGCGCCTCAGTGACACCGGCTGCGGCATGGACGCGGCGACGCTGGGACATATTTTCGAACCCTTTTTCACCACCAAGGAAGTCGGCAAAGGCACCGGCCTCGGCCTCGCCACCGTTTACGGAATCGTCAAGCAACACGACGGCTGGGTCGAAGTCAGCAGCGAACCGGGCAAAGGCTCGACCTTCGACGTCCTGTTCCCGGCCATCACTAAAACAGGTGCGTCCGCAGTCATGGAACCCGAGCTAGACGTGCCGGTTGCCGGCGGCACGGAAACCATTCTTCTCGTCGAAGACGAGGAAGTTTTGCGGCAAATGGCGCGTGACATCCTTGCGGACTGCGGCTACAAAATCCTTGAGGCATCCTCCGGCAAGGAGGCATTCGACGTTTGGAACCTGCACATGGACAAAATCAACCTGGTCCTCACCGACATGGTGATGCCCGAAGGCGTCTCCGGAGTGGATCTTGCCGAACGACTGCTCACCGACCGGTCGGATTTGAAAATCGTCTTCACCAGTGGCTACACCTCCAACGAGATCATGACCGAACTCATGACCCGCTCGCAGGCCCGTTTTCTCCAAAAACCCTACTCCCACAATGATCTTGCCAAAGTCGTCCGCGACTGCCTGGACAGCAAAGATGCCGGCAAGCCAGCAGCGTCGTCATAAAATCCCCGCATGGCCGGAGCCGTTCACGCCTCGGTTGAGCCGCCGGATTTTCCGGTGAAAAAACCAAAGAAAAACCGATGGTTTTGTCCGCCAAAATAATTCAGGTTATAGGGAAACCTTCGCAACTTTTGATCAACGGAAATGCTCTATGTTGCAAGGAAGTCATGTTTTGAAAAGCGATGGACATGATCGAACGGCGAGCCAAACTTTTTAACCTCGCAAAATGAAAATCAAAATTATTGGACTGGTTGTTTTTTTTGCGGCATCAAAATTATTTGCCGCAGCAACAATTCTGGACACGCTCGTTTTTGGCGACGGCGCGTCGGAAACGAACCACGCGCTCGTTGCCAGCCACAGCGAAATCATTCAGGGAGCGCTGGGCGAACCGGCGCGCATTTTATTGCCGCAAACGGACCCGGCGTGGCTGGGCGGCAGCCTGGCGTTCACGCTCGCGGTTGATCCGCAAAAGCAAAATTATTTCACCGTCCGTCTTTCCGGTTCAGACGCGACGCAAAACCAGCTCGTGCTTTTTTGCGACGGAAAACAGGTCGGCTACCGGCATCTGGGCGACATTGAAATCCTCGACATCGGCGGCGAGGAACCGGCGTTTCCCGGTCGCTTCATTTACAACACCACGCCTTTGCCACTGGCCATGACGCGCGGCAAAACGAATTTGAATTTCGAAATCCGCAGCTACGGCCCGACGTGGGGCTACACCGGAGAATTTGAAAAATTCCAGAAGCCGCTCGCCGGCCCGACGCGCGGAATTTACAAAATTTACACGCACACGGACGGAACGTTTGTTCCGCCGGCAGACGAAAAACAAGGCGCAGCGCCGAAAAATTTTCCAGTTCGCAACGTGCCGGGCGTGGAAGTTTTGGACAAGGTGAAAACGCGCGTGGATGGCGAAGTGAAAAAATATCTCGCGTCCAAACCGCCGATTAACCAGCCGCAGATGCAATTTCTCGCGAACGCCTATTTTGTGAAGTGGACCAGCGCGTTTCAAAATCCAAAGGCCGTTTCGCAGGTTTTGAAAAGCCTCGACGCAACCTTCGCCGCGTATCGCAAAAATCCAAAATTGGTGCAGGCCGACCCGACGACTTACAATCCGGAATGGTTCGGCCTCGGCATGGCGGGCAACGCGCTGCAACTTTTGTCCGAACAGCTCAAACCTTTTCTTGACGAGCAGATTGACGACGGCGGGGGGAAAATCTCCCGGCGCGCGGCGTATTCGGAAATGTTCGTAGCCAGCCGCGACTGGCATCGCCAGCATCGCCGCCTTTACTCAAACCAGACGATGATCAACGACCTCTTTGGAATTTATTATTGCAACCGCGCCGTTGAAGTGGCTGACCCGGCCCGCGCACTTTCCGAAAAAGATGTCCGCCGTTATCTCTACGAATCCGTCGGCCTCGAACCGTGGCGCGACAGCGATCCGGGCGGCGACGCCACCCCGGAGACAAAGGGCCGCGGCTGGAACGTCGGCACAAATTATTTTGAGATCACCGACAAAGGTTTGACGAGGGAACTTGGCTTCGTCGGTTATTACGGTGAAGTTTTGGATTGGGCCACCACGATTTACGACGCGACACGTCCAGCGCCCGGCCAGCCCGGCGATGAAAAAATAAAGGCGCAGTTGGAAAAAATCGCCAACGCCCGCGCGCCGTTTCGTTATCCTGCCGCCGACTCGGACGGTTTTCGCGCGATGCGGATTGAAAGCGTCGTCGGCTGGCGCGACAGCGGACATTATCCCGGCAACGTCGCTTACGCCGAGCGCTCGACATGGGATGCCTCGTCGCTTTACGAACCTGCCGCGACACTTGATGCCGACGCCGTCGGCTACGCGCGGCAAATGTTCGGCGACAACCAGTTTTTCGTTTCGCTTGAGCGGCAAATGACGCAGGCCAACGACATTCGCGTCACCGCCGGACTGCTCGGCGCGCCGGACGAATATGATCTGATCAAATCGCAACCGCCGGGCGAAAGGCGTCTGCCGATGACGCCCGGCCAGCCGGATTTTGTTTTCAGCGACGAAGAAGACGGTGTCGTCGCGATCAAAAACGGTGACGAAATCTTTTATGCATCGCTTTACTGGCGCTCGCGCTACGCCGTGAATTCGCTGGCGCGAATCCATTTTACCACGCCGACCATTGACCAGATCGCCGTCGTGCATGAAGACGCGAAGTTTGAACCAAATGGACAATTTTACACGCGGCTGGATTGGACGACGTTTGGGTTTGGCGGCGGCGGTCCGAAGTATCCCGGCGATTTGCATTCCGCCGAGGCGGGCGAAAAATTGCCGGTTGCCAAAATTCCCGGCGATGTGAAATTTAGCGTGGGTGACGAAAATGTTTATGCCGGCAGGGCAGAATTTTACACGCTGCGCTACGGAAATTATTTGATCGGCATGAACCTGACGACGGACAAGCAGTTAGTGTTGGAAACGCCTGCGGAAATTTCCGAAGCAAAGGAATTGGTTTCCGGCAAAATGTTGAAGCTCGCTGCGCCGCTCAAAGTCGCGCCGCGCTCCACCGCTGTCTTGTATTTTGGAAAATGAGCATGGCAATTCAGCATGAGTTTCTGGCGATTGACGAAGGCCGCGCGACGTTGCTCCATATCAACGACCGCGACGAATCCTAAAACTGGATCGTCCCCATCGGCGAGACGGTTCATTTTAGAGGCTAAAATGGGCACTATTTTGTTCGCCGAAGGAAATTCGGAACAGAAACGCGATTTTCTCAAAAAATCGGTTCAAACTTCCAATTGGCGGATAAATCGTTGGCGCTGGAGTTCAAAAACCCGTGAAATTTATTGGCCGAATTCAATTCCGCTCAAATTCCAAAACACGCCGCTTGCGGCGAAATTTCGTCAAAAGAAAACTGGCGGAGAGAGTGGGATTTGAACCCACGGTAGTGTTACCTACGCACGCTTTCCAGGCGTGTGCCTTAAGCCACTCAGCCATCTCTCCATGCCATTTAGTTTCAACTACTTGCGAAGCAAAAACCGATTCAAATCCGATACCGCAGATACCATAATATGATACTGTTTTTATGAAAGAGACTAAAAAAGTATCAAAAAATATCCGGCAAAAACGCCAGTGCCAAACCTAACCATATTTCACTTCATCGGGCATATTATTCGCCCGAATCCGCGTTGGGAGCAAGCTGATTCGTCGTTCACTTTGTTTATTAAATCTTAATCAGGTGGTCACCGACCAGAGGACGGTGCAATTTAGTGATCGCGCTTTTCTGCGGATTATTTTTTCGCCGGCGGCAAGGTGGACAATTTTATTCGCTGATAAGCACCGTGTTTTTTAATCTTCTGGCTGAGGCACTTTGGATGCGAGATGCGGCGGCTTGAGTCATTGACCTGTCCCCACTTCGTGAACCTGAACTTGCTTTCATTTTTTGCCTTTCATTGGTGAAGACGAATCTCTTTCGCTGAATGCGCGCATGGATTCGGCACGGCCATTTGAAATAAATTCCGGCAGCGTGATAAAACAGATCTTTTGCTGAATCCATTTTCGGCGGGCGATGGCTTCCATAATCCACAGTAGGGTTACACCCCATACTGTGGAATCAGCCAGCCGAGTAACATTTCACCGCAACGGGTAAAATAAATAATTAACCCGGAAATAGTTTATGATTAAAACCGAGCTTCAGCCTGAAGCCAAAGCCAAGCCATCGTCTGATTTGACGCCGCAGATCGTCAAGCGAGCCTACGAACTCTATGAGCGACGAGGCCGCCAGGACGGCAAGGCAATTCAGGACTGGGAGCAGGCTGAGCAGGAGATCCGAAAAGATGAAGCCAAAGGAACTGAATTTAAACCCGAAGCCAAAGCCGAACCGAAGCCCGAAACCAAACCCCCGCCATCCTCCTCCAAGAAGAAAAAAATCCTGATCGCGGGAGTGATACTATTGGCGATATTGGCGATCCTCGCGATTGGCTTCGGACTGGGATGGCATTGGGAAAACTCAAAGAAGAAGCAGAACCAATTGGTCTTGTATGGGAATGTTGATCTGCGTCAAGTCGAACTTGCTTTCAACGACAGCGAGCGCATCGTTGAAGTGCTGGTTCAGGAGGGCGACAGCGTCACACGCGGACAGATTCTGGCCCGGCTGGATACAAGCCGGCTCAAACCTGAAGCAGCGTCGGCCAAAGCGGACCTGATCAATGCCAAACAGCAGTGGAACCGGTTGACGGCGTTGGCAGAGCTAACCTCTGGTCGTGCCGTCAGTCAGCAAGACCTCGATAGTGCCAAAGCCGCCTTGGACATGGCGCAGGCGCGACTGACGGTGTCGGATCGGGAATTGGCCGACGCCGACCTCGTTTCGCCGTGCAATGCCGTGGTGCGCTCCAGACTGTTGGAACCCGGCGAGATGGTGTCCCCCCAAAGGCCGGTTTTCGATCTTGCCATCACCGACCCCAAATGGGTCAGAGCCTATATTTCCGAATCCGATCTGGGAAAGGTTCACGAGGGGATGAAAGCTTCGATCAGCACGGATAGTTTTCCTAACCGGATCATTCCCGGTTGGGTCGGTTTTATTTCTTCCGTCGCCGAATTCACGCCCAAGGCTGTCGAGACCAAGGATCTGCGCCCCAACCTGGTTTATGAAATTCGCGTTTTTGTGCAGGATCCCCAGAACGAAATGCGACTGGGCATGCCGGCGACCGTGTCCTTGGAATTAAATCCGCCCGACCGGAGTCAACCATAGGAAAAGTGTCGAGCATATGTCGTGGACAAAAATCTTCAGCGCCATGGCGGCAGTAGGTATTGTCGGCGTCGGCGGCTGTGCCGTCGGCCCGAACTATCACCCTCCGGCTACCCATGCTCCGGTCGCCTGGAGCTCGCCGGTCACAAACGGGTTGGCTGATAATTCTTCCGCAACCTCGTCCTGGTGGACTTCGTTTAATGATGCCGAACTAGACTCTCTCATCCAGCGGGCGGCGCAATCGAATCTGGATTTGCGCGTTGCTGAAGCCCGTCTGCGGCAAGCTCGCGCGGTGCGGGAAGGAAGCGCGGCTGATTTTCTCCCTTCGCTCGACGCTTCAAGTTCCTTCGCCAGAGCAAAACAGAGCCAGAACCAGCCGCTAATAGGAACATTGCCGTTGTCGCCGAACCTTTTTGAATACAGCGTCTATAACGCCGGTTTCGACGCTTCATGGGAAATTGACATTTTCGGCGGCAAACGCCGTGCGCTCGAAGCGACAACTGCAGAATGGGAAGGAGCAATCGATGGTCGCAACGATGTGATGGTAAGCCTGCTGGCCGAGGTGGCGAGGAATTATGTTGAATTGCGAGGCAGCCAGTGCCGGTTGAAAATCGCGCAGCGAAACCTCAAACTTCAGGAGGAAGCCTTGGAACTCACCCGTGACCGCTTTCAAGGCGGCGTCGCGAACGAACTTGACGTCACGCGGTCAGCGGCGTTGCTCGCGGGAATACAAGCGGCGATTCCGCCGCTTGATACCGCCGTGCGGATGGACATGTATAGTATAGCGGTTCTGCTCGGCAAGGAGCCGGGCGCACTGGTGGCCGAACTTTCCCCTCCCATGCCAGTGCCGCCAGCACCTCCGGAAGTTCCGGTCGGACTGCCCTCCGATCTTCTCCGCCGTCGTCCGGACGTGCGCCGGGCCGAACGGCAACTGGCAGCCGAGACTGCCCGCATCGGAGTGGCGAAATCGGACTGGTATCCCAAACTCTCCCTTACCGGGGACGTCGGGACGGAAAGCGTCAGCCTCAGCAAATGGTTTGAGCCCGGCAGCCTTTTCTGGTCGGTCGGCCCAAGTTTACAATGGCGCGCGCTGGATTTTGCGCGGGTGCGCGCGGAAGTCCGGGGCCAAACCGCTGTCCAAGAGGCAGCCTTGGCGACGTATGAGAAAGTTGTCTTGATTTCGTTGCAAGAGGCGGAGAACGCCCTTGTAACTTATGCGCAGGAACAGAACCGCCACCGGGCACTCGCCGATGAAGTGGCCGAGAATCAGCGTTCGCTGGACATGGCCAATGGTCTATACGCCAAAGGACGCGTTAATTTTCTCGATGTCCTTGATGTGCGGCGCTCGCTCTACCAATCCGAAGACCAATTGGCGGTGAGCGATCAGGCGGTCTCGCTTGATCTCATCGCCCTATACAAAGCGCTGGGTGGAGGGTGGGAAAAGATGACGCGGGAGTCGGCGAAGGCGCTTTCAACCGCTTCATCGCCATGACAACGCCCGCTTCTGCTGCGGCATTGCAGTTGGTCGACGTTTGCAAGTCCTTTCGCCGCGAGACCGGAGAATCGGTGCTGGCACTCGACAATATTTCTTTTTCCGTCGGCAAGGGCGAACTCGCCGCCTTAGTGGGGCCGGATGGAGCCGGCAAGACAACACTGATACGCCTCCTGGCCGGGCTGATGGAGTCCGATAGCGGCATAGTCAACGTGCTTGGGATTGACGCAGCCAAAGATCCACAAACAATCCAGTCGCGGATTTCGTATATGCCGCAGAAATTTGGACTATACGACGATCTGACGGTCTTGGAAAATCTTGACCTCTACGCTGATTTGCATGGGGTCACAGCCGACGAAAAGCGGACGCAATACACCCGCCTGATGGAAATGACCGGCTTGGACCCATTTCAAAAACGGCTGGCCGGAAAACTTTCCGGCGGAATGAAACAGAAGCTTGGCCTGGCCTGCACTCTAGTCCGTTCCCCCGAATTGCTGTTACTGGACGAGCCGACCGTCGGGGTTGATCCGCTCTCCCGCCGCGAACTATGGGAGATCATCCATAAACTGGTCAAAGAGGGTATGACGGTCTTAATCAGCAGCAGTTTTCTTGACGAAGCGGAAGCGTGCGAGCGCGTCCTGGTCTTGAATGAGGGAAAAAAGCTGGCGGAAGGTCCGCCGGCGGACGTAAGCAGTTTGGCGCTGGGTCGCACCTTTCTTGTCCAGCCGCAGGAAGGAATAAAATCGCGAGATTTTCAGGCCCGGCTTCTGGAAGAGCCAGATATTATTGACGCGGTGCCAGAGGGCGGCCAGATCCGGCTCGTCAGTCAGGGCGGCTCAAGCCAATCCGGGCACGGCATATTTGCTGGCGTTACCGCACAGCCGACATCAGCCCGGTTTGAGGATGGATTCATGGTGCTTTTGCACCAGGCGGGACGAACTAAAGCTAATCCGGCCCATGTGGAAGAGAGTCGTCCTGAAAAACCCGTTGCCGATGGTGCAGGAGACGATACCGTGGTTGAAGTCCGCGATCTGGATCGGAGTTTCGGAAAATTTATCGCCGTTGACCATGTGAATTTCCGCGTCAAGCGGGGGGAAATTTTCGGCCTGCTCGGACCGAACGGAGCCGGCAAGACCACCACGTTCCGCATGCTCTGCGGGCTCTTGCCACCCTCGGGAGGCACTTTGACGGTGGCGGGAGTTGACGTGCGCCAAGCCAGCGCTTCGGCCCGGCAGCATCTAGGTTATGTGGCGCAAAAGTTTTCGCTCTATGGGCAATTGACGGTCGGGGAGAACCTGGATTTTTTTGCGCGAGCTTACGGCCTTGGCGGGGAGAAAAAACGTGAGCGGCTTGCATCGGCCATGAGCCAATTCAAACTCGAACCCTTCGTCCACTTACCTAGCGAGCAACTGCCAGGAGGGTTCAAGCAGCGCTTGGCCATGGCTGCCGCCCTCCTTCATCGGCCTGAGATTCTTTTTCTGGACGAACCGACAAGCGGCGCCGATCCCTTCGCCCGCCGCGAATTTTGGCAACGGATCACGATGCTTGCTTCCAACGGGGTGACGGTGATTGTGACTACCCATTTAATGGCTGAGGCCGAGTATTGCGATCGGGCCGCAATCGTCGACAAGGGAAAGGTTTTGGCTCAAGGCACTCCAACGGAACTCCGTGCTCACGCGACAGTGGAGGCAGGCCATGAAGCGACGATGGAAGACGCATTCATTGCCATTGTCCTGAAGGCGCGCGGCCAGATAGCGGGCAAATCTGGGGAGGGGTCGCCATGAAGGATTGGTCGGCAAAATTGCGGCGAATTCGGGCGCTCACGCTCAAGGAAACGCGGCAGGTTCTTCGCGATCCGAGCAGCATCGCCATCGGCATCGTTTTCCCGCTGATGATGATTCTGCTCTTCGGGTATGGGCTTTCGCTTGATGTCAACCGTGTTTCCGTCGCCGTGGTTGACGAAGACGCCTCTGCGGACAGCGCCGCCCTAGTCGGGGCTTTTCGACTTTCTCCGTATTTCAAGGTGACGGTGGCTCACTCGATGGTCGAAGCAAATACGATGTTCTTGGACCAGGGGGTGGACGGAGTTTTGAGGATCCCGTCCGATTTCGCGCGGCGCTCGCATTCGGGCGGCGCAGAAATTCAAATTCTGGTTAATGGCACGGACGCGAACCAGGCGCGCATCATGCAAGCCTATGCCCAAGGGCCGGTCGCCGGATGGAGCGCAGCGCAAGCCGTATCCGGGGCAGCGGTCTCGGCTGGCCCGGTAATTGTGGTCGACCGAATGTGGTTTAACGAGAACAACGACAGCCATTATTTTCTGGTGCCGGGCCTGATTGTTTTGGTGATGACGATTATCGGAGCGTTCCTCACCGCCATGGTCGTCGCGCGGGAATGGGAACGGGGAACACTCGAAGCTCTCTTCGTTACCCCTATGCGCGCGGGTGAGTTTCTCATGAGCAAACTCATCCCCTATTTTGGGTTAGGTATGATCGGTTTCGTGCTTTGCCTCCTGGCTGGCCAATTTCTCTTTCATGTCCCGCTGCGCGGTTCCTTTTTCCTGCTCTGCCTGGCGTCAATGATATATCTCCTGGTCGCCTTGGGAATCGGGCTGCTCATATCAACCCTGGTCAAAAGCCAGTTCCTCGCCAGCCAATTGGCCCTGCTCCTGACTTTTCTGCCGGCAATGATGCTCTCGGGTTTTCTCTACGACCTGCGCAGCATGCCGGTATTGGTCCGGGGAATCACCTATGTCTTGCCCGCGAGATATGCAGTATCGCTTATGCAAACCCTTTATTTAGCCGGGGACGTCGGCAGCGTGGTCTGGCTGAACTTGGGGATTCTGGCGGCGATGGCTGTAGCGCTGCTGGTTTTAACCCGGCTGGCCACCCGGAAACAACTTTCCTGATCCAACCATATGTATTCTTCTCTGCTTCGCATTCTGGCATTGATCCGGAAGGAATTTCTCGCCGTCTTAAGGGATCCTCGCAGCCGTTTTATCATCTTTGTGCCGACGATTTTACAGTGCTTGATTTTCGGTTATGCCGCCAGCTTCGACCTCAATTCAGTTCCCTACGCCGTCTTGGACGAGGATCATAGCGCCGCCTCCGCTGCCTTTCTTTCCCGGCTAGATGGCTCCGGCATCTTTCAGCGACAGGCCGATCTTGTCCGGGTTGAGGACATTTCCACGTCGATAAACAGCGGTCGCGCGCTTCTTATCATCCAAATCGGTCAGGATTTCGAGCGACACCTGCTCGCTGGAGAACCCGCACAGGTTCAGGTGATCGCCGATGGCCGCAATTCCAACACGGCCGGCACCGCCCTGGGATATTTCGAGAGCGTCGTTGAAACGTTCAACGCCAGTTGGCGATCCAACCATGGTCAAACCGGGCCCTCGGTTCGGATCGTTCTTCGCTCCTGGTTCAATCCCAATCTGGATTCGCGCTGGAGCATGCTCCCAAGTCTGATTGGCACGCTGACGATGCTGGGCACGCTGATGCTTACGGCCATGTCCGTCGCCCGCGAGCGCGAACAGGGAACATTCGACCAACTGTTGGTCACCCCTTTTCGACCGTTCGAAATCATGGCGGGAAAGGCCATCCCCAACATTGCTATCGGTCTTACTCAATCAACCACCATTCTGTTGATCGCGCAGTTTTGGTTTCACATTCCATTCGCCGGTTCGTTTGTCGTTCTTTATGCCGGGCTCGGACTGTTCCTGATGGCCGCAGTCGGCCTCGGTCTTTTCGTTTCCTCCATTGCCAAGACCATGCAACAGGCAATGCTCTACGCATTCCTCCTGGTGATGCCCTTCGCCCTCCTCTCCGGCCTGACCACACCGTTTAATAGCATGCCGAAATTCCTCCAATCCGTCATGATCATCAACCCTCTTCGTTATGCTCTTGACCTCACCAGACGGGTTTATCTGGAAGACGCTGGTTTCGTGCAGCTCTTCTCTGATTTTTTGCCGCTCGCAGTAATTGGTCTGGTGACCCTTTCCGGTGCCGCCTGGTTGTTCAGGCGACGACTGACCTAACAATGCACAATTTTGGGATAGGGTTATACCCCATAGAAAGGGATTGGCTCCTCGACACGACACCCTATGGGCG
>Ga0181516_10001959_pt1 | contig 15166 bp, 11 predicted proteins | sample PEATcosm2014_Bin_25_FD_121104 | JGI IMG/M metagenome (GOLD analysis project Ga0181516, IMG submission 121104) | Peatland microbial communities from MTU Mesocosm Facility, Houghton, MI, USA - PEATcosm2014_Bin01_10_metaG | ecosystem: Environmental > Terrestrial > Soil > Wetlands > Peat | place... | reverse complement strand
GGGCTGCTGAAGGGCAGGCGCGCCGCCTGCCACTGGGGCTGGCGACATCTGCTGCCGCTGTTCGGCGCGATCCCCGACCCGGCGCGGGTGGTGCGCGACGGGAACATCATCACCGGCGGCGGCGTGACCGCGGGGATCGACTTCGCCCTGGTCGTCGCGGCGGAGATCGGCGGCGAGACGCTGGCGCAGTCGATTCAACTGTCGATCGAATACGCCCCTGCCCCGCCGTTCGACGCCGGCCGGCCGGAGACCGCGCCGCCCGAGGCGCTCGCCGCGGTGAAGGCGCGCATGGCGCCCCTGCTCGCTGAGCGCGCCGCGGCGGCCGAGCGCGCGGCGGCGCGGTTGTAGCGCGCGTTCAGGCCGGACGTGCTAGGCAGGAGCCGCGCGGCGTTCGCCGCGTGCTCCCAAGCTTGTCAACGTCCGAGCCCATGCGCGATTTCCTCATCGACACCGACACCGCCTCCGACGACGCCGTCGCGATCTTGATGGCGCTTGCCGCGCCCGACGTCCGCGTGCTCGGGCTGACGATTGTCGCCGGCAACGTCGGCGTCGAACAGGCGAGCCGCAACGCGCTGCTGACCGCCGAGATCGCCGGCGTCGAGGTTCCCGTCTTCGCTGGCGCGGCCGCGCCGCTCGTGCGCCCGCTCGAGGACGCGCACTGGTTTCACGGCCGCGACGGCCTCGGCGATCGCGGCTACGCGCCGCCGCGCCGCGCGGCGGAGCGCGAGCCGGCGGTCGACGCGATCCTGCGTCTCGCCGATCGCGCGCCGGGCCTGACGCTGGTGACGCTCGGACCGCTGACCAATGTCGCGCTGGCGCTGGCGCGCGATCCGAGCCTGGCGGGAAAGATCGGTCGCTGCGTCGTCATGGGCGGCGCGCCGTGCTGCGAAGGCAACGTGACGCCGGCGGCCGAATACAACATTTGGGTCGATCCGGAGGCGGCGTGCATCGTCTTCCGCTCCGGCCTGCCGATCGAGATGGTCGGCTGGCACGTCTCGCGCGGCGCCTCGGTGCTCAGTGAAGCGGAAATCGCCGACATCGTTGCGCTCGGCACGGCCAAGGCGCGCTTCGCCATCGAATGCAACGCGCGCGCCAAGCAGGCCTATCATGTGCAGACCGGCGAGGCCGGCCTGTCGCTCGCCGACCCGACGGCGATGGCGGTGGCGCTTGATCGCGCGATCGGCCTGTCGTGGAGCCGCCATGTCGTCGAGATCGAATGCGCCAGCGAACTGACGCGCGGCATGACCATCGTCGACCGCCTCAACGTCGCCGCTGACGACAACAATCGCCAAACATGGAGCGCGGCGCTGAAGAGCGGCGCCAAGGCCGACGTCTGCTGGACCTTCGACAGCGCCTGCTTCAAGGCGATGCTGAAGCGCGCGCTGGCGACTTAGGCCGTTCCGTTCGGCGACGACGCGAGAGCGGCGGACGATCGAGAGTTCCCCGGAGGCGCGATGGAATCGTCCGACCCCAATAGAGCCCTGAACCTTTCGGGGGTTTGGCGCGGCCAATTCAGCTACCCGAGAAAGCTCCCTCCGGTCGCCTTTTTGGCGACCCTCGAGGAACGCGACTCATGGCTGGTCGGCGCGACGGAGGAAATCGCTTCCTTCGGCGACAGACGCGGCGTGACGATCACCGCCAGCCTTCAAGGCCGTCGGACCGGAACTTCCGTGACTTGGCTGAAGCTTTACGACCATCCGCCGCATTTTCACGCGATTCATTACGTCGGCGTGGTCAGCGGCGACGCCAATGAAATCAGCGGCCGTTGGCAGGTCCCCGGAAGCTGGTCGGGCGCGTTCTTGATGGTCCGCAACGGTGACGCGAACGTCGGGCGGATTCGCGAGGCGACGGAAACGGTCTGATTCCTTGTTCCTTGCAGCGCAACGTCCCGCGCCTTGCGCTGCCGCGGCGGCCCGTCCATCCTGACCGGCCCGCGCGCCTCGGAGACCGCCATGCCGCAGGACGGAAACCTTCTCGCCGGCTCGACCTCGCCCTATCTGCTGCAGCACGCCGGCAATCCAGTCCATTGGCGGCCGTGGGGGCCCGAGGCGCTCGCTGAGGCGAAAAGCCGCGACCGGCCGATCCTGCTGTCGGTCGGCTACGCCGCCTGCCACTGGTGCCATGTCATGGCGCAAGAGTCGTTCGAGGACCCGGCGGTCGCGGCGCTGATGAACGCCCTGTTCGTCAACGTGAAGGTCGATCGCGAGGAGCGGCCGGACGTCGACGCGCTCTACATGGCGGCGCTGCATGCGATGGGCGAGCAAGGCGGTTGGCCGATGACCATGTTTCTTTCGCCTGACGGCGCGCCGTTCTTCGGCGGCACCTATTGGCCGCCGAAGCCGCGTTGGGGACGGCCGTCGTTCACGCAAGTTCTCAACGCCGTCGACGCGGCGTGGCGCGACAAGCGCGCGGCGCTCGGCGAACAAAGCGCCGCGCTGGTCGCCCATCTCGCCGAGCAGGCCGCGCCGCCGACGGGCGGCGATCTCGCGCCCGCCGATCTCGCGCGCGCAGCCGACTCGCTGACGCGCATTCTCGACCCGGTCAACGGCGGCCTCAGCGGCGCGCCGAAGTTCCCCAACGCGCCGATCTTCCGCTTCCTGTGGAGCGAGTCGTTTCGCGCCCGCAAGCCGGCTCTGCGCGGCGCGGTGCGGGCGCTGCTCGACGCGCTTTGCGCCGGCGGCATTTACGACCATCTCGGCGGCGGCTTCGCCCGCTATTCCGTCGACGGCGAATGGCGCGTGCCGCATTTCGAGAAGATGCTCTACGACAACGCGCAGATCCTCGAACTGCTGGCGCTCGCCTCCGCCGCGACGCCGACGCCCGTCTACGCCGAACGCGCGCGCGAGACCTTCGCTTGGCTGATGCGCGAGATGCGCGCCGGCGACGCGTTCGCCGCTTCGCTCGACGCCGATTCCGAGGGTGAGGAGGGTCGCTTCTACGTCTGGACCGCTGATGAAATCGACGCCGTTCTCGGCGCCGACGCGGCCGAATTCGCCGTCGCTTACGACGTGCGCCCCGGCGGCAATTGGGAAGGCCGCAACGTGCTGCGCCGCCTCGCCCGGCGCGGCGACGCAACGAGCGAAGCGCGACTCGCCGCGGGCCGCGCGCGACTGTTCGCCGAACGCGAGAAGCGGCCGCGGCCCAGCCGCGACGACAAGATTCTCGCCGACTGGAACGGGCTGACGATCGCCGCGCTGGCGCGCGCCGCGGCCGTGTTCGAGGCGCCCAACTTCCTCGCCGCGGCCGAGGCGGCGTTCGCCTTCGTCGTCGCCAACTTGGGCGACGCGACCGGCGGGCTGCTGCACGCCTGGCGCGTCGGGCGCGCCGGCGCGGCGGGCCTGCTCGACGACTACGCGGCGATGGCGCGCGCGGCGCTGAGCCTGTTCGAGGCGACGGGAACGCCAAGCTATCTCGCGCGCGCGGAGGCGTGGGCGGAGCACGCGCTCGAGCGATTCGGCGACGGCGACGGCGGCTTCTTCATGTCGGCCGACGGCGGCGACAGGTTGATCGTGCGGCCGCGGCCGCCCCACGACGGCGCGACGCCGTCCGGCGCGTCGCTGATGGTCGAGGTCTTCGCCCGCCTGCATCACGTCGGCCTCGAGCCGCGTTGGCGCGACGCCGCCGAACGCGCCGCGCGCCGCCACGCCGGAAGCGAATCCGCGCGGGCGCAGTCGCCGCTGTTGCTGGCGGCGATCGATCTGCTCGAGCGCGGCGGCGCAGTCGTCGTCGAAGGGCGACGCGACGACCCGCTGGCGATCGCGCTGGCGCGCGAGGCCCTCGCCGCCGAGGATCCGGCGGTGATCACGCTGCGACTCGATCCGGCGCTGTGGCCCGCGGGCGCGCCGGGCGGCCGGCCGCGCCTGCCCGCTCAGCCGGCGGCGATGCTGTGCCACGGCCAGGTCTGCAGCCTGCCGATCGCTGACGTCGCGGGCCTGCGGACGCGGCTCACGAAGCGGTGAAAGCGGCGGCGCGGCGCGTCACAAGCGTGTGAGATCGCGGCCGGCGACGTTGCGCCGCGTTTCGCGCCCCCCCAGCTCTTGGAGAACGCTCGCCGCCTCGACCCAGAGAGGTTGGCGCGTTTATTGAATACGAGGGCGCATGCCCGTGGCGTCTCGCATCGCCGTTGTCGACTTCGCCCGCGGACTCGTTCTCGTGGCGATGACGATCGACCATCTGCCCGGCAACCTGCTGGAGCATGTCACGCCGCGTAATTTCGCCTTGTCCGACAGCGCGGAGGCGTTCGTCTTCCTCTCCGGCCTGTCCGTCGGGCTCGTCTATTACCGGCGAACGCTCGCCGCAGGTCTGGCGCCGGTTGCGCGTTCCTGCTTCAAGCGGGCCGGCCGCCTCTATGGCGTGCACATTCTGATGACCGCTGGAGCGCTGGCGATTTTCGCCGTCGCCTATTGGCTCGGCGGCCTCAACGACGCGCTGATCGCCCCGCACGGGCGCGCCGTCGTCTTCCATGAACCGTTGCGCGGCGCGCTCGGCGTCGCGCTGCTCAGCCACCAACTTGGTTATTTCAATATCCTGCCGCTTTATGTGGTGCTGATGGCCTCGGCGCCGGCGATTCTGGCGCTGGCGCGGTTCAGCCCAGCGGCGGCGCTCGCTGCGGCGCTGGGCGCCTACGGCGCAGTCAAGTGGCTGGGGATCGACCTGCCCAATTGGCCAGAGCCGGGCGGTTGGTTCTTCAACCCGCTCGCCTGGCAGCTCGTCTTCACCCTCGGCGTCTTGGCCGGCGTCCGTTGGGGCGATAAGCCGCCGCCCCGTTCGGCGGTCGCCCAGGCTCTCTGCCTGACCTTGATCGCCGCCGGCGCGCTAATCGTCACTGACGGCCTCGGCTTGGCGCCGGGTCTGCGCGACTACGCCTACGCCGCGCTCGACGTCGGCAAGCAGAACCTCGGCGCCGCCCGGCTGGTCAACTTCCTCGCCCTCGCCTACTTGCTGGCGACGACGCCGGCGCTCGGCGCGCTCGCGCGGACGCCGGCGGGCGAAGCTGTTCAGAGTCTCGGGCGCCGCAGTCTCCCCGTCTTCGCCGTCAGTTCGCTGCTGTGCGCGCTCGGCCAAGCCGCCGGAGGAGTTCTGACAGATGCGGCGGACTACTATGTAGCGCGCGCGATCGAATTCGGTTACACGCTCGCCTCAATTGGCGCCTTGGTCGTTCTGGCGAGTTGGTTGGAATGTCGAATTTCGCTTCGCGGCGTCGCGCAATCCGTCGCGCGCTGGTTGTGGCGGCGTCCGCCGCAGTCTGCCTTGGCCCAATAGAAGCGCACGCCGGCGCGCCGTCGACCTGTCCGGCGACCGCGCCGACCGCTTTCGCCGAAAACGGCGCCCAGGCCCCGCTCGCCGAGCCCAGCGACGGGCGCCCGCTGCGAATCCTGGCGATCGGCTCGTCCTCGACCCTCGGCGTCGGCGCCTCCAGCCCCGACGCGGCCTACCCGGCCCAGCTCGAGGCGCGCCTTTCGAACGACTGGGGCATCGCCGCCGACGTCGTCAACGCCGGCGTCGGCGGCGAGAAGAGCGACACGACGCTCAAACGTCTCGTTGCGGCCTTGGCCGGCGCGCCGCCCGACCTCGTCGTCTGGCAGGTCGGCACCAACGACGCCGTCGGCGGCGTCGATCCCGAGACGTTCCGCGCCAACCTGACCGCCGGCGTCGCCGCGGCGCAGGCCCGGCGCGTGCCGATCGTGCTCGTCGATCCGCAATTCTACTTCGGCATCAAGGATCTCGCGCGCTTCCAGCATTACGTGACGATCATCGCCGAGGTCGGCGCGGCGAAGCGAGTTCCGGTCTTTTCGCGCTTTGCGATGATGAGGGCCTGGGCCGCCAAGTCGACCGCGACCCTGCGCGCCGCGCTTGCGCCCGACGGCTTCCACATGGACGACGAAGGCTACGCCTGCTTCGCGCGGGCGCTGGCCGGCGATCTTGCGCGCGGCGAGGACTGGGCCGACGAGCCGGCCGAGAAGCTCTGACAACCGCCGCCTGCCGACCCGGCTCGCCGGCGTCTTGCCCGGCCTGGTATCCCGCTCCGCTCTCGTAGCTTGACGTCGCCCGCGTCACAATGGAATAGACGGGGCGAGCGGAGCCCGAGCGCCGATGCGCGTCACCCTGATCGACAACTACGACAGCTTCACCTTCAACCTCGTCCACTACATCGGCGAGCTTGGAGCGGAGGTGTCCGTCTGGCGAAACGACGCGATCAGCGTCGACGACGCGCTCGCCGCCCGCCCCGACGCGATCGTCCTGTCGCCGGGGCCCTGCACGCCCAACGAAGCGGGAATCTGTCTCGACCTCATTCGCGCGGCGAGCGGGACGACGCCGATCCTCGGCGTCTGCCTCGGCCACCAGGCGATCGGCCAGGCGTTCGGCGGCACGGTGAAGCGGGCGCCGGCGCCGATGCACGGCAAGGTGTCGCGCATCTCCCACAACGCGCGCGGCCTGTTTCGCGGCCTCAACGGCCCGTTCAAGGCGACGCGTTACCATTCGCTGATCATCGAACGCCAGGGCGCGCCCGAAGCGCTCGAGATCAGCGCCGAAAGCGACGACGGCCTGATCATGGCCGTCGCGCACCGCGCCCTGCCGATCTATGGCGTGCAGTTTCATCCCGAGAGCATCGCGAGTGAGCACGGCCACGCCGTGCTGCGCAATTTCCTCGACCTCGCGCGCGTCTTCGGCCAGGGCGGAACGTACTAGGGGGAGAGCCGCGCGGGCATGGAATCGTTCAAGCCGCTGATCGCCAAGGTCGCCGCCGGTTCGCAGCTTTCGCGCGCCGACGCTGCGACTGCTTTCGACGCCATTCTTTCCGGCGAGGTGACGCCCTCGCAATTGGGCGGCTTCCTGATGGCGCTCAGGGTGCGCGGCGAAACCGTCGAGGAGATCACCGGCGCGGTGACTGCCATGCGCGCCAAAATGTTGCCGGTCGACGCACCGCCCGACGCGATCGACGTCGTCGGCACCGGCGGCGACGGCTCAGGCTCCTATAATGTTTCGACGCTGGCGGCGCTGATCGTCGCCGCCTGTGGCGTGCCGGTCGCCAAACACGGCAATCGCGCCGCCTCGTCGAAGTCGGGCACGGCCGACACGCTTGCCGCGCTCGGCGTCAAGATCGGCGTCGCGCCGGCGGTGATCGAGCGCTGCATTCGCGAGGCGGGAATCGGCTTCATGCTGGCGCCGACGCATCACGCGGCGATGCGCCACGTCGGTCCGACCCGCGCCGAGCTCGGCACCCGCACCATCTTCAACCTGCTTGGACCGCTGGCCAATCCAGCCGGGGTCAAGCGCCAGCTGGTCGGCGTCTTCTCCGCCGCCTGGCTGCTGCCGATGGCCGAAGTGCTGCGCAACCTCGGCTCGGAGCGAGTGTGGATCACTCACGGCGCCGATGGACTCGACGAGATGTCGACCACCGGGACGACGAAGATCGTCGAGCTCAAGGATGGGGCGATCCGCGCCTTCGAAATCGCGCCAGAAGACGTCGGGCTCACGCGCGTCGATCTCGCCGCGCTCAGGGGCGGCGACGCGGCCCACAACGCCGAGGCGCTGAAGGCGGTGCTGGCCGGCGCGCGCAACGCCTACGCCGAGATCGCGATGCTCAACGCCGCCGGCGCGTTGGTGGTCGCCGGCAAGGCGCGCGAACTCGCCGAAGGCGTCGCCATGGCGGGCGACGCGCTCGCCTCGGGGGCGGCCGAACGGGTTCTCGACCGGCTTGTTGACGTCTCCAATGCGTGATCAAGTCCCCGCATGACCGACATCCTGCAAAAGATCGAGGCCTACAAGCGACGGGAGATCGCCGAGGCCAAGGTGCGCGTCCCGCGCGGAACGCTGGAGCGCGAGATCCGCGACCAGTCGCCGCCGCGCGGCTTCATCAAGGCGCTCGAACGCTCGATCGAGGCGGGCCGGTTCGGGCTGATTGCCGAGATCAAGAAGGCGAGCCCGTCGAAGGGCCTGATCCGCGAGAATTTCGAGCCTGCCCAGCTCGCGCGCGGCTATCAGGCCGGCGGCGCGACCTGCCTTTCGGTGCTCACCGACGCCCCGTCTTTCAAGGGCGATCCGCAGCATCTGGTCCAAGCGCGCGCGGCGACGCCGCTGCCGATCCTGCGCAAGGATTTCCTCTTCGATCCCTACCAGGTGCTCGAGGCGCGCGCCTGGGGCGCCGATTGCATCCTCGTCATCATGGCGGCGGTCGACGACGAGACCGCGCGCACGCTCAACAAGACCGCGCACGACCTGGGCCTCGACGTGCTGGTCGAAATCCACGACGAGGTCGAACTCCGGCGCGCGCTGGGGCTCGAGGGCCGGCTGATCGGGATCAACAACCGCGACCTCAAGACTTTCGAGACCTCGCTCGAGGTCTGCGAGCGGCTGAAGCCGCTCATTCCCGCCGACAAGATCGTCGTCGCCGAGAGCGGCATTTCCCGGCACGCGGACTGTCGCCGTCTCGCCGGAATCGGCATCGAGGCGTTTCTCGTCGGCGAAGCCCTGATGCGCGAAAAGGACGTCGAGCTGTCGACCCGCGCGCTGCTGACCGGCGTCCACGGCTGAGGCGGCCCGCGCCCCGCCCGCCGGGTTCAAAATGACGCGGCTCGGCGGACCTCCGCCGCCGGGCGGACCGTGATAAGATTCCCCGGCGTCAAAGCGACCGAACGCGCGCCGACGCAGGGCGTCGAAAACCGCGCGGTCGGAAGAGCCGCGTCGGCGAACCGGCGGCGGCTTCGGAACCGCTCGAGGGAGGCGTCCGATGGTCATGCGCGCTTTGCGAATGTGCGCGACGGCGATCGCGCTGGGGGCCGCAGCCACGGCGACCGGCGCCGCCGCTCAAGGCGCCCCGCCCTCCAACCGCTTGGCGCTGGTCGTCGGCGAGGCCGCCTACAGTGGCGTCGCCCTGCCGACCGCGGCCGCCGACGCGGCGGCGATCGCCCGTTCGCTTTCGGGCAATGGTTTCGCCGTCACCGAATTGCATGATCTCGGAACCGCCGATCTCTCCCAACAATACCAAACCTTCGTCGCCAAGGTCGCCGCTGCGCCGCCCGGGGCCGCGGTGACCGTCTATTTCGCCGGTCTTGGCGTGAACGTCGGCTGCGACGATTATCTGCTGCCGGTCGATGCGCGGATCGCGACTGAGGCCGACGCGCCGCGCGTCGCGTTGAGCATGACCCGCGTCATGCGCGACCTCGCCCAATCCCAGGCGCAGGTCCGCTTTGTCGTCCTCGACGGCGCGCGACCAATCCCGCAGAGCGTCAGCGCCGTGGCGTTTCCGCGCGGCCTCGCGCCGCTCGACCCGCCTGCGGCGACCGCTTTCGCCCTATCGGCGGAAGTGCATGACTTCGAGTCGCCGCCGAAGCCCGGAGACGTCGACGACGCCTACGCGGCCGGGCTGGCGACGGTGATGCAGCAGCCGCTGTCCGATCTCGAGACGACGCTGCGCGAAACGCGCATCGTCGTCCATCAGGCGACCGGCGGCGCGCAGACGCCGTGGGACGCGGTCGACGCGGCGACGCCGCCTTTCGCGTTTGTCGCCGCCGATCCCGCCCAGGCTCAAGCGGCGCTCTCCGGCCTTCCCAACACCGGCGCGGCGCTCGCCAGCCTCGACGCGACCTCCGCCTACTGGGCGGCGATCTGGCGCAACGACGGGCCCGATTACCAGGCCTATCTCGCGGCCTTCGCCAACATTGCGCCGGCGGAACTGCTGTCGCGGGTCAAGCAGCTGCTCGAACTGCTGTCTCAACCCAATCCGCTGTGTCAGGCCGCCCTGCCGCCGCCGGCTGCGGCGCCGGCCGCCGCGACCTGTCCTGAGGGGTTCCTGCCGGAAGACGGTTACAACGCGGCCTATTGCGCGCCGCTGGCGCCGCCGCCGACGCTCGACTGTCCGCCAGGCTTCGCCATGATCGCCGCCCCGGACGGGCTCGGCTGCGCGCCGCTCGTCCCGCCGCCGACGCTCTTTTGCCCGCCGGACTTCGTCGTGTTCGGCGCGCCGCCTTATTGCGCGCCGCGCCAGCCGCCGGTCGTCTGTCCGCCAGACTTCCAGCCGCTGATCCGCGACAATCGGCTCGTCTGCGGCCGTCGCGGCCCGCCGCCCCCCTTCTGTCCGCCCGGCTCTCATCCGGTATGGAACGGCTTCGTCTGGGCTTGCGGAGGCAATCCGCCGCCGCCGCCGCCCTGTCTCGACGCGCGGCCGTTGTGGGCGAACGGGCAATGGGGATGCGTTACGCCGCCCCCGCCACGATGCCCGACGGGTCAGGTCCCGCACTGGTTGAACGGCGCGGAGGTCTGCGGAGGCGTCGTGCGGCCGCTCGGCGCCGCCTGCCCGCGAGGCTACGCGCCCGGCGCAGGAATCTGCGCCCCGCCGGCGATCGTGCTCGGCAGGCGCCCGCCGCCTGGCCCTTCGCCGTGGCGTTGCCTGCCGGGGACGCCGGGCTGCGGACCCATCGGGCCGAACGCCCCAGCGTTCGCCAGGCCGTCTGGCGGGCCCAGCTTGACCGTCCGCGAGCGCCGCGGCGGCCCCGGCGGCCCGCCGCTGCAGCCTCTCTATCGGCCGCAGCCGCACGTGAACCCGCCGCTGCGCGTCGCGCCGGTTCAGCCGCGGCGGCCGGTCTGCGGCGAACCCGGCGAACCGCGCTGCCGTTGAGCGCATAGAGCGGACCGCAAGTCCCGGCGGCAGTTTGACCGCCGCCGCCGGGCGGGCGACAAAGAACCTGCGCGACGTGTTCGAATTCCGTTCGCCGCCCGGCGAAAGCGGTTGGCGGCGCGTTCGCCGACCGCCGCACTTGGGCGCGGCGCCTCAGGCCGATAAGGAGAAAACCCCGATGAAGATTCTCATCCTCGCCGCCGCGACGCTTGCGGGGCTGTCCGCCCCCGCCTGGGCGGCTGATCCGCGGTTCTGCGTCGACTACGCGCACGCGGCCGTTCACGAAGTCGACGTCAACATGTCGATTCCCGGCTGCTTCAAGGGATTCAACGCCCGCTGGAACCGCGATTACGGCCACCATTACGGATGGTGTCTGGGCGTTTCCTACGAAGCCGCCAACGCCGAGCGCGAATACCGCCGCGCGGGACTCGCCGAATGCCGCGCGCGCGCGGGAATGTGAGCGCCGGACATCTTCCGGCTTGCTCGATTCGCAAAACTGGAAGGCGGCGGCTGAACGGAAACAGCCGCCGCCCGTCGCTGCTTCCGGCGGCGAGCGCCGCGTCGGTCACTGAGCGGAAGGCGCTTCGCCGTCGGCCGGGGTGAAATTCGGCGGCGGCGCGCCCGTGAACGGCCGCAGCATGCCCGGCAACTCGACGACGCCGGCGATGAACCCGCGCGGCTTCGCCTCTTTCGCTTCTACCGCGACTTCGGGCCCGCGCCCGTCCTTTCCGCGCGCGCTTAAAAGGGCGGCGGCGACCTGACGATCGTCGTCGCTCGCCGCGCCCCAATCCTTGCCGTAGAGGTCGCGGACCCATTCGTCCTTCGGGCCCTGCGCCGCGTTCTTGGCCAACGTCAGCCACATCAGGCCGCGCGCGCGTTGGCGCGGCACGCCCTCGCCGACGAACAAGAGATGACCGAGCAGAGCCTGGGCCGGGTGATGGCCCTTGTCGGCGGCGAGCGCCAGCCATTGAGCCGCGCGCATGTTGTTGCGCGCGAGGCCCGCCGCTCCGTCCATGTACATGCGGGCGAGATTGTACTGCGCGTCCGAATCGCCGAAATTCGTCGCTGCAAACTGGAACATCTCCAGCGCGCGCTCAGGATCCGGCTTGATCTCGCTGTTGGGTATGCCGTTGAGGCAATAGACGCCGACCGCGACGAAAGCGTTGGAGATCGCGGCAATGTCCGGCCGGTCGGGGTCGTCCTCGTTATAGCTTTCGACCAGACGCTCGAAATAGGCGTAAGCCTTGGCGTCGTCGCGCGGCACCCCTTCGCCGCGCGCGTACATGCGCCCGAGCTTCCATTGCGCGAGCGGCTGGCCGCCGTCGGCGGCGTAGGTGAGCGCCTGAACAGAGGACTGCGCGTCGCCCGCCATCAGGTCCTGCACGCCAGCCTGAAAAGCCTGCTCGACGCTGGAAAAACTCTGGGCCGGGATTTTGGCCGGACCGTTCGCCTTGGCGCTGTCGAGCGCCAGCGCCGTCGCCCCCTGACAGCCGAGGAGACCAATCGCCAGAGCCAGAATGGTGAAGGAGCGTTGAGAATCGGCGCCGAATCCGGCTCGGGCGGTTCTCATCTGGGGCACCGACCACACGCGCATTCTGTTCCAACCTCGCCCGCCCGCACCGCACGACCCCGGAAATTGCACCGCGGGGGAATTGGCTTTCGCCTGTTCCGCAACAGGCAAATAGCTCGGGGTTTATGGCGCAATCGGGGCACAAGAGGGTTGGTTTCCTGGCGGAATCACTTTGCCAAGGGCGTGTTGCCCAATTGCAACGACTCGCATTCGAGGCGGCTCTGACCCGGTCCGTACGGGTCAGATCCGCTCCAGCCTTTCCTGCGCCGCCGCCATCTTGAGGATGCGCGCCAGCGCGGCCTCGCGCCGCTCCTGGTGCTCGGCGACGACCTCCTCGGGGGCGCGGGCGAGGAAGTCGGCGTTGGCGAGCTTGGCGTCGACTTTGGCGACCTCGCCCCGCTCCTTGGCGATCTCCTTGCCGAGCCGCGCGCTTTCCGCGGCGACGTCGAGAATGCCGGCGACCGGGATCGCGGCGAGCGCGCCGCGCACGACGATTTGCAGCGAACCGGACGGCGGCGCGTCGGCGAAGGCGAGATCGCCGACGCGCGCCAATCGCCGGATCGTCTCGGTCCAGCGGCGCGCGACGGCGGCGAACTCGGCGGGCGGCGCGACCAGCGTCAGCGCCGGCTGGGCGGCGGCCGGCACGCCCATTTCCGAGCGCACCGAGCGGATTTCGGAAATGAGGTCGACCACCCAGCCGATCTCCGCCTCGGCGGCGGCGTCGACGGGAAAATCGGCGCCCGGCCACGGCCCGAGCGCGAGAACGCTTTCGCGCGCCGGCCCCGCCTCCCCCTTGATCGTCCACAGTTCCTCAGTGACGAAGGGCATGAACGGGTGCAGCAACGCGTAGACGGCGTCGAGCACATGGGCGATCGTCGCCTGCGTCTCCGTCTTGGCGGGCGAGTTCTCGGCGCTCTGCAGCACCGGCTTGGCGAGCTCGAGGCACCAGTCGCAGAACACGCTCCAGACGAAACGGTAGGCGGCGTTGGCGGCGTCGTTGAAGCGATAGGACTCGATCGCCGCGCTGGTCTCCGCGACGGCCTTGGCCGCCTCGCCGAGGATCCAGCGGTTGAGCGGCTCGCGCGCCGCTTTCGGATCGAAACCAGCGACGCGCGCGCAGCCGTTGATCTCGGCGAAGCGCGAGGCGTTCCACAACTTGGTGGCGAAGTTGCGATAGCCTTCGACCCGGCTCTCCGACAGCTTGATGTCGCGTCCCTGCGCCGCCATCGCCGACAGCGTGAAGCGCAGCGCGTCGGCGCCGAAGCGGTCGATGAGGTGGAGCGGATCGATGACGTTGCCCTTCGACTTCGACATCTTCGCGCCCTTCTCGTCGCGGACGAGGGCGTGGATGTAGACGTCGCGGAACGGCGCCTGGCCACGGAAATGCAGGCCCATCATCATCATCCGCGCGACCCAGAAAAAGATGATGTCGAAGCCGGTGACCAGCGCGCTGGTCGGGTAGTAGCGCGCGAGCTCGGGCGTTTCGTCGGGCCAGCCAAGGGTCGAGAACGGCCACAGGGCCGACGAGAACCAGGTGTCGAGCACGTCGGGATCGCGCGGGAACGTCTCGCGCAGGCGCGGCAGATCGCCGGTCAAAGCCTCGGCCTCGGACGCGCTCAGCGCGCCGCGCTCGACGCCGTCGGCGAGCGCGGCGGCGAACGCCGCTTCCTCGCCTTCCTCAACGTAGACCGCCCCCCAAGGCGCATACCAAGCCGGAATCTGATGACCCCACCAAAGTTGGCGCGACACGCACCACGGCTGGATGTTCTCCAGCCAATCGTAATAGGTCTTCTCCCAGTTCTTCGGCACGAACTGGGTCTTGCCCTCGCGCACCGCGGCGAGCGCCGGCTCGGCCAACGTCTTGGCGTCGACGTACCATTGATCGGTCAGCCACGGCTCGATGACGGCGTTGGAGCGGTCGCCGTGCGGAACGGTGTGAGCGTGCGGCTCGATCTTCGCCAAACGCCCCTCCATCGCCATCATCCCGACGATGCGTTTGCGCGCTTCGAATCGGTCGACCCCGTCGACCGCGGCGAGCAGCCGGGTCAGCTCATGATCCGCTGCGTCGAGACCGTCGAAAAACTCGAGATTGCCCTTCAGCCAGATGCGCGCTTCCGCATCCAGCACATTGATCTGCCGAACGCCTTCCGCCTCGTGGCGGCGGCCGACCTCAAAGTCGTTGAAGTCGTGGGCTGGCGTGATCTTGACGGCGCCGGTGCCCTTTTCCGGATCGGAATAGGGGTCGGCGACGATCCGCATCAGCCGGCCGACCAGCGGCAGGCGCACATTCGATCCGACCAGACGTTTGAAGCGTTCGTCGTCGGGATGCACCGCGACGGCGCTGTCGCCGAGCATGGTCTCAGGCCGGGTCGTCGCCACGGTGACGACCGCGCCGGTCTCCTCGCCGTTGGCGTCGACGACCGGATAATCGAAATAATAGAGATGGCCGTTCGGATTGCGGCCGAGCGCCTTGGCCAGCGCCGCCTCGTCGAGCGGCGCGCCGTCGTCGCGGCTCCACTTGAACGAGCCCTTGCAATCGACCTGAACGACCTCGAGATCGGAAATCGCGGTCTGGAACTTCGGGTCCCAGTTGACCAGCCGCTTCGCCTTGTAGATCAGGCCGTCGCGGTGGAGTTGGACGAACACGCGCGCGACCGCCTTCGACAGGCCTTCGTCAAGGGTGAAACGCTCGCGGCTCCAGTCGCAGGAGGCGCCGAGTCGCTTGAGCTGGCCGACGATCGCGCCGCCCGATTCGGCCTTCCATTCCCACACCCGCGCGAGGAACGCCTCGCGGCCGAGCGTGCGGCGATCGGCTTCCTGGCGCTCGGCGAGTTGGCGTTCGACGACCATCTGCGTGGCGATGCCGGCGTGGTCGGTGCCGGGCTGCCACAGCACGTCACGGCCGTTCATCCGCTGATAGCGGCAGAGCACGTCCTGCAGCGTGTTGTTGAGCGCGTGGCCCATGTGCAGGTTGCCGG
>Ga0181516_10001958_pt1 | contig 15172 bp, 18 predicted proteins | sample PEATcosm2014_Bin_25_FD_121104 | JGI IMG/M metagenome (GOLD analysis project Ga0181516, IMG submission 121104) | Peatland microbial communities from MTU Mesocosm Facility, Houghton, MI, USA - PEATcosm2014_Bin01_10_metaG | ecosystem: Environmental > Terrestrial > Soil > Wetlands > Peat | place... | reverse complement strand
CGGGCTTTTCCGAGGATCGAAACCGTTCGCGGTGTCGTCACCCGTTTGAGAGGGGCCAGCAGAAAGTTCTTCGAAATTCCCGCGACGAGCTTCGACTTCGCCCAGCACGCGGAGCTTTTGAATAGCGCCGTGCTGTACGCAACCTGGCACCAGATGCATGCCTTCGCAACCCGCGCCATCCGGGATGCCTATCAGGAGCGGAGCCTGTTCTCAACAAAAGGCATCGCGACCCTACGCGACAAGGATTTTGAAGACGGCCACAAAGCCAGGATGGTCTGGGCCGATCCCTTGCTCTTGGCCCACATGGAAGCCATCGAAGTGAGGCTCGGCGAAATCAGGGCGCAAACAACTGACAGGAAGTTCGCGGACAACGCGCCAGTCTGGTTCATTTCAGATGATGGCACGACCGAGGAAATCACACCGACCACCATCGCGAAGCATCTCGGTCCCGCCTTCCCATTCCCGGTGAATACGCCCAGAAAAGTCATGCGCTACCTTGTCCGGGGCCCTATGGGCTACCGACTTGGGGTGCGTGGACTTTTTCACGTTGACGCCGAGGTGTATATGGGCCACTGGTGGCAGGCCCGGGAACCATGGTCGCCGTTCTCAAGCTTCGATTGGGGCGTTTACCTCGAAAAGCTCGAGCATCTGATCCCAATGATCCTGAAGGATCTTGGCTTTGTCTGGCCTCCGGAGGAGCCAATCGAATGACTTCATACGCCAAAACACTGGACCAGTTACTCGCCTCGCCCCGCACGGCTGCAACGAAGGCGCTGCTCGCCGGAATGGCAAGCGAGACTTTGCGCGAAGATGTCGCTCAACTCGACGCGCACATACTGAAAAACGCGCCGGCGGGAGACAGGCTCGATCGGCTCATTGACTTGGCCCATGCGAAGATACTGGCGCTCTACCCTGAGAAGGCGGCCTTCCTCCGCCAGAAAGCCACCTACGAATATCCGACGTACCGCAACGTCCTGACGGAGGGGATCGCCGAAGCAAGTCAGATCTATGCGAGGGGAGAGAGATGGCTTGAAGAACGTCGCAAGTCACGCAAGCCCCCGACGCCCCGGGCCCGCATCGCCCAATTAATGGTGGCGATGGTCCTCGATTTCCAGCTACTCGACCGGAAGATCATTCCGCCGCTATTGGAATCAATGCGCGACCTGCGAATTGTCCCGCTCGAGAAACGCCTCGTGGGGATCCTCCTGCTGATGCGTCGCGGCGATACCAGCCAGGAGCGATTCCTGTCGGTAGGCGGAGAGGAAGCAACGAACCTCGGGGGCAGGTTGAAGAGGCCGGATGTCCAGGCCTGGCTAGGCGCCCTGATCGCCTCGTGCGGGGAAGATTCCCGACGCGCACTGGACTCCATCGACGCCGAAATCCAAAGCGGCGCAGGCGTGAACATCTTTCGGATGGCCGAACTGATCGAGGCGGCCAGTCAAGTCGCGATCACGCACGTCCCGACGTCTGTGCTCGCGGTCCGCACCGGTCTGACGACCTCCCACGCGCTGAAGCTCTCGGCCCTTCAGCGTATTGCCGGGTTCAGCTTCGATGACGGCAAGAAGGACGACGCCAATGCTCAGAAAGACTCCGGCGAACCGGCTGAGGACGCGGATGAGGAGTTCGACAGGCCGCTGGCAACTGAGCCCGGCTGGAGAACCGACCTCAGGGCCGCGGTCAGGAAAACGGCCGTCGACGAAGAACTTCTGAAGGCCATGGCCAACTCGCCAGAGCCGGCAGCCAGATGGATAGGCCTGTATGCGCTTGGTCTTGGGGCCAAGAACCGTAGCATCTCCACCATATATAAGTATGTTGGCCTGGTCGCGGACCGGCTCCTGCTTCGACTTGGGGACAGCGATCCGGCAGCGATCGAGACCGACGAGTGGGAGGAACTAGTCGAGCAGATCCTGGATGAGGATGCCTATTACCACCGGGGACTCTACTCAGGGCAGGGTAACCGGGACTCGGCCGGATATTCGCGGTCGCTCATCAAGGTCCTGCGGGGATTTGCGACTCTCGTCCATGGTGGCAAGAAAGGTATCCATCCCCTGGCCTCGCTTCTGCCGAACGGCGGTCTGGTTCGTGTCGATGCGAACTTCGTGACAGTCGACGAGTTTCGGGAGGCGCTCGACTGCTTTCGAACTCATCATTTCGATGGGCTCAAGCGATACTTCAACACGGAGTGCCGCGCGGCATTGATTTTGGGTTTCCGTCTCGGGTTGAGAAGGTCGGAAGTCGCATTTTTGCGGGCATGCGATTTCGATGAGCCTCTCAAAGGAGAGGATTTTCGGACGGCGAACCTGCACCTGCACGTGCGGCCGTGGCTGATGAGGAAACTCAAGACCTCCAATGCGGAACGCGACCTGCCGCTGTCGCCGCTGGTGCCCGAGGACGAACTTGAGGAACTTCTCGAATTTGTCCACAAAGCACGGAAGCTTGGTAAGGAAGCACGGTTGTTCAGAACGAGAGAGAAGCAGGCCGAGGGCATGAAGTTTGATCGCGTTGCCGAGGCGTTGCACAAAGCCTTCCTCGGAACGGAGGAATCGGCGCGGTCTGTACCGGTTTTCCATTTTCATATGCTTCGACATTCGGCCGCAGCGGCTTGGCTTTTGAAGTTGTGGGAAACCAGTTTAGGGACGGTAGCGCGCTGCGTGTTTCGGAATCACCCTCTCATGCTTGCGTGGATGGACAAACCCGGATTCAGAGCCGACCTGCTAGGCACTGATCATATCCGTGGATCGGATTTGCAGATTTGTGCCTTCCTTCTCGGGCATGGGTCGAGCGCGGTTTCAGTTGAACATTACCTGCACGTCCTCGAGTGGTACCGCAAAGAAGAAGTAGAAGATTCTGAGGCTCGACATGGTGAAAATTTCAAGCCTCAAAGTGATCCAGATTACCCGGCCAGGTTACAGGCCGAGGTGCGCGGCTGAGTTCAGGACGAACAAATCGTGAATGCGGCGATAGCGGCGAAGCATCTCCGGGCTGGTATGGCCGGTCTGGCGCATTACTGTAGTCTCATCCAAACTGGGACCGGCAAGTGCCGCCTGGCTGACGTGCCCGGATCGCAGTGAGTGTCCAGCGAGATTGGCCACACGCGCCTCCATTCCGGCCGTGCTGGCCGCGGCCTTGATGATGCGGGCGACCGAACCGGGAGTTAAACGCTCCCGGGAAACTCTCCCATGGCGATTCACCCCGCGGAAAATCGGCTGATCCCCGGATATCCCGGCAGCCTTCAACCATCGTTCCAAGCATCGGACTGCGCACGTGGTTTCGTCAGCGCCGAATGGAATGCCAATTGTTCTTCCCTCCGCAACCCCATCCGTCTTCGAACTCCTGATGTTTACAGCCATTCCTTGCGAACACCAGGAAATATCAGAGCAATTCAGAGCGACTACCTCCTCGCGGCGAAGTCCGCCGGCATAGCCGGTCAACAGCAGTGCGGCATTGCGGATCCCGAGCAGATCCCTTCGGGCGCCGAGGATTTGCCGGATGTCGGAGGTCAGAAGCGGTTCCTTTTGCACGTGGGCGACACCTTTGACACGCCGGAGGCCTTTCATCAGGGTAGCGAGCAGAGTGTTGTTGGTCGAAGCCGGATTTTCCGTGTAGCCAGCCATTCGGTGCGCGTATCCGATCGATGTAAGCCGCCGCAGGATGGTAGACAGTGCGAGTTCGGTCGATACCGCAGCAATGTAGAGGCAACAGACCTCGGGTGTTGCCGGCAGCGGTGTTAGTTTCCGGTCGTCGCACCAGCGGCTGAAATGCGCAAAGTCGGATGCGTAGCCACGCCGGGACGCGTCTGCAGCAGACGCCAACACAAGTTGCTTGAGGCGCTCCAAGGTGGCTTTGAGATCGGGCGATGCATTGGAAGCAACTACTATATCTGGGTTCATAGGTTTCATCTCCAAAAAATTGATGGCGCGTCTGGCGGTCATCGGCTTTGTCCAGGAGGTGCCGCGGACATGGAGTGGCGTCGATCGTTGGAACTGAGCAAGAGATTGAGGACAGGAATGTGGTTGGACAGCGGGCGCTCTGTTCAGGGAATCGAGGTTGAGACTGCGGGCGATTGAGCGCTGAAAGGGGCCTGCTGCCAGGCAGCCGATGCGGAGACGGCGTATCGGTGCCCTGCACAAAAACTGAAGTCTGCGTTTTTGTACCAAGATTCCTTGAGATCTACATTCAAGGCCCAATCTGCTGGGAATCGCGCTGCATTGCCGCACTTCAAATGGGGATTTATGGGACAAAAACTCAGAGGGAGACCGTGCAAATTTTGGGTCACCGCGCCAGAGCGCTGCTCGCTCGGCATGGGCGCCGGGACATCCTGCCTACCAGGACTCCGAGCACCTCGCGCAACAAACAGCCCATGACAGCTCCGGGCTATGCGTCGAGGTAATCGGCAGTTTACCCCCTCCCGAAAACTTTCCTGTCTGCAAGACGTTCCCGAAAATTAAGCGGTCATCTAGATTGATGTTACTCACTTAATTCATGTGAGTCAGAAATGAGGTGACACCGGATAAGTTGTGCGCTGTATCACGATGTAGCGCAAGCCCGGCATCCTGTAAATCAACCCACAACGCCTACCGCCAATACATCGTGGAGCCAATCCGCGCGGGAGATCTTTGCGCTTTCGGCCGAAGAGCTCGTCCGCGTAGTCCACTAGGGCCGCTACCGAGCGACCACAACCGACCAGAAAGGAAAGACCAATGGAACCGGCACCAATGCCCCCGCAATCTTCTAAGGAGCACACTACCATCGTCACTCTCAGCGATGCAAGCGGCGCCTCGTATTGCGCTCTCACCGTCATCCACCATGATGGCGATCAACGTCAGTGCGCCATCAGCCGTCGCATCGGCTCTCACGAGCCGTCGTTCGTCGAGGCGATGAAGTACACCAAAGCCAACCTCTACCCTACCCGCGCCCTGAACTCGATCACCTGGACCGACCACCAGTTCGAGATACTCGCCAACGGGGAAATCCTCCACGGCTTCGAGACCGTGCGGGTCACCGACGCCGGCGCAAGCCGCGAGAAGGTCGACCTCAAGGAACATGCGGCCTGGGCAACACGCGTGCAGCCGGCGGTCCGTCTGCTGCTCAAGTTAGGCGCTTAGTCACATGGATCGCGACGACGCTTGTTCCTCGGTCATTGAGATCCTCAACCTTAAGCCGGCCAGGCCTGAGCGGTTGGCCGGCTTAACTACTCCCCTCACCGGAATCGCACGTATGAGTTCACAGGCCAACCCGGCAACCCACCAGTCCGCGTCGCCTCCGGCATCGGCTGCGGGCTCTGTTGTGCGGGCCGTGTCGCCAACCCTTGTGAGACGCGGCCCACGCGGAAACCTGGCGCGATTCTATCGCGAGCAGACGAGCGAACTTCAGAAGCCCATCTATCCGCTCAACTACTCCCGGCAAAATGATCCTGATTGGTTCGCGCGAATCCATCGACTTATCCTCGATCTACACGATGGAACTAACCGGCCGAACTCCACGCTCACTCCTGCGATGGTTGCACATATCGACGCAAACATCGCGAAGTTCGAAAAGCTGCCGATCGGCAGACAGTTTGTCGTCGGCGTGGGAAGCAAACGCAAATATCCTGACCTCCAGATCACCGGAGTCCGGCGGGAGCGCGCGATCGAGTTGAGTCGAGCACTGTTGGACGTCACGAAACAGAATCCCTGCCTCGTCCGCCATGCTGTCCTCGGTTATTTGTACGCCGTCGACGAGCGCATGCAGGTCCGGCTCACTGGTCGCGAGTACGCGCCGTATGGGCGCGTACTTATCAATCTGGTTGATCAGGTCGTGGGGAGACTTAATTCCCCATGGATTTGTTGGCAACTGGTGGGTTTCGAGATTGACGGAGAACACAAAGATCAGGCCGGCTGGTTCGAGGATCTCGGCCAGGAACCAACTGAAATTCACTTCACGAAACCCAACACTCCTGACAACAGGGCGGAACTCGACCACATCAGGGTCGATGTTTGCTTTGCCGGAGGCGTATATCGTCTAAGCCGTGAGTTCTACGAGGTCATGCTGCTGGCAGGGGTTACGGAGTTCTGGAAGTGTGTTAGGCCGTGAGCGCCGGCGCTTAGAATCGCTCCCATCGAGAGCAGTTTTTCCAACTTCGAAAGCGCACGGTCCTTAGTGCGTGGAGAGGAGCGGCTCGACGCTGGCGGCCGTAGACTTGTCCCCATACTGTGCTTCCCGCGTCGGCGGAGGTCAGGATGTTACCTCGCGTCGGGCAGGTAAATGCGAGAATCAGATGAGATCAATCGGGCAGGCTCGCAAACCTTCCAGGAAGGACCACCATGCTTCTAAGGCTCTATCGCGGGATTTCTGTCGATGCTGAGCGAGGCGAGGATATCAAAGCAACCATCCTTCGCCAGGGGATCATTGGTACGGAAGCAAAATGGCGCGCAGAATACTTCGACCTCAAGCCTTATCTCGACGAACTGCTTGAGAGAGAAGATCTATCGGTTGATCTGACGCGACCGAACGACTACCGCGGCCGGACGGAAATCGTGTTTGGGGGCACGACCGTACCGACAACCAATGGTATTTACGCTTGTGGCGAACAAAACGGAGCATCGTTTTACGCGGAAAGAGACCGGCGCTCCGATCAGATAGGTCTTGTCATCGAGTTCAGTGTGCCTGTCAGCGATGTCCTGGTCGACGGCCGGGACTTTCTTTACAACTTTGTTTTTCAGGCGCCCCGGCTTTCGGAACCACAGCGGGAATTGGTCAGAAGGGCCTTCGGAGCCAGAATAGATCACTATATTGGTCGCGCATTCCGCTTCGAAGACACCAGACAGCGGATTGCAGTGTGCGATCTTGCAGTCCAGAACCCTGAGGTGATTCAGGAACATCACAGGAATCGACTTACGATTCAGGGGAGATACAACACACAATTCTGCTCAGCCTTCTTGGTAAGGGTGCCAATCCCACCGGCAAGGATTCGCGGCATACAGAGTTCGAGTTTCGAGCCCAAAACTCCCGATCTCTCGATCGCAACATTCCGTAATCTCTGATCGCACAGACGGCGCCGCCGTCCGAGCTTGGTCAGTGACAAACGGGCTCACGGCGGTCCTCACCGGCGTGTGCCCGTTTGTCCCCCTCAAGCGGGATGGCCTTAGCCCCAGTTGGGGCGGTTCCCAGCTTCGTCATTTCTGCCTTCGATACTCGACCTCGCCAAAGAAGCCGGGCCCGAGAAGGGTGTCGGTCTTTTCAACATAGGTCAGATCGGCGGACAGAATACCCCCCTTGATCTCAAGCGTCCCATCCTTATATACGGCGCCGAGCTTTCCACCCTGGCCGACAATAAGGTATTCATCGCCATTGCGTGAGATCTGGAAACAATCGCTGGGGTTCTTGGTATTGACCCACTTGCCGGTGAACTCCGATCCGGTAGATCTGCAGCCACTGAGCAAAGCGGCACTCAACAGTGTGAACGAGAAAAAGCGGAAGATAGCAGCTTTCATGTGAGCCCTCCAAAGGCGGTAGTCAAAGAGAAGGATTTGTTTGAAATGAAGGACCTTCGGCCGCAGATCCATTCAGATGGTTTTGTGCATGCGTGTCGTGACTGTGTGGGGACGTCCGAGTCCATGAATCGGGCCAGTTCACCCGGGTATCGGCTTCTTACGGCGCGAACTGCAAAGTCACCTCAGTCAAGTGTGAGAAGCCTCAAATATCTCCGACACGAGACAACATGACGGCAAAAGACGAGCCGCGACGGTCGAAGTACGCTTTTCCGAACGGGCCAGCTCGGGTTAGTCGTCCTCGTCGCAACAGCAGGAGCAGTCGCTCCCCGCGGTGGTCACCTTCCAGACGATGACGAACGGCAGGAAGAGGACGATGAGAACAACTTTGACTAGCCACCAACGCCCGGCTGTCGATAAGGTTCGAAGTTTACGGAAAGCAAAGTACGCGATCGGTGACCAGATCGCGAGTTGGATCGCGAAAATCACTCCCCGCTCTGCAGCCACTTTTAGGGACCCCAAAATGGGATTGAACATGGATACTCCTTTCCGTGCAGGCGGCCACTTGCCTGGCGGATTTCAGATGAACTTTGAGGATTTGGGCACGACATTGTCGGCAGGTTCTGTGGAATCAGATGGTGGGTCGCGGCACCGCTGCAAAGGTTAGGTCGATCCGGAGGCCGCTGGGGCAGGCTCGACATTGAGTCGTGCTATGAAGGACTAAGAACCGTTCGCCACGTCGAGAGCACGGAACAGTTCGAATCCAATCTTCAGTTGGCTGGGATGTCCCCGCGCTCCTCCAGGATTGCCTCAACGTTGAAGTCTCCGGCATCAGGGACGCGTGCTTGCTCCGACGCTACACACGTGAAAACAGACCGAGGGACGTGAAGCCTGAAATTTCCCGCGGCGATAGACTCAGGAGTATAAATACGTAGTCCGCCGCGCCATAAGCGCTCGCTGTCCCCAATCGCATAGCCTAGCGCTGCCAGCTCCCCCTCCGTCTCCTCGCTGACTGAGCCTGGCGGAATATCAGCGTAGCCGTAACCGTCCCCGCGCTCGGCCGCGGCAATCAAATTTACGACTGAACGTCTCATAGTCTCTTCTTTCTTCCGGCATTTCGCCGACCGCTAAATTGCCTTTGTGAATGCATCCAGCCCACTACTATCTCGTTTGACCCTCGCTCGCGCTTGATAGGGCGTCTCAACATCGTCCGCGCGGGAGCAATTCGCGAAGTTGTGTGTTTCTCAATCGCAATGAAAAGTGGAGACATCTCCCGGTGCGATCCCTCGAGCCGTGGCCATCTCTGGCGACTCCGATGCCGAGGTATCTCGAAAACACTGAGGCAGAATTCTCAGATCCAACCGAAGATGCGTGCGGACATTAGGTTATGGATGGGAGCTCCTGAGCGCTCCTGGGGGTTTTCCACATTTACCAAGGCAGATTAGAGCCGCGGATCTACCGGCTCGCTCTCCAATGCGAGAACACCGAACGCGCATTCATGGGTACGGCGCAGCGGTTCCTTGCGGACGAAGCGTTCGAGACCTTCGACGCCCAAGGCAAACTCCCTGCTTGCAAGGGATCGCTTGGCACCCAGGCCGCGCGATCGCAGGCGCTCCAGATTCTCCGGAATCAGTTATTCCGGTCCGTAAATGACGCGCAGGTACTCAGGCCCGCGGCACTTCACGGCGGGCTGAGCATATCCCCGCCGGCCCTTGCTGATAAAGTCGAGCGGCTTCACCACCATGCCTTCACCTCCGGCCGAAGTCAGAGCCTGCCACCACTCCGCAGCCCGATCAAAGCTGGTTGTGTCGTTTTCGTCGACAATCTTAGACGGCGTCGGTGATCTGCCGATTCAGATCTCCCGAACTGCACAGGGAGAACAGCATGACAGCAAATCGGCTTGAAGTGGCCGATGTCTTCCGTGCTCATCAAGAGCAGTTTCTTAAACGCTGGGCTACGGACTGACGGACCAGCAGAGGAGGGTACTGCGCGACATCGGCCTGCCCCGCACAGCTGCACTGGGAACTCACCTTGATCGCTGCGATCGATGCAGCTATAAGACGCTCGCATACGAATACTGCCGCAATCGACACTGCCTAGTTGATGCAAACTCCGAATATCCATCCAGTGCTCCAGTCCTAGCGTCCGCCTCCCTGCGGCAGAATGCCAGTTCGCTTCATCGCCAAAACTGGAGATTTTTCAAACGGGGACTCCGCGGATATTCAGAGTAACAGTGACATCTCAAGCGGAGCTAAAATCCCGGCGAGCTGCGCTTCCCCGGTAAGCTAACTGCATTCTCCGCCTCGCGCACCTTCAACTCTCCGCTCGGAAAGCTGCGCCGAACGGATTGGGTCGCATACTCGAAGCTACCCTTCGCTGGACCGAAAACGCGATGAGAGTCCATGCCGGCCCCGGAGACCACCCGACCAGAAAGCAACACCGCAGCCTCTCTGGCAGTAGCCACCGCATCGACTCCCTGCAGAGTCTATCCAATCCCCACACATCCACCGCGCCAGCGGCTTAGCGCGAATCGCCGTATCAACACCGCTCCGCCTCTGTCCTGCGGAGAACGGAGTAGCTGCACGCGGAGCGCTGTCGATCCGGCACTAGAGATTGGCGCTCGTCAGCCCACGATCCCGGGGTTCAAGTCCGGAAAGTGAACCAATGCCTCATGACGTACACCTCAGAGCAAACGAGGAAACGTCTCTCGTCAGCGGGCTTTAGACCCGTTGCGAGCCGTGCGGAGATTCGTCGCACCGAGGGACGCGGCTTCGGGGGGCGAAAGGTCCGATTGGGGGCGACGGCGAGATCGGTCGAAAGTGCCGAGCCAGATGGCTTTTTGTCATTTACAGCTGACATCCAAGAGTTGGGCGCGACTTATTCTCCTGACCCTACGTCGGCTGAGGAAGCGTCTTTTCCTTTCTTCGAAAGAAACACGACCGCGAGCGCTGACGCCACGATTCCTTGTAGAGGACCGAGCCACAAATTCGACATGTGCAATTTTTCGACCCACTGAGGTGTATCGCTCGAAATCGACTGCTTGAAAACAATCGAACCGAGAATGATAAGCAAGTAGAAAATCGAGAGCGCCTCTGCTACTAATGCGAAACTACGACGCACCTCGCCTTTTGAGGCGTTCTCGACAAGAGCCGTGGCCGCCAATGTGGAGACAATCGAGCCAACTGTCGGCATGATTGTTGGCAAGAGCCATTCCCAAACAGCCTGAGTGCTCTTGTCGAATAGTCCATTAAGGGAGCCCGCAATCATCACAGTCAGGATCAGACCTGACCCTGAGAGCCAGATAGCGGCAAGCCTTCCCCGGAGTCGTTCCATCGAAATCGTGGCTGGATTCATACCCTTCATCTCCCCGGAAAGCATTCGACGCTAAGCCTATCGCGCAAGTCGTCTACGGCAACCCCAGAGCTGCCCACAAGCCAGACTCCTGTAAATGCTGCTTGGCGTCTAGCAATGGTTCGGCTCCCTGTAATGTGGCGGAATCGAGAAGCGTAAGCTTCGAACTGTCGTCCGCGGTCGAGTTCTTAAACTCATAAATAAAGGCTGTGACCGAAATGCCATTGGGTGTTGCGGCCTTTGAGATCTTCGAAGGTAGCTTCGTAGCGCCGCCCGAAGGCCACCCTGCTGCCTGGTCGGACGTTGCGGGATCTTGGGTTTGAACGATCGGCAGATCTGTAACGATGAAGACGATGACTCGAAAGTAGCCCTTGCGCGGTACTACGATTCCCTCGAGATAGCTCAGTGAGAACACTTTTGGAACCGGTGGCAACAGAGAGAACCGCGCCGGCAACGGCATAGATCGTCCATCGGGGAAAATCTGTTCGATCCTAGTAGCCAACGCGAAGCCGTCTGGGTAGGAGTAGTAACCCTTAGTACTGTATCCCACTCGGTCGAGGGCGCTGGACAAGACCCTGTCGAAGTCGCCTAGCGTAGGGTGTCCACCAGGCGCGACGAGCGCCGGCAGAGGGGCCCACGCAGAAGCGAGCGGCGGATGCGTCGGAAATCCCGGGATAGGGGTGGGCTGCACGGTGTTTCCTCCGGCTTGCACGGTACTCGTCGTGCCAACACGAAGCATGGCATTCGCCTTAGCACTAGCGGCCGCGGTCAGAGCGACACCAGTGATCTTCTCTTCCATAAACCCTGAACTGATAATCAGCACAGAATATGTGCCCCACGGCAAACCCGTGACAGCGTAGTTTCCGCTTCCATTGGTCGTTGCGGTCCGTTGTATCCCTGCGTTGTAAACAGTGACCTGAGCTCCTGGAACTGCCGCGCCTGTTGCATCCGTCACGGTTCCTGAAACGACACCTGTCCCGGAAGCTTCCGGTCCAACGCTTGACTGCGGCGGTGGTGGTGGAGGTGGAGGTAGAGGGGGCGCTGCTCGGTGTCCCACGCAGCCAGAGATTCCACCGAGCGCAACTAGGCATAAGGCGCGAAGGGTTCTCAACGCAATCTCCTCTCACATTGGAAACCATCAGCCTGTTGATCGACGCAGGTTGACGCGATTGTCGTTCCGACGACCGGGAAATCCAAGCTCTTGGGTACGCAGACCAGGATGCATCAGCCACCCTCGAGGGATGGTTGATCGTTAGGCCAATTTAGCACCAAAGGTTCCTCAAATCCACTATTGCCTGGGTGCAATAGCGGTAGATTAAGAAGAAAAGATGTGGGAACAGTGCGCAAAGCTTTCATCGTTCTATGATCATCATCGCTGGCCAGAAAAGAACGTGACGTGAGTCGTTTCTGACAAGAGGTCTATCACCCAAAGTAAAGCGCGTCTGTGGTCGTTCCCCTCCGGAATCTGCGAAATATTCTTGACTTTTCGCCTTGTTCTAGCGTAGCCTGAATCCCCAAAAGTTCGCTGATAACTCCTTTTCCTCACTTCTGCGCGTTTGAACCGTTTCGCTAGATGCTCGAATTCGTCGGCGCACGGACGAAGTATCTTTGTCCCCGAAAGGATTCTCGTATGATTCGAAGGATTGCCATTTGGCCCGTCTACGTTGCCTTCGCGCTACTTTGTGGAAGAAGCATACTCTCGCAATCGCCTTCAGTTCCAGCGTCTCAATTATCTGAGGTACGCTTTGAGAGCTTTGACGCTACGACAGGCACACTATTCGTTACGGATTGCATCAGGACATCAGCTTCGAAGACTGCCCTATGCGGACTCACAACGGTCCGAATTGCAGTAAACGACAAAGACTTGAGGAGCCAAATCGGCTCCTTCGCTGCGGGCGACCATCTCGAATTGACAACCGATGGGAAACCCACGCCGAGTTTGCTTGGTGTTGAGATCAAGACTAACCCATCGCCCAATCACCCCATTTCCCTTCTTAACCGAGTGTGGCTTTTCCTTGCCTGTGCAACGTTCTTACTGGCTGTAACAGCGCTAATTCTTGCCATAGCATCGAAGAAAGATTCCTGGAACCCATTAAGACTCAAATGGAATCCGCTCTCACTGATCCTGGGAGAAGATAACCGATACAGCAACTCCAAATGTCAGGCGGCGCTCTGGTTTTGGGTGCTTATTGCAGGCTATTTGTATCTTGGGCTATTGCGATACCTATACGCAGGAGCAGATTTCATCGGTGGAATCGGTATTCCGCAGGCTCTGCTTATGCTCTCGGGAATGAGTGCTCTTACTTTCGCGGGCGCGAAAGGCATAACCACTGCAAAGCAAGACGCTGCAACACAGGCCATTGCCGCGAATCCAGCGGCTTCCGTTGCAACAAAGACGCAAAATTCCGGGAAGCCGTCCCTCCTCGCGGATCTCCTGTCTAATGACAACGGTCAATTCGATTTCGGTGACTTTCAAATGTTGGTTGTAACAGCGTTGGCAGTAGGCATATACCTAGTACAGCTATTGCACTTCACTGTGACTGTTGAATATCGTCACGGGGTTACATTACCCGACGTCGATACAACAATCCTCGCAGCGTTCGGACTCGGCCAAGGTGCGTATCTGGCTAAGAAAGCCGCCGGCAATGTGGGGAGCTCTTGATATTTGTTGCAGAGTCAAACGTAGATTTTCAAAACCGAGAGCGTCGGTTTGCTCTAGAAGCCATGCATTGCGAACGGTCCATTTTCGACGGCGACGCAACCGGTCAAGTGACCTTTTCCGCAGATGGGATCAATGGACAGATCTACGATTCATTCCGATCCTTCTGCAGCCTTCAAGGAGATTGATCCAACCTTTACACCTCATTTAGGAGAAACTGCGTGAAGACCTTTTTCGCTTGCCTTGTGTTTGTAGCTTTCACGGTCTCATCGGTAACACCAGCCCAGGCTCAGAAAAAGAGTGGTGGAGCAAGCGCTAGCGCTGCAGCCTCAACCGGCTCATCAAGCAGCACGGGTTCCACTCCAGCCGCATCCTCAAGCGCTGCCATCGAGTCGCAGATGGTCACGTTCGGTGCGCTCGACCTGATCGCCAAAAAGGTCGCAACGGAAACCTGTTCGAATATCTATCCGCCCGGATCCTCAGGTGATAAAACAATCGTCATCTTCGATCAGACAACCTTTGGCAGTCTCGCAGCCTATCAGGGTTTCGTCGCCAACGCGCTCGCTCTAAAGTCGCTCTACTTCAGCCTGGTCAACCCGGATGAAATCGTCACCGTCAACAAATGCACCTGGAGCCTTGCCGCAACAAGAACGCGGCTCACGCACTGCAACGAGTATTTCAGGAGAGCGATCTATCAAAACCATTTATCCACCCTCGCTGTTGAGAAGCAATATCAGTGCACAGCGGATATCGAGGAGAACGAGTTGGCTGCAGAGGAGTGCGACAAGTGGAATGCGTCCCATCCCAATGCAAATCAGCCTTGCCCAACCGCAAATGCGATTGGTCTTTCCTCTACCATCGATCCCTTCTCCGATGCCACTTCGCTGCTTTCCGCTATCGCCGTTGCATCCAATTCCGAGTCTCCCGGATCGATCGTCATTCCCGACAGCGCCATGGCAGTCGCTGTGACGAGAGAACTGAGGAACGACACATCAAACGCGTGCCACGCAAACGTAAGCCATTTGACGGTGATCTACCCTCCGCTATTTGGGACAGCCTCTGCGTCTGATATTTCGCCCTCCGACATGCAGTCGGTCATCGACGAGTTGCACGATGTTCGAAGCTGCGTGATTCAGCAGATGGACACCCGCAATAACAATTGGTTACAGCAGCAAAAGCCGGCTCCCGCCCCAGCTCCCGCCCCGGGCGGCGGTGGTGAGTCGCCAGCGAATCCGAACTGCAAGTCCTCTTGCGCGTCCGCGTCCGTCAATTCCAGCCCCGCGGGCAACGCCAACCCAGGAGCTTCCGCCGCGACAAGCGACCCCATCACCACTCCCGCACTAACCGATGTGAATGGGATGTACGACAGCTTCATGAACTCGTTGCAGCAGGTAAATTCCAGTTCCGGTACTGTGGGCAGCGGTGCAGTTGAGCAAGGCTATCAGCTTGCCACGGTGCTCGCAGGTCCGCGTAGCACGCCGTCGGCAACCGGCAAACCAACATTCCCTAACCCTTCATACATACTTCTTGCCAGCATCCTCTCCGCGGGCGGCACCATGCGAGATCACAAAAGCCTTTGGACAGACCTCGGCAACGGAGACAAGATCACCTTCAGCGGTGGACTCATGGTAAACGTTGCCTTGTGGCAGGCTAACGGCAAGTTGCCTCTCTATGCCGATATCTTGCGCTATCG
>Ga0181516_10001956_pt1 | contig 15174 bp, 9 predicted proteins | sample PEATcosm2014_Bin_25_FD_121104 | JGI IMG/M metagenome (GOLD analysis project Ga0181516, IMG submission 121104) | Peatland microbial communities from MTU Mesocosm Facility, Houghton, MI, USA - PEATcosm2014_Bin01_10_metaG | ecosystem: Environmental > Terrestrial > Soil > Wetlands > Peat | place... | reverse complement strand
GTTGCTGACATCATCAGTGCGTCAAACCCTTCTTTTCGTAGAGGCGCGCGTCGGCGACCCGGAAGAGCTCGGTCGGATCGGTGGAGTCGCGAGGCGAAGTCGCGGTACCGACCGAGAACTCCAGCAACTCGCTGGCGGCCTTCAAATTACAGCGTAACCGGTCGACGAATCCAGTGGATTCAAACCCGTCGGCGTTACTCAAAATGACTGCGAACTCGTCGCCGCCGATTCGTGCGGCGACGTCGCCGCTGCGCACCGAACGACGCATCGCGACGCCGAATTGTCGCAGCAGATCGTCACCAATGGCGTGACCGAGCGTGTCGTTGATGTTCTTAAACCCGTTGAGGTCGATCACAAGCAGGGTGAACGCCCATCCGTAGCGCGAACTGCGCGCAGCGGCCGCCTCGAGGGCGCTGTCGAAAGTGCGCCGATTGGCGATGTTGGTGAGGGGGTCGTGAGCGGCGCTGAATCGCGCGAGGTGCAACGACAACGCAAGCTGGCACGCCGTGCGTACCGCACCGAGTTCCTCGGGCGGCACGACGTCGGGGTCGCAGTACACGCCCGGTGCCGTGCCAATGCTCGCTGCCATGTCCCCGCTCACGGCTTGTCCGCCGAGGCGAAACATCTGGGCCCCGAAGGACTCGTGGTTCAGGTTCACGATGACGTCGCGCAGGCTGTAGCGCTTGGCGAGGGTCTCCATCACCGAGTACACGAAGCCGATGCCCAGTTCGTTAATCGACAGTTCGTCGAGCATCGACTGAAAGAGCCATGGTTCGTAGTGAGGATCCTTGGTGAGATCCCCGTCACTATCCAACTGTTCGTGGGCGAGGCTCATCACGAACCCGCTGGCTGGGAGAGAGGTTCGGGAGCGCCCAACAAGCGGGGCGAGACGCCACCCGCCTTCAGCATGGGCGCCAGGTCCTCGGCGGACGCCGGACGCGAGATGAGGTAGCCCTGGCCACGGTGACACCCTAGTTCGAGCAACTTCTCGATGATCTCGGTATTTTCGATTCCTTCGGCCGTGACACCGAGGTCGAGGGCGTTACCGAGTCGGATGATCATGTCGACGATTGCACGGTCGTAGGCGTCGGTCGTAATGCCGGCGACGAAACTCATGTCGAGCTTCAGAGTATCCACCGGAAGGTGCTTCAGTTCGGTCATCGACGCAAAACCCGTCCCGAAGTCGTCGAGTGCCACCTCCACGCCGAGCTTCTGGAAGCCGTTCAATATCGCCGCGGTCTTCTCGGGCTCATCGACGACCGCGTACTCGGTAATCTCGATGCAGAGTCGGTCCGCCGGCACGCCGTAGGTGACCAGGCAGTTCTCCACGAAACCCACTAGGTCCGAGGCCGAGAACTCGATGGGCGACATGTTCACCCGCACCACGAGGGGCAGGTCGGGATACTCGTCTCGCCAGAGCGCGAGCTGGCGACAGGCCTCGGCGAAAACCCAACGACCGATATCGATCACAAGTCCGGTCTCCTCGGCGATCTTGATGAAATCGGCCGCGGCCACGATGCCCCGTAGTGGGTGCTGCCAACGGACGAGCGCCTCGACCGACAGCAGGCGGCCGGTGCGCAGGTCGACCTCGGGCTGGTAGTGCAGTCGAAGTCCCGTGCCCTCGATGGCCTCGCGAAGCAGTAGTTCGAGACTGGTGCGCTCATTGGCCGCCTGGCGCAACTCCTCGTCAAAGATCACGGCCTGGTTGCGACCACGGGCCTTGGCGACGTACATCGCTGCGTCGGCCCAGCTCAGCAGGTCGAGGGGCGACTGAACAGTGCCGGACTCGGCGATGGCGATGCCGATGCTCGCGGTGTGGATGACGTGATGACCGCCAATGTTCACCGACCCTGAGACCAAGTCCAGGATTCGATACGCGCTCGCGACGACCTCGAGTTCGCTGTTCGCTTCATCAATCAGAACGACGAACTCGTCGCCGCCCAGGCGAGCGACGAAGTCGTCCACCCGCACGCTCGTTCGGATCCGGTCAGCGATCGTGATCAATAATCGGTCCCCCGACGCGTGACCCAAGAAGTCGTTCATGACCTTGAACCGGTCCAGGTCCACGATCATCACCGCGGTGTCGCGGCGCGTCGCCAGTCGAAGTTTCAGTTCGCGCAGGAGCGCACGTCGGTTGGGTAGGTCAGTCAGTTCGTCGTGATAGGCGTTGTACGTCGTGCGTTCCTCGGCGTCGATACGGGCCTGAAGCTGCATGATCATCGAGGCGACTGCTTGGAGCGCGTTGATTTCTGCCGGCACCCAGGCGCGAAGCTCGAAGTGGATGAAGGCAAGCACGCCCCACGTGGTTTCGCCGAGCAAGAGAGGCACACCGGCGCCCGCAATCTTCTGCTCGCCCGAACCTTCCTGGACTCGTTCCATGTAGTCCTTGGACGTGTCCTCGAGGCCCGGCAGGAATGGTTCTTTCAAGTCCTTGGTCGCCATGAAGATCGGGTCCGCGTCAAAGGGCACTTCACCCAACGGATCGGGGTCGGGAATGTCCTCGCGCTGTGGCCATTCGGCGACGAGGACACTGAGATCGCGCGCGTGGTCATTTCGTCGCAAGAACACGGCGTCCGCGTCCAAGTACTCCGCGACCGTCTTCATGGTCCAGTTGAGGACTTCCTGGTGGTTCACGGCGGTGGTGGACATCAGCCGTTCCGCCACCTGACTGACCAATTCGTCCAGGCTGCGCTGTTGCAACAATGCGTCTTCGCGCACCGCAATCGTCGCCACTTGGCTGAACACGCCGCCGAAGGCCCGGGTCAAAGCGACTTCGCGCTGGGACCAGGCTCGCCCGTGTCGCGCGACAATTAGCGCGCCAATGATCTGGCCCTCCAGCAGTTCGATCGCGTCAACGAGTACACCCCATTCAACGTCGTCGATGACGCACGTGAACGATCCGAGTGGTTCCTTGAAGGAAAGTTGGCCTTCGACTCGCTCGCGAATGACCTCGAAGGCACCCTTGGACCCGTCACCCACCAGGGGCTTTAAGTTGAATCCCGGAACGTTTCGGCCCGAATCCATGATGACTGCAACTATCTCGGCCCCGGGCGTCACCTGGCGCAGCGTTTCGACAATGAGGCGGGTCTCGGTGCCTACCATCATGGTGTCCGCGTGCCGAAAATTTCCCACAGCCCTCGCCTTTGAGCTTGTTAGAGCAAATACCGATAGGTAGAACTACCTCGGTTACGAGTACCGAGGTTAGCAGTGTCAACTTTTAATTGAAAATGAATTCTGATCAGGGATAAGTCTGAAAAAACGGTCATCAACATTCTGGTCAGTCGTGAGAATTCACCGGCGCCGTCGAGCCGTTGGAGCCGTGCCCGCTTGAACCGTTCGAACCGTTCGAACCGTTGGAGATAAGTGACGCGCCTCCGTTCGCGGGATGTTCCGAATGTACGTCAGCGACGAAATCGCGCGTCAGCACGTTCGAGAGTGGACGACGAATACTTCGAACGCTCGGCGGCGCGGCGTGCAGCACGCGCATGACCATGACCATGGTCTCACCGTCGTCGAGATCCAGCACTTCGCGAAAGCGCATTTGGAGTCGGTACATCTCATCAAGGTGCCGCTCGCCACCGAGCTCGATCAATTCGTTTTCGGCGGTGGCGTAGATGAACAGCGGGGCGACTGGCTGGACCGCCAGCCCCACCCGTTCGGTCGCCAACCAGAATTGTTCCATCGCCGCACCACCTCGCACGTACCACATGGGATCCGCCCTCGGAACGGTCACGACGGCCATGGCCGAACTCGAACCGACCGAGATCCGTGTGCGAATTCCGAGGGCCTGTCCCGCTCGCCACTCGACCAAGTGCTGCATCACATCAGTGCGCTTCAAGAGCTCCATGATCCCGAGCGACGAGTTCTCCATCTCGAGGGTGCGGACGTCCATGCCCTCTTCGAGAGAGTCTCGACCCGGCCAACGAAGTTCATTCATCATCTCGCCGTGAATCTTGGGGATCACGAAGCGCAATCGATCACACTCGGCGAGCAGCGCCCCAAGTTCATCGATCACGTCACGGTTGATGAGGAAACGAAGCCGCCCACCTTCGCGCTCGACGCCGCGCAGCAAGTCCGCGACCACTCCTTCATCGATGGGCGACGGTCGTCCCATCTTTCGATTGGCAACTCTCGTTTGGAGGGAATCGCGCAAGACTGCGATACCCGGATCACTCCCCGTACCCAGATGCACCGTGGCAACGTGGTCGGAGTGATAACCCTTCGGGAACAGTTTCACGTCCCCTAACTTGCGAAGTGACGCGGCGGCCACTCGAGCGTTGAAGACCGCCGCACCCACACCGACGTAGCTGCCTCGATTCGCCACGTCCATCGCAACGCCACTTCGATCGGGCAGCAGGTAGAAGCGGATCTCCTCCTCGTCGGCTTCGAACCGCCACGGTTGCACGTTGCCACCCGAGGGCGCGCGTCGAGCGGCGTCCACGATGATATCGATCGGGTCAGAGCTTTGCGTGGGCGGGTCGACCGGGGCCGGCAGGCTCAACTCCTCGTCGATGACCGGAGGGATTTCGACGGGTTGCAGACCTGAGATAATTTCTTCGACGTCAACCCGCACCCGGCCAGACGGTAGATGTCCGCCCAGGGCGAAGCGACGAACGGCCGTAGCAATCGTGACGGCGCCCAGGGTCACTTCACTCGCGAGTTGCGGCCATCCGGTAATGGTGAAGCCCAATTCGAACAACGACGCCGCGCCCCGCGAGGACACCTCACTGGCGCCCAGCATCCGAAGTACGTAGGGGTTCTTCTCGGCAAGGGTGAGTCCGGCGAGCTTCTCGGAGTCCATATCACCCAGGAGTCCGTGAAAGATTGGCCGTTCAGGTTCGAGATCGAAGCGTTCGACGTCTAAGACACCTCGGTCACTTGTTTCCATGAAGACAGGTATGCCTCGGTCGCGAGCCGCTTCGCGCACGAGGAACTTGACGTCGAGCGAATCGCATTCTTCGACGACGAGGTCGAGCCCGTCCATGAAACGCTCAATGTTCTCCTTCGTGACACCCTCGGTGTTCGCCCAGACCCGCAGGTACGGATCAATCTCAGCGATGCGCCGTGCGCAGACCACGGCCTTATTAACACCCAGGTCGAGCACGCCACCGGGAATCCGGTTGAGGTTCGTCAGTTCAACAGTGTCGAAATCCGCGATACGAAGTTCACCCACGAGACCTTCCATCGCCAGCAAATAGGCAATCGAGTGCCCCGCACTGGAACCCACTACACCTACGCGAAGTGTTCGTAATTTTCCTTGCTCCTCGCGCGTGATCTTGTTGTGGTTGCGGTCGAAGCGCAATGCCGCGAACGATCGTGGCCCGAGTAGACGAACTGCCGCTCGCCGCCATGGATAGTAGACCCAGCGGGGAGATTCTTCGGTCAGGTATCGCGAGGGCGATGGCTTGATCTCGGTTAACTGTTGACGTTGTTCATCGAGCTGATCGAAGAGCTGGAGCGATCCATCCTCGCGCAGTACGCGAAGCACCTCGCGGTCGCTTCGACGACTGACGTCAAGCACGAGGGGTCGCCTCGACTGCATCGCGGCAGAATCGTCGGCGACGGTCCCAACGCCGACCTTGGCGGGACCGCGCCCGAGTTGCTCTCCCTCGAGTCGCAAGGCCTGCTGATTCTCGGGCGGACTTGTCTCGTAACTCTGCAGACGGCGGTACTGAACCGCGATGGTCCGGTACCTCTCGTCGGGAAAAGGAACCGACGTCGTCCCGATCACTGTGCCACCCGTGAGCGGTCCGACGGGCAAGAGTCGATCCGAGACCGCAGCGACGGCGTACTCGGCGCCGAGCCAATTCATTGCGTGCATGAAACAGCGAGTGATGGGCACGATGAGCTGGACACCAAGAACCGCGCCACCCTTGGACCACGCACCTTTAATTTCGATGGTGCCGTAGCGAATCTCGGCGTCGATCGTCTCGCGGATCAGGTCGATCTCGGTGGACTGTGCCATTTCCTCCATCAAGAACGCTTGATCGGCTCCTTCGAGGGGCCCGTGGATTCGTACTCCGGCGACCGCTTCGTCGTCCGCGTTGAACGCCAGGAAGAACAGCGGCACGCCCTTGCCGGCCGCGAGGTCCCGGCGCCGCAGCGTGTCCTCAAAGCCCCAATTTCGGTAGACGCCCTCAGCTCCGTCGAGGTAGACCTGCCAGAGATCGGGCCTTTCGTAGGGGTGATGACCCTCAAATCGAATACCCGAAGCCTGGTCCACGAAGCTCGAGCCGTATCGATAACGGCGGCTTACGACGTTTCCCACCTACGATCCTCTCGTTTGGACTTGGCTCAGGCGACAGTTAAAAAGATGCTTACTTCTTTGGAACTTTAACTTGGATAGCCCCAAAATTGGGGGATTCCCTACATCGCAGCCACCCCGTCGATGGAGCGGCGCGCGGAGGGGTGGCCGAAATCGACATGAAGTTGATAATCCACGACGCACCCCACTGAATGTGTAATTACTCGCGAGTACCGTTAACTCTCCACGTGTGCCTCACCCGACGTCACGCGAGCCATCGACACGATGAATATCGACGTGCTTTACAGTCGTCCTAGCACCGTTCGCTGACCAAGGAAGTTGACCAATTGCTCGCTCTGCTCATAGGCGCCTGCGCCGTGCTCGGGCTCGTCGTGGGGTCGTTCCTCAACGTTGTCATCTACCGGGTCCCGCGGCACGAGTCCATTGTCAAACCGCGCTCCAAGTGCCCCCACTGCGAGACGCCAATTCTTGAGCGTGACAATGTCCCCGTTATCTCGTGGCTGCTTCTTCGCGGAAAGTGCCGGACGTGTCACGCTCCAATTTCGGTGCGGTACCCGCTCGTGGAGCTGGCGACTGGCGTCCTCTTCGCCGGAGCGGCCGCGAGAGTTGGCTGGCAGTGGGAATTGCCCGCGTTCCTCATAATGCTCGCGGGCTTGCTGGCGCTCTCGTACATCGACGTCGAGCAGTTGCTGCTGCCGTTACGGATCGTGTACCCAACATTTCTGTTGATGGCGGCCGTCTTCGTGCTCGACGCGGGACTCGACCACCAGTGGCACCGGCTCCTTGTCGCCGTCATAACTGCAGCTGCGTGGTACGCGCTCTTCTTCATCATGAATCTCGCCAGTCCTCGAGCACTCGGTTTTGGCGACGTGCGGCTCGCACTGGTGCTCGGACTCGGACTCGGATGGCTCGGATGGCGTTACGCAGTTCTCGGCTTCTTCGTGGCCAACGTCAGTGGTGCGGGAGTAGGAATCGCACTCATCGCGGCGAAACGAATGGCTCGAAGTCAGCAAATACCCTACGGAGTCTTTTTAGCGGCTGGTGCGGCAGTCGCGATCTATGCGGGGCCGGAGCTACTAGCCCCATTCCAGACTCTTCACTTCTAGATCCAACCATTACCGAGCACGCAAGCGAGCACTTCCTCCCCTGGCCGGCGACATAGCCCGTGATCACTAACGATGGATCTCACTAGTACGCTTGACCTATGAAGGATCGAATGGTGCATCGTCGTTCATGACGCCCCTAGCGCTGACGTTCAGAATAGAACCTGATCATCGTCGAGGACGAATCGAGATCGGTACCTACCATCCAGATGGCACCGGCCTCACTCGGGCGGTGAGTATTGAACTTCGTCGCCGTCACGTCGCGTGTTGCAAACAATTCGCACTCAGGTTCGTTCAGCCAACGACAACGGGAATTGCGTAGTGGCTCGGACACGGCAGCGAGACAGTGTCATTCGAGGCAAGATTTCACGCTCGACCCCGTTGAACCGACGTGCCATAGGTCGCTCGTTGTTGGACCACATCTGGCCTATCGCAGGGATGCTTTTCATTTTCGTAACCGGGTTGGTGTTCACCTTCGAGTGGGATCGACTCATCCACCACCTGAACGAATGGGTCACGCCCGCTGACCTTTGGTCAACGTTTCGAGACGCCCACTATGTCGGATGGGGTTCCGAAGAAGCGCTCTACAGTGCCAACACTGGCTTAGTAACGTTTCCAGGCATTGCCGTGCTCCTGGCGCCGGTGGCGATGCTTCAGAATCCGCTACACCTTTCGTCGAGCCTTCCCTGGTTTCTCGTACGTCCAACAATGTGGTATCTACTCGGTCCAGTGGACATGCTCCTTGGCGGGTTCCTGCTCTTCCCGTTGGACGCCCTGGCGAAATTCTTTGGTTGTTCATCACGGCGTCGCGCGTTTCTCGTCGGCGTCGAGGCGCTCTTGATCTGGCCGGTCGTTGCCTACTGGGGCCACCCCGAGGACACGGTCGCCGTCGCCCTTGCTCTTTACGGAGTTCTGGCCACACTTCGCAGTCAATGGATCAGGGCCGGATTCCTCTTCGGACTCGCAGTGGCGTTTCAACCACTAGTCCTGTTGATCCTGCCCGTGACGTTCGCTTTGACGCCAATCAGCTATTGGCCGCCGGTCCTCGGGGAAGTCATTCTTCCTTCGGCGATGTTGCTACTGGCTCCACTGGTTCGCGAATGGGGACCAACAACAAGTGCCCTGCTCAAGCAGGCAAATCAACCAAGTCTCAATCACCCCACGCCCTGGCTCGCCCTCGCTCCAAAGCTCCCGGTCGAACACTTCGTGTCGAATTTCACGATCCAGCAGACGCCCCTTAGCGGTGGGGGCAACGCAATAACGGAAGTGGGTACGGGAGAAGGGGCAATTCACTTGGTCGCCGCCGGACCACAACGAGTGTTCGCACTGTTCGCCGCTGTTGTCCTGGGGGGATTCCTCGTGCGGCACAGGCCGAATGCCCTGCTCGCCGTCTGGTGGATGAGTGTGGCCCTTGCCCTACGTTGCGCCTTTGAATCGGTAATGACTCCTTATTATCTCTTGCCACCCCTCGTTCTGGCTGTGCTCGTGGCGTTTCAACACGCGCGGTGGCGGATGATGCTCGCCGTCATCTTTGCGGCCGCCACCACGTACGCGAGCTATCTCTACGTGGGCGAGTGGACTTACTACCTTCTCGTCATGGGACTACTTCTCGCTACTCTCGCACTGTCGTTTCCCACTCGCGTGGTCTCTCCATTGACCGTACCGACACCACCTTCCGACTTCGAGGTTGCGGATTCCTCACTTGCGTCCGCTCCATGAGCGACCAAGACCCTCGACCATGAGCAGTCGCCGCGGATTTCGTTTTGAGTTTGAGGCGACGTGACCTCGAACTTGGAACAGAATGGACTGCTGGTGGACCCACCTAGCTCAGTGGCCCGTCGAACGATCCTCTCCCAGCACACTCTCATCGTGGTTGGAGTGGGCCTGCTGAGCCTTGGCATCTCCTTATGGCAGTTGTCAGTGCCCGAGCTGCAATCGCTTTACAACTCGGGCGTCTACTTCGGGTCGTCGTACAAGTTCGTCACGGGGGTCATGCCGTACCGCGAATTTGTCTTCGTCCAGCCACCCGGGATCGTTCTCCTGCTAAGTCCGGTGACACTGCTGAGCCGGTTGGTTGGGACTCATGACGGTTACATAGTCGCTCGAATAGTGAGTGGTGTGGTCTGCGCAGCGAACGCGAGCATGCTGGCCCTCTTGGTTCGCCATCGTGGACGCGCTGCCATGATCATCGCGGGAGTCGGGCTTGCTCTCCTTCCCGTGTCGTTCCTCGACACCTCGAGCGTGATGCTCGAGCCGTACTGCATCATGTTTGTCCTAGCCGGTGCACTGTTGGTCTTCCACGATGGAGCGGACCGCAGTCACTCGACTCGTATTTTGACTCTGGCTGGCGTCTTGTTTGGCGCCGCACTCCTCGTGAAGCTGTGGGCCTTGCTGCCCCTACTCGCTTTCACGCTCGTACTCTTGCCGCGTTATCGGGCGAGGTTTCTTGCCTTCATCGGTGGAGTAGTCGGTACCTTCGCCGCCTTCTCGTTGCCGTTCCTCGTGGCCTCGCCAAGGGCCTTCGTATCCCAAGTCGTCGGCGCCCAAGTGTCCAGGGGCTCGAACCCGACCAATGATCTCTCGATCACCAAGCGCATCATCAACCTCACGGGATTGGCTACGACCCGCGTCATCACCTCGGGAGGCGATGCCATTGCGCTCTTCACCGTGCTCGCCGCCATGGTGGCCTTCACTTTCTACCGACGTAAGTCTCATCAATCCGTCGACACCTTCCTGCTCGCCAGCGCACTGCTAAGCGTCGCGGCGTTGCTCCTGTCACACGAGTTCTACAGCTACTACGCGTATTTCTCGGCGCCGTTTCTACTCGGCCTTCTCGCTGTCTCCGTGGTTGAGGTCGTAAGTCCGGTGGCTCGACGCGCGATGACTATTAAGGTGCGCGAGTCTGTTCGTGCCCTAGTTCGAGTCGTCGCGATCGCAGTCGCTCCGCTTCTTCTCCTAGGGCTGATTCTTTGGGTCACGACCCAGTACACGACCTTCGACTGGGCCTACGGGACCTACGCGCCTTGGGTTGAGATCGAATCGAAGTACGTGCCGGTTGGATCGTGCGTCCTCTACTCCGACGTCGCCTACGGAATCCTGTCCAATCGACTCACCACGACTGATCCTCACTGCCCCGACGTCGTTGATCCCGACGGGATCTGGCTCGCGACCCACGTGCAGTGGGGCAAGCCCACGACCAAGTTCGCGAACCAGTGGCGGGGTTACTTCGAGCGATCACAGTACGCGGTGATCCTCTATCCTCACGTGGCACGAATCCCCTGGAACACGTCGCTCTCGTCGTGGTTCGAGAGCCACTACCACCTCGTCTACGGTCGCCACTACCTGTACGTCTACAAGAACAACAACGCGCCTAAATCGTGACGGTGACGCGCCACCTTTGAAACCAGACCCACGTTGACATTCCTCACGAGGTCAGTACACGCACTCCATGCGGATACCTTCGCTGTCCCATTCTGGATGCAGGGGGATTCGCTTGGCCGCGTGGACCTGCGCTCGACGCGATGACATCAGCAGGACCGCGGCGTCCAACAGGTGTTGCGGTCCCACGCCCCTTATCGAAGCGTCAATGATCCGTTCAATACCGGGTACCTTCGCCAGCAAGTCCCGCCGTTCCTGGCGGCCCTCTTCTCGCATCTTCGACCAGCGAAGGGGCTTTTCTCCGTTCAAGAAGTAGTAACTCAACTCGGGCGAACCTTCGTAGACCGTCCTTTGGCGATAAGACGACATTTCTTGTGATACCTCGACAATCACCGGCAGCATGGTTTTGGTGACGGCGTCAAGGTGGTCATTCGGTAACGCCACGCCACGGCTCAAGACTTCTCTAGACGGGGGGCGGCGAATAGTAACGGCGCGATGACCGAGCATCGATTTCGCGACGACGTCGCATTGGCGCGGCGGGTCGCTTTGCTTGCTGCGGTAACCAATGGGGATGTTGATCACGATCGCGGAGAAACTTGGGCGCATATCCACGACCTCACGGAACGAATCGAGAATCCGAACATCTTCGGGGGCGAAGGTGGACCCGGCCATCTTGGCGCTCGCCACGAGCCACTTATGGCGTACTGGCGTGACACCGGCGATCAACTTATAGGGGAGGACCGGACCTCGTTGCGGGCTCACGTCGCCCTTACGCTCTAGATCGTAGGATTTCCATTTGTTCTATCGAGCGTACCAAGTCCTTCGGGTGCGCGGTCACGGCCATGGCGTCTTCGTAGGTCACAATCTCGTCGTAGATGAGACTCGCGAGGCTGTATTCGAGGGTTATCATCCCGTCCTGGGTACCCGTCAGCATCACGTTCGACAATTGGTTCGACCTTCCCTCGCGAATCAGGTTTCGAACTGGATTGGTCGCAATTAACACTTCAAAGGCAGCGACCATGCCTCCTCCGATCCGCGGGACCAGACGCTGGGCCATGATCATGCTGAGCGACGCCGCCAGCTGGACCCTCGTCTGCTCCTGACGCCACGCGGGAAAGACGTCAATGATTCGGTCGATGGCTTGGGGTGCGTCATTCGTGTGCAACGTGCCAAAGACCAAGTGGCCGGTCTCGGCCATCGTGAGCGCGATCTGGATCGAGTCAATGTCGCGCATCTCACCGATCAGCAGGACGTCGGGGTCTTCGCGTAGAGCCGAGCGAAGCGCTCGATTGAAACTCGGACTGTCCAGCCCGATCTCTCGCTGGGAGACCGCCGACATGCGGTGATGATGGACGTATTCGACCGGGTCCTCGATGGTCAGAATGTGCGCCGAGCGCGTCTCGTTGATCTTGTCGATGATCGAGGCCAGCGTCGTGGATTTCCCGGATCCGGTCGGTCCGGTCACCAGCACGAAGCCTCGTGGCTGCTCGGCGACCCAGTTGGCCGCTGGCGGCAGTCCCAGGTCCTCGTACGAGGGAATCCTCGCGGGAATGACGCGCAGCGCGAGGGCGGATTCGCCTCGCTCGGTGAAGATGTTTCCTCGAATGCGAGCGCGGTCCAACCACGAGAAGGCGAAGTCGACGTCGAGTTCCTCCTTGAAGATGGCTCGTTGTCCATCGGTCAAGAGAGGAAGTGCTATTTCGTTGATCTGGTCGCCGGTAAGATTCACGACGCCCTCGAGGGGCCGTAGTTTTCCGTCGACGCGAACGCGAGGTGCCGAACCCGCCGAAAGCAGGAGGTCGGTCCCTCCCTTGTCCCACAGGTGCTCCAGCCACGGATTGATGCCATTCAGTCGAGCGTCACTCATCACTACCGTCCTGTCTTAGGTTAAGAGTACCAAAATGCCCGGCGAAAACGCCGGGCATTTTGGTACTTAGAAACTCAAACTGCGAGGAATCAAGAGACTCCGGTGCAGCTCTGCGGACCCGAGTACGTGGCGTACGACGTAAACGGTGACGCCACCGCAACCTGCAGGGTTCCACCGGAGTTGATGGTGAAGGCGTAGTGACCGGGGTTGTTCGGCCACGACTGGATGTATGGTCCACCATCCGCGGTACCCGTCAACAGGGTCTCTGAAACCGTGAGGCTCGGGTTTTCATTGTTGAAGGCGGCGATGGCGGTCGAAACCGTGGCACCGTCGGCCTGGCAGGCGGCGAGAGCGCTCTTGCCGGTGATGCCGCCCAAGGCGAAGATCACGACGGCGGCGAGGATACCGAGCACGACAATAACGATGAGAAGTTCGATCAAGGTGAAGCCACCCTCAAGTTCCCCAGCGTCCCTCTGTCGCTTCAGCCTTTTGTACGTACTAATCATGTGTTGCCCTTTCGTTGATGGAGCACCGACACTCCAATTTATGTCCCCTTCGCGCAGGCACACGAGTGGAAAGTTATTCAAATTCACGGACCCGGATTGGCCATTACCGCGTAGTTCAACTGTACTAGTAAAGCAAGTACTACCTTTGCAACCTGCATTCCTCCTGAGGGGAACCGCCCAGCGGTACTGCCTGAAGCCACTTGCACCGTTCCCAACAAAATAAACTTATCCGATACCCCTAAATGTGAAGGGTATTCACACCCTTCAATTTAAGCGAAATTCTTGGGAAATTCGTGACGAACCGATGACAATCGCCGCAAAATTAGGGTGAGGATTCGCCGCGGGTACCGAGTGCGCGAAGCCGTCAAATGCCGGCAGAACAACACGCTAGTGCGACGGCGCCGGACCGCATGGGCGATTCCGGGACGAGTCCAGGTCATCGAAGTGAGTCCGTGACCGAGACGATGCAGGTGTCCTTCGTAGACTGCAGTAATGAACATCGAGCCGGTTTCTTCCAAACCGGCTCTCTGGAGCCGTCAACTGACGTGGAGCCCACGAGTCACCTTCTGGTCTCTGCTCGGCGTGTACGGGATGTTGGCGGTGGCGCTCTTCTGGCCTTCCGTGCCCTGGAGTCAGGACACCCTGCCCGCAGGCGTCTATGGACGTGGTTTCGGTGACCCCGCCCAGATGACCTGGTTTCTGGAATGGATTCCCTACGCCCTACGCCACGGACTGAACATCTTTCACACGAATTACCTGGACTATCCCCTAGGAGTAGACCTCGCCAACGGCACCTCGGTGCCACTCCTGGGCGTACTCTCCGCCCCGGTCACCCTGACTCTTGGACCGGTCGCGGCATTCAACATCCTGCTGCGAATCGCGTTCGCCACTTCTGCCGGGTCGATGTTCTGGGTACTTCGCAAGTGGACTCGCACGTCAGTTGCCTTCGTCGGTGGCCTTCTCTACGGATTCGGACCCTACATGATCGATCAGGGCCAGAATCACCTGAACCTGGTGTTCATCGCCCTACCCCCGATCATGATCTGGTGCCTGTACGACCTGCTCTTCTTGCGGCTCCACAGCCCCAAACGCACCGGCCTCGTTCTTGGCGCCCTCGCGGGAGCGCAGGCCCTCATCAACCCGGAATTGCTCGCCATGATGGCGGTCGTCCTGCTGATCGGACTCGTCGTGCTCGTAGTCGTTTCTCCGCGACACCGCAACGAGTGGCTGATCCCGCTCGTGCAAGCTATTCCTGCGGTGGTTCTCATCTTTCTCGCCATAACGGGCTACCTGCTTTGGGCCATGTTCTTCGCGCCCGGCCACCTCGTTGGCTCGGTCTACCCCTCGAGTGATCTGCAATTTTTTCGGTCCGACGTCCTCGAAGCCATCTACCCGACTGACAACCAGTTCATCGCCCCTCTCTCGCTCGCGGTGATTGCCTATCGCTTCGCTGGGGGGAACTTCACAGAAAACGCCGGCTACCTGAGCGTGCCGTTCGTGGTGCTCTTCGGCATCTTTGCCGTCCGGTGGCGACGAGATCGCGTGGTGCTCTTCGCCAGCGTGCTCGCGCTGATCTCGTTCGTGCTTTCACTGGGCTCTCGCCTCACCTTCCAGAACAAGCCGACTCACTTTCCCCTACCCGAAGCCCTCCTCGTCCACCTTCCCTTGTGGGGGAACATCGTGCCCGCCCGGTTTTCGTTCCTCGTCGCGCTGTTTTCGGTCATCGCGGTGGCGGTGGGAACCGAGAAGTTCCTGGTCAGCGCCTCGTCACACGCGACGAGCGGAGCAGGGACGCGTCTGGGGAACCTGGGCGTCGTGGCCCTGATGGTCACCGCGTTGGTACTGCTGTGGCCACTCGTGCCGTTGCACACCGAGACCCTGCCCTGGGCCAATGACATTCCCTCGACGCTCAACGCGATTCCGTCGGGCTCGGTCGTGCTCAACTACCCGTTCCCGCTCGACCCCTGGACCGAAGCCATGAGTTGGCAGGCGGCCGACGAGATGAACTTTCGGATTATCGGTGGCTACGTCACCGAGCAGAACGGCAAGCACTTC
>Ga0181516_10001955_pt1 | contig 15174 bp, 7 predicted proteins | sample PEATcosm2014_Bin_25_FD_121104 | JGI IMG/M metagenome (GOLD analysis project Ga0181516, IMG submission 121104) | Peatland microbial communities from MTU Mesocosm Facility, Houghton, MI, USA - PEATcosm2014_Bin01_10_metaG | ecosystem: Environmental > Terrestrial > Soil > Wetlands > Peat | place... | reverse complement strand
AGATGCACTCGAAGATCACGATCAGATTCGCGCTGTCATTCTCGGCTCGGCCATCAACAACGATGGCGCTCGTAAGGTAGGGTACCTTGCGCCCAGCGTTGAGGGACAGGCCGAAGTCATTGCCGAAGCTTTGGAATTCGCCGGCGTGACGGCGGCCGACATCTCTTACGTTGAAGCACACGGAACCGGAACCATCGTCGGCGATCCCATTGAAATCCGCGCGCTCGCGCAGGCTTTTCGAAAGACTACAGATCAGACCGGATACTGCGGCATAGGGTCGCTCAAGTCGAGCGTGGGCCATCTCGACGCGGCGGCAGGCGTCGCGGGCCTCATCAAGACGGTGCTCGCTCTTGAGCACGCGCAACGTCCCGCCAGTCTTCACTTCCGCAATCTCAACCCTCATATTGAGTTGAAGGACAGCCCCTTCTTCATCAATAGCCAGCTCAACGATTGGCCCTCGAATGGTTCGCCGCGCCGCGCCGGTGTCACATCGTTAGGCATCGGCGGCACCAATGCACACGTCATTCTCGAAGAAGCTCCCAAGCCTAACCTCACACGCCAGCCAAAGCCCTATCAGGTTCTGACTGTTTCCGCAAAGACTGCGGCCGCTGCGGACCAGGCTCTGGCGAACCTTACGGCGCACCTGAGCGCGCGCCCTGAAGTCAACCTGGCCGACGTTGCATTCACCTGTCAGCTTGGCCGTCACGCCTTCCCACATCGGCGTTCGGTTGTCGTGGAAGACACCCCTGAAGCCATTGCTGGTCTCGCTGAGAAGAAGCAAGCCGCTTCAGGCTTGGCGCCCAAAGGCGTGCCCGGCGTCGTCTTCATGTTCTCTGGCCAGGGCTCGCAATACGTGAACATGGGCCGCGAATTATTCGATCACGAGCCGGTATTTCGCCAAGCTCTTACCGATTGCGCCAGGCACCTGCAGCCGCATCTTGGAATCGATCTTCTTCAGGCACTCTATCCGCCGGAGCAGGAGAAGGAGGCCGCGGGGGAGAAACTGAATCAGACCTGGCTCACGCAGCCAGCGCTCTTTGCCATCGAGTACTCGTTGGCGCGGTGGTGGATCTCGCTGGGCGTCCAGCCCGCCGCGATGGTCGGACACAGCATCGGCGAGTACGTGGCAGCGTGCCTTGCCGGCGTCTTCTCTCTTGAAGACGCGCTCGCGATTGTAGCCGCACGCGGACGGCTTATTTACGATCTTCCCGCCGGCTCCTTGCTTGCAGTGCCGATACCTGCCGCAGAGGTCCAGCTAACCGGCACGCTCTCGCTCGCCGCCGTCAACAATCCCGGCATGTCGGTGGTCTCAGGGCCTACGGCTGAAATTGCGGCGCTGGAAGAAGCTCTAACCAGGCAGTCCATCGCTTGCCGCCGGCTCTTCACCTCGCATGCATTCCACTCCGCGATGATGGATCCGATCCTCAGCGCATTCGAGGATCGTCTTCGCAAGATTACCTTCAGTGCGCCGCGCATTCCGTATCCCTCCAATGTCAGCGGAACATGGATCAAGACGGAGGAGGCCACAGACCCCACATATTGGGCGCGCCACATTCGCTCTACGGTCCGGTTCTCCGATAACCTTGCTGAGTTGTTCCGTAAACCGGACCAGATTCTCATTGAAACCGGGCCGGGCAATGTGCTCACTTCTCTTGCACGTCAGCAGGGCGGCTCGGCGGCAAAGGCATATCAATCTTTGCCTCATCCCAAAGAGCCCGCTTCCGGTCTTCGTTGCGCGCTCCACACCCTGGGACAAATATGGACTCTCGGCGTAACGGTCGATTGGGCCAGGATGCATGCGCCGGGATCTGTTCAGCGGGTCTCACTTCCGACATACCCCTTCGAGCACCAGAGATTCTGGATTGAACCGGATCGGGTCCACCCGGCCGCGGCAACTACGGCCGCGCCGACTGCGCTTGAAAAGGAGAATGAACGATTCTATCGCCGCGTCTGGAATCCGGCACAGCTTTCCGCGGGTGCGGCAGCGGATTCCGGCTCCTGGATCATCTTTCGCGACGCATTCGGTTTGGCCGATCGGATCGCGGCACATCTCAAGGCCGGCAAGCACGACGTGGTTCTGGTCGAAGCCGGCGCCGACTTCAAGAAGTTCAAAAGAGGAAGCTACGCGCTGCGGCCAGGCGAGCGCGCCGACTACGATGCCTTGCTCTCGGACCTCATCAAGAGCGGGCATTCGCCGCGCAAGATCCTCCATTTGTGGTCGGTCACCGATGCCGGCGTCGAGCCCTCGCTCGAAGAGACCACGGAACGCAGTTTCCTGAGCCCTCTTTATCTCGCGCAGGCCTTCGGCGCACTGGACCTCACAAATCTCGATATGATCGTGGTTTCGAACGGCTTGCAGCAGGTTACCGATGAATCCGTGTTTGCTCCTGCGCGTGCCATGTTGCTGGGGCCGGCGCGTGTCATCCCCAAGGAGATGCCCGGCGTGACCTGTCGCGCCGTCGATATTGAAGGCGGCAATGAAGAAGCTGCAAGTCAACTTATAGCGGAAATGAGTTCCATTCGCGGCGATGCGACGGTCGCGTACCGCAACGGAAAACGATTTGTTGAATCGCTTGAGCATTTCGATCTTTCCGCAGTACACGCACGCCCGCGCCTGGAGCGTGGAGGCGTTTACCTCATCACAGGCGGACTGGGCGGCGTTGGCCTGGTGATCGCCGAGCATCTTGCCCGCGAATTCAAGGCACACATTATTCTGGTGGGCCGCTCCGCGGTGCCGCCCGAAGCACAGTGGGATGCAGCGCTAAAGGATTCGCTGCAATCCGCGATTGAGAAAGACCGGATTCGCAAGCTGCTTGAGATCCGCTCGGCTGCCGGGGGATTGCTGGTTGCTCAGGCCGATGTGACCAATCTGAGCCAGATGCGCGAGTGCGTTGCACTGGCCCTCAAGCAGTTCGGAAAGATCGACGGAGTGATTCATGCCGCCGGCACGCTCGACGACGGCCCGCTAATGCTGAAGACTGCCGATGCCGCGGCTCGCGTGCTGGCGCCAAAGGTACGCGGCACGCTGGTTCTCGAAGAGGCGCTTCGCGGCGTGACCCTGAGCAGCTTCATCCTGTTCTCGTCGATCAGTTCGATTTACCCGCCCGCAGGTCAGGTAGATTACGCTGCCGCGAACGCATTCCTCGATGCCTTTGCTCTCAGCCGCAAAGGTCCGGTGACTGTCATCAATTGGGGACTCTGGGGCGAGGTCGGAATGGGCGCTCGATCTGCCTCTCCGCATCCATGGCTGGACGAGCGTTTGCTGGATTCGCCGGAGAAGTCAGTCTATGCAAGCCATTTCTCCATCGAGAGGAATTGGGTGCTGGCCGAGCATCGGTTTGTCACCGGCGAAGCTCTCATCCCCGGAACCGGCCACCTGGAGATGGTCGCGGGCGCATTCGCGCGCGGCTCGCTCCGCGGCGCCATCGAGTTTCGCGATGTGTTCTTTCTTGTTCCTCTGATGTTCTCAGAGTCCGAGACCAGAGAGGTAAGAGTTCAGTTGCGCCATGAACACGAGGCTGGCGCAGAGAAGGGCTTCTACCGTTTCTCAATCCTTTCGCGGGGCAACGAATGGGTCGAGCATTCCACGGGCGTAGTTGGGCCTTGCCAATCTCGCCCCGGGCCTCATGTCGATCGCGCGGCGATCGCGGCCCGCTGCACTCAGCGTACCCTTGTCTTCGACGACCAGCACCGCACGCGGCAGGAGCGCCAATTCAACTTCGGGCCTCGCTGGCGAACACTCAGGCGTCTGCACATCGGCAACCGGGAGGGCCTGGCCGAGATCGAATTGGATGAGCACCATATCGCGGATGTGGCGGAGCTGCGGCAGCATCCGGCGCTGCTGGATATGGCCACAGGAGCCGCTCTTTATCTGACGGCAGATTACGACAACTCCGAGGATCTGTTTCTTCCCATCTCTTACAAGAAGCTGAGTGTCTTCCACACCATTCCTGCTCACTTCTACAGTCACATCCGCGCCCGGCAGGAGAGTCAGAATCGCAATGAGATCGAGACCTGGGACCTTACCCTGTTCGATCTCGAAGGCCAGGTGATCGCAGAGATCGAAGGATTCGCAATGCGCCGAATCGCCGACCCAGCGAAGACCATGGGGCGGAACGGTGCGGCGACCGGCGCGGCACATTCCGGCGGGGAACCCCTGATAGAAGTCGGTGATGGCCCTGGGATTCCTCCGATGGAGGGCGCGCGAGCTTTGGCGCGGATTCTGCTTGCGGAGACCCCGACTGCTGTTGTCGTTCTCGCTCAGCCTCCCGAAGAACTTCGCACGCAGAGCGCAGCTTCGCATTCCGCTTCACACGTATCTGGGACTCCAGTTGTTCCAGCTGCGGCTCCTCCTCCCGCCGAGGGCCTGGAAGGGACTCTGGTCTCGTGGTGGCAGGAACTGCTGGGCGTCGAGAATGTTGGCCTGGATGACGACTTCTTCGGGCTTGGAGGCCATTCGCTCATCGGCGTGCGCCTGATTGCAAAGATCAAGAAAACCTATCAGGTAGATTTGGAACTATCCGTCCTGTTTGAAGCGCGCACGGTTCGCGAACTCGCAGAGCTGATTCGCAAATCACAGCAGCCGGCCACCCCGGAGGGGCAGCTGGATCAGAAATCCGGAAGCCGGACCTGGAATTGCCTGGTGCCGATCCAACCGAAGGGCTCACGAGTGCCACTCTTCTGCGTTCATGCAGTGGGCGGCGATGTTCTGTTTTACGAGCAACTGGCAAAGGCGCTGGGACCAAATCAACCGTTCTATGCGTTCCGGTCGTCGCTGATCGCTGACGAGAACAAGCGGGAGACATCGGTTCAGGAACTTGCCGCGGCCTATGTCAAGGAGATGCTGGAGTTCTTTCCCACAGGACCCTACGCCATAGGCGGCGCTTCTTACGGCGGAATTGTTGCGTTCGAAATGGCGAAGCAGCTCTATGCGCAAGGATTTGAACCCGGCTTGGTGGTCATGTTTGACACCTCCGTTCCCGGCAGCGAAGAACGCGTCGCACACACGGCGCGAGCAGCAACCTTCTGGCATAATCTTCGCAACGAGGGTGCACCCTATCTGCTGCGCAAAGCCAGCGTCAAACGAATGTACTGGGGCGAACTGCTTTCGCGCCGTTCGCGGATTGCCGCCTGCGCATTGTATCGGATGGCAGGGCGACGCCTTCCCGTAGATCTGCGCTATTTCGAGATGGACTATGCTCATCGGCGTGCCATCGAGACATATGCGTTCACTCCTTACGCGGGAAAGATCACACTGATGCGGGCGATGGATCGGGGGCCTGAAGTTCTGGGCAAGCGCGAAGACGCGACTCTGGGCTGGGGACCGCTCGCCGGCGGCGGGCTCGATATCCACGATATTCCTACGCGTCACATGTACATGCTCTTTGAGCCATACGTTGCAACTTTTGCCGAGAGGCTCAAAGGACTCTTGCCGTCTTAGTTTCAGGTGTCTCTTTCCAATCGTGGGAACCAGATGGGTTGGCTCGCGGGAAGCTGTGTGGGCGGCGCAACGGGCGGACGGACCTCCCAGATCTGCAGCACCGGCGTTGCGCTCGTCTCGACCATCAATGCAATCGAGTGCCCGGCGTGATCGAAGAGACAGAAGCGCCAACGATTGGGATCATTCGCGACGTCCAGTTCGTGACTCAGCACGAGTTCGATTCCCTGCGAGCCGTCAAATAGAAAAGAGAAATTCTTGAACGGGATGGACATGCCCAAACCTCTCGCCTTGATGTAGGCCTCTTTCAATGTCCAGAGGCGTACGGCGCGATCGAGTTGTTTCTGGCCGGCCAATGCATCAAGCTGCGCAAGCTCCTGCGGGGAAAATACCTCGCGAGCAACTTCCATGATCTTCACAGCACGGCTGTATGGCTCGACGTCGACTCCGACTTCGGCGCCGCGGGCAATGAGGCAAACTACGAGTTCGAGGGAATTGGAGAGGTTGAAACGCAATCCAAAATCCGGCTCGATGGCGGGCTTGCCATGCGCGTTCGAGACGAATGTCCAAGCGTCCGGTGGAATCGGGTGACAGTGCGAAAGCGCCGTACGCGCAAGTGCGCGGGTGGCGAGCGATTCGCGCCGATGCCGGTCGAAACGGAATCTCTCCATGCGCTGGCGCTCTTCGTCGGTCAGGATCGACGCGCAGTCCTTCTGGGCCCCGTCTGCCAAAAGGTCTTGCGGGTACGCGAACCAGAGTTGGATTGAGCCTTCTTTCATACAGACGTGCCTGGTTAGCAAGTTAGCAGGTTGGCGAGTTAGCGAGTTAGCGAGTTGGCAAGTTGGCAAAGGCGCGTGCGGGCAGCTCTGGACGTCATTTCGGCTCAGATTGGCGGTTCTGAGACGCATTTTGGCCCGAAAAGGGCCCGAATTTGCGGGGTCTTGTTAACTGATATGGCAACATGCCAACTGTCTATAGCGCACATTATTAGACGGTTACGGAATTATGCGTGCTGAGAATGCGGCGTGTTTCCGGGGGAGGGTGGGGGGCGGTTCACGCGCGTGGGGAGGGGTGCCCCTCTTGCGCATTCGCGCCCATCCTTGACGCTTGAGAAGCATCCATCGGGTGATTCTGCCTTATTCTTCATGTCCTGATTATTCTGCGCCAAGAGTGGGTAACGATCGCAAGCTTTCCTTGTTGAAGGGGACTTTATTCAGGTGCAGTTGGTATGGAAGGGCTTCCGCAGGGGCTAAAGTCAGCGCTTTATTATGCGATTTGCGGCGCGACTGAAGTCGTGCCCTTTCAAGACCTTCGATCCGTAACCGCTGCAAATCAGCTCGCGAAGCGAATGCTTCAAAATTTCTGTGCTGACTTTGTGCAACGCATGACCAGCAGGGGAGTGAGTGCGGGCTGCCTGCAATCGAAACTTCCGAATAGGCGATGATAAGCCCGGAATGCGCGAGGCGACGATCTACGATTTGGCGATCTCAATGCAATTCGCAGCTACGGCAGGCGGCTCGGTTTGCCGGGTACTTTGCGAATGGCATGATGGGCGGTATACTCCGCGCGTGCCTCTCCTAACTCCAGCTGTCGATCGGTATGTCTCTTCGGTCGTTTCTGTCTGCTCGAGCCCGGATCGCGGAGTCGTCAGCGTGGTGCTGTTCGGCAGCGCGGCCACGGGCAGCTATGCTCCCGGAATCTCCGATGTTGATCTCCTGATCGTCGCTGCCGACAGCGCGACAGTAAAAGACAAATTGAGCTTGCGGGCCACGATCTCGCAACTTGAAGCAAACTCCGGCGCTGCAAAGCATTATCCATACGAGCGTGGAGCGTTGGACGGAATTGCCGACCGCATCACTGCGAACGTTCGGTCATTCTTCGTTTGCACGCGGAGCGATTTGCTTTCAGGAGACCCGGCGCGCATTCTCGATATCTCAGCCGTGCAGGCACTATTTGTGGATCGCGTGGCGGTTCCCAGTATCGTTGGATCGGGCGTCACGATTTGGGGTGAGGATTTGCTCACTCAGATTCGGCTGCTGTCCATCCGCCGGCTCGATGTTGCCAAGGCGTTCTTCTCCTTGTTCAATCAGTTGCTCTTCGCGGCCTTCGTGTATCCGTTTACTCCCGGCGCTACGAAGTACGCAATGGAGACCCTGAAGCGATCGATTCACAACTGCTATTACTGCTACCGCGGTCGCCCGGCGCAACTCGCCGAGGAGGTGGCCTTCTTTCAGCCGCGCATCAGCCCTCACGTCGCGCTTGAACAGCTGATGAAACTGAGAACGGCATACCAGCCGCGCTTTGGATTTATTCTGCGCTGCTTCCCCACCCTTGTGCGATTACATTGGGTCACTGCCTGGGATAATCGGTTCCCGCGGGACCCCCGCGGAGCATTGGACCGCCAGGCCAGCGGCGATAGAAATGCGGTTTGAATCGATGGCCTAAATGGCCTCAAGAATTCGCGGAGATTGTGCGCCAACTTTGTGGACTGTGTCCCGCGCTGATCCGTGTGGATGGTCTGTGCCGAGCCCCGGGTGTCGCCAAGTCGGAGCTAACGGTCGAGTTGACTGTTTCGCGCCGCCCCTACGGGGCTAGGGTGGGCTTGGGGGACGCATACCCAGGGCTGCGCTACGCTTGCCCTGGGCTATTCTCCCTTCATCCCTCCGGGATGATGGGCGCTGAGTCATCCGTTTCATCCCCCGTGGGTCGGCGACGCCGGTGCCGGACTTTTACATGGCTCGCTTCGATGAAGTTTTTGCGCAAGCATGAGACAGTCGCCTGCAATGAGGCTCAAATGCGATTGCCCTGTTCAGCCATCTGTCAGTCGGGAGGGGGGTAGAAGGGCAGCTTCTCGTTTTTCTCGTTGGCGCGCTTCACGGTGGCATCCTCAAAGAGCAGAGCGGGACCCATTACGGTTTCGTTGAGGCCGCTAAACGAGAGGTTTTCGACAAACAGGTCTTTGCCGGCGGCGGTGACGCTGGAGCGCAGGGCGCGCTGGTCAATGTCGTCGAGCACTGCGCCGCGCACGAGTTGGCGTTTGCCGTCGAGGCCGACGCGGTAAAGAAGGCGGGGATTCATTTCTGCGCCCAGCGTCTGCACGAAATAGGCGCTCTTGAGGCCGCGATCTTTTGCCATGTCGAGGAGTTTCTTGTTGAGCTCGTCTTCTGAAAGAGCTTCTTTCGCGGTAACTTTGAGCACACCGATCACCGGTAAGGGCGCACCGGTTTCACCGGCACGACCGTGGCCGTTGGACTGGGGAAAGTCGCGGACAGGCTCGCGGCCGATGAGGTAATTGACGAGCCGGCCGGAGTCGATCAGCTTGACGGTCTGAGCAGGCACGCCCTCGTCGTCTACATCGTATGCGCCGAGGAGACCCTTGCCCTGCCAGGTCTTGAGGCTGGGATCGTCAACAACGTCAAGAAACTCGGGGAGCGCGCGGGCCTGGTAGCTGGAAGCAAATGGCCCGTTGGTGCGCGCCTCAGTGCCGAGCTTGGGACGAGTCGCCGTCACAGCGGTTCCGAGAAGCTCGTGAAGAATATCTGTGCCCGCGTCGTTACTTAACAGAATCGGCCCGTGATACTCTTCTTCAACCAACGGAGCCTTGCTGAGCTCGGCAAGAGACGCGATCTGTTCAACGACAATTTTTTGAAACTCTTCAGGCTTGTCGAGGTCGCTGAGCGAGACTCCCGTGGTGGCATAGGCGCGGTCGAGGTGCATTCCGTCCGCCGCCTGGGCGCCGACCATCACGATCTCCTGCACGGTGGATGCGGCCTTGCGGACAATTGTGCCTTCGCTGTTGACCAGCCAGGTGGTTGCGGAACTCGCGCCAAAGCCGCCAAAGGAGTACTCCACATTACGCTGGTTGTCTTTGACGCTGGGATCGGTGCGGTAGAGGCCGCTGTCGCGAGCCACGCGGGCATCCCATGCTGCTTCGTCCAATTGCAGATGGCGGGGACCCTCAAGATGGATCACAGGCTTTTCTTTGCTGAAGTCGTCCTGCTGAGGCGGGGTTTGAACTTCCTTTAGCTGGGCTTGCTTTTGCGCATATGCCGCAAGCGCAAGCTTGTATGCCGTGTCGGTTCCAGTCCAGAGCGCAGACCTGAGCGCGATTGGATCGTCGTCAAGGGAGGCCAGTTCCAGGGAGCCATCGCCGCGGCCGCCGGAGCTGTCGGTTTTGTAGTCGCCCACACGAACCGTGATGCGAGCGATGCGCTGATGAGTGTGCTGCGTGCCCTGGCTTGCGCCGAACTCCGCCCTGGCTTTGAAGTCGTCGACATCTTCAATGCGGTATTGGATGAAGAACGGCTTCTCGAATCCTTTCAGCTGCAACTGACTCATGCTGCGGTCGAGCTCGGTAAGCATCGCCTTGAGCACGGGATCTTTTTCGGCATCTGCGCGGGTTTGCTGCGCGGAGCACAGGACAGGAACGAGGAAGCAAATCGCTATGAGCGAGAAAACATGTTTCATGCGAGGAATTGATTTCATTGCGCCTCCTTATTTGCCGACGCCTGGTTTGCCGACGCCTGCGCTTCCGCGCCGGGGATGGGCAGGATTGGAGGCCGTGACGATCCTTTGGGCTGGCGCTGCGTCTCCATCTCGCTCACCAGCATGGCCGGAGCCACCGCGCTGACGGGAACAGTGCCCGACTCAGCGCCGCACTCGCCGTTGAAGACCTCGCTCTTGTCGCCGGTAACCAGAATCCGCTTGAGCGCGGCCTGGGGCGTACCCACAATGCTTACTCCACGGACAAGCTCATCGGGCCGGCCGTCGACGTAGACCCGGTACACCACCAGCGGAATGACTGAAAACGCCTGCGGCGAACTTCGCTGAGTGACCGCGAAGCCGGAGGAGATGTCTTCAAAGTAGAGACCGTAAGGCTTGTTCTGCTTCTTTGCTTCGTCAATCAACTGCTTGCGCAACTCGGCGTCCGGGACGCTGTTGGTGGAGGTAACAATCAGATTGCCCTGGCGTCCGGTGGGGACACGGCCGGTCTGCGCTCGTCCGTGGCCGTTGGAAGAGCTGAAGCTGGCGATGGGAAGGCGCGACATGAGAAATGTTTTGAGCACGCCGTCCTTGATGAGCTCGACACGCTGCGCCTTCTCGCCTTCGTCGTCGTACTCGTAGCTGCCGCTCAGCCATGTCTTGCCGAATTTGACCTTCGTGGGGTCGTCGGCCACGGAAAGGAAGTCGGGCAAGATCTCCTTGCCGATATCTTTGGTAAACGTCTGGCCCTCTTCGTCGCCGCGCTGGCGCTGGCCCTCAAGCCGATGGCCGAGCACTTCATGGAAGAAGACCGCTGCCGCGCGGCCGGAGAGAATGGCAGGGCCGTCGAATGGCTCGGTCAATGGGGCTTTGCGCAGCTCCTCGACGCTCTTTCCCAGCTCGCGCATGGCCGCCGACATGTCGTCCTGGCTGGGAAGGCCATCGACGGTCTCGGCCTCAAAGGTCTGCTCGCGGAACAGCTCCATACCGTCCTCGGCGCGCGTAACGGCGACGGCGACAATTCGCGCCTGCAGATGCGGTGCTACCACCTGCGAGCCCTCAGAAGAGGCGTAGTAATCGGTCTCGTTCTGCACGCTGAGCATGACCACGTTCTGGTAGACATCAGGGAATTCGCGGAAGATCCCAGACAGCGCACGCACACGGCGCTCCCATGCCGCGCGGTCAACCACGATGGGCGGGGCCGGCTTGCCAATGTGCTTCTGCGGCGTCTCCTGGCTGAAGTCGGGGGACGTGTCCTCTTCCTTGACTCGGACCTGGGCTTCGGTTTTGACGCGCAGGTAATTGTCGAGCGCCGTGCCGTAGCCGGTATTCGTCGCCTGCCACAGCGAGCGCGCAAGCGCCTCGCGGTCGTCGCCCAGGGGAAGTTGCTGGCTTGTCACCGCCGAGGAGCGATGGGTTCCGTGGGTGTTGTCGAGCTTGGGATCGCCCAGCCGCACTTGCACATCGGCCACGCGCTCATGATTTGCCGAACTCAGAACCAGCGCGCCGAATTGCGCTTGAATGCCTATCGCGCTGGCGTCGCTCACGGAGTAGCTGAGGAAATAGGGCGGAATCTGCTTATCGTCTGCCGACGCGCCGGGCGCGGACTTTCCGAGCGAGGTGAACGCTCGGTGCAGCTCGGTCGTCATCGCATCCAATAAGACGGGGGTTGGCTGCTGCGCGGCAGCTGCGGCGGGCGGCGACAAGACCAGAACTGCGAGTGCAAGGCAGGCTCCCGGATGAAAGCGACGGGCCATCATGGCGGCTGAGGTCTTTGGGGACAAAGAAAGGTGAGAATCTGTTAGAAGCATCTGTACGAACGATTGTCTCAAAGTTGGGTGCCCGCGAGGGAGATTCAGAATGACATTAAAGCCCCACCTGATATTGACGTTCACGCTGGTCACACTGCTCGCCGGGCTGGCTTCGGCTCAAATGGCCGCACAGGCGGGACCCGCTCCGGGGCAGACAGCGCCCGCGGCCGCAGCACCGTCATCGAGTAAGGACGGGCCGGCGCAGGCCTACACGCTTCCGCCGGACAAGCTGGCCAAGGCTATTGTCCTGAACAAGATTCGTCTGACGCTTGAATTCGCGGGAACGTTTTGGGGCCTGGCCGTGCTGTGGCTGCTCTTATCAACGCGCGCAGCCGCGGGGCTGGAGCGGTGGGCGCAGCGCGTTAGCCTGCGGCGCTGGATTCAGGGTGTGGTCTTCTTCGCTGTGTTCTTCGTAATCACCACGCTGGCCGATCTGCCGCTGAGCGCGATCGGGCACGCTGTCAGCCTGCACTACACCATCAGCGTGCAGGGCTGGCTGAGCTGGTTCGGCGATGTGGCCAAGGGCCTGGGCGTAAATATGGCTGTGGGGACGATGATTTTGCTGCTCTTCAACTGGGTGGTGCGCGTTTCTCCCCGGGGCTACTGGATCTGGGCCTGGGTCATCACGATGCCTCTCATTGTGGCTGGCGTCATTGCCGAGCCGGTGGTTATCGATCCCCTGTTCAACAAATTCGAACCGCTATCCGCGACGCACGCAGCGCTGGTGGGCAAACTGGAGATGGTGGTTGCACGGACCGGGACAGCTATTCCGCCGGAGCGCATGTTTCTGATGAAGGCCAGCAAAAAAACAAACGGGGTGAACGCGTATGTAACCGGGCTGGGCAGCACCAAGAGATTTGTCATGTGGGATACGCTCACCGACCGCATGCCGGACGACGAAGTGCTGTGGGTGTTTGGTCATGAAAGCGGACATTATGTGCTGAACCACATTCCGAAGGGGATTGCGATCTCGGCAGTGAGCATCTTCATTGTCTTCTGGGCTTGCGCGCGATTTGCGGAGTGGATGGTGCGACGGTTTGGGCCGCGATGGCAGATCGATTCGATGGCCAGCCGCGCTGGGTTTCTGACACTGCTGTTCGCACTTTCAATCGCCAGCTTTCTGCTTGAGCCGGCGAGCAATGCCGTGAGCCGCCACTTTGAGCACGAGGCCGACGTCTACGGGCAGGAGGCGATTCACGGGATTGTTGCCGATCCGCAGAAAACTGCCGTGGGCGCTCTTAACGACATAGGAGCGGCGTGGCTGGAGGATCCCGATCCCAGCGCCTTCGTGGAGTTCTGGACTTACAATCACCCCTCGACGAAAAATCGCGCCAACTTTGCGGCTCACTACGATCCCTGGGCCAACGGGGGACATGGGCGGTTCTTTGACAAATAGCGGAAGGCGGCCAGAGTTCTTTTTGAGGCCTGGGTTCTTTTACAATCGGGCCATGCAGTTTATTTCTATTTCCCGCCGCCGAACCGACGCCTTTCCGCCTGAAGCATTCACAGCCGAACTCGTTGGCGGCGAGGCAACTCGTGTAAAGGAACTCTACGTGGCCGGTAATCTGCGGCAGATATGGAAGCGAGCCGACACGCCAGGCGCCTGCATTTTGTGGGAGGCGGGCAGCGTGGAGGAGGTTCGGGCCACACTCGAAACTTTTCCGCTGTTTCAGGCCGGTATGCTGGAGATTGTGACGCTGGTGCCTCTGGAGCCTTACGCGGGGTTCGGACCGTCGAGGTAGGACCGTGTCTGTGAAGTTTTGTGGACTCCCTGGTCTCAAAATCGAGACCAGGGGCACGCGGCACCTCGATTTTCCTCAGCATCCGCTCCGATGCCTACGCATTACACTAGAATTTCGCCGATGTTTTTAGAAGGAGCCCGCCATGGCCTACCCCGCGAACTACCGCTATACCCGCGAACATGAATGGATTGCGCTCGATGGCAAGATCGGGACGATTGGAATTACCTACTATGCGCAGAACTCGCTGGGCGACATTGTCTACGTGGACGCGCCCAAGGTCGGCGACCCGGTGACCGCGAACGCCACCTTTGGATCGGTGGAGAGCGTGAAGGCCGTCAGCGACCTCTTTTCGCCGGTGACCGGCACGGTTACCGCCGTGAACGAGGAACTGAAGACCTCGCCTGACAAGATTAACGAGGACGCGCACGGCACATGGATCATCAAGGTTGAGCTCTCCGATCCGGGCCAGTTCAATGCGTTGCTTGATGCGGCGGCGTATGAGGCGTTTATCGCGGAAGAGCAGTGAGAACCGAGCTACTAGCCGCTAGCTCCTAGCTGCTAGCTTGCTCGTCTTCGCTTGTGGCTGCGTCGATATCGCGCACTGTCGATTTAGCCGCTGCTGTTTGTCTCAACCGTTTTTAGCTAGAAGCTAGAGGCTAGGAGCTAGAAGCTTATTTATGCGCTATCTGCCCAAATCGCCGGCCGAACGCGAACAGATGCTCGCTGAGATTGGCGCGGCGTCTATTGATGATCTCTTTGCTGTCATCCCGGGCGAGTATAGGCTCGACCGCGACCTGGCCGTGCCGCGGCAGCAGGCTGAGAGCGAGATCATCGATTACTTCCGCGCCGCCGGAGAGAAGAACGCTACCGGCTATGTCAGCTTCCTTGGCGCGGGCGCCTATCGCCACTACCGGCCGGTGATCATCGATTCCCTCGTCCAGCGCGGCGAGTTTCTGACCAGCTATACGCCCTACCAGGCCGAGATCACGCAAGGTACGCTGCAGGCCATCTTCGAGTTCCAGACGATGATTGCCGAGCTCACCGGCATGGACGTGGCCAACGCCAGCATGTACGACGGCTCGACGGGCGCGGCGGAGGCGGTGATGATGGCCGTGCGCGTGACTGGACGCCACAAGGCAGTGGTCGCGACGACGGTCCATCCGGAGTACCGCGAAGTGCTGGCCACCTACGCCAAGCACCAGGGACTGCCGGCTAGTTTGGTGGGATACGACGACAAGACCGGACGCGTCGATCTGGCCGCGCTCGATGCCGCTGTCTCCGACGAGACGGCAGCGGTGCTTATTCAGAGCCCCAACTTCTTTGGCGTCATTGAAGACATTCCGGCGATCGCGGCCATTGCGCACGCCAAGGGAGCGCTGTTGATTGTGTCGATTGCGGAAGCGGTTTCGCTGGGCATTGTCCGTCCGCCGGTTGAGGCGGACATCGTCAGCATGGAGGCGCAGTCGTTTGGCGTGGCGTTGAGCTACGGCGGACCGTTTTGCGGCGTGATTGCGGCGAAGGAGCAGTTTGTGCGGCAGATGCCGGGAAGGCTTGTGGGGCAAACCACCGACTCCACCGGGTATCGCGGATACGTTTTGACCCTGGCGACGAGGGAACAACATATTCGGCGCGAGAAGGCTACCTCAAACATCTGCACCAATCAGGCTTTGGTTGCGTTGATGGCTACGATTTTCCTTACGGT
>Ga0181516_10001954_pt1 | contig 15176 bp, 15 predicted proteins | sample PEATcosm2014_Bin_25_FD_121104 | JGI IMG/M metagenome (GOLD analysis project Ga0181516, IMG submission 121104) | Peatland microbial communities from MTU Mesocosm Facility, Houghton, MI, USA - PEATcosm2014_Bin01_10_metaG | ecosystem: Environmental > Terrestrial > Soil > Wetlands > Peat | place... | reverse complement strand
CCGCTTACACCGCTGACCGCCGCGAACTGCTGACAAGTTTTAAGGCGCGCAGCGCGTCTGCCGCACCGCAGGTGCCCGCTAGCTCCGCTAACTCCGCTTACTCTGACGCCGTTAACCCTGTACGGCTGTATCCCCGCCCCACGCAAACCGAGTCGCACCACCCCTTGCCGCGCCCCAATTCCCAAGTTAGCAACGACACTTTTTCCTGTATTCCCTTATGCTTCGCGTTAGACCATTTCAAACAGTCCCGGCATCACCTCGCCGGCCTTGCCCAGCACCACGTTGGTGAAAGCGTGCGCGTTCAGTGGCGCTTCCGGCCCGATGTAAACCGTGCGAGCGCCGCCCTGCCGCGCCCAGTGCACAAAGTTCGCCGCGGGATACACCGAGCCCGACGTGCCCACAACGACCATCAGCGTCGCCTTCGCGATTTCGTCCTGAATCCGCTCCATCTCCAGCGGAATCTCGCCGAAGAACACAATGTGCGGCCGCATCCTTCCGCCGCACACGCAGCGCGGCACCGCCGCCAGGTTCGCATAGACCGTGCGATCCTCCACGGGACCGCGCCCACACTCGTTCTCGCAGCGCGCCTTGGCCAGCTCGCCATGCATGTGCACAAGCCGCACCGAGCCGGCGCGTTCATGCAGGTCGTCCACATTCTGCGTACACAGAAAGAATCGATCGCCGAGCTGCTTTTCCAGTTCCGCCAGCGCCCCATGCGCCGGGTTCGGGGCTGCCTTCGCACCCTGCTCGCGCCGCGCCGAATAAAACGCCCATACCCCGGCCGGGTCGCGCTGCCACGCATCCGGCGTGCACACATCCTCCACGCGAAAGCCCGCCCACAGCCCGTCTTCCGCACGAAACGTCGGCAACCCGCTCTCCGCGCTGATGCCCGCGCCGGTGAGAACAAACACACGATCGCTAGGTGAAACTGAAATTGTCTGCATGATTTTGTCTGAAACTTTCCGTGTTCCCGCAGGCCAGCTCACCGACAGGATTCGCTGTTTCTCTTCTTCGCTAATTCACTGTTTTCTGTTCTCTGTCTTCTGTTTTCTGTTTTCTGTTCTCTGTTCTCTGATCTCTGTTCTCTGTTCTCTGATCTCTGATCTCTGCCTTTAAGGTTCCAGCAATACTTTTCCAGTCGTCTTGCGCGACTCGAGATCGATCTGCGCCTGTGCCGCTTCGGCCAGGGAATACATGTGCTCGGTGCGTAGTTTCAACTCGCCGGTTACGGCCCAGTCGAGAATCTTGCCCGCGCGCCACTCCAGTTCCGCGCGCGTTGTAATGTAATGCCACAGCGAGGGCCGGGTGAGAAAGAGCGATCCCTTGCCGCTGAGCAGAATGGGCTCAAACGCCGGCACCGGCCCACTCGATGCACCAAACAGCGCCAGCATCCCGCGCGGACGCAGGCAGTTGAGACTCTTGTCAAACGTTGTTTTGCCCACGGAGTCGTAAACCACATCCACGCCCTTGCCGCCGGTGATGCGCTTGACCTCCGCTTCAAAGTCCTGCTCGGTGTAGAGAATCACTTCAACCGCGCCGGCCTCGCGCGACAGTTCCGCTTTCTCTTTCGTCGACACAGTAGTGATGACCTTTGCGCCCAGGCGCGTCGCGATCTGCGTCAGCAGCAGACCCACGCCACCCGCGCCCGCATGCACCAGCGCCGTGTCGCCGGCCTTCAGCTCAAATGTGGAGTATGCAAGATAGTGCGCGGTCATGCCCTGCAGCATGACGGCTGCGGCTTTCTCCGGGCTGAGGCGCGATGGCACCTTGACCAGCTGCGCGGCGGGAACCAGCGCGTACTCCGCATAGCTGCCCAGCACGCTGACGGATGCGACCGCGTCGCCCTCTTCAAAACCGGTCACGCCAGGGCCGAGCTTCTCAACCGTGCCGGCAGCCTCGCTGCCCGGTATGAGAGGAAACGTCGCTTTGTAAACACCCTTCCGAAAATAAATCTCGACGAAGTTGAGGCCCACCGACTCGACCCGGATCAACACCTGTCCGGCGCCAGGCTCGGGGATTGGCAGTTCTTCGAGTTCGAGGACTTCTGGCCCACCGGCCGCATGAATCTGAATGGCTTTCATCACTCGCAAGCATGCACCTTAAGGCCGCGTCACTGCAAGGGGTAAACCATGAAACCTCAGACACCGCGAAGCAGTCAATTGCACAGGAAAAAGCCCGCCTGGAGATTCTCCGTGCGGGCCTGATTACAACAAATTGTCTGTAGCAAAGTCTGCGAATCGCTAGAAGCTGTCCTTCTCCCCCGACAGCATGCTGGGCTCTTCGGGGCTGCGCAGCCGCACGATGCGATCGATGGCATACGGCACGCGCTGCTGTGCAGTGTAGTAGTGGCGCACCTGCAGTTCTCCGAGCAGGCCGATGGCCAGCATCTGAATGCCCGCCAGAATCAGAACGCCGGCGATGACGAACAACGGACCATGCTGATCCATGACGTTGGCATGCGGATTCATGATCTTCATCACCAGCAGCAGCGCCGCTATAAAGCTGCCGCCAAAAATGCCCAGCGCGCCGATCGTGCCGAAAAAGTGCAGCGGGCGGCTCATGTATTTGAGCAGGAAGCGGATCGTCAGCAGATCGAAGAAGACACGGAACGTGCGCGAAATGCCGTAGTGGCTCTTGCCCCGCTCGCGATTCACGTTCTTGATGGGAATCTCGCAGATCGATGCTCCATACCAGCTCGCCAGCGCGGGAATGAAACGATGCATTTCGCCGTAGAGAGGAATGTTGGTGATGACCTCGCGGCGATATGCCTTGAATGTCGTGCCGAAATCGTGAATGTCGACGCCCGACAACTTCGCCATCAACCGGTTGGCGCACCGCGACGGAATGCGGCGCATCACAAAATTGTCGATGCGGTCCTTGCGCCATCCGGAGACGACGTCGTAGCCCTCTTCAAGCTTCTCAATAAAGCTGGGGATCTCGTTGGGGTCGTGCTGCAGGTCGCCATCCATCGCAAAGATGAATTCGCCCGAGGAGTGATCGAAGCCGGCAGCCAGCGCCGAGGTCTGGCCAAAGTTGCGCCGCAGCTTGACCACCAGCACGCGGCTATCCACCGCTGCAATCTCTTCCAGCAGTTTGTAGGTGCGGTCGTTTGATCCGTCGTCGACGAATACCAGCTCAAAGCTGTTGCCCACCTGCTCCATCACCTGCTTCAGGCGCGCGTACAAGACCGTCACATTTTCCTCTTCGTTGTGAAAAGGAACGACGATTGAATACTTAGGCATATCAGGATTATAGACGCGAATTGATTGAAAAAGGGCGTCCAACATCACCCTGTAGCAAGACAATCAATCGTGAATTAAGAACAGCCGACCATCAGGCTAGCGGTCGAGCTCGTCGAGCATCGACTGCATCTCGCTGAGAGCATGGCGGTTGCCGCTGCGAGCCGCGCAACTGATCCCGTCTCTTAACCGCAGGATGGCTTCGCCCTTCCGCCCCGCCGTTGACAGCGTCTGCGCCGCCATAAAATATCCCGCGGTGTAGTCCGGATCGTCCGCAAGCAGCGTGTCAAACTCTTTCAGCGCAGCGTCTGTCTCGCCGCGATTGGCCAGTTCCATGGCGATGCCGTAGCGCGCAAAGCTGTTCTTCGCGTCGAGCGCAAGAATCTCTTTTAATCCCGCAATTTTGTCTGTGCTGCTCATTGTGCGCAGAGTTTCCCCGAGGCGATTTGCTTAAATGGCTTGGATTGCCGAAACTGGAACAGTAGAGTCCGTTGAACCTTACGTTCTTTTCATTGTAACGGAGAACAGGTCAAACGACGGTGAACACTAATTTAATGGAGCGAGCACGCAATGAGTTCCACTGAAACCAAACCGGTTGCACGCACGGTGGCAAGCACGCAATCGGCAATGACTGAAATTGTTTTGCCCAACGACACCAACACCCTGGGCAATCTGCTCGGCGGGCGACTGATGCACTTTATCGACCTCACAGGAGCCATGGCCGCCTATCGTCACACCCGCACCCACGTGGTTACAGCATCGATGGACCATATCGACTTCATTCAGCCCGTTCACGTGGGCGACCTTCTCATTCTCAAGTCCAGCGTGAATCGCGCCTTCAACACCTCGGTCGAAGTCGGCGTCAAAGTCTGGGTGGAGCATCCGCAGAGCGGCACTCTTCTGCATGTCGCCAGCGCATACCTCGTGTTTGTCGCGATCGATGAGCAGGGGCACCGACTCAAAGTTCCAGAGCTGCTGCCCGAGACACCGAGTGAATTGCGCCGTTATGCCGACGCCCTCCGCCGCCGCGAACACCGTGAAGCTGAAGCGGCTCGGCGCAAGGAAGAGAAAGCCGCTCTCGCCGCCAACAAGCAAATTTAGGCAATTGATTCCGTCATTCTAGCCTCAATTTTCCACGCGCCGCATTTGAATTCATGTCATTTTCGATTCCACCGCCGGGGCTGCCCAGGGATTTTCCTCGCCGCATCGTCTGCCTGACCGATGAGACAACCGAGACGCTTTACCTGCTCGGCGAGCAGCACCGCATCGTCGGTGTCTCTGGGTTTACCACTCGTCCTCCAGAAGCTCGCAGCAAGCCACGCGTTTCTGCCTTCCGCGATGCCAATTTCGAGGCGATTCTCGACCTGAAGCCGGATCTGGTGCTTACCTTTTCCGACGTGCAGGCCGAGATCACGCGCAATCTTGTTTTGCGCGGAGCCACCGTTCTCAACTTCAATCAACGCAGCATCGACGAAATCTTCGACATGATCACCTCGCTCGCCCGCCTCGTCAACAAATCCGCAAAGGGCAACATGCTGATCCAACGATTTCGGCAGGGCCTCGAAGATATCGCGGCCTCGGCCCGCTCATTTCCCGCTCGACCGCGCGTCTTTTTCGAAGAATGGAAGGACCCCCTCATCAGCGGGATCGGCTGGGTGGAAGAACTCGTCGCAATCGCCGGAGGCGACGTGATATTTCCCGAACTCCGCACCTGCGGCAAAGCGAAAGATCGCGTTGTTGATCCGTCAACCGTCGTTGCCCGCGACCCCGAAGTCGTCATTGCCTCCTGGTGCGGCATGAAGGTGAGCAAGCAGGAAATTATCGACCGGCCACGCTGGGCATCCACCAGCGCCATAAAGAATGGCCACATCTACGAAGTGCCTTCCAGCTGCATTCTGCAGCCCGGACCTGCCGCGCTCACTGAGGGTGCTCGCCAACTCCACGCAATTCTCGCGCGCGTTGCGGGCGTCAACATTGCACCGTCACTAAGTCCGGCAGATGCTCACTTCCTGTAAACTTGCATCAGCAGCGCCGCGTGCGGATTCATCCGACAGCAGAACCAGGCAAACTCAGCTCGTGCCAACGCGGCGGCGGGCTTCGCTCACCAAGGAGTAATCAGGATCAATGGCACATTCTCATGCCGCACCAGCGCCGGTGGCGTTGCCCGGCGTTTCAAAAATCATCGCCGTCGGATCGGGCAAAGGCGGAGTGGGCAAAACCACAGTGGCCGTCAACCTGGCCATTGCCCTTTCCAAGCTGGGCCAGCGCGTGGGCCTCATCGATGCCGACATCTACGGTCCCAACGTGCCCCTCATGATGGGCTCGACACAGCAGCCCATGATCGGCGCCAACAATCAGATTCAACCCAATGACACGCATGGCATCAAGACCATCTCCATCGGCTACATCTCACCCGGCGACAAGCCGATGGTGATGCGTGGTCCCATGCTGCACCAGATCATTCGGCAGTTCTTACAACAAGTCGATTGGGGCGAACTCGACTACCTTATCGTCGACCTACCTCCTGGAACAGGCGACGTGGTCATATCCCTCGTCCAGACAGTGCCGCTCACCGGCGCGGTAGTCGTCTCGACGCCCAGCGACGTCAGCCTGCAAGACGCGCGCAAGGCTCTGGAGATGTTTGCGCAGGTCAACGTCGAAGTGCTCGGCATCGTCGAGAACATGAGCCACTTCACCTGCCCGCATTGTCATCAGGAGATCGACATCTTCTCACGGGGCGGCGCCGAGCGCACCGCAAAGCAGTTCAATGTTCCCTTCCTCGGATCAATCGAACTCGTGCCTGCCATTCGCGAAGGCGGCGACCGTGGACTCCCTGTCGCTCTTGCCGGCCCCAAGAGCCCGCAGGCCGCAGAGTTCTTCGGCGTAGCGCAAAAGCTGATGGAACAAGCCGAAGCCGCCGCTGCCGCCAGCAACGACGTCATCGAGATCAGCTAGGCGGCAGCGGCGCGGCAACGTGTTCTCTGCAGACCCGCGCCGGACAGATGCGCAGTTCAGCCTAAACGCAAAAAGAAAAGCGGGGCCATCATGCGCCCCGCTTTTTCTGTTTTGGTTTTCTCTTACCGCCAGTGCCCTTCCACCAGCACCCATCCGCCATGGCGATGGACCCAGTGATGCGCCACCCAGACTGCACCGGGATGCGGTGGGCGATCCCAGCGGCCCGGGACCCACACGTAGTGAGCGCCGTCCCAGCGATGATAGCCGGCAACCCATACATATCCACGATCCGGGGGCGGCCCGTGATGTTCAACGATCGGAGCCGGTGGTCCGATGCGCACATAAACCTGGGCGAACGAGGCCGCAGGGAGCAGAGTGAGAGCAAGCAAAACTGCCATTGCAATCTTTTTCACAGTCGAAAACTCCTTGAGCGTTGAGATGACGCCGGAGTGAATTCAGTTTTCCGGCTTCCTGTTCCGTTCAACGTGCAATGGACGCAAAAGTTGCGCCCGCCCGTCATTCTGTGCTGCTGAATCTTGAAATGGCAAGGCTTATTTTGCCGCTGCCGTCACCGGAATCTCCTCGGTCAACGCCTCGGCCGCTGCGATGCAATCTCCCCGGCTCACATCGTAATGCGTCACCAGGCGAATGCCGTTCAAACCAGCCATTCCGGCAAGTATGCCTCGCGCCTTAAGTCGGGCTACAATCTCATCCGCCTTCAGGTCGCCGGTCAGTTTGAAGATCACGATGTTCGTCTCGACCGTTTCTGGGTCGATCGACACTCCCTCGATGTGCGACAGTGCCTCGGCCAGCAGCTTCGCATTGGCGTGATCTTCATGCAGCCGCTTCGGCATCTGCTCCAGCGCGATCAAACCCGCCGCGGCCAGCACGCCCGCCTGCCGCATCCCTCCGCCCAGCGCCTTGCGATAGATGCGTCCGCGATCGATCAATTCCGCAGAACCCACCAGCATCGATCCCACCGGCGCACAGAGACCCTTTGACAAGCAGAACATCACCGTGTCGAAGCCGCGCGTCAGAGTCTTCACATCCACACCCAGCGCCGTCGAAGCATTAAAGATCCGCGCCCCATCCAGATGCACCGGAATCTTGCGTTCTTTCGCGTGGCCGCAGATCTCCTCCATGGTCTTCAGCGATGTCACCCGCCCCCCGGCCAGGTTCGCCGTGTTCTCAATCTCGATGAGCCCCGTCGACGCGCGAAATGTGCTGCGTCCGTAAATCACCGGCTCGATGTCCTTCCACGTCAGCGTGCCGCTTTCAGTGGGCACGGCGCGCACCAGGCAGCCCGAAAACACCGCGGCGGTCGCCATCTCCCAGTCGAGAATGTGGGAGCGCGACTCGCAGATCACTTCCTGGCCCGGCTCGGTGTGCAGCCGAATCCCAATCTGATTGCCCATCGTTCCCGTGGGCACAAACAGCGCCGCTTCTCGCCCGAACACCTCTGCCGCGCGCTTCTCCAGCAAATTGATCGTGGGATCTTCCCCGTAAACGTCGTCTCCCACCTCGGCCATCGCCATCGCCGCGCGCATCTCCGGCGTCGGCCGCGTCACCGTGTCTGAACGTAAATCAATCAAACGATCCAATATCTTTGCCCCTCTTTATTCCGAAATCTCTGTTTGCCGTTCACTGTCTACTGTCCACTGTTTGCTGTCCGCTGTTCTTTACGGTATCTGGTCCATGGGCAGTTCAATCACCGGCGATACTTTGCCATCTTTCGCCGCATACGCCCACACACCGTGGAAGTTCGCTTTCAACTCCGGATGCGCTTTCAAAACCGCGCTCATCACGGCGATTGCCTCAGTACGCGCCGCCGCCGGATCGACAAGTCCCAGCGAATCGTAAGTCACGCCTAAATCTGCTTGCCGCAGCGATGCGTCGATGCGAATTCCCTCGATCTTCCAGGTCCGCGCTCCATCCGCCAGCAGAAGTGGAAACGGCCCCGGCTCCGGCTTCAGATCAGACTGCTCGCGATCCAGCTTCTCCATGTTGGGAGACGACAGGAAATCAACCGGCAAAAGAAGATAACGCGCGAAATCGTAGTCGTACCACGCACTCCACGGGCCGCCCGATGTCGACAGCGCCCGGGCATGCGTCCAAAACCAGACCCCATCGTGCCCATCGATACTTCCCTGCCGCACCGAAACTCCGCCCAGCTTCCAGCCAGGGGTTGAGCCCGTCGGATCCCATACAAGCACAAGCCCGATCTGCCCGCCCAGCGTGGCGCCCGCTGCATTCGCCAGCAGAACCGCATACTTTCCCGGCGGCAGCGCGTGCATGTTTACTGTCACCGTCAGCGACCCGCTCGCGTTGGAGCAGAAAAACTGCGTGTCCGTGGTCGCCGTCTGGCTCGATGCATCGAGCAGATAAATCTCCTGCAACTGCACCTGGCCACCCTTCAACAACGGAGCGCCCAATTCCACTTCGTTGTGAATTCCATCCCATTGCGCGCTGATTGCGGGCAAAAGCTGCGCCTGCAGCGTGCTGTAATCCTGCTGAAAAATGGCCGCGGTGAGTCGCTCGCCTTCTGCCACGAGCGCATTTCGATCCTGAGGCTGCAACTCCGCTTGCGTCGTGCAGCTTGCCGCCAGCGCCACCGGCGTCGCACCCATCAAAGAGCAAGTGGTCCCCAGCAACAGCACCCAATTCAGACCTTCACTGCGAAGCCGCATCGATAAGCGATCCCTCTCCGTCCGCCATCTTTCCGAGCGTTCGCGGGCAATTGATAGTCTAGTCTATAGAGCGGGAGACCGACTCCATCGCCACCCACGTTTCTCCTCGGCCCAACGGGAACCGATTCCTATGCGCGCATCCTTCCGGCATCGCTTCACGAGCCTTCTAAGTTTCTCGTGGAAGGGCGCGCCTTCAGCGATGGCCTTGCTCGCCGCCTCGTTGCTGAGCACTTCGGTTTGCTCCGCCCAGACCGCCGCATCCCAGCCTGCCCCCAAGCCCGCACAGTCCGCTGTCACCGCGACACATCATCAGGCGCATCACAAGCCGCGTCCTGGTGCGGCTCACCCCGTCGTTGCCACGCCGCCGCTTGCCGTAACCCCAACTCCGCCGCCTGCACCACCCCCGCCAGACTGGCCTGTCAACGATCACCCCGCGCCTCCGGGCATCACTTGGAACGACAAGGGACTGCAGATCGACGCTCCCAATTCCAGCCTCAAGCAGATTCTCGACGGAGTTGCCAAAGCAACAGGCACAACTGTGGAAGGAATGGGATCCGATCAGCGTGTATTTGGTGTCTACGGGCCGGGCGTCGCTCGCGATGTGCTCTCGCAGTTGCTGCTCGGGTCGGGCTACAACTTCATTCTGATCGGCGACAACGGTCAGGGGGTCCCGCGCCAGATCGTACTGAGCACCGCACACTCCGGCGCAGGCGGCGCCGCCCCAGTTGCGAGGCGCTCTGCTCCAGAGCCGGACGACAACGAAGACGATGCGGTGGACAACCAGGTGGATACAACGCCCCAGCCGCCTCCAGCCCGTACCGGTCAAGAGGGCCAGCCGCGCACTCCGCAGCAGATTATCCAACAGCAGCAGATGCAACAGCAGCAGCCCGGCGCTCCACCAAGCCAGCCGCCAAACTGAGCCTGCAGGCTTCTCTTTTAGATAATTGATCGGCGAACTTCCGGCGCATCAGTCCTGAATTCCAGCGAAAAATCTGAACCTTATCAAACCGGGGAGAACCTGCGCTCTCCCCGGCTCGATCTTTCTATGTAGACCCGTTGGGAATCAGACGAGACACGGTAAACGATGTTGCCACCTGCTGGAAAATCTGGTTCAGGTTGAGGCTCGGATTATCAGGCGAACTGCACGCGCCCTTATTCTCCGTCGAATTCGCATCCGAATAGAAATCCGCCGCGGAACTGGCCATCTCAGACATGGCCTGGCATGGAGTGAGGCCTGAATCGGTCGAGCAATCCGAAGCGTTGTTCGATGCGCCGTAAGACACCGTGTACACCGTAATACCCAGTTTCGTCGCCGCCTGCGCCGCCGTCACTCCCTGCTGGCACTGATCGATCTTCGATGGGTATGTTCCGCTCGAAGTAGAGAAGCCGCTTTGAAATTCACTGCTGTTCGCGGCTGCGTCGGAGAGAAGAATTAAGGCGCTCTGCGATCCGGGACGAGCGTTTTGCTCTGCCAGCAGCGCGGTTGTTGCCGCATAGATTGCACCGGCATAATAGGTCCCGTCGCCGCCCGGTGTCTGCAGTCCTGTGCATTTGCTGACCGTGGATGCTCCGGCAGCGATTGCCAATGACGACGAGGTATTCAATGAGCCGCCAGCCTGGTTCGTCGCACTGTAATTGTCAATGAAGCCCGTGACCTGGTAGGTCGGATTTGATCCTGTCGGATCGGTCCACGTAGTCGTGCTCGCCGTGGGAACCGTGGGCGCATAGTAGCTTGGAACCGAAGGATTCTTCGTCGGGCACGTTGTGTCGTCGGCGGCGTCATTGGCCTGAATGTTTGGGAACGTGAACAGGCTCACTTCATCGAAACCCACGCAGGTGCCGCTCTCGCTGGCCGCGGTGCAGGGCGAAAGCGCCTTGAGCAGGACCTGCACACCTTGCAGGGCGCAATAGATTTGAGTATTCCCGCAGGCCGCGTCACTATCCTCATCGCCCATTGAGGCCGTCGTGTCGATGATGATGGCCACATTGTAAGGTGAATTCGTCGCACCCCGCATCGCCGCTGTAGATTCCGTCGTCAGCGTGATCGAGCTGGCTCCCTTGACCCCGAATGCCGCCAGGCCGCGAATAAAGTAGGTCGGAACGACCGCCGACTGCACCACCTGGATCGCGTTGTCGCCGGTGGGAGAGGCTGAGCACGGGATACCCATGTCCTTGACGGTCGTCAGGCACTCCAGCGTGGGAGTTTCCGACGCACTGGGCAGATTGATGTTCACATTCTGTCCGCCGGTCACCGAGCTGGCATTGCTGACCGCGGTGTCAACCGAAGAGGTTGTTGCGGTGGAGAGAGACAAGGCGTAGCCGCCCGCCAGCGCAGCCGCATCCGTCGACGCCTGCAGTTCGCGATAGCAGACATAAGCGTGGCCCAGATCCAGTGTCAGCCCGGCCATCCCTAGAAACAGGATCACCAGCAACGCCATCCACGGCAGGATCTGTCCATTCTCGTTCTTCAATACTTTCCTGAGGAATGACTGTTTTTCGTCCTTCATTGCACGACCTCGACAATATTGGTTTGAAGAGTGCAGCTCGAAATTGCAGATCCATAGACCGTCAGTGAGCAGGGATAGGTGGCATCGATTTCCGCCGTGCTCCCCGCGACCATGTAGGTATTGGCAGTCGCCGGACTCCCCGGTCCAGGGCACGATTTCGTGTTGGCGCCCTGGGACGTCCCGTTCAGCTTGTAGGTCAGGTTGATGCTCGTCGAACTGAGGCCCGCGCCGGCCGCGGCAATCGCTGAGGTGGCCGTCTTGCAGGGGTCAGTGTCGCCACGGTCCACTGAGAGAAGACGCCCCCCCGCGCTCACCGCCTCGGCCAGTTGCAGCTTCTGGTAGAGCGCGAGTGAGTATGAAAACGTCCCCGTCATGATCAGCATCACGATTGGCAGGCAAACTGCCATCTCGACAAGAGTGCCGCCTTCGCTGTCCGAAACCAGCCGGCTGCGAAGCCACGCCGCAAACGATCGCGCCTTCCGCTCCTGATGAGCCGCCGCGCGGGCGTGCGCATTTCTAACCAGGATTGGGCTCGCGCCAGTTTCTGCGCCAGGAACTTCCATGCTCTTTCTCCTAAAGTCTTGTGAGGTGGGTCGGGCCGATACTGCCGGCGGCCACTCCCTCTGACCCATATGGCGTGTATTGAGTGAATTATGGCGTGAGGTAACCATCGACAGGAAGTACTTTTGTGGACCAATCTGGTCTATATTTGCACTGAGGTAACGTTACGTCGTTAAATGACAACCCGCCCGCCCCGGTTTTCCCTTGAATTAAGCCGATCCGGTCACTCGGCTTTCCTCGAACAAGCGCGGCCCGCTCTCTTCTCGGCAGCGATGCGCCAGAGATCGTCGAAACCTCGGGCTCAGACCTTTTGCCCGGCATAGGCCGATCTCACGGAACTCCCGGCCTCAATGAGTTCGGCTGCATGTCTCTGAAACCCACCATCGCGTCTCTGAAAATCGGCCCGGTCACCAGGTGTTGTGAACCGGAATTTCAAGCCGCGCCATTCACCTCGCCTGCCGGCATAACTTGATACCTCAACTAAGTTGTGACATGGCACACAGCTTACAGTGATATAGCTCACATATTTACTGTAGTTATAATTGACTTATTGCCACAACTTATCAATAACTTACTCATATTAAACGACTTAATAGATTTTCATAACTACGTTACTTAGGTCTTCATATCTCACATGCTACATATTGTTCGTAACCCGTCTTTCCTATAACTTAGGTTATCCGGCCAATGGGACCCTCGCCGATCTGCACCGGCTTTTGTGCTGCTATTTGACACCTGAACCGCCAAAAGCGGAGGAACGTAATGGGTTTGATAGGCGCCTCACACGCAGACTGCCAAACACGCCTTCCAAGACGGAGGGGGCTCTTTTCATTTCGACCACAATTCGCCGGCTCTCGGGGCTTGCTTAGCCAACACGACGAAGGGGGCACTTTGGTCGAGATGGCGGTCTGCTTGCCGATCGTGATGCTCATTATGACGGGCGTCTTTTCGTATTCACTCGCGCTCTACCAGAAGCTGCAATTAGCCGAAGCGGTCAGCGCTGGGGGGCGTCTTCTTTCCGTAGATCGTGGCGACACCGACCCTTGCAAGACGATAACCGCAGCCATCGCCGCCGGCGGTCCGGGCCTCTCCGCGTCCAGCATGACCCTCACTTACAAGCTCAACGGTACTTCCCAGGGCACTGGCACAACCTCATGCCCCGGCCCCGGAAGTCCGGCGACCGCCAATACTTATTTGGTCGCCGGGAGCACGGCAGAAATCGACGCCAGCTATCCCTGCACCATAACCGTCTACGGATCGAAAATCTCAAGCTGCACTCTTCAAACCAACATTGTCGAGGTCGTGCAATGAAGAACGAAAAACAGTCATTTCTCCTAAAAGTGTGGAAGAACGAAGACGGGCAGATCCTGCCCTGGATGGTGCTGCTGGTGATCCTGTTTCTGGGGATGGCCGGCCTATCGCTGGACCTTGGTCATGCCTATGTCTGCTACCGTGAGCTGCAGGCCTCGACCGATGCCGCCGCACTGGCAGGCGGCTACGCCATGTCTCTTTCCACCGCCACGTCCGCTTCGGTCAAGACGGCCGTCAGCAATGCCAGCTCGGTAACCGGCGGACAGAATGCCAACATCAATCTGCCCAGCGCCGCGGAAACTCCCACGCTAGAGTGCCTGGCGACAGTCACCAGCATGGGCATTAATTGTTCCGCTTCTCCCACCGGCGACAACGCGATCCAGGTGGTCCAGACGGCGGTCATTCCCACCTACTTCATCAGCGGTCTCGCCGCATTTGGCGTCCACGGCGCCAGTTCGATCACCCTGACCGCCGAGTCCACCGCAGCCATGCGGGGCGCGACAAACTCGCCCTATAACGTAGCCATCGTCATCGACACAACCAACTCAATGGGTAACAGCGACACCGACGCAAGCTGCGGCAGCACAAGAATCTACTGCGCTCTCCAGGGTGTACAGACGCTGCTCGAGTCCCTTTCGCCCTGCACCGCGGCCAGCGAGAGCGGCACTTGCGTTGGATTCGACACCGTCAGCCTGTTCACTTTCCCCAATATCCAGGCAAATCAAGCAGCAGATGACACCACCTGTCCAACCAGTAACCCGCCGATCCCCAATTACACGACGCCGGCTCGAGGCGCTGCTTGGACCGCTCCCACCGGCACAGCGGGTACCTACCAGGTCACTTCCGGCTATCTCGACGACTTTAGCTCAACCAACGCAGCTGGAGGTGCGCTCAGCACCTCATCTTCTCTGACTATCGCGACCGGTGGATCCGGCAAAAGCAATTGCCAGGGCTTGCAGACACCGGGCGGTGATGGGACCTACTATGCCGCTGCCATCTATGCGGCACAGTCGTCATTGGCCCTCGCTGCGTCAAGAAACTCCAGTTCCCAGAACGCGCTGATCATCCTCAGCGATGGTGACGCAAGCAGCACCAAAATCACGGTCACGGGAACAGTCCAGGCCGCGGGAACCGGAACCCCCGCCTTTACAGTGGCCTATCCCTCCACTACCGATCAGTGCCAGCAGGCGATCGACGCGGCCAAATATGCCACAGCCCAGGGAACTGCGGTCTACACCATAGCCTACGGCGCAGCCAACTCTGGTTGTTCAACCGATACGTCTGGGCCGCTCAAAGGGCTTTCGCCCTGCACCGCACTTCAGGACATGGCCAGCACCCCGGCGAACTTCTACTCCGACGCCACCGCCTCGCAGAATAAAGGACAGTGCACATCCTCTTCGAATCCAAGCCTGACCTTGAATCAGATCTTCCAGAACGTCGCGACCTCGTTCACAGTGTCTCGACTGATCCCCAACGGAGCGAAATAGAAAGACCGGTCCGGGGCGCGCGCAATCTCCCCGGATCCCTCTTCAGAACTCATCCGCCGCTTCAGAGGACCGGAACAAACTCTATTCTTTATAGAACGTCAGCCATCTCAGGCTGCTGCTTCACAGTGGGCATGGTCTTCTGCGAACGCATCATCGCAAATCCAACGCGAAATACGCCATAGGCAGCCAAAACCCCGAAAGCCATCGAACCCACGGCCGCACAAACCAGCATCACAATATTAAAAAAATCCGCCATGCCAATCCTATAATCCCGCTCCGCGAGCTTGGCAATGCAATGCGTCACTCGGGATTGCGGCTCTTGATTTCACCAGCCGCAAGCCGAGCGACTGCTTCTGCATTCTCGCAGAAATCCCTAAATTCGCCGTCACATTGACCCTGATTTCTATTGCCAAATAGAATACCCTTAGT
>Ga0181516_10001953_pt1 | contig 15179 bp, 14 predicted proteins | sample PEATcosm2014_Bin_25_FD_121104 | JGI IMG/M metagenome (GOLD analysis project Ga0181516, IMG submission 121104) | Peatland microbial communities from MTU Mesocosm Facility, Houghton, MI, USA - PEATcosm2014_Bin01_10_metaG | ecosystem: Environmental > Terrestrial > Soil > Wetlands > Peat | place... | reverse complement strand
TTGACAAGAATTTGAGAGGCCAGCCGGTAGCCTGTAGCTGGTAGCCGGTAGCTCAGGCCCAGCGAAGCGCGATGCACCTGCGGTGCGGTCAACTGAGCTTCGCGCCGGGACGCCGGCAAGGTGGGTATCCCCGGTCTCTCCGCCACGGCGGACGAGAGCCCGGGGGCACCCGGCCGCCGTCTCACGGCTGCTGCGATGGAGCGTCGGGTGGGAGCACGGTGAAGGTGATGATGTTGGATTTGATGACAGGGGATGCAGGATCGTTGGTAACATGCTCCGATTCCTGAACAGTGTACGTTCCGGGCTGGCTTATATCCAAGTCGCTGCTTAACGGGCTCCACTGCATTCTGGTTTCACCGGGCTGCAGCTTATTGTCTTTTGTGCCAACGAGCATGTCGGGGCCTCCGCCGGTTATAGCGCGGCTCGGGTTGGGCTCCCGACGCTTGACTGGGTGTCCACTGCTATCGAGCAAATCAAGGGTCGGGCCACCAGCGGACCATTTGTCGATCTCATGATCGGAGACGTTTGTCTTCCGAATGCAAAATTCGAACATAGATCCAGCTCTGAGAGTGATCCCGGCGTTATTCGCAAAATCCCAACCGCTAGGGTCGTTGGAATCGCGCCTGCCGGAAATTTCGAGCTTGAACGGCGGCTTAGGCATCGATGCCTCTTGAGTAATCGCGAACTGTGTTGATGTTATGACTGAGAGACTACCGAGTATGAGCAGAGCGTGGATCAGTTTCATATTCCCTCCCATGAAGGGCTGTTGTATTCAATTCTTGAATGGTTGCCGATGTGCCCATTAATTCCCAAGGCCGGACCATGTTGGAAAGCCGTCCACGAGTATATTGTTGCCAACACTCGTTTGAGACGCCGAACTTGGCGGTCATACAGGCACTACTGACGATCCGACACCTTGCCGCCCTTGCTCTTGCCGACTTGTTCTTCATATTCGGCGCGCGAAATCATGCCTTTGTTAAGCATCCTCAACATCAACTTCCCTCGCTGGCGATCAAACAACGGGCCAAATAAAGATCGAATGAACCGAAAGAAGCCTGCCATCAAGCGAAAGCGCTGCTGATTGTAATTGCGTCGAAGACGGACAAGCCAAACGTCGGCGACATCTTCCTTCTCGCGATACTCCGGACGACAAGTGAAATGAATGTGGTGGCCAATCTCGTGGAACAGAATGTCGGCGAGCCTCCCCTCCCGGATGAGCGGGATTCGGAGCCACCATCCGCTTTCCCAACCCCGCAATGTGTTGTCTAAGAAGATCTCAATCCACGCAGCTCTTCCATTAAAGGCAGGGTGATAAAGACCCGCTGCCTGATCGAATCTCACCTTACGTTTCCGCGACTTAGTGACGCTCCTACGCAACTTTCGAGGAAGCCCACTCGCATTCGTGAGCACTACCTCCCGTAGCCCGATCAAGTACTTCTCTGGAACAGAATCGAGCATCCGCTGCACGATCGGCACCGCATCGAATGGCGGTTCGTAACCTGAAAATGAAACTTGGACGGCGGGACACGCTGCCTTCGTTCCTGGCACCAATGCGACGCTAGAATCATCTCTATTCATCTAGGGTTTTTGTCCGTACAGCCATCTTACGTGACCCACGGTTTGCGGGGTATTTGTGTTCCGGGCGGATTGTCGCCAATTGGGAAGTTTCGCCCTTGCATGCAGCCGGTCCGTGCAGGAAATTTGTGCTAATTTGTGCTTGGGATGTGCCCATCTCGCCTATCCTGCCCATTGAAGAATTAATAACTTATTTGTTTTCAATTCTGCCTTTTGTCGTGCCCTGACACAGAGCAGGGACGGTGGGGTTTCGTGCTTTCCCACCCTAGCGCAGCTAGGATGCGGCACCCATTTTTGAACTGATCGAAGTTGGGTTAGGGCGACGTGGGGTCAGTGCTTTCCCACTCATGCGTGATGAAGCCGCGCATGAATGGGGCACGCCTCTTCGTGCGGATTGATGATGCGCGAAAAACAACCGCAGGTCTCTTTCGACTTCGCTCCTTCACGCGACGGTGAACACGATCTTGCCTTCCGGGCGATTGTTCTTCACGTCGTTCCAGGCTTCGCGCACCTCATCTAGCGGGTAAACCTTGCCGATGAACGGCTTGATCTCGCCCGCGTCGATCAACTTTGCCACCTTCTCGAGCGAGGCAGTCGAAACGTCGGTGATCAGGAAGCTCGCCTGGACGTTGTGCTTCGCGGCCTCATTGGCGGAGGGAGGCTGGGTAATCGCTACCAGCGCGCCATGGGGTTTGAGCACGGCGTAGGAGTTCTGCTGCACCGGTCCGCCGACTGTATCGAGCACCGCGTCAACGGACGTCACGCGCGTCTCGAAGGGCTCGGCCGCGTAGTCGATGACCTGGTCGGCGCCATTGGCTTTGAAACGGGCCGAGGAATGGCTTGCCGAGCAGGCGATGCACGCGCTGCTGCGGGGCGGCGCTGCGGAGTGAACCGCCGCACGAAGGCGCTATCGCCGGAGCGGGGTGAGGCGGAGGGCGAGGCCGGCGGCGTCGGATTGGGCGGTGACGGCGGTGAGGTCGGGGATGAGATAGTTGGCGTCGCGCAGGCTCTCGGCGGGAAATGAGAATGTGGTGGCGATGACGGTCGATCCGGCGGCACGGCCAGCCTTGACGCCGGGAGCGGCATCTTCAAAGACGATGCAATCGGCGGGCGCGAAGCCGAGCAGGGCTGCTCCGGCGAGGTAGGGCGCGGGATGGGGCTTGCCGTGGGCGACGAGCTCGGCGGTGACGATGCGGGCGGGAACGGGGATGCCTCCGGCGGCGAGGCGCACGCGGGCGAGGGGCTCGGTGGCGCTGGTGACGACGGTCCAGCGATCGCGGGGCAGAGATGCGAGGAAGGCGAGGACGCCGGGCAGGGCGGTGACGCCGTCGATGTCGTCGACCTCAATCTGCTCGATGATTTTGTTTTCGGTTTCGGCGTCAAGGTCGGGGCGGAGCTGGGCAACGGTTTCAATGCTGCGGCGGCCGTGGGCGATGCTGCGCGCGTAGACGGGATCGACGCCGCGCATGAGAGCCCACCTGGTCCAACCGCGTTCGACCGAGCCGAGGGAGGAGATGAGGATGCCATCCATGTCGAAGAGAATGCCCTGGCAATGAAGCTGAACGGGGGAAGAAGCGAGGGATGAGGCCATGGATTGATTGTAGCGAGGCGGCTGCGGCGCGGACGACGTTCGGCTAAGCGTGGTTGAGGGGAGCAGCGGCTATTTTTTTGCGAGGGTGCGCTGCGGGGCGAAGACGACTTTGGGCGGATCGGCGAAGGGGATGGCGGCGGCGACGGTGGACTTGCGGCTGCCTTGCTGGACCTGATTCTGCTGGAGGGTGACGGCGCCGTGATCGATGGCGGCGTCGGCGGTCCAGAGGTCGAAGCGGGCGAGAGCTTTGGGAAGTTGCGATGCGGGATCAGCGTTGAGGGCTCCATGACGCCAGTCGAAGTGGAGCGTGCCGGTGGCGGAGGCGGCGAGATCTTTGTCGGCGAAGCCGGAGAGCGCGATCTTGCCGGCGCCGTCGATGGGGCCTCCCGTGCAGCGAAGCGCGAGGAGATTGCAGAGCGCGGGGCCGCTGACTTTTTCGAATTTTCCCTCGAAGGTGTAAGAGGGCTTGTCGCCGCTGGTGAGGGCGCCGGTGAGATGAAGCTGTCCGCCGAGGAGGCCGGCATCGACGCTCGTGAATTCAGCGCCGGTGGGCAGGATGCGGAAGGCGATCGAGGCGTCTTGAAGAGTGACGGGACTGAGAGCGAGCGAGCCGGCTTTGAGGGTTCCGTTAAGGCGGGGCCAGGACGGGGACGAGGCCGGAGCGAGACGCGCGATGAGGTCGGAGAGTACGGTTCCCTGCTGATGCGCGCCGAGCAGAGCTTGCTGCAGGGCGGGGATGTCGAGCGAGTCGAAGCGAAGATCGAGCTGAGGCGGGCACTGGGCGCCGGGCGGGCAGGTGAGCGCGAGTTGCAGAGTTGCGGTTCCCTTCACCGGTCCGTAGGTAAAGGCCACGGGGTCCCAAACGATGGAGCCATTGCCGAGGTGGAGCACGGCCTGGGAGATTTCGACGTGGTTGACGAGGGCATCGGATTTCCAGTTGGCGTTGTGCAGGGTGACGGTGCCGCTGAGCTGATCGGCGTTAGCGTTGGAGAGCGCGAGGGCCTGATCGAGAGCGGGGACGAGGCCGGGAACGGACGTGGCGGGTTCGATGCTGCTGGAGGCCGCGGCGGAGACAGGCGGCCAGGGGCCCTCGGCGTTGAGGTCGAGGGTGGCAGGGTCGCCGGCCAGAGTGTCGAGCGCGGCGGTGTTGGAGATGCCGGCGGCGTGGGCCAGTTCGCGAATGCGGGGCAGTGCAGCCGGACCGCGCACGGCAATGTGATAGCCGCTGAGAGACAGGCGGAGATCGATGGCGAGGGGCGTGGGGCCTCCGGCAGGCAGCGGGACGACAGCCGCGAGCTGCGGGGGTTGGCCGGGCGCGAAGGGAGCGGGCGCCAAAGTCACCCTGGCAATTTGAATGGGCTGCTGCATGCCGTTGGCGGTGAGCCGGAAGCCGTCGATGGTGAGACTGCCCTGGAGGGGCGCGGGCGGTGCAGGTTGACTTCTTTGCAGGCGACGGACGGAAGGATGATGGGTGGGCGCGGGCGGATCGGTTTCCGCGGAGGGGTCGTAGGCCAGCTTGCCGCTGATGGTGCCGCGGGCGTCGAGGTCGTCGGAGATTCCGTTGCGGAGGGTGCGAAGAACGCCGAGGGAGGCGCTGACGGGAATGCGGTCGAGCTCGACGGCGACTTTGCCGGAGCTGCCGGAGAGCTGATCGGCAGCAAGCTTGATGTGGCCGTCGCCGAGGGGCGAGTCACAGGCAAGATTTTGGACTTCACGGCCGGAGTAGTGATAGACGAAGGTGCAGTTGGCGTCGAAGTCGAGGGCATCGACGGGAGCGAATTCGGCGCGATGCACGCCGGTGGCGCTGAGACGGGTTTTGACCTGGGAGGATTCGGCGGTGCCGTCGAGCTGCATGTCGCCGGTGAGGTCGCCGCGCCAGCCGGGATCTGCACCGAGGAGGAGACGGCTGAGCTGGCCGAGCTGGGCTTCTTTCCATTCCACCTCGACGTGAAGAGGCATGAGACGCAGTTGTGGAGCGCGGCGCAGGCTGGCCTCGAGTCGAACGATGCCGGTGTCGGCGAGATCGAGATTGACGTCGGTGCGAGCGGGCTGACCGCGGAGGCGCAGACGCCATTCATCGGGACTCTCCTGCCAGAAGGAGACGTCGGCGTTGACGAGGGAGTAGGGCAGCTTTTCGAGGCCGTCTTTGATGTTGACGCGGGAGTCGGTGGCCTCGAGGTAAGGCAGCGGCGGCGCAGTCGTCTGCCCTACGGCGCCGGTGCGGGTGGCGGCGGTGCGAAAGATGGGATCGAGATTCCAGCGGCCGTCGGCGGTGCGCACGAGATTGAGGCTGGCCTCGTCGACGCTGATGCGGCTGATGGCGAGATGGCCGCGCCAGAGCGAAGAGAAACGAATCGAGGCGGTGACGGTGGCGGCATGGAGTACGGGCTCGGCGCCGAAGGCGGGATCTTCTTCAACGACGAGATCGGTGAGCACGAAGCCGGGACGCGGCAGCAGGCGCAATTCGACAGAGGAGAGGCGGACGGGACGGCCGAGCGACTGGGAGACGAGCTGGGTGATGCGGCTCTTATAGCGGCCGATGGAGAGCATCGGCGGGACGAGAAGCACGGCGAGAACGAGGACGATGGCGGTGAGCACAAGCCACAATCCTTTTCTCAAATGCCGCCGGCGTTGCGCCTCTTCCGTCATGGTATTTAAATGCTACTTCGTTCAAATGCGCGGCTTCAGCGGATGACGTGGAAGGTGCGCGTCCAGCGCGTCTCGGTGAAAAAATGGAGCGCGACGTGAGCCATCCATGCGACGGAGTTGGCGATGCCGGTTTCTTCGTACTGATGCTCGGGCGTCACGAACGACCAGTAATTGAAGAGCGGGCGGCCCACGATGTTCTGGCGCGGCACGAAGCCCCAATAGCGCGAATCGAGCGAGTCGTGGCGGTTGTCGCCCATCATGAAATACATGCCTGGCGGGACAACGAGGTCGCCGTCTTTGATGAAACTGGGCGCGGCGATGCCCCAGGCTTCAGTGGAGCCGGGATTGTCGCCCGGAGGCGAAGATGGAAATTCGTCGAGATACTGCTCCTCGCCGGGGGACATGGCGGGCAGCATCTGTCCATCTTTGGGAAGCGGCTGGGGCTCGCCGTTGATATAGACAACGCCGCTGTGCAGGTGGATGCGATCGCCGGGAACGCCGATGAGGCGCTTGACGAGAAACTGGTAGACCGGCTTGCCGTCGGAGTCGACCGAATCGGGCACGGGCTTGATGAAGACGATCACGTCTCCGCGGCGCGGCTCGCGATAACGCACCAGCGGCTGGATCCATTTGGCGGGCGGAGAGAGGGTGATGCGGTCGACGACAAGGTGATCGCCGACAAGGAGAGTCTTCTCCATCGAACCGGAGGGGATCACGAAGTTTTGCGCGAGGAAGGTGAGGATGAAAAGGCCGACGACGAGGACCGAACAGACGCTGGCCACCGCTTCATAGGGCGTCTCCTCTACTTTTTCCTCAACGGGCGTTGTCTCTGGCAGGGGCTTGGGTGGCGTGTTTTTCTTGGTCATCCTGTCGCTCTGTGCCCACAAGGCGTTGTATTAAGGCATTTTCTGCAAAAGCATTATCAATGCACCACCCGGAAGATGCGCTTCCAGCGTGCAAAGCCCGCAAGGCGAGCCGAGAGTTCGCTATCGTGTCCGAGTCTATCATCCGAGGCTTGTTGAACATCGGTGGCGGAGGGCCGGCGCACAGAGAAGTAAATCATCAGCGGACGGGCAACGATTGCACGGCGCGGGACGAAGCCCCAGAAGCGCGAATCCTTGCTGTGATTGCGGTTGTCGCCAAGCATGAAGTATTGGCCGGGGGGCACGATGAGTTCGCCGTCGTGGGTGAGACTCTGCAACTGCTGCCACCAGACGGGGTCGATGTTGGGGTCGGTGTAGTGGCGCGTGGGGAAGTTGTCGCGAAAGGAATTGGGCGCGGCGGGCTCGAAGGCGGCGTAGGGCTCGTCGAGAACAACTCCGTTGACGGAGACGCGGCCGTCTTCGATGCGGATGCGGTCGCCGGGAATGCCGACCACGCGCTTGACCAGGTAGTGCGGATCGGGGTGATGGAAGACGACGATGTCCCCGCGCTCAATGTCGCGATAGGGCATGAGCCAGCGGGCAAAACCTGTGAACCGGCCGGTGGGCGCGAAGATCTGTTTGTTGACGAGCAGGAAGTCGCCGACGAGGAGCGTGTGTTCCATGCTCTCGGAGGGAATAAGGAAGGGCTGCAACACGAAGGTGAGCAGAAACAAGGCGACCACGATGGTCTGCAACAGCGAAGCGAATGCTTCAGGCACCGTAGGCAGATGGGGCCAGCGGTGGTGCGCGTGCTGCGGCGGAGGAACGGCGATGGGAGCGGGGGAACTCACGGCTAGGCCTGCTCCTCCTCGGCCGCGGCGGGGTCGGCGGCGACGGCGGTGAGCCGGGCGAGAGCGCGCCGTGCGGCGTCCTGCTCGGCATGCTTCTTGGTGCCCCCGGTGCCGCGCGCGAGAGCTTTGCCGGGCTCAGCACCGGATGTCTTGAGGCGGACCTCGACGAGAAAACGCTTGCGGTGATCGGGGCCGCTCTCGCTCTTGACCTTGTAGACGGGGGTGCCGGCGCGGGCGGCCTGCAGACGCTCCTGGAGCGCGGATTTGTAGTTGCCGAGCGCGGCGCCGGAACGCAGTTCTTCGGCGAGTTGCTCGACGACATCGCCCATGACGTAGCGGCGGGCAAAGGCGCGCGCCGGCTCGAGGCCGCCGTCGATGAAGAGAGCGCCGATGACGGCTTCCATGGTGTTGGAGAGGACAGTGGCTTTGCCGCGGAGGCCGGTGCGGTCTTCGCCCTTGCTGAGGCGCAGATGTTCGCCGAGGCCGATCTCGATGGCGACCTCAGCCATATGCTGGCGGCTGACAAGCTGAGCGCGCACGCGGGTCAGTTCGCCCTCGGTCCACTCCGGATGGGACAGGAAGAGGGATTCGCCGACGACCAAGCCGAGGACGGCGTCGCCGAGAAACTCGAGGCGCTCGTTGTCGCCCGCGGGGGTCTCGCTGCCGCTAGTCTCAAGGGCGCGCTGATTGGCGAGCGAGCGATGGGTCAGCGCGCGCACCAGCAACTCAGGGCGTGCGAAGCCATGCCCGAGTGCGGCTTCCAATTCAGCCAGAGCTGTGTTCACTTGCTCCTCAACGCGGTTGATATTTGGCGCGGGCATCTCCAACTGGAGAATGCTGCTGCGGGTGCGACACCCTGGTTCCGGACGCCCTGGTTCTATTAGACGCCAAGGAGGCTGCGGTCAGAATCCGAGGAAAACTTATTGCGGCTTCGGAGTCCCCTGCTGGCTACCCCCCGGCGGCGCGGGCGTGCCGGGAGAGTCGTCATCGGCGTCCTCGCAACTGTGGCCATTGACAGCATATGCCGTGCGCACGCCACGCTCGGCGGCGAGGCGCGTATCTTGCGCGCCATCGCGGGTGGCCAGCGCCGCTTTGTATTCGGAAAGAGCCTCATCGCGCTTGCAATCGAGATCGAGCATGCGGGCCAGGTAGATATGCGACCAGGAGACGAGGCGAGGATCTTTGCTGGCGGCAATGGTCTTTTGGAAGCGATCGATGGCCTCGCCGGGGTGGCCGGTCATGATGGCGGCGCGGGCCAGGATGAAGTTGGCGCGCGCCTCATCGGCCACGGACTCCAGCGTATCGCCGTGGACGGTCAAGGACTGGCGAGCCAGGGCGCTGGCGGTGGCCAGGTCTCCGCCCTCGAGACGTGCCTCGGCAAGATCGAGCCCCGAGAGCACACGCGGCTTGCTGCGCTGCAGCACATCGCCGTCGGCCTGGGCATCGAACTCCGTGTTGCGGGCGCGATGGATCTGTTGTTCGATGTCCATCGAGTAAACCATTTCGCCGATGTTGTCGCGGAGGCTGGCGGGATCCTTCTCGAACTGAATCATCGCCTCGTAGAAGTACTGGGTGAGCACGAATCCCTGAGTCATGTCGTGATGCAGGGTAGCCATGCGCACGGCGTCTACTTTTTCCTGATAGACCTGGCGCTCGTGTTCGTAGCGAGGCAGCTCGGAGCGATCGACACCGGCGGGAACCTTGAAGACGGGAACGCCGGTATCCATGGTGCGAGCCTCGATGGCCTTGATGAGGCACTCGACGGTGAGGGCGACGGAGTCGGAACGGAAGCGGAATTCGAGGGGCGCGTCGCGAATCTCTTTGAGGATGGGCTGCTCGCGGTCAATGGCGTTGGCGCGGGTGTAAAGCAGGGGTTCAATGACGTAGTGGAGATAGGTGTGGCGCACGGCGCTCATGGGAATCTGGCCGTTGACGGGGGAGACGATCACCACATAATCGGTGCCGTAGATGCGGGCGTTGACGAGCGAAGGCGAAAGCATGGGCTCGATGACGACGATGAAGCGGCGGCCATCATAGGTAGAGGCGGGCATCTTGAGATAGAGGTTGGTGCTGACGATCATCTGGGAGAGCGGATCGTGCAGCTTGTCGGTTTCGTCGTCGTAGATGTGGTGACTGGTTAGCCAGATGCCATGAAGATCAACGGCGGCGACGAAGTCGTGGAGCAGGGGCGCGATTTCGACGACCTGTGTGGAGTCGGGCGGCATCTCGGGCAGATCGACGGTGGTTTCAAGCTCGGGTGGCGGGCTGAGATAAAGGGCCAGCGAGACATACTGCGAGATGTCTTTTTCAGAGCCGGTCATGCGGTGCTGAGCGATGAAGAGGCAGACCTTGTCGCGCTTGGCGCGGGCATCTTCGCTACGGGCCAGGGCCAGATTCATCTCTTCGCGCACGTGCTGGCGGATGGGGGCGGAGTCCTGCAGGCCCTCGTCGTATCCGCAGGCATTGAGAGCCGCGGCCATGTCGAAGACCGGCTCAGAACTGATGAGCGAGATGGTGGGACCGGCGGGATCGATGAGGGAGGGAGCCTTCTCTTGCGGCGGGCCGCTGGAGGCCGAAGACGAGCTTTGCGGGGTGCGGGCGGAGTTGCCGGAAGGGGCCTGGGCGCGCGCCGCTGGAGCGAAAGCCGAGGTAGCGAGAAAGAAGAAGGCGGCGGCGGCCAAAAAGCGACGGAATGTTGGAGACTGCATGGGTGATCCCTACCGGTAAGTTTACGGCAAAAGCCCTGAAGCTGTTTAGACCTGCCGGCAGAGTTAAAGGGGAGCCGGGGCTAGGCACGTGCGGGGGGCGCTGAAGGCGGGAACACGCGGAGTGGCGCGGGGGAAGCGATTGGGTGAGACGTTGTCAGCCGCGGACAGAAACTCCGGAGAAGGAGAGGACGGCAAGGCCGCGGACGGGCTGCCCAAAGAAGCGCGCCGGCTCAAAGTGGCTGGACATCAGCAGGTTCTCGACCTGGGCGCGGGTGGTGGCATCGGTGGGTCCGGAGACGATGCGGTAGTCGTAGACCTCGCCCTTGCCGTTGATATAGGCCTCGACCACAATCGGTCCAGAGGCATCGCTGATATCGTCGCTGCTGCCGGCTCCGGTGGAGAGATAGAGCAGGTGGGGCGCGGTGGCGTTGCCCAGAGGCTCGTCGCCCTTGGCCTGCGCGATCTCAGGCTGAGTGAACATGCCCACGAGCACGGTAACGGTGCCCAGCAACAGCACGGCGCTGGCAAAGCCGGCACCGGCCTGCAACAGGAACGGGCCGACGGTGTTTCTCCAGGCGAGGCTCAACCCGGCAAAGGCGCTCTTGCGGCTGCGCGCGCCCTCCTGGCTGACGGCGACGCGAATGCGGAGGACCAGATCGGAGGGCTCGGCAACCGGGCCGAGGGCGGCGAGGGCGGCCTGATTGCTGCGCAGCGCGGCAAACTCAGAGGCGCAGGGGCGGCAATTGTCGAGATGGGCGATGACGCGCTGCATTTCGCGTCCGGTCAGTCGACTGTCGAGATACTCAGAAAACTTTGCTTGCGAAGTACTGCAACTGCTCATCGCGCCTCCTCTCCCAAGGGCAACTCAAGTCCCTTGCGTGATGGGGAATCAGCCATCTTTGCCGTTGCCGTCAGCAGCGCCTTAAGACAAGCGCGGCCGCGCACCAGGCGTGACTTCACGGTCCCCAGGTTCACACCTTGAATCTCTGCAACTTCCTCGTACACAAACCCCTCGATATCGCGCAGGATGAGGGTGGTGCGGAAGGGCTCGGGCACCTGCTTGAGAGCCGCCTCGACGCGTTCTTTGTTCTCCGCGTGGACCGCCATTTCGTAGGGCGATTCGGCGGAGTCGATCAGGGTGTCGCGCACGCACAACGGCGTGGCGCAGTCCGAACCCGAAAGTTCCTGCTCCATGGGGACTTCCTGCTGCTTGTGGCGCATCCACCAGCGGCGCTGATTGGAAGCCTCGCGCAGAGCGATGCGGTAAATCCAGGTGCGCAGCGTCGACTCCCCATGAAAACCGCCCACTCCGCGGAAGACCTTGACGAAAACTTCCTGGGTGAGATCGGCGGCGTCGGCGCGGTCACGAACGGTGCGGGCGAGCAGCGAATAGATCGGCTGATGATAGTGCGCAATGAGCCAGGCGAAGGCTTCCTCGGAGCCGGCTCGTAGTTCCGCGACGAGAGCGGCCTCTTCGGATTGGAGCGTGATCGCGCTGACCAGATTGCCCATGGTGAGGTCCGCCTGCAATTCAGTCCTCCCACATTATTACCGCAATCCGCGCATCTTTGGCATCTGCTGGACGAATCCAGGCAAACACCGGACTTGCGCGCCTGCCGCCGGACCGGGTCTCTTGTCCCGGCCGACCCCGGTAGGCGATGCCCTGCCGCCGGGTTTGGCTACTTCGGTGCGTGGGAGACGGAACAACCGCATCAACGATGCCGGATGTCCCACGCGCCTATTCTCTTAGACACCGGGACACCCCCAAAGTGTTCCCGGTCACGGGCGTGGGAGCGCGTTTTATCTTGTGGGACGAAGTGGGAGGCGACGAATTTTAGGTCGAATCGACACTTACGACCTAGTTCGTCTTCATTCCCGGCATGGCGGAGTGGTCCATATTGTCGTGGCCGTCGGCGTCATCGTCGATGGACCAGATTTTTTTGGGATCGGTTTCGTAGGGATACACGTGCACCATCCATCCGAAGACGTGGGGAATGAAAACGCCGCCCTCGGCTTCGCATGCTTCTTTGGTATGGATCGAGCCCAGCAGCCCAAATTTGGCGTCGGGGCCGAAGTAGGAGGCCCATTCACCGGACGGCGCCTTGCAGAAGTTGACGTGCTGATGCCAGCGCGCAATGCTGAGCGGGATGCGATCGTTCAGTTCCTCTTCGCTGGCGCTGACGCGATCGGTATACATCGCTCCGACGAGCTGATAGCCGCCGTCGGCGGTTTTCTTATAGAGCAGCGATGTTGGCTTGAGCGGATCGAAGTGCGTTTGCGCCTGGCGCGCGTTGTCATATTGCGTGAAGTGATATTGAGGCTGGGGCAGATTGGGAAGAAAGATCTGATAGCCGTCGGCCAGAGCCTTGCGGTAATCGCGATAAGGCTCCATCGCCTGCCTGGCAGCAATCACGATGGCGTCGGCCCGTTGCCGATCGCCGGGCTGCGTGGGACGGGGAGCACTCAAGTACATGTGCCCGGCCATGTGGGCCATGCCACCGCCGGACATGTTCATCTCGTGATCGGACGCCGTCGGGGCTTGCGCGGTTTGCGAGAAGGCTGGGACGGCAAGCAGACTGGCGGCGATGCAACAGGCCGCGGCAAATCGAGCGACAGAAGAAAAGGATGGATAGTTCATGAGTCTAACCTCCAGGAATCTAGCCTGCAGATTGGATCGGAGCCTGGCGCGGAATGCCGCGGGGGAATCGCTGTGGTGGCACTGGCCAGAGCTGCCGGTCGAATTTGAATACGCGCGGACAGCGATCCGGGTTCCCCTGCTCACTGGTCATTCAGCTGCACTTCGATGGCGCCGTTTGCGAGGGCCCATTTCACGAAGCCATCCGGCGCTTCTCTGACGCCGGCGATGTTCGCGCCTTTGACGCTCCCGATCTGCTTCCACTGCAGGTCTCTAAGGTTGGTGAGCCGCAGATCTGCCGCACTCAGGTCTGCCCCATCCAGCTTCGCCCCGGCGAGATCGGCTCCAGTCAGATCCGCATCTCTCAGTACCGCGTTCGATAAGGTCACGCCCTTGAGGTTGCCGTCGCGCAGATTTGCCGAATGAAGATCGGCGAAGGTGAGGTCCGCGGCCTTCAGGTCGCTGCCGCGCATGTCGGTTGCGCTCATATCGGCACGCAACAGGTTGGCGTGCTCAAGGCGGATGCCCTGCAGAAAGGCCGAAGAAACATCCACACCGACCAGCTGGACCTTGTCTTCATTCAATTCCTGCAACGCGTCGATGCGGCCGCCGCTGCCGCCTTTGCCCTGAGCCGTGTTGATCACCTGCCACGCCTGATAATGTCTTTGCTTTATGCGGTCCCCCGACTCGCTGAAGTAAAAGAGAACTCCGACCAGCACGGAGAAGCTGCCAAGATATTCGAGGACTTCCAGAAAGCTCCAGCGGCTGAGCCCATACGCAACCCACTCCCACACCCACTCGAAGCCGCGAAAAGGAATCATCCAGCGGTGCCTGAGGCGGCTCACCAGTGTGTTCCACGGCAGGGGCCGCTCAGCAATGCGGTGCAGGATCATGACTTTCACCTCGAGTGATCAGAGTGAACCGCCGCACTGAATCGGTCGAAGGGGAGAGCCCAGGCTTCAGACCGTGAAGACGATGCGGCGGCCTTTGTCTACGCGCGACCAGGCTGCCTCGACATCAGACAGAGGCACGGGCACGGCGTCGATGTGGATGCTGCCCTTGGCGACCATGTCGAACAGGGTGGGAATGGCGGCGAGAATCTGGTCGAGCGGGACGGCGCCGAAGCCCGAGCCGAGCAGTTTGAGGTCGATGCTGCGCAACGCGGCGCCGGGAAGAGTGATGGTGAGGCCGGCGCTTGAACCGACCTCGACCAGCCGCGTGGAGCGGGTGGCGCTGGGATCGAAGCCCCTGGCAAGCGCCTCGATCAGCAGTTCGGTGGGACGGCCCCAGAGATAGTCGATGACCACGTCGACGCCCTTTGCGGCCTCGGCCATGAAGGCTTCGCGGAGTGCGTCTTCGGGCTGGCTGAGATTGATGATGGCGTCAAGGTTCTCGTTGGCAAGCGAGTCGATATTGCGGCCGGTACCGATGACGCGTTTCGCCCCGAGATAGCGTGCGAACTGGATCGCGAGATGGCCGGCAACGCCGGTAGCTCCCTGAATGAGCACGGTTTCGCCAGCGGTAATGCCGGCGCGGTCTCTGAGCGAGAGCCACGCTGACATGCCGGGGTTGGCGATGGCCGCGGCCTGCACATCGCTGATGCCGTCGGGCAGAGGCAGATACCTCGATCGAGGAGCGACAGTGCGCTCGCACATGGTGCCCCAGGGTTTGCGAGCGAAGCCGAAGTAGACGCGCGTGCCATCGTCGAGCACGCCCACTCCGTCGACGCCGGGAACCATGGGCAGCTCGCCGCCGGCAGCGTAGTGTGCGCCGCTGGCCAGGGCTTTGACGATGGGGTGCAGACCGGCGGCACGCAAATGGATCAGCACTTCGTCGCCGGTGGGCGTGGGCTCGGGGAAAGATTGATAACGGGGCGGCTGCTTCAGGTCGTAGACCACGGCGGCTTGCATGGCTCAGCCTCCAATAAAAAGATGAGGGCAGCTCTACTTTACGACAGCGGAGGCAGAGGCCCGATGCGCCCGCGGATGCTGCGAACAGGCGCGACGAGCGCAGCCGGTCATTTGCCTTTGTAGTCGACGAAGAGCTCAGGGAACTGCTCTTTTAATGCGGCGATCTTGGGCCGGTCGCAGACCAGAATGTAGGGGTTATCGGGATTGTGGAGTGCATAGTCCTGGTGATAATCCTCGGCGCGGTAGAAGGCCTTGAGCGGCGTGACCTGGGTGACGATCGACCGGGAAAAAATGTGGGCCGCATCGAGTTGCGCAATGTAGGCACTGGCGATGCGCTTCTGGTCGTCGTTCACAAAAAAGATCGCGGAGCGATAGGAGGTGCCCACGTCGGGCCCCT
>Ga0181516_10001952_pt1 | contig 15182 bp, 8 predicted proteins | sample PEATcosm2014_Bin_25_FD_121104 | JGI IMG/M metagenome (GOLD analysis project Ga0181516, IMG submission 121104) | Peatland microbial communities from MTU Mesocosm Facility, Houghton, MI, USA - PEATcosm2014_Bin01_10_metaG | ecosystem: Environmental > Terrestrial > Soil > Wetlands > Peat | place... | reverse complement strand
TCCCTCGCTCAGACAAAGAACAATGCCGCCATCGTCAAGCTGGTGCAGGCTGGGAATTCGGACGATGCAATTCTCTCCATCATCGCGCAGGCATCCGGGAGCTACGATGCTTCGCCGGACGGGCTGGCTGTCCTCAAACAAGCTGGAGTGAGCGATAGTGTGATCGCAGCCATCGTGCAGAAGACGGGCGGCCCAGCGCAGCCCGATTCCTCAACGCTCCTGGCGACCATGGCCGCGCAGGATCCGAACGATCCTATGTCGCTGCATAAGGCCGGCATCTACTTGATGACCTCGACGCCGGACGGCAAAGCCAAGATGGTGCTTATCAAGCAAGCCGATTCGGGAAATCCAAATCTCGGGATCGGCAGTGTATTGGGAATGGCCTTTTCGTACGGGATGCACAAAGCCAAACTCACAGACCAGATACCGGGAGCTCACGCCGCCATTCAAACCCAGGACAAGTCCCCAGTCTTCTATATGTATCTCCCGGAGAATGGCTACATTTATGATGTTTCAGCAGCCTTCATGAAAGCCGGAACGGCTGCGGGAGCATCCAGCACGATGGGCACTCCCGCGCAGTTTTCCCTAATGTCCATGGACGATAAGAAGGACCACCGGGAGATAGAAGTTGGAAAGATGGGGATGTGGAGTGGCGAGAAAGACGCCATCGACGAAAAGAAGGCGGTCAAGTTCAACGCCGAAAAGATTGGCCCGTACACTTATAAGGTGACTCCGGCGGCCGCCTTGAAGCCGGGTGAATATGCGTTTGTCGCGGCAACAGGGCTGGCAGATGACGATCCCAATGTGGCAGTCAACTGGAACGATCTGATGGTCGGCGCCGTAGCGGTCTTCGATTTTGGAATCGACTAGATCGAAACCGGAGCTGCATCGCCAAAACAGCGATCTGCCGTAGATTCAAGCGGTGTCGTCACTGCGGAAAAGCGACACGTAATAGGGCCAGTTACATTCCCGCCCGCCGCGCCGCTTTCATTGAACCCATGCAGGCGATACGCTCCGAATAACCCCGCAGGACCAATAGCGAATGAGCACCTGCATGCAAACAGCAGGTTTATCAGAAATTGAGTCTGTCAAATAGTCCTCAACTTTTGGGATCTTTTGTTCGAGATCCTCGTTCCGAGTGGTCGCCCACCCTGACCCAACGTGAGCGGGATCACGTTGGGTCCCACTTGCCGGTCACTCGGAACCTCAGAACTTTGTCCTGTTGATGCTCGATTCGCGCTTTCGGCGGAGTTTCCGTCATTCCATGCCAGGAATCGAGACCTTGACAATGAAATTTCGGCGACGGCAACTCAGCTCAAAGCACGAGAGATGTGCAAAACGGCAAGAAAGTGAAGCCGGCGGGTACAATTCCCATCAAACCGTCCTTAGAAATGTTTAGGCAGAGCTCAAATCGATAACTGAGGATTGAATCGCCAGCTATCTTACCTGAAGACGAATCTTGTTCCGCATCGTCCCAATAGTATTGCCGGTGGCTCGCTCCCTGCGTCCCACTGCTTTGATAGGATAGATGCGCCATGACGAACCGGTTGCTCGTTGCTGGATTCTGGATTGGGCTCGCTTTCTTTGGTGTCCATGCCGTCACTGCTCAGACCTCCCCCAACGCTTCACACGCTGCTGTCATCGAGTCCCAAGCGCGCGCGGTGCTCGCGCAAGACTCGATTCGATTCGAATTGCCTCTGGCGGCCCGGGCGGTCGCAGGCGAGCGTGCGATTGCATGGTTGCTTTCATCCAAGAACAAGCCTTCCGGCGAGACGGCGGTAGCTCTGCGCGCAGGCGCCACAGTGGTTAACATCGACCTACCGAGGCCGAAAGATGAACACGGCAAGTTCGTCGATGAACTGGGTTGGTATCGCATCGCGTATCGACTAGAAATATCGGGTGAGGCTGTTACGCATAGCATTTTGGCTGTCGGCGCAATAGCCACCAATTTGATGGAACTCCGGTTGGCCAAGCCGGTGTCACTTGTAGCAGGCAGGCCGATCCAACTTCGGGTCTATGCCTGCAATCCCGTCACTCGGAACCCCTTTTCGGGCGTTCAACTGAAAGCAACTCTGGAACTGGAGAGCAATTCATCCGGAGACGAGAAAACCTCGAAGCGGACGACCGTTCGCGAGGCCACCACGGATGGAAGCGGCGAGGCACTGATTACCTTTCTCAAGAAAGACGCTGTGATCGAGTCAGTGTCTGTCACGGTACATGGAAGCCTCAAGAGCCCGGATGGGGGTTATGCAGAAGCATCGGTCCACTCCGATCTCGCAGAGGACGATCGCGCCAATCTTCACATCGATACCGATAAACCGCTGCACAAGCCGGGAGAGACGGTGCATCTGCGCGCACTGGTATCTGTCTACGGTCAGGCTGCCGCCAACAAAGCGCTATCACTGGCCATCGAAGACCCGGATAGCAAGACGATTCTCGAAGTTCCACTGACCACCAACCGCTTCGGCATTGCAGCCTACGACTGGAAGACAAGCCCGCAGCTGGCAACCGGGGACTACTTTGTGAGATTCAAAGGTGATAATTCCGGTGATGCCAATTTAGCCAGCATCACCATTCCAATACGGCGCTATGATCTGCCCGAGTTTACCGTCTCTGCGGCGATGGATCGCGGATACTATCTTGAAGGCCAGACGCCTGTCGCGCATATTCATGCGGGTTATTTATTCGGAAAACCGTTGGCAGGCGGCTCAGTGCGCGTGACTCATTCCGACGATCAGAGGTGGAATCCCAAGACACGCCAATATGAATCAACGGACGCCCCGGAACAGACCGCTATGCTTGACTCGAACGGCGACGCCGAAGTGCGCCTCGATGTGAAGAAGAACTACGACGAGTTCAAGGCCAATGAAGACACATATGCCTATGGACGTTTTCAGGACTTGGAGTTCCGCGCCATTGTGACCGATCCTTCGACGGGCCGCAGCGAGCCGCTTAAATTCAAGGTCCGTCTCTCCCACGATCCCGTGCACACCTATCTTCGTCAACTGGACGGGGACAAGAGCGAAGGCGACTTTGTCATCACGACCAGTCACGCGGAGGGCGGACCTGTCTCTTGCAAGGTCTCTCTCGATTGGCTGGATGAGAAAGGACATCCCACGCACGCCGCCAGCGCCGTCACCAACCGCTATGGACTGGCCAAGGTGCATTTGCGCTATCCATCCTATTTGGAGGGTAGAACGGACTTGGAAGGTGCAACGTATCATGAATTCAAGATTCGCCTGTCAGCGCGCGACGCGGAAGGCCGCATCTCACGCTTCGACGACAGTGAATATACCCGCGGTGATCCCATCTGGTTCTCCGTCGCGCACACATTGCTCAAGCCTAGTCAGCCGATTGAAGCACAGGTTCACGCACCCCAGGGCATCACGCTGGACATCGAAGCATATTCGCGGGACGGACTGCTTCATCATCAGCAGATTCACATGGCGCACGCCACCGAGCCGGTTGAGATTCCCGCCAGCGCGGCCTTTCATGGGAAGATCACGTTGACGGCCTGCCAGATGAGCCGCGAGCTTGCCGCGTTTAGCAAATGGGAACCGTGCAGCTTCAAGAGCGTTCTCTATCCGGAAGATCGCGCACTCAAGATTCGGCTGACAGGTTTGCAGCGCTCGTATTCGCCGGGATCTGAGGTGAGTGCCGGCTTGAATCTTCAGGGCGCGGCGGGCGAAGTGGGCATTTCAGTCTTCGATAAGGCTGTCGAGCAGCGTGCCGCGACTGAGGAGGACGAGAACGATCGCTGGCCCAGTTCAATGTGGTGGCAGGATGACGAAAACGTCTCAGGTGTGACGGTTGAAGACCTGAATCGCATCGACACCTCGAAGCCCATCCCCGAGGAGTTGGATCTGGTCGCTGAGACGCTCATTGGCGGAAACGCGGCCCAACAGATCACGATCCTGAACAACTACGAGGACAATGATAGCGCGCGGGATGTCTATGAATCGGCGATGCAAGAATCCCTGAAGCCAGTGGGCGGTGCGGTGCTGGCAGCCCGGCCGGAGCGGTTGCCCGCAACTCTTGAGGCCGTGCAAAGCATCGCACGCGCCGCTAAACTCGACGATGCGCTGCTGCTCGATCCTTGGGGCACTCCCTATAAGGCCTCGACCGGTATCTCAGGAGATGAAGAGGTAGTGAGTCTTCAGAGCGCGGGACCTGACAAGCGCTTCGGCAGCGATGATGATTTCACCTTTGGCTTGGCCCGCCGGAATTACTTCGCGCTGCCCGGCGAGCGGCTGACTCAGCTAGCGAAAGATGCCGTAAAAGCTGGACGTCCGTTGCCGAAGAACGAGGAAGAATTGAAGGCGTTTGCCCGCGCAGGCGGTCTGGACCTAGGTGCAACGCTCGATCCGCAGGGTAAGCCGTATCACTACCGGGTACAGGTACAGAAGCGTTCTTACACAATTCACGTATTTCCCCACGATGCGGTGATGCAGCAGGACGGAGGCTACGAATGCTGTGGAGCCTGGAGCAGCCCATCCCTCGACTATTTCCTTCAAGCCGAAGCCCGCTTGAGCGCTGCCCTGCGTTCCTTGGACGAGGCCGGCAAGCCATTTCCCGAGACCGAGGCAGAGGCGAAGCGGGCCTTTGCCGCGGCGGGAATCGACTTTGACTCGCTACGCGACCCTCTCGGCCAGCCATTCAAACTGCGCACATTGAACTTGATGGCATACACACACGTAGAAAGCATCAAGGCTGGCGCAGGAGTCGCAGAGAAAACCAAACTCGTCACTCACCAGATGCACGCCATTCAAATCCTGCGCCCCTTGGATCAACAAGCTGGTTCCCCGAATGCGGATATCATCGCCCAGTTCATTCAACCCTTCACCGCGCAGAGCGGCAGCGACCTCAAGCAGCATAGCGTCGATGAAGGAACCTTCAACGCGAAATTCGGTGCGATTCAAGGGATTGTTACAGACCAGACGGGAGCGGTGGTCGCGGGCGCAAAGATCTCTGTCTTCAATACGGCTACAGGCCAATCAGCCAGTGGCATGTCGCTCGCGAACGGGAGCTATTTGATCTCCGATCTATTGCCTGGCCTTTACACGGTGAAAATCATCGCAAAGGGATTTGAGGGTTATGAGCTGAGTGAGGTCAGTGTCGCTTGGGGTACATTGACGACCGTGGAAGTGACGTTGACCATCGGCTCGTCGACGCAGACGGTCACGGTGTCGGCCGATGCAATACAAGTGCAAACCGAATCCGCCTCTGTCGCCAGTGTGGCCAAGCCCGCGGGGACCAAGGGGCAGGCAAAGAGTTCGTCACCCACCTTCACTCCGCGCCTGCGCCGCGTATTTGAAGAGACCGCCTACTGGGCGCCGTCGCTTGAAACCGATGCTGGCGGGCACACTCGCCTTCACTTCCGTTTACCTGACAGCCTGACCACGTGGAAGCTGCATGCGCTGGCCTCGACCGCGGATGGGCGCGTTGCCGCGCTGGATCGGACCTTTAAAACCTTCCAGCCTTTCTTTGTGGATCTTGATGCGCCGCAGGTACTGACGGTGGGAGACGAGATCACGCTGCCGGCCAATCTGCGCAATTATACGGCTCATAGCCTCTCCCTTCCAGTTACCGTGAAGCCGGCTGACTGGTTCACTCTGTTCACGCCCTCAGTGGTCAACGCCACGGTTCCCTCGAACGGAACGACTCCCGCCGTCTTCGGATTCCATGCAACGAGAGCCGTCGAGGCAGGGACTCTGGACATCACCGCGTCCAATGGGCACGAGGGCGATGCAGTAGAGAAGACCGTTCGTGTGCATCCCGACGGTGAGCCGCGCTCCGTCACCGCATCCGGCCTCTTGCGTGAAGGCTCCACGACGCTAACGCTCGACCTGCCCGCGGATGCAATTCGTGGTTCCATTCATGCTGAACTACTGCTCTATCCCAACCTTGGCGCGCATATTCTGCACTCTATGAAAGCAGTCCTGGAGCGGCCCTACGGCTGCGGCGAGCAGACCATTTCTTCAACCTACCCGAGCCTGCTCTTCTTCGAACTGTTGAAGGCTGCCAACGGAAGCTCGCCGCTTGAGGCTACCGCGCAAAGTTATCTGCAACAAGGCTACGACCGTCTCTTGGGCTACTTCGCTGCGGGCGGCGGGCTGACTTACTGGGGCAGGGGCGGCGAAACTCCCGACCCGGCGCTGACGGCTTACGGCATCGAGTTCCTTACTGAAGCCGAGCCATATATCAAAGTGGACCGGAGCCACATCGTTGACGCCATAGGCTGGCTCGTCGCCAATCAGCAAGCGGACGGCAGTTGGAATCCGCACTATGGGCAAACCAGCGCAGACCTCGACCTCTATGTTGCCGAGGTGTTGAGTCGAACGATGGCAAGCAATGCGTTCGCCGGGAATGACTCTAAGGACCTTCGCGAGCGTGTGAACAAATCCGTAGCGCGTGCGATCGGCTGGGCGGCAACCTCGGCGGCTGCCGTACACGATCCCTATGCAAGTGCCCTGAGGTTGAGATTGCAACTGCGGCTTGCCAGCGACTCCGCGGCCGTTGCGAGTTTGCGGGCGGAGCTGGCCCAGACCGCGCAGCGCGACCGCCAAGGCGTTCACTGGAGCAGTCCGGGTTACTCGCCTTTCTACGGCTGGGGTTCCGCGGGTGAGTTGGAGACTTCGGCGCTGGTTCTGGGCGCGCTGCGGCAAGGTGAACCCTCATCAGCGGACCAGGCTTTGGTCAACGATGCGCTCCTCTATCTGTTGCGCAGCCAGGACCGCTACGGCATCTGGTATAGCGGGCAGGCCACCGTACGCGTGCTGCAGGCGCTGCTGCCGATCGCGATCGAGCAGATGAAAACGCCAGGCAAGACGCAGGAGTTTCAGTTGACCGTCAACGGGACATCACTCACCGGTGCGGATGCGGAGGCTCTTCGCGCCGATCCCAAACTGCTCGACGCGCCACGCTCACTTGACTTGACCGCTTGGCTCAAGCCCGGACACAATGAACTCGTCTTCAGTAGTACGAGCACGGTTGTGCTTGCCAGCGCGGAGACCTCGGCATCCTACTATGTTCCGTGGCTCCCAGTAACCACGCCTACTCAGACAAAGACACAAACCGGCAAGGAGTACGGCCTCGACTTCGGCTACAATTGCGCGGCCGGCAAAGCAAAGGTGAGCCAGCCCATTGAATGCACAGTAGACGTGCGCCGCTTTGGCTCGGCAGGCTATGGAATGCTGCTTGCCGAGGTGGGCCTGCCGCCCGGAGCCGATGTGGACCGCGCTTCGCTGGCAAAGCTGCTGGATGACTGGACGATCTCGCGCTACGAATTGCAGCCGGACCGCATCGTTTTCTATCTCTGGTCGTGGAAGGCCGAGGGCTCGCATTTCCGCTTCCGCTTTACGCCGCGCTATGCCATTCGCGCCAAAGCCGCGCCGGCCACGCTCTTCGACTACTACAATCCTGACTTGAAAGCGATTCTCGCACCGCAGACATTTTCGGTGGCAGATTCGGCGCGAAAGTAACGATTCAGACTGGAATTGTCCTTGTCCGGCCGCAATTTTGTGCTTTCGGTGGTTTGTCGGCCATCTGGACACGATCCGGGTTTGGGCCACAGGGCTCCCGGTTCGCGCCACGGCCGATGGCCGGTGATCCAGGCGGAACCCCTCACGCTGGCCTTTCGGGGTAGACCTTCTCTTAGCGTCAATTCGCCTCAGGAGTGATACTATTCTCCTGAACCGCTTTCAAAATAGGAGATTCAGGTTAGAGTATGTGCATGCGAGATCGGGTCGCACTATTTGTGACATTCCTCTTCCTGTTTGCCGAATGCCATCCGGCCAGAGCGGAGAATATGTTGAAGCTCGTCGATAAGGCTGCAAAAAAGAGCACGCTCGATCAGCCCGGAACCCATCCATTCCACCTTCGCGCTACAGTCGCGCCATCGCTTGAACGGGACATGGCCTCGAACCGTACCGGAGAGATTGAGATATGGTGGAAAGCTCCGGGACAATACCGTCGCGAACTGCGTGCCCCCGGATTTCATCAGGTTGAGATTGTGAGCGGCGAACGCATCTGGCAAAAAAATGAGGGCGAGTATATGCCTGAGTGGCTGGACGCTGTTGCACGTGCTCTGTTGCATCCGCTTCCGGCGGAGTCGGCCGCCATGCACGGCGAACCGCCGGAACTCACGAAGACAATGTTTGGGAGCATCTACCTGAATTGGGAAAAGCCGGTCCCCATGGACATGCAGCTCTCGAAGCAGGTTGTGGCCATCACTGAAGCCACCGGGCTTCTGTTCTACGATGGCGGTCTGGGCTGGGGGGCGCTGTTTAAGGACTATGCCAGCTTTAATGGGCGCGAAGTTCCACGGACGGTCACACACGGTAGCCCTGAGGTGACAGCGAGAATTGTTTTGATGGAGGATCTGCCACCGGTTCCTTCCGGCTGGTTCGATGCGTCGGCGCCGGATGGCGATCCTCACCCAATCGCATTGATCGCCGTCGAAACGACCGACCTCTCTACCGATCTGGCGGAGCCGCCTCCTGCCCTCGTATGGCCTGATCTGCCCAATACCCGAGCCTCCGGGGTCATCTGGACCAATCTCGTGATCGACCGTGAAGGCCACATTCGGGAACCGTTTTACACGATATCCGACAACTCCGCTCTGAACGACTTTATGCATGACTATCTCGTTGGTTTGCACTTCAAGCCGATGATTCGGAACGGGCAGCCGGTCCAGGTCGTCCGACACGTCGTGCTTCATTTCGATCTGGGCAAGCAGGCGGAGCTGAAGAGGCTCCCAGTCCAATAAATCGCAGGTAATCCTCGGCTCTCCTTGATTTCCAAGTTCCGAATGGTTTGTCGCCGACTCGTCCCTTTGACAGATTTTCTCCCCGGAAGCCGTCCGAGGTTGGCCGTGAACCGCGTCTTGTACCTATGGCCGGTCACGACCGCGATCACGGCGCATGGCCGGTGATCCTCTCACGATCCTCAAAAGCTCCCGCAGGGTGGCCGATTCGCGCAACGGCGTACGGCCGATAATTCGACCGAAGCTATCAGATGATTCCTTCGCGCAGGCGGCGCGTTGCAAGAGTGAATGCGGATGACACCAGGCCATGGAGCTCTGCAAAAGACTCCAAATTCAGGAGGACATCGAATAGGTCTTGCTCCGGTCTCTGTGCGCTGGTTCTCCTGTAATAGTGCTCACTTTGCTCAAACAACCGGTGGAGCATTTCCACTATTGCGTCGCACTGCAGAAGCCGCATTTCCTGGCTTTTTCCTTCATCTGCGGCGAGACGGCGAGCGTGTAGGCAAATCCCCTGAGACATCAGATGGAAGAACCGAATCCTCTCTTCCGGTGAAAGCAGCGAGACCTTATCGGCGTATTCCAAATATTGCTCCCCGAAGTGGCGAATGTTCTATGCTTCCAGCGTGAACCCGGCAATTGGCAGATCTGAACTGACGGTCGACCGTCGTAGATAACGTGGTCAGCGATCGAATCTCCGGTGACTCTGGGGTTGATTTACAATCCCCCAATCGACTGGCACACTTTAGACAGTCTCTCTTTAGCTCTCATCCCTAACTGCCCGTGCGGATGCAGCGCATTTGCTTCCTCAAATGCTGCCAACGCCTCCTGCGTGTCGCCCAATGCCAACGACATTTCTCCGGCGTAGTACCGCAACCAGGCCCGGTCACGGTCTAAAAACCCGTCCGAGTCCTCTGAGGCATGCCACATCTCCCAAATCGCTTTGTCACGCCGGGCGCAGCGCGCCAATGCCCACGCATGTCTGCATTTCCTCAGGGCCAAGTCCGCCTTCCTTCGATTTGGATCGATTTGCTCCGGCCACTTCCCCAGCGTGTAGCTCAACAGCGAACGAGCTTGTTCCGGGTCCCTATTTTGCTCAAGGAGGCAATCCGCCAACCCGACTTGAATGAATCCGATCTCTGGCACAATTTGAGGCGCCAATCGACTCGCTGATTCGAGGAGTTCTTGCGCTCTTTCGCCTTGGCCTTGATGCGACAGCGCCATCGCATGGTAATAGAGCTTCCTGTTGGGTAGCTTCGGTATGCCGTTCCGATCAAATGCCCGAGGCTTGGTTGCTGCCAGTAAGTCGCCATATCTACCGGCTTCCAGGAGAATCCAGAACCTAAGAGTTTCACCAAAACCCGGCGCCCAAGAAAACCACCGATTCAACCGGAGTGCATCCTCGTAACGGCCCTCAAGTGCTCGCTGGAGCGTCGCCTGTCGCGCAATCTGAATCGCAAAAAGCCACAGGAAGAGCACCAACCAAGTCGCCAGGTTGGTCGAACCAAAGACGATTCCCTCTCGCCGCATCCGTGGGTCAATGAAGTACATTTCGAAGTTCATTGCTAAGTATATTGCGACGGCGACGAGAAGAATGGAAGGAATCGATATCCCGCCAATTAACTTTTTACCCGACAATGAATTCCAGGTCAGCGACAGCAACGTTGGCTCGCCTACGCTCTTCTTGCTCTCTTCCGTTGCCAAGGACATGGTCGTTCTGCCTCAGAGACCGTTCATTCGAGATGTAGACAGGATACATTCCAGCCGTTCCGGTCGGTTGGCCAACCTTCGCCGACCCTGCCTGGAGGCCGGCGGTGATCCCCGGGATCGCGAAAGAAGCATTGGAGAAGAGTTGCCGGTAAAGGAGGACATTACATCGTGCAAGAGCGACATTCCGGCAAGCATCTTTCCGTCCGACAATCACTGTTGCAGCGGAATAATCTGGCACTTGATTTGTGCTACTATTCCGCCATATCAAATGGCTAACGGTGATGCAATTCGGATCGCTCTGCTGGTAGCGCTGTCCACAACGCTGGTGAACGCCTCCGCGACAGCACAAAGTGTGACTTTATCGACGATACCTGATACGCCAGCTCAGAAAATGCAACTCGATCTGGAAAAGCCGTTCCACGCCCGTTCTCCCTGGCACTTTGAAGTGACTGAGGGGGCGGCAGTCCAGGATTACGGCGGCAATGACGCACCCGGAGCTCTCACCCTCTGCTTATATAGAGCCCCAGGGACGCCATGTGTCTTCGATCCAGTCACCCTCCCACTCCGGACCACTTCACCCGATGACCCAATCGCGTGGGAGCCGCATTACCTGATTGACGCCAAGGTTGTCTATCCAAGGGGTCCGAAGGCCGCACCACTTCTTTTGATTGTCACTGGTAGCTTGAACGCCGGAGACGGAGATCAGATTATATCCACCCAGTTGGTCAGCTACGACATTGACCGCGATGAGTTTCGACGTATCTATAGTAAGAGCACCGGCCACAATAACAATCAGGAGATTCGCTTCATTTCCGATGGGCCACTTCAGGGGAGCGTGATCACTGCCGAGCCAACGGATCACTCTCCTTACGGCTACTGGATCGTGGTGAATAGGCTTACTCCCGCAGGAGCTTATCGTCAGGTGCTCAAATACCGCAGCGCCACTTTGTACAACGATGGCAACCCTCTGGCGGTGATCGATTCCGAAATGCCCAACATTGAGAGGCGGTTCGGTTTATGGAAACCTGGTGAACCACTCCCCACACCCAGTCGCGTTGGAGACAACAAGCCCTGCATCCATCCCACGCTAAGACATACCGAGCTGTGGTGCGAAAAATAGAACGTTGCACAATCCGACTGAGGGCGAGTGCGCCAGTTGGATGACGGCTATCGTCTAGCTTCCTCGTTTTGTGCCACAGAGCACCAATAGACCTCGGCTGTGGGCGTCGCCTATCTGGACACGATCCGGATTTGGGCCACCAGGCGCCCGATTCGCGTCACGGCGGATGGTCAACCGCCCGGTACAGGAATCGGAAGTACTTGATCACGTAGAATTGGCTGAGGTCCAGGAGCGTCTGATGACTTTCAAGCCCGTTTCTTTTTGCGTTCTGTTTGGTTTTTGCATTGTGGGAACGCCCGTCCTTCGAAGCCAGACTAACAAGGATTTTGCCTCGTTCGTGCGTGACGCGAACAGACCTTTCGTTTACTTGAGATTCGACCATATCGCTTCGGGGATGCGGCGAAACGAAGACGAGCCTGCGTTAAGAGTTTGGCTCCATTTCGTAAATAACAGCAACGTGCCAATAAAGCTTAGAGTTTATGGTGTCCCTGACGGCGGCCTTCCGGGCGAAGTGGGGGTGATGGATGAGGTGGTCGTTGATCCGCCGATGCTCATGATTACGGCAGACAGCGCCGAGCCAGAAGTTCTGCATCAACCTGCTTCAGAAACGCCCGGCTCCGAAGTCAAACAAACCCCGAACCCACCACCAGCTAGCAGGATGCCGATGGGCTATTCGTCCGAGGTGTCGGGAGCGGTAACGGTAGGGCCTGGCGAATCGACGCTATTTAGCGTTCCAATCGACCACCTTGGGAGCCGGGCTAACGCCTGGCATATGGAGATTCCCTTCTCTTTCCGTGTGCCCAAAGGGCAGGGTCCGCGTGACTCAACCATCGGCGGCGAACCGATCATGAGCCTCCACTACCACTATTACGATCTCCCAGAGGAGGCAAAGACGAGGTTGCTCAGAGAATCTCAAAACTAGTCTTGGAAACGCAGACGTAACCAACGCACCGCCTGTCCTCGGAGAGTTCAATAGCTCCTGTATCGTCGGCCAACCGTACATTGAGTCTAAATCGAGATCATGCAACAATGGCCGGTTTAACTAGCCCGGAACCACCGATTTCTTTGGATCGATGTTCGACTCGTGCCCCAGAGGGCACCGTCGTAAACTCGAATTTGTAATGATTTTTCTCGCAAAGATAGAATGCGCATTTACCGTCCCCGGACGTGGCTGCGTCGTCGTGCCCGTCGCTCTCACCAATCCTGATTTGCGAGTGAGAGCCGGAGATGTTGTGCAACTGCGAGGCGCAAACGGCTGTCTGGATGCTAAGATTGCCGCCATCGAGTGGCTAACGCGGCGTGACAACGGGTGTCGTTTCGGTTTTTTATTGTCGGGAAGTATCGATTGTTCGCGGATCGACTCGAATGCGGAGATTTGGGTAGAGCAATCAAAGCATCCAAGCATCGGCTGATGCGTCCGGAGGCCGGGTGAGACCATTATCGCTGAGCATCCTACGGAAAGAATTCCAATCATGGCCAGTGTAGACTTCATCGAGGTTGGCAGGACGGCGCACGAATTGGCTCTCAGACACGGCTGGATCGCTCACGAATACGCAGCAAAACTGGCGGCGGAAGCCCTCGCCGCTGGCAAGGGTCAGGAGTACGAGTTTTGGAGGGCCGTTGAACTCCTTCTGACACCCCGGGGGAGCTCAAACTAGAGCATAAACAAAAACGCGTAGCACCGGCATTCCAACCAAGCAACAGCCTGCTGAGTCTTCCCGGGCGAATCGTCGCCCATCTGGACACGATCCGGCTTTGGGCCACCGGGCTCCCGGTTCGCGCCACGGCCGTTGGCCGGTGATACAACCGCGATCACCTCCCATGGCCGGCCACCCGGCCGGAACCAATTATTGAGTCATAGTTTCGATGAAAAGAGAATGTCGAGGGAGGGCACTTGGAAGAACGGCCGAGACTCATGCAATCCCAGGTCGCCAAGGGCGAGGAAGGAACCCGGGCCGCCCGCTTCATCTCATTGACATACTCGATTTCTCCATTGAATAACTCCGACAAGATCGATTCCCGCAATTGGATGCTTCGAGCCCAGACGATTGTTCTTATGCGTAGGATCTAGGGCAGTATAGGTTCGGATGATGACCATTTCATAAACCTCGCTCGTTTCCATGGCGTTCCCCTCAAGGACGCTAGATCCCTGCATCAGCACATCGGTCGGTTGTGGGCCTCGCGTATTCACTGGCACCAACTCTTCTGCGATCTCGTCAATTTCTTTTTGGGTCAGTTCGGAATCAAGATTGATTCCTTTTGACGAGTAGTGACGTCTTTCAAGCCCAATTTGGCAGAGCTGACCGTCTTTTGAATACTCCGGCATCATGAGTAGGCCAGGCCGAATTTCGTAAGCCTCAACGGTCCGGTACTTCTTGAATTGTTCGTTCTGGGTGTGTGCCGTGGCTTTCCCAATGTCAATAGCGTGGTCTGTGAGTACTACGTTGACGATGGCTGGACTGAGCAAAACAAGCAACAAGTATCTAAGCACAGGTTTCTCCCCGAGTCGTTTCCAGACTGCTGGTAGGATACGCTCGCTGCGGCATAGGATCGTTCGTGCCCGGATCGTCGGCAAACAGTACACGATCCCGGTTTGAGCCTCCCGGAGACAAAGGAACGACGAAAAGGCCGGATCGTGTCAGTTGGCCGGTCACACTCCCGCAATTGCTTCTGATAGCATTTCAGCCATGAACTGGCGGCGAGGACTTCTGTTGGCTGGGATTAATCTGGCCGCGGCATTGCCCATGATCTTGATGATGGAGGCCAGGGACCAGAAGGAAGCTCTCACTCAAGAAGAAATCATGGCAAGAACCGCCAGGGAAGTTGTTCCCAGACCGCCTGAGCCCCCAACGCCGAAACCAGCCGCGGCCAACCCTGAGCAAGCCGAAGAGGCGGTCGGCTTCAATCCCTGCGGAATGTGGGTCCATTACCCTGTACACGTCCTTGTCGTGCAGGCAGCTGATATGCCGTCCGTCGCGTTGGCCGGGTGGGAGGACGTTTGCCCCCCGCATTGGTCGCTTGCGGGGAGACTACGTGAAAAAAGGACCTGGCCGCCAACTCCCTTGTGGATGGAGATGCAGCGCAAGATCGATGCCGGACTGTGCATGTTCATTGCCGTGCAGTGGTTTAGCATGGGTGGATTTCCACTCGTAAGATCCCCGAAATGGTGGGCTGACCCCGGTACCTTCATCACCGGCTGCGCGGTTCTGGCGGGGGCCATCGCGTTGATTCCTGGCGTTGACGCCCTCGCGAAACTGCCTGCATCAATTGCGATGCTGGCCTGGCCCTGGTGGTTCGGTCTTCTCGTTTGGAAGACGCTTCAATTCGGATGGAGAATGACAACGGCTTCTCGGGCGCACCGTTCAAGTTAGGCACAATGCCCGCGTCGATATTCCAGAAAGCGGCGGTTTCGCTTGAATCGTCGGCGATACTTTTCCAGCGTGATATTCCTCACGTTGGGTCCCACTTGCCGGTCGTTCGGGCAGAATGGCGAGAAAGCCAATCAGCAGGACGGCTTGCTGGCGAAGATGCAGTTGCCGGCTCTGCCTACTGGCATTTGCGCTGTTTCCATTGAATTGTTGCCACTCTATC
>Ga0181516_10001951_pt1 | contig 15184 bp, 11 predicted proteins | sample PEATcosm2014_Bin_25_FD_121104 | JGI IMG/M metagenome (GOLD analysis project Ga0181516, IMG submission 121104) | Peatland microbial communities from MTU Mesocosm Facility, Houghton, MI, USA - PEATcosm2014_Bin01_10_metaG | ecosystem: Environmental > Terrestrial > Soil > Wetlands > Peat | place... | reverse complement strand
TCCCCCGGGGTTGCTTCCGGTGGTGAACGTGGAACCGTTGGGGCTGCTATTATCCCAATAATAATTCAGGCCGCCGGGATTCCCGGTGGTCGAGCTGCAAAGCAATTGCGATTGGTCATAGGGCCCCGGCGACGGCGCCGAGCTCGATTCTGACAGGTACGGCTGGCAGCTCCCGGTTTCCGCGGTCGCCAAGAACAGGCAGCCTGCGATAACGAGGCCGCCAAACAATGTTTTGTTAGTCATACTGGGGGTTTAGTGTGGTTATGTGGGTTCGCGATCCTAATGTTTGTCGGGCAAAAGATGTGTTTTCAGCGCCTCCGTGGCCGCGCAAACCATGGGCAAATTGTCGCAGACAGTGGGAGGTAGCATGAGAGATAATGTAGCACAAAAACCGTCATTGTCATGTAGCGTAAACTACTTACAGCCCGGGGGCTGGATTATATATTTCCCAAACGCAGAACTGAAACGGACTGAAGGCGAGAAAACCGGCTGGAAATTTTACTTTTTCCGCTTTGGCTTGCTGGCGAGTTTCTTGGCTGTTTTTGAGGACGGCGGCGGCGCGGTGTTCAACATCTTCCGCAATCCATCTTCAAAACTAACGCCCGGAAACTTTAGATTTAACGATTTGCCCATGCGGTTTGAATGTGGCTGAAACTGGCGGCAAGTCAAGCGGGCGGTTTTGGCTTTACCCGCTGGCGGTTTGCCGCTTTGCTTTTGGCATCAAAAACGCAAAGTCAAAACCAATTCCTGAAAAAATCATTTACGACCCGGATGACGTGCTTTGGAGTAATTTTCAGGCCGCCTATAAAAAAGTAATTGATAGCGCCAACGCTGGTGGCAAAACGGCGCGCAGCCAGTTGGATTTTTTTAATTGGGGAATTTATGACTATTTCAGAAAAGACATCGAAAAAAAAGCGCGGGCTGGACAAGCTGGCTCGCCGCACCCTATTTCAATACTTTTCGAGATGGCCGATTTTTCTATTTCAATATTATTTTGGCTTGCAGAGCATCAACGCGACAACATAAAAAAATACGCACGGAAACGATGGGCATGGCCGGGACTTTTTCATTTATCAAAACGCGAACAAAATAAGTATCAGGCATTGCTTCCCAAATTCGATAAAAGCGGAACGAAAATCATAAGAGAAAGCCCAATCGAACTCGGCAAAAATTTGGGATTGCAAGTAAATGCCAATCTGACAAAAGGGGATTTGCTGTTTCAAATTGCGGCGAACGCGGTGAATAATGTTGCCCTACTGGATAGAGAAGAGATGGTCTGGAATGGATCGTGGCTCTGGTTGCGAGCGCACAATAAGTCATTTTCAAAAACAAAGAAATTACACAAGCAGGCAGAAAAGTTTCTTGCATCGCTCGGCTTTTTCACAAAAGGCAATTGGCCTAAATGGAAGCCGGTTTTTGAAACATATTTAACGGTTAAATTCGCACCGCCGGAAATCAAATTCAAAATCCTTCCGAAAGATTGTCAGTCAAACTTGCACGTTTGTTATGGGATCGGAGCGCACATGGAATGGCTTGAGAACCTCAAAAAAACAAAATCCATGAGCGCCATTGAGGAAACGCAGCTCATATCGGATATGAAAAAAAGAGCAGCCTTATATGACAATGCTGTTCCGGCTCAAGAATATGACCATCCCGACATCAAAAAAATTGTCCTTAATCAAAAATCCAATCGCTCAAAATGGAACGCCTTGAAAAAAGAAATTTTGAAACGAATTGAAAACCTAGCGCCGGAATCTTGAATTAGGTTTTACGTCCAGACGTAATTCCGGTTTTACGTCTCGACATACTCACCCAATAAATTGGATGCAGGCATTTATTTTTGGACTGATAATTACTTCGTCAGTCTGGAAAACTGATTAACGGCGAATTGAAAATTTAGAAACCGCTATTGTTCCAAAACGCTCGCGCCGTGAGCATTTTCCAGTTGGAACGATGGCGGTTTTCTTTTTGAGGTGAGTCCAATGTAAGAAAAACTAGAAGTCTAAAAACGGAAAAGGCGACTCGCTAAAGTCGCCTCTTAAACCGATTCGCTGGGGATGCCAGCTACCGTGGATGTCAGTTACAAATTTACGATAGTCAACTTCCCCACGCGAGTCAAGAAATAGTCATCCTTAAAACAAAGGATTTATGGCTAAAAGAAAACTCGCGCCCAAATACGGACGTATGAGGAGCTTTGTGCCGGTGAAACGTCCATCGCATTTTTGCAATGTGTTCGTTCGTAAGCCGTCCAAAGTCATCATGCGGAGCTAGTCTAGCCGGGGAATAACGGTGAGCCGCGCCGGATTGCTACGGCGCGGCTCTTTTATTCAAGGCGTGGTTGTCGAAATAATTTTGCCCGCAAGATCATTGTCCAGCATTCCGCGCAATGGCTGTATGTTTTGCCGGTTTTTAATCTGACTTCACTTGGCCTGCCGCAGCGCAAACATTTTCCGTTTTTAATTCTGCGAAATTGCCATCCCTTTAACATCCGCTTTTTCGGCGGACGCGGCTTGACTAGCCAAGCACAATCTTTGTGCCGTCCGTTTCAATTGGCTGGCTGACGATAAAGCAACCGCTTGCCTTCAATCATCGGCATGGAATTAACGAGCCGCGCGCCATCGGTAAGAAACCGCGTGTTCCAACGCAGTTCAAATTCGCTGGCGTATTTTTGAAGATGCTCTTTGCTAACGCAGTGAAAATTCCCGAACACCCCGCGCTTAATTAAAGAAAAAAATGATTCGCAAGAATTTACATGAGAAACAGTTCCGTCTGGATTGTGGCGAGCGTATTCAAACCGGCTATGGCAAACGCGGTCGTGTTGCTTGTAATCTTTCAGCGCGAGTTTATACGCGACATGCTCATCAGTGTTGACGATTGCTGTTTTGCTCACGCATTCATCCATGAATTTTCCGACATTCTTTGCCGTCACGCTGGCGATAACCCGCGTGCGAGCCTGTCCGCCGCGCTCCAATACTAAAGCGATGATGCCTTTGTTCTGCGTGTTCTCGAATGAGTTGCAAAAAGTTTCGTCCGCTTCACAGACGTTTGCCAGTGGCGGCGCGGTTTTCAAATCGGTTGCCATCGCGTGCCGGATGCGATGCGCCATAAACCAAGCAGTTTTATACGTCACGCCAAGCATCCGGTGAAGCTGATGCGCTGACATTCCTTTTTTGCTGGAGCAAATAAGAAACCACGCCATAACCCATGTTTGGATTTTGACGTGCGAACTTTCAAAAACGGTTTTCACCGTCACCGTGAATTGCTTGCGACATGCACCGCAAAAATAAACGCCTTTTCGGACTGCGCTTTTGCTGCCGGCCTTTGGCGTCAGCTTTGAAATCGTCTTTTGCTTGCCGTCATTCTTGCAATGCGGACACACGGCACCATTCGGCCAAAGAATAGATTCAAGCAGCGTGCGCGCTTTTTCCTCGTCGTTATATTCCTGCGCGAGCTTAATTAAATTTAATTCGTCGGCGTCAAACTCGTCTTTCGGCATCGTTTTCATGCGGTAAACATAGGCGATATTTTAGCGTTTGTCAAGTATATAATCCCGGCCCGGGGGCGTGCTTCTTTTCCCCATTTAAATGCCTTAAAACAGACCATTTTGGGGACTAACGAGCCTTGGCCACCCGCGCCGGGGCGGGGGAAAGATTCACAAACCGCGCCACCGCCTGCGCCCGCGATCGCACATGAAGCTTTTCATAAATCCGCCGGATATAAGTGTCCACCGTGCGGATGCTGATGCCCAGGGATTCGGCAATTTCCTTGTACAAAAAACCGCGCGCCAGCATCTCCAAGACCTCCCGTTCGCGGGGTGAAAGCAGTAAATTGTCGTCCGCCTCGGCCGGGGCCGGCGTGGCCGGGAAGCACTGGGCCACCCGCCGCGCGATGTAACTCGTCATCGGCGAGCCGCCGGCATGGACGTATTTGAGGGCCGCCAGCAATTCATCATGGGGCGATTGCTTGAGCAGGTACCCGGTCGCGCCCGATTGCAACGCGTCGAAAATATGGTTCGAGTCCTCATAGACCGTGTGCATCACAAACTGTGTTTGCGGCATCTGCGGCTTGAGCTGGCGCACGCATTCCACCCCGCTGATGCCCGGAAGCTTGATGTCCATGAGCACCACATCCGGCTTTTGGCGGGGCAGCGCCGGCAGGCTGTCCTCCGCGCAGTCGAACCCGCTGACAAATTCAAACCCGTCCGCCCCGGTCATCCAGCCCTTCAGGATTTCCCGCACCGGGGTGTCGTCCTCCACGATGGACACGCGGATGATGCCGCTTTTTTCCGGCGGCGGCGGGGCGGATTTTGACATTGGTTTCGGCTTCATTCTGGCACAGTCGGGCAAAGTTCGGTTGTCACGTGTTCAACTGACAATAGCATAGCCGCCGCGTTTCCCCCAGAAAGATCGGACTCACGACGTGGCCGGCAGCACAAAGGTGACGCGCGTGCCGCCGCCGGGTTCGCCGGTGATCTCACACCGGCCCCCGATTTCATCCAGCCGCTGGCGCATGTTCACCAGCCCGTTCCGGCGCGGCCGCGCGGCCGCGCCCGCCGCCGCCGGATCAAATCCCCGCCCGTTGTCCGTGATGTTGATCACCAAGCCCCCCGCTTCCAGCGTGAACCCGATTCGCACCTCGGAGGCCCCCGAATGTTTGAGCACGTTGTGCAGCGCCTCTTTGAACGCGAGAAACAAATTATGCCGCACTTCCGCCGTCACCGCCCAAGGCGGCAGTTGCATGGGAAAATCCAGGCGGCAGCGGATGCCGGAGTCGCTCATCAGTTCGTGAATCAGCTTTCCGAGGTAAGTGGCCAGGCTGTCCAGCGTGTCGTGCTGCGGATCCACCGCCCACACAATTTCATCCATGGCCCGCGTCAGCTGCCGCGCGGTCACACAGATCTGGTCGAGGTTTTTCGCCGTCTGCGGGGGATCGGCCATTTCCCGGCGCGCGGATTGGCTGAGCAAATTAATCCGCGTGAGGCTCGCGCCCAGATCATCGTGGATATCCTTGGCAATGCGCGTCCGCTCCCGCTCCACCGCGCGCTGGCGTTCCAGAAACTCCACCTTGCGGCGCATGCGGCGGCGGGTGCCGTACCATGCCCCGGCGCCGGCCAGCGACGCCAGCCCCGTCACGCCCGCCACGCTGAACCACACCGTCTGCCAGAAATGCGGCAGCACGGTGAACGCCAGCGTGGCACCAGTTTCATTCCAGACCCCGTCGTTGTTGCACGCCAGCACGCGAAAGGTGTAATACCCGGGCGGAATATAAGGATATTCCGTCGTGCGCTCCGCCGCGGCGTCCACCCAGTCCGCGTCCAATCCGTCCAGCCGGTGCTTGAACCGCACCTTTTCCGGCGCGGTGAAGCTCAGGCCCGCATATTGAAACGCCACCCGGTGCCGCCCCGGCGGAATCTTCACGCCCTCCGGCGGCGCGGGTTCCCCGACCAATTGGTTGTCCACCAGCAGGGCCTCGATCAGCACCGGCGGGGGGCGCCGGTTGATCTTCTGCGCCGGCGGATCAATCACCACCAGCCCGCGCCCCGTGGGAAACCATAATTCCCCGTTCTTCGTGCGGCAGCCGCCGCTTGTCGCCTCCAGCGTCGGCAGCCCCTCCGCAATGCCCAAGGCCTGGCAGCGCACCGCCGTCACCGGCCCGCCGCCCGGGGGTTCCAATTCCGCCTTGCTCACCCGGAAGATGCCGTTGTACGAACTCATCCACAGGCTGCCCAGCCCGTCGTCTTCGATGTCGCAAATGACATTGTCCGGCAGCCCCTGGCGCATCCCGATGGTCGCAAACTGACCGTCTTTGAACCGGCAAAGGCCGTCGGAAGTTCCGATCCAAATGGAACCGTCCCCGTCTTCGCGCAGGCAGTTCACGAAGTTCCCCGGCAGTCCGTCCGCTTTGCGGAACTGCCGCAGCCCGCCCGCTTGCAGGCGGAACAAGCCTTCCCCCGCCGTGCCAAACCACACGTCGCCCGCGCGGCTCTCCAGCACGCAGCGGATGTCGCGCTTGACCGCGCCGTCATCGTGCCCGTACCAGGTGGTTTTCCCCTCGGCGTCGTAGCGCAGCAGCCCGTCCCCCGTGCCGATCCACAACCCGCCCGCCCGCGCCGCGCAGAGGGCCGGCATCGGCGTAAGAATCCCCGCCAGGCCCGCTGGGGTCGCGAACGCATTGCCTTCCTGCTCGAACAACCCGGCCCCCCAGCTTCCGGCATACAGCCGCCCACCCGTGTCCTCCGCCAGCGACCAAATATATGGATTCACCAGGCCGGCGGTGACGGAAAAATTCGTCCAGACGCCGTCTTTGAGCCGGTAAAGTCCCGCCCCCTCGGTGCCCGCCCACATGGCGTTGGACTCATCGCAAACAACCGAAAGCACCGGCCGCGCCTGCCATCCATCCGGCGGCGAAACCGTGCGGACATTGCTTTCCCGCAGCATGGCCAGGCCGCCGCCCCCGGTGCCGGCCCAAAAATTTCCCTCCCGATCCTCGCACAGGGCCGTCACCCAGTCGGAGCAGAAACCGCTGGCGCGGTTGTAGGAGGACACTTCCCCTTGCGGTGACACGATGGCAAACCCATGATCCGAGGTGGCGCCCAGCAGCTCTCCCGCCCGGCCCTCCAGCAGTTGCAGCAGCGGCGCCGCCTCAAACGGCGAGGGCCCGCGGTCCTCCGCCCAGGCACCCTCCCGCCACTTCCGCAGGTGCCGGTTGACCGTCATCCACACGCCGCCGTCCCGGCTGGCCGCAATGGCGGTGACGGTATGGTTGGTCAGCCCCTCGGAAAATTCCAGCGGGATGATCCGCCCATTTCGCAGCCGCGAAACGCGGCCGGCGCGGGCCACCCAGATGTCCCCCTGAGCGGATTCCGTCATCTCCACCACGTCGGAGACCATGCCCGCTTCGGGCGTCAGCACCAGGCCGTCTTTCACCCGCGCCAGCAATCCGTCGTTGCTCAAAAGCCAAACGTCGCCCTTTTCGTCGGCGCCGATGCCGATGATTTTTTTCTTGGGCCACCGGATTTTCAGGGAAACGGCGTGGAATTTTCCCTGGGCGCGCACGGTGAGCTCACCCGTCTCGTGCCCGATCCACAGGGAGCCGTCCTTGTCCTCAAACAAGCTGGTCACGCGGCTGTCGGCCATCTCCGGCGTGTTCGCGCTGTCGTAACACACGAAACGCATCCCGTCAAAACGCGCCAGGCCGTCGTAGGTGCCGATCCACAGGTAGCCGTCCCGCGCTTGCAGCAATGCCGTCACCGTGTTCTGCGGCAGCCCGTTTTCCCGCAGCCACACCCGCGTAACAAAATTCGCCCCGCGCGCCGGAAAGGCCAGCACCCCCAGCGTCGCCAGCCAGAGCGTCAGGTGCATGAATTGGACGGGTCGCCGGACGCCGGTCATCTGGAACCCTTTCGGTGCGCTGGCGCCGGGGCGGGCGCGGGCCATGGGCAAAAGGTGTTGGAGGCGGTCACGTGCTGAAATCTATTCACTCGCCCCCGCGTTGTCATTCAAATCTTCCCGCCGCGCCCTCTTTATGCCGGCCTGGGTGTCCGCTTCACTCGCGCACCTGGCCGCTCCCGATGCCCAGCCACTTGTAGGTCGTCAGCTCCTCCAGCCCCATCGGCCCGCGCGCGCCAATCTTGTCCGTGCTGATGCCAATCTCCGCGCCCATCCCAAATTCCCCGCCGTCCGTAAACCGCGTCGAGGCGTTCCAATACACCACCGCCGAGTCCACCCCCAGAAACTGCCGCGCGCGCCCTTCGTTCCGCGTCACGATGCTGTCCGAATGGGCCGACCCATAATGATTCATTGGCACATCGAGCTGGAAATATCCCTTACGCCGAGCCCGGCATAACGGATATTTCCAGGACGAAGTGCCGATGAAGACCCCCTCTGCCGCAAGGGAGGAGACTTTTTCAGCTATGGAGGCGCGCTTGAAGGCCACGCACAACAATATGCTGAATCGGTCTGGGCGACAAACCAAACCCCTCCCCGGCAGTGTCCTAATTTGCTTTTTTGAAAACCAAAATGCCGCCGAAAGCCATCGCAAAACCGGATTATGCGTATAATTTATGATCCGCGTCTAGCCAGCAAACAAAGAAAATATCCTCGATATAAAACCCATGCACCCTACCATATTCATTTCTTTCACATTCAAATTGATAAGCATCTATCCCCCTCAATTGCTCATTAAGATGTGAAAATCCCTTTGGCTCCGTTGTTTCCTGCCATGTAATGGGGTGTGACCTGATGGCCTTTGAATAATTACCGCGCAATTCTTTTGCGCTTATGCTTGAAACCGATTTAAGTCTATCAAGCAGCTTATGAAGATACTGCCCGTCCCGGTGCGAAATTTTGAATTTTGTGTGGTTAAGGTCTAGGTGTTTGAAGGAAAATCGAACATGCCCATTTTGCAATTCAGTATGATGAATCTTGCCGGGCGTTGGAATTTTTGTTGTTTGGATGCCCTTTGCCATTACTTCGACTTGGCGAGCTTGCGGTAAAACGACTTCATTTCCTCAATGGAAATCACATTATTACATGGCTCATCAATCGCAATCCCGCCGCGCGCCTTAATCCAGGGGCTTTCCAAATGCGTCATTTGTTCCAGCTCCCAAGCGGAGAATCTTCCAAAAACGGCAAAAATCTTATCTAAAAACTTTACGGTTTTAGAATCAATAGTCGGCATCTTTACTTCATCCGTAATGGGGCTTGCTCCTCCAAGCTTGAAACGATTATAGACAGATTTGATTACGGGGCCATGAACCCAAGCTTCGATTTTGTCATCAAAAAGGGGTTTATCAAGCAGTGCCAAATGCCACGCTTGGGCGTAATAAACAATCTTTTGAAGCTTTAAGTTGGTCAAAAAATCACCATGCTCCCGGCAAAAGCTAAGGAAGTAATCAGCCACTTGATTAGCGGTGTAGTCGCACATAACAAATAATATCTTGACATCAACTTTTTATTTGACAATATATTAAATAGCTCTTTCCGAGAGCGTGTTGAGCCGAGGAAAGAGCGAAAAGACGCCTTTTTGAAAAATTTCCACCCTAAACCGCGAGACAGTTTCTTCGCTATTTCTGATAGCCACTGGCAATCGCGGCCTGCACTGCTGTTTGCGGTGAGTCAACCGGCGGAATTTCCAAGACGTTCACATATTGCGTTTCCCCCTTGTCCTGATAGCTCCATGCGTAGCACCGCTTCGCTTTGGGGTGGCCTGTCAGGGCAAACGATTCAACGACGCCTTCCCACGCGGTCTTTTTCCTGAATCTTTCCACGATCACAACCGAACGCTCATGCGTGGCTTTGCAGCCGTGCATGGTTTCAATTGCCGTGCGTAAATTTTCAATTCGTTCGCTCATGCTTCTGCCATTTCGACAAGATTCTGGACTGTCCACGCGGAATTGGCAACGCCCGCTTCCATCGCTGGCGTGCAACGAATGGCGGTGTGATTTTTCACGAAGTTGTAATAAGCATAATGCAACGCAATCGCCGCTTTGAAATTTTCCAATTTCTTGCTGAAAGCGTTCGTGAGTCTGGACAGGCGGCGGCAGTGCATCCGCAGCGTGTGGTTTTGTTTTTCAACGTGGCTTGTGGAAATCAGGTCAATTTGGGGATTGCCTGTAACGGGGATTCGTTCCGTCTTAATCACTTCGGGCGGAGAATATCGCCGTTGTTCCGCAAGCTCCGTGTGGCCATACGTTTTGATGATTGAACCGTAATCCACTTCGCTGCCAAAGGCACGCTCAATTGCCCCGCCATACGCTTTTAGCGCATCGCTGGAAATCTGGACGCGGTGGGACAGGCGAGCGGCCAAATCCTCAATAAAGCAGTTTGCCATGTATTGCGTGCGGTCGCCGACTGCGAATGTCGGTACCAGCTTCGTGTCGGGGTCAATGGCAATCCACGTCCAAATGTCGCCGATGCCTTCACCGGCCAGATGCAAGCGGTGCGCGGTTTTTTGTTTCATTCCAATGAAGCCCCAAACCTCGTCCACTTCAATCCGGTTACAATTCAGTCCGCGAAGTTTATCATCCATGATGCGCTGACAACCTTCACCAACGCGAACGCCCAAGCGCATAATGGTGTCACGGTGAACGCCCGTCATGCGTTCAATAGAGCGGATGGAATTGCCTTCGGCCAGCATCGCCACGGCCATGATTTTCTTTTCGGATTTCAGTTCGTTTGCCATAAAAATTTCACGGTTGACTGCGTTTCGTTATTGACTTGAATAAAGTATGGTGTTATTCAAGTTGAATGTCAAAACAAAAAATGAATAAAAAACAATGGGGTGGCGCTCGAAAGGGTGCGGGCCGGCCAGCTGGAAAAACAAAAGAAAAAATTTGTGTTTCCGTGAATAGCGCAAATTGGCAGACTGCAATCTCGCGCTGGAACGACAAACAATCTCGTCTGGTGGATTGGCTGGTTTTACGCTATATTGGCGACGGCGCGGCGCGCATGGAGGCGGGGGCAACATGAATGCCACCGCTCAACAGATTGGCGAAATGACAATAATCGAAACAGTGAAATTGGACGCTGGGCTTTACACGCTGGCGCAAGCCGCGCTGTTTGCCAGGATGCCGTTTAATACCCTGAATTATTGGCATTTTGGGACGAAATCTCGCGCGCCATTGCGCGAATCTGAAATTGCCAAGCAAGATGGAAAATTCGTTACTTTTTTAGAATTTATTGAGGCTGTCGCAATCCGATCTCTGCGGCAAAAGCGCAATATACCGCTACCCAAAATCCGCGAGGCAATCAAAGAGGCCCAAGATAAGTATCAGATCAAATACCCATTTGCCCAACAGGTTCACAAAACCGTTGTTGTCGGCAGGGACATTCACATACTGCTCGGAGAAGATGCAAAAATGTTTGGCCTTTCTGGCAGGGACAAAGCCCAAGAATCTTTCAAGCCATTCCTTGAACCATACATGGAAAACATGCGATTTAATGCCGAAAAAATCGCCTGCGAGTTTATTGCGGCGCGATATGGGGACGGGGACAAAATCATAAAGATGAATCCGCGCATCAGCTTTGGTGAGCCAATGGTCGGGAAAACAGGCTATTCCGCTGAAACGCTTTGGCGCGCAGCGGTAGCGGAAGGAAGCATTGAAAGAGCCTGTGAATTTTATGAAGTTGATCGGGAATCCGTTGCCGCAGCCTGCAATTATTGGGAGGGGCTTGCATTGTCAGCTTGAATGACCAAATAAAATTGTTTTTTGATAATTGCCTTTCCGACAGATTGCCGGGGGTGATTACGTCTGCCTACGGTGAAGATTTTGGAAACATTCAGGTTAAGCATTTGAGGGATTATTATCGCGACGACCCCGGCGATGAAAATTGGCTGCCAGTGCTAGAGCAGGATAAAGACTGGCTTGTAATAACGGCAGATAGGGGCAAAGATCCTAAAAAGGAAAGGCTGCCCGTGATATGCTCCCAGCTTGGCCTTTCACATATTTCAATGACTCCGACTTTCCATCAAGCGGGGTATTTGACGCATAAGCACGCAGTTCTAGCCTTGTTTCCGCAAATTATTTGTGCGAGACACTTGCCAAAAGGAACAAGGGTGACGCTTGGTTTTAGGCCGTATCATCAACGCAACTGGCCGGCGCTGCTAATTGGGGGACATGATTTTGATGCGTGGTGCAACAAAAACAGCATCGAGCTTCCAAATTGGTGTAAAAAACCAAATTAGGACACTACCCCCTCCCCGTAAAACTTTCGCCAATTGGCGAATCTGGAACCCGTCCCTCCCGACCCCTCTCGCAAAATCCAACTTTTGGCGGGATTTCTAGCCGGAGATTTCAGCAAGCACATTCAACCGCAAGCCGTGCGCGAGACGGCATCCAAGCCGATGGTGGGAAATTAAAAAATACAATTTCAAGATTTATGGTTGACAACTGTATCTGTCATGCTACGATAGGAAATATGCCGTTTATTCAGTTTCCTTTCATAGAGGTGCCGAAACAACTGCGCAAGCTGATTGGTGAGCCGACGCCCGGCACTCGTGCCTATCGGCGTGAGGGGTCGTTCAAAGAATGCGGCGAGTGGCTTGAAAAACTCGGTGAGTATTACAAAGGGGACGTGGGACTTTCAACCAGCAGCGTCGTTCTATTCGTTCCCGTCTCACGCGCCAGCGTCTATAAACGAATCAAGGAAGGCAAATTGACGGCCTTTTTCTTTTACGTCACACACGAGGAAACCAGATTGTTCGGCGCGAAGCGCAGAGCCAAGGAACGCCCTTTTATCGTCGTGTCGGTCAGTGAGTGCAAGGCTTGGGCGGAAGAAATAAAGCGCCGAGTCGGGTTTGTGGACGACTCGGATGAGAGTTTGTTTAAGGAAAGTGAGCGTCTGTTGCAAGCGGGCGGCGGGGATGAGCCGACGGATCAAGAAGCCAAGGAAGCCAGAGAATTTACCGAACGCGACCCGAAGGACAAAGGCAACCGGAAGGTGAAGTATCAAAAGGAACGCAGCACCATATACGAGGACTTTAAGCAACAAGATATGCTTTATCTGCTGACAGAATTGAAGGCGGCAATGGCCTCCCCTGAAAAGGCCGCTACTTTGCGGAGACGGCTGCGAAAAGGTGTGGAATGGGATAAAGCCGGAAAGACTTGGAAATTGAAGGAGGAGAAATGATGTCGTATGTCAACAGAGCATCAATTTAACGACCGTCTGATACGGTTCCCGGAATTGGAAAAGATTTTCGGTGTCTGCAAGCGGACGGTGAGGCGCAGGGCGGAAAACGGTGAGCTGCCACCGTTGCGGCACATTGGCCGGGCGGTGGGGATGCTCGAAAGCCAAGTTAAAGCGTATTTTCAAAAGTTGAGTCAACCAAGTTAATCGAAAGGAGAAATATGATTGCTTACATTTACCGCCCCAAACGGCAACGTAACGGCAAGTTGGTTTCCAGCCGGATTTGGCGGGCGCGGCTGAAATTGGACGGCGACGTTAAGGCGCGGGACATTTCCCTTGGCGTTTCCGACCGGCAGGTGGCCGAGCAAAAAATGCGGGAAAACATCCGCGACCGAGAACGGGTGTCGGTTGGTTTAATGGCTCCGGCGGCACAACGCGAGACGTTTGAAAACCCGATGGCAAAGCTGGTGGACGGCTACGTCGCCGATTTGAAGGCGTTGGGACGTTGCGCCGATCACGTCCGGCATGTGGACAAGCGATTGCGGCGGCTCATGCGGGAATGCCACTGGCAGAGCCTGCGCGACGCGACGGCGGATGCGTTCTTACGCTGGCGCGCCGAACAAACGCAAGCTCCTAAAACCATCAATGAGTATCACGCCGTCTTGTCGGCCTTGTTCACCTGGCTCCGCAAACAAAAAGACTCACAAATAGACTCACAAACTTTAGTCGCCGACCGTCCTGCCGTGTCACCTGCCGTCATCGGTTTGAAGTCTATCAAGGTAGGTAAAACCGTTGGAAACATTGACGGAAATCACCGTGCGTCATCCATTGTCACTTTCAGTCACGAAAATGAAAATGGCGGAGAGAGGGGGATTCGAACCCCCGATACGGCTTTTGACCGTATACCGGTTTAGCAAACCAGCGCCTTCAGCCACTCGGCCATCTCTCCAAACTGATTGATTTTATTGGCGATTCTTTGTGTTTTGACACCGTGAAACCGTGAACCGAGCTGCCATGTTGCAACAATTGTGCAGCAGTTCACGCATCAATGCTACGCCGTCACGAAAGCCGAAACAAGCGGAAACTTAGCCGCTCAATTGAGAACGCCGCAATCTGCGGTTGCCGATCTATATCCCGGCAGGCAGGCCGCGCCTCGCAAACTCTCCAACCAGTGGGGATAATTACGGACGTTGATTTGGCGGGCCCGGCCTACGAATGCAAGGCCGTCAGGAAGCGTCGGTTTTGTTTTTCCCGGCGTCCGCCATCCGCTAGACTGAGACTTCATGGCCGAACGACTGCCCATTTACGAGATCGAACACGACATCATCGCGCGCCTGCGCGCCGACCGCCGGCTGATATTGTCCGCGCCCACCGGCTCCGGCAAATCCACGCAGGTGCCGCAGATGCTGTTGAAACACCGTCTGCTCGGCAGCGGACAGGTGGTCGTCCTGCAACCGCGCCGGCTCGCCACGCGGCTGCTCGCCGCCCGCGTGGCGTCGGAACTGGGCGTCAAACTCGGCGACGAAGTCGGCTACCAGATCCGCTTTGAGAACGTCACGTCGGCGAAGACCAAAATCCGCTTCGTCACTGAAGGCGTTTTGCTGCGACAGATGATCGAGGACCCGCAACTGCGCGGCGTGTCGGCCATTTTGTTCGACGAGTTTCACGAGCGGCATCTTTACGGCGACATCACGCTCGCCCAGGCGCTGGACCAGCAGGAAAAACACCGGCCCGACCTCATGCTGGCGGTGATGTCCGCCACCCTGAACGCGGGGGAACTGGAAAGGTATTTGAATGAGGTCAGAACGACCCCTCACCCCGGCCCTCTCCCCGCTCTGCGGGGCGAGGGAGAAAATGTAGAGGACGTTTGGACGGTTGGGAACGCCGAGCGCGGGCGCAACGATTCCCCTCGCCCCGCAGAGCGGGGAGAGGGTGGCCGCAGGCCGGGTGAGGGGCACGCAATTGCCTGCTCTGTCCTCGCGTCCGAAGGCCGCACGTTTCCCGTCGAGGTCGAATATCTTCCGCACCGGGTTGGCGCGAACGGGCCGGCGGTGTGGGAGCTGGCGGCGGATGAGTTCTCGCGCTACGTCAATGGCGGCGGCGAGGGCGATGTGCTCGTTTTCATGCCGGGCGGATTCGAAATTTCCCAGACCATTGACGCCATCCGCAATACGCGTGAAGCCAAAGGTTTTATCGTGCTGCCCCTGCACGGCGAATTGCAGCCGCGCGACCAGGACGCGGCGGTCGCGCGTTATCAGCAGCGCAAAGTGGTCGTCGCCACGAACGTCGCCGAGACGAGCATCACGATTGATGGCGTGCGGTTGGTGATTGACAGCGGCCTCGCGCGCATCGCCCGCTACGATTCCAACCGCGGCATCAATACTTTGTTGATCGAAAAGATTTCGCAGGCGAACGCCAACCAGCGCACGGGCCGCGCCGGCCGCACCGCGCCGGGAACGTGCATCCGGTTGTGGTCGCGTTCCGAACATGATGAGCGCGTGCCGCACGAGATGCCGGAAATCCGCCGGCTCGATCTGTCCGAAGTCGTGCTGACGTTG
>Ga0181516_10001950_pt1 | contig 15186 bp, 16 predicted proteins | sample PEATcosm2014_Bin_25_FD_121104 | JGI IMG/M metagenome (GOLD analysis project Ga0181516, IMG submission 121104) | Peatland microbial communities from MTU Mesocosm Facility, Houghton, MI, USA - PEATcosm2014_Bin01_10_metaG | ecosystem: Environmental > Terrestrial > Soil > Wetlands > Peat | place... | reverse complement strand
TTAACGATCACCGTCCATCAAAGGTTGGCGCGATGCTTGGCATGAAGCGATGGTTTCCTTTTAGCGGCGGCCAAACAGCTTCAGAAGGAAAACTTTTATGCATCCGCCAGCCGCGCATAATTTCTTTCCCATAGTCATACAGCAGCATTTGGGCTCCGCGCCGCCGCAGCAAGTCTTGCCATCATTTTTCGTGTCGTTGTTTTCCATCTATCGTTCCTTGTTCCAGAGTTAAACGGTTTCTGATGTTTTGGTTTCCAGAATCGGAAACCCGGCCCTTTCGACGCGGTTGCGTCCCTTGTTCTTAGCGGCGTAAAGCGCAGTATCGGCGCGGTGCAGCAAATCGTCAATCCCGCCATCTTGGGCGGATAATTGGGCGACGCCCACGCTGACCGTGCAATCAACCGCCGTATGTTCCGCGATAGTCGGTTTTTCCTGAATATGCGCGCGCAAACGATCAGCCACTTCATAGGCTGCGTCCAGCGCGGTTTCAGGTAGCACCACCGCGAATTCTTCGCCGCCGATGCGGCCGATAAAATCAGATTGGCGCAGACTTTCGATCGCACGTTTGACGACGGCCTGGATCACCGCATCTCCGGCGGCATGGCCATAGGTGTCGTTGATCGGCTTGAAATGATCGATATCGATCATCATCACCGTCATGTCGCGCGCAAAACGGCGGGAACGGCGCACTTCCTGCTCAGCCTGATTTTGGAAATAGCGGCGATTGCTGATGCCGGTTAACGCATCCGTCGAAGCTTGGCGGAAAAGCTCGGCCTCCATTTCCTTACGCTGCGAAATGTCGTTCAAGGCAACGAGGATCGACGGCGCGCCGTTATATTCAAGAAGGATCGCGGCCATTTCGGCGACGAAGATCCGGCTTTGCGAGGTCTTCATGCGCACTTCGATGTCGCGTATGTCGGAAACGCTTTCCAGCAATTTGTTGAGATTCTCGCGATCCGTAGGATCGACATAAAGTTCGGGCGACTTCATACGCAGGAATTGTCCCGCACTTTGCTGAAACAGTAGACAACTTTTGCGATTAACGAACAGAATCTGCCCATCCGTGCGGCGCGAAATAAAAATAGGGTAAGGCAGTATTTCCAGAATGGCGCGCAATTTTTGTTCATTTTTCAACAAGCCAAATTCAAGCTCGACCTGCTGCGTAATGTCAAAAGCCGTCAGCATCACGGCGTCGCCGCCCGGCCAGTCGATCACACGCTTCGTGACAGCAACCCAGATCTCTTGCCCGTCTTTACGCAAACAACGCGAGCGCCCAATGACGGACTTCTTCTCGCCGCGCAGCAGCGCGTCATATTCTTGTTCAAGTTGCGGCCATACATCGTCCGGCACCAGCTTGCGCAACAAGGGCATCGCCAATATTTCTTCGGCGTCATTGTATCCGAATAACGCGGCGAAGGCGTCATTGGCGTAAAGCGGTTTAAAATTGCGATGAACAATGATGCCCTGTACGGCATCATCCACCAGAACGTGGAAATCCGGCGCCGCATCCGCATCAAGCCTGCGATCAGGATGCTCGGAACTGCGACGATGCCCTCGCCGGGGAGTGTGTGGCTCTGTGGTCATGAATTGACGGTGGTGATGACCAAATACTCTACCACATAATGAGGACGAATAAAGATGAGGAAATGATCTGGCATAATAAATATCCAAACCACCTGTTTATTGCCCTGGGGGCACGCTCTCCCTGCCCCAATCGGTATTTTCTATGACTCTCAAGATGGGAGGGTGTTTCTTTTTCTCTGTTTCAACATCATGCGCTTGCTGGCGTTGCCAGATCATTTGCGCGACTTCGGGCGATTGCGTTAGCGCGGCCATTTCTCTTGCCGTCCGTTCGAGATCATCGGGGTTGGAGATAGGCGCGCCGATGATTCCATTTTCTGCCATCCATACGCTGTAATAAATCAATCCGATCAAGCATGACAGATCGCGGAACAAATCGCCGATACGCAGGGCTGTAACGCGGAATTCACTGCTTTCCCAGCCTTGCGTTAGGGCCACACGCGTCAGGGCGTGAATAAAGTCGTTACCAAAAGCTTCGCTATCTGGCTGCTTTGATGAGACCGAGCCCAGCCATTTTGTCATGGATTTTTTGTTTTCGAGAAGAAGCTCGGTCTGCGGATCAATCCGCACCGGCAACCACGAAATTTCCATCAGGCTTTGGGTAATAACATTGAGGCCGATACGTTCGGCACGCATATAGGAAAAGCCGTATTCGTCATGATTGAATATTTGGGAAAGCGGCGCCTGCACAAGAATGGCCTTTCGATTACGCGAAAGCCTATCGCGCGCCAGATCGAACTGTCGCTGTAAATCGTCAAGGGTCAGAAGTCGCGCCATTCCCCCCTCATTTCGCCGCCGGAGTTTCTCGTGAAACCCCATATCGAGATAGTTTACATGATAATGCTAAGGATATTGTTAATTCCCTTCCGAATGGCTCGCTTTTCATTGCTTTCACAGACAAATTCCCCTATTTGTCGGCCATGTCTCAATTTGATGTCATTGTCGTGGGAGCCGGTCATGCGGGGTGCGAAGCCGCCGCCGCGTCTGCGCGGATTGGCGCGCATACGCTTTTATTAACGCATAAGCTTGAAACGATTGGAGAAATGTCCTGCAACCCCGCTATCGGCGGCTTGGGCAAAGGGCATCTGGTGCGCGAAATCGACGCGCTGGACGGCGTTATGGGCCGCGTCGCCGATGCGGCAGGGATACAATTCCGCGTCCTCAATCGTAGCAAAGGGCCGGCAGTCCGCGGTCCGCGCGCGCAGGCTGATCGCAAGCTATATCGTCAGGCGATGCAGGCAACTTTGTTCAATCAACCCAATCTTGAAATACGCGCGGCGGCGGCCGAAGGACTTCTAACATCCGATGATGGCTCCCTTACCGGCGTCGTTACGGCCACAGGCGAGGAAATAAGCGCCGGAGCTGTGGTTATCACCACCGGAACCTTCTTGCGCGGCCTTATGCATCAGGGCGAGGCAAAAACACCCGGCGGGCGTGTTGATGAGCCTCCTTCTTGCGGTTTAAGCACTTCTCTGGAAAGCTTAGGCTTCAAATTGGGGCGTTTAAAAACAGGGACGCCAGCCCGCCTTGATGGGGGCACGATCGACTGGCAAGATATGGATATGCAGCCCGGCGATGAACCGCCCGAGCCTTTTTCCACGCTGACAAAATTTCTCCCCAATCGCCAAATATCGTGCGGCATTACGCATACCACGGCAAAAACGCTGGAAGTCATTCGCGCCAATCTTCATCGCGCCCCTATGTATTCCGGCCAAATCAAGGGCGTCGGACCGCGTTATTGCCCTTCGATTGAAGATAAAGTCGTGCGTTTTGCCGATAAAGAAAAACATCAGATTTTTCTAGAGCCCGAAGGGCTGGATGACGACACGGTATATCCGAACGGCATTTCGACCTCGCTTCCCATTGATGTTCAAGACGAATTTATACATTCTATCAATGGCTTGAGCCGAGTCAAAATCATCCGTTATGGTTATGCCGTTGAATATGATTTCTGCGATCCGCGCGAATTAAAGCCGACCCTTGAGACCAAACACATATCCAGGTTGTACTTTGCCGGACAAATCAACGGCACGACTGGATATGAAGAAGCCGCCGCGCAAGGGATTATGGCGGGGCTCAATGCGGCTTTGAAAGCTGGCGGCAGGCCCCCCTTCACACTCGACCGCTCGCAAGCCTATATCGGCGTCATGATCGATGATTTGATCACGCGCGGCGTGACTGAGCCCTACCGCATGTTCACCTCCCGCGCTGAATATCGGCTGACTCTGCGCGCCGATAACGCCGATCAAAGACTAACGCGTGAAGGCATAGCTATTGGCTGCGTTGGGACGGATAGACAAAAAGCTTTCGACGACAAAATTCAAGCCTTGGATGCCGCCCGTGCTTTAATGGGTGGCCTTAAAGCCTCGCCTAACAAGCTCACACCCTTTGGACTCAATATCAATGCCGACGGCATTGTGCGTACGGCCCTCGAGCTTATTTCTTATCCCGATATTGATTTGTCAAAACTAGCTGCTGTTTGGCCGAAATTGGCCGAAATTAAACCTCATATTGCCGAACAATTGGAAATAGACGGGAAATACAGGGGTTATATCGACCGTCAGGACAGTGATATTCGTGCTTTTCGCAAGGATGAGGGCCTTATTTTGCCTCCCGATCTCGATGTTGATGCTATTGGCAGTCTATCGGCAGAAATCCGCCAAAAACTGCGCCAAATCAAGCCGGAAACGCTGGGCGCAGCCTCGCGTATTCCGGGCATGACCCCGGCTGCGATCATCTCTCTCTTGCGTTATGTAAAAAAGGAAAAGGCAGCCTAATGGATCAAGATCAAAAAGCCTTCCTCGATGCCTGTCCTGTTCCGCGTGAAACTATCCACAGGCTAGAGGTTTATCGGCGCCTATTGATTGAGTGGAATGCGAAGTTCAATCTCGTGGCAGAAAGCACATTGCCCCACATCTGGGCGCGCCATTTTCTCGATAGCGCTCAGTTGATGGAATATATTCCGGATACGGCGCTGACCTTGGCCGATATGGGTGCTGGCGCTGGTTTTCCCGGCCTTGTCTTGGCGATTATGGCCCAAGATCAGAAAAAAACCCTGCATGTCCACGCCATTGAGAGCATAGGCAAAAAATCCGACTTTCTGCAAGCCGTTACCGACGAATTAAAATTAAACGTAACAGTGCGCCGGGAAAGAGTTGAGGCGATCAAAGATTTCAAAGCCGATATCATTACGGCTCGCGCCATGAATTTATTGCCAGAATTGCTAAAATACGCGAACAGGCTCATCCATAAAGATAGTATTTGTTTGTTTCTTAAGGGAAAAAACGCTGCTGAGGAATTGACACAGGCAGAGAAATATTGGACATTCGGGATCGAAATTCACCCCAGCCGCAGCGATGATTCGGGAAGCGTTTTGGTGATGAAGAACCTCCGTTACAAGACTAGGCACTAGATATTCAGGTCCGAATGACTACAGACTGCCGTATTATATCCGTCGTCAACCAAAAGGGCGGCGTTGGCAAAACAACCACAGCGGTCAACCTCGCCACAGCTTTGGCCGCCGTTGGACGACGCGTCTTAGTGGTAGATGCCGACCCGCAAGGCAATGCCTCGACAGGATTTGGTCTTGTGCGCGCCGAACGTGGCGCTGGTTGCTATGAATTGATGTTCGATGGGCTGTCGGTGGAAGACGTGGCCGTGCCGACAGTTATTCCCAATCTTTCGATCATTACATCCTCCGCCGATCTGGCGGGCGCCGAAATTCAGCTGGTGACCGTCGAGCGTCGCGAATCCCGCATGAAGGAAGCGCTCGATCGCAGCGCCAAAGACTATGATATCGTTTTTATCGACTGCCCGCCGTCGTTGAATTTAATCACACTTAACGCATTGGTGGCATCACATGCCATTATGATTCCCTTGCAGCCCGAATTTTACGCGCTCGAAGGCGTATCCAGTTTGCTGCAAACGATTGAAGCTGTGCGCACGCGCTTTAACCCGGATCTCGAAGTTCAGGGCGTTGTGCTGACAATGTATGACAAACGCAACAGCCTGTCGGATGCGGTGGCAAGCGACGTACGCGCTTATTTTGGCGACAAGGTGTATGAGACCGTCATTCCGCGCAATGTACGCGTGTCCGAAGCGCCTTCGCACGGCAAGCCTGTCTTGCTCTACGACCTGAAATGCAGCGGTTCGCGCGCCTACATGCAGCTCGCCAGCGAGGTTTTAAAACGCGAAGCCAGTATTGTCGCGGGGCAAAACGAAGAACCGCGAAAAGCTGCCGGGGCGTAAAGCAACAAAACAATTTAGAATCATTCTAAAATAAGGAAAAAGAAAAATGAACAGCCCCACACCCAAACCTTCGCCGCTCGGACGCGGCCTTTCCGCCTTGTTCGGCGATGCTGATGCCTCTTATCTGCCTGCGGCACGCGTTGCAGAAACAACCGCAACACCTAAAATGGGCGGCGAACACCGTCTGCCGGTCGCATGGTTGAGATCCGGTATGTTCCAGCCGCGCCGTCATTTCAATGATGAAGCGCTCAAAGAATTGGCGGATTCGATCCGCGAGCGCGGCATACTCGAGCCGCTTCTGGTGCGTCCGTTGCCCGAGGCGCGCGACCGTTATGAAATCATTGCAGGCGAACGCCGCTGGCGCGCCGCGCAAATCGCGGGGCTGCATGATGTGCCCGTCATGGTGCGCGAACTGACCGACCGCGAAGCGATGGAATTCGGTATCATTGAGAACGTACAGCGCGAGGATTTGTCGCCGATCGAAGAGGGCGAAGGCTATAAAAGATTGATCGAGGAATTCGGCCACACCCAGGAAGCCCTTGGCAAAATCGTCGGCAAAAGCCGCCCGCACATCACCAATATGCTGCGGCTGTTATCTCTGCCCGAAGGCGTCCGCCAACTCATTGCGGAAGGCAAACTGACGACAGGACACGCCCGTGCTTTGGTTCCGACCAAAAACCCGCTGGCGCTGGCGCAAGAGATCGTTAAAAAGGGCCTGAACGTGCGGCAAACGGAAACGCTGGCCAAGCGCAATCAAGATAATCCCGAAATTCATAAAAGCCGCGCCGGGGCCGAAACCAACGCCGATGTCCTTGCGCTTGAAAAAGAGCTGGAACGCGTCATCGGCCTCAAAGTCAAAATCACCAACAAGGGCAAGGCCGGAACGTTAACCTTGTTTTATAACGATCTCGATCAGCTCGATTCTGTTATCAAGAAACTGCGCTGATGATCGTCTCTCTGTAATTCAGCTTTCCGATTGCGAAGTTGCTGGATTTCGTGCAAAATCGCCGCTCTTATTTCATAAGCTTGGACACGGTCATTTATGAGCGGACAAAATCAGGGCGAACCCGCCTTCATTCTAATAATGGTGTTTGCGCTTCTTGCGGCATTGGGCTGGGTCATCTGGCATATCAGCCGCGGTTTTTGGCTTGACTATTTTTTCCGCTGGCTGCGTTTCAGCGAATTATGGACCATCAATATTTTCACACATCATTATGATACATGCCTTGACTGGCTGCGTACAGCGCGAGTCAATGACGTCAATCCTCCGCCTCAAGTCATAGGCTTGACCAACTCTTGCTTTGGAACGCCGTTTTTGTCCCGGCTGCCGGGCAATCAAGCCGCGCTCTATTATCAATTATCGATGCCGCCGATCGCGGCTCTCGGCGCAGCAGCGATGCGCTATTATCGCTGGCCGATCGCCGCCGCACTCTTGGTCGTGGGCACCTATGAACTTCTCTTCTCGCCGCGCACCAAATTCCTGACCAAACATACGCTTGAAAGCCTCATCCAGACGCAAGCCAAGATGTGGCCGATCATCTCGCCCATTGTCAAATTCAACCCTTCCAAAACCGGACGCATCCTGGGCGACATCGTGCCCGATCAATTGCCTTTATTTGCCGAAGCCTTGTCGCCTGAAGAATGGATATCGTGGAACCGCATCGCCCTTGTGAACGGCATCCCCGACCGCGACGCGGCACGCCGGTCCTTTGTTCGCCAATTGGGCCCGCGCTGGAATGGAATCGGTTCCCTGCCCTTGCATATGCGAGGCCTTATGGCGGCCTTTGCGCTTAAGGGCGGCCAAAAACGCGATGAGAGCGACGAATTTCTCGGACGTCTTGCTTTAAGCTGGTCACCTGAAAAAGGGTTTCGCCCGGAAGCGGCCCTTGTGTCTGAAATCGACAAAATATTAAACGACCCACAGCTTGGCGGCAAAATTGTTCCCATCGCCGATCAACATGCATGGCGCACGACGGCGATACTTGGCGTTTTGCGTTGGGCAAGAAATAACGGCGGTGTGTTGGCTCCGGCGCAGTTTGTCTGGGTGCGCGCCGAAGACCGCGCCCTTTGGTATCCGCTCAACAATCTCGGCCGCCGTTCGTTTCACAGTGAGGGCGCAGGCGCGATGGCGCATTTCATGGCGGAAGAAGCCGCCAAGAAACCGCTGCCAATCCCCCGCGTTGACACCGCGATTATTACACTCAATACCTACCTGCATGATCCGGATAAACGTCCGGTTCCGATTCCTCCGCGCGAAAAAGGCACAGCCTAATTCGCCACAACTTGATGGGCTTTGCGATGAAGAAAAAGACTCTAGCCAAAATCAAAGGCTCGACTCTGACCGTCGGCTTTCATTCCGCTAAATCGCCTTTGATTTGGCGCTTCGATCTCGACCGCAATCACAGCTTTACTTTTTCCTTGCAAGGGGATGAAGGCGATTGGGAGCTGGGCGTCACATCAGTCAAAGGTGATTTTTCTCCGGTCGCACATTTCGATGAACGCGAAGACGCTGAAGAAGCGCTGGATATCGTCGAAAAAACCTTGTCCCGCAAGGGATCAGGAACGACGCTTGTTCTCAAGGCGCTGGGCTATGTAGGGCTTCTGGCGGCAAGCACGGCTTTGGTTGTATTTATTATCGCCACAGCGCTCACCCACCGCGCCCACGATCCTCACGCTGCACTCACAGCAAATCCGTCGCATCCTGTGGTGCAGGAGCAAGATGGCGTGCCGATGTCCGCCGACGATGTCCTGCAACCCCCGCGCTGAAGCCCAACACACCTCACACAACAAAAAGAAGCCCGCCTTTTATAAAAAGAGCGGGCTTCTTTCGTTGCTGTTTTAGTCCGATTTACCGGCGATTACCCATCAATTGCAACATGAACTGGAATGCGTTGATGAAGTTAAGATAAAGCGTCAGCGCACTAAACACAGCCATTTTATCGTTGGCTTCCGCGCCATAGGATTCGGCATAGGTTTGCTTGATGCGCTGAACGTCCCACGCCGTCAAACCGGTGAACACGGCCACGCCAATGACAGAGACCATCCATTGCAGCATCGACGACATCAGGAAAATATTGACGACCGATGCGATGAGCAGGCCAAAAACACCCATCAACAAAAACGAGCCCATTCCCGTCAGATCGCTCTTCGTCGTATAGCCCCACAGCGCCATCGCCCCAAAGGTTCCGGCAGTGATAAAGAAAGCGCGCGCAATGCTGGCGTCAGTAAAGGTCAGGAAGATCGCCCCCATCGACAGTCCCATCGTGGCGCAGAACAACCAGAACATGGTTTTCAAGGCCGAAAGGCTGATCGTCTGCATACGGAAACTCATGACCATGACGAACCCCATCGGAGCCAGTGCCACCAGCCACCGTAAAGGCGAGCCGAAAAGGATCGGAGCCAAAGCCGTATGGGCAACGACCCAGGCCAAAAGCCCGGTCAACGCCAATCCGCCGCACATGTAACCAAACACGCGTTGCATATGGGCGCGCAAGCCCACATCCATCGTGACGCGATCAAGTCCGGCAACGCCGGAACGGAAGAAAGGATCGGTCATAAGACACCCCCGCACGCAAAAGAGTTAAGTTCATGGATAATATGTGCCCTACCCCGTCCAATTTCAACGGTAAAGCAAGAATGAAGGCGCGACAAAGAGTTAGCCTCTATCAAAGAGCCTTCTGGCCCCAATGATTTTTGGCGGCGCGCAGCATGGCAAAAACGGCGGCGGGATCGGCGTCTTCGGCAGCGACCCCGGCTTTGGCCAACGCCTTACGTAGATCGCTTTGGTCGGCACGCAGGAACGGGTTGCAAAGGACCTCAGCGCCCAAAGATAGGGGAACGGTCGGCTTGCCTGACCCGCGCTGTCCGGCAAGTTCGGCGGCGCGCGTTTTCAGCGCCTCATTATTTTTGTCTATCGCGAGCGCAAACTTGGCGTTGCTTTCGTTATATTCGTGCGCGCAATAGACTTGCGTGTCTCCCGGCAAAGCGCGCAACAGTTTCAGCGCCTCCCACATATCAACCGTGTTGTCTTCAAGGAGATGACCGCAGCCCAGAGGGAACAAAGCCTCGCCACAAAAAAGGGCCTTCACTTGCGGAAAATAATAGGACACAAAACCGTCCGTATGTCCCGGCACAGCCAACACCTCCCCGCGCAAGGCCGAAAAAGACAGGGTTTCGCCATGCGCCACGGCGCGAGAGATTCCCGCAATAAAACCTTTTTCCGAAGCGGGGCCAATGATGGGCGCGCCAAATTCCTGCTGCAGCTTGTCGTTACCCACGCTGTGATTGACGTTGTGGTTCGTGTTGAGAATCAGGGCAAGATAAAGCTCGCGCTCTTTCAACGCACGCAGAACAACTTCGCCGTCGCCGGGATCGACGACCATGGCCAACCCTAAATCAAGGTCGCTGACAAGGAAGGCATAATTGTCCGCATAAATGGACAGAAGATTGATTGAAAATGACATGACTGAAATTCTCGCCTATTTGTGCTAAAAGAGAGTTAACAAAAACCGCATTTAGTCCTGAATCCATCCTTCGCGCGGCAACATGTTCACTTCTGTTATTGATTTACACGATTTTTACCAAACCCCGCTCGGACAGAAAACCAAGCGAGCTTTACGTGCGCGTCTCGATGATCTGTGGCCCAGCCTCAAAGGCGAGCGGATTTTAACGTTGGGCTATGGCGTGCCTTTGCTACGGCCTTTGTTGCAGCAAGCCGCCGCCGTCTATGCCTTTATGCCTGCCGCGCAAGGGGCGGCGTACGGACCGCGCGAAGGGCCAAACGTTTCCTGTCTGGTCAATTTCGACGCCCTGCCCCTGCCCGATAATAGTATCGACCGGGTAATCGCCGTTCACGCGCTGGAGGGTTTGGCCGAGCCAGAACCCTTGTTGCGCGAGGTCTGGCGCGTCTTAAAAAGCGGCGGCCGCTTTCTGCTGATCGTCCCCAACCGGCGTGGCTTATGGGCGCACAATGACCACACACCCTTTGGCAACGGCCAGCCTTACTCCTCAACACAGATCAAAAGAGTCCTAAATAACCAAGGGTTTCTCGTCGAACGCCTGCATCACGCACTTTATATGCCGCCTAGCAGCTCGCGACTTAATCTTTCACTTGCCGACAAAACAGAAATTATAGCCGCGCGTTTGTTTCCGGTTTTCGGCGGCGTTCTGATGATCGAGTCCGGCAAACAGCTTTATGCGCCGCTAGCCCCGAAAGCGCAGGCACGACTTCGACTGGTCTTGCCTTTGTCTTTACCGACCGCGCCTCCTTTGCCGACAAGGGTTGCGATATAAGGTAATTTTGGACTTCTGCGTGATTTGGGCCTATTCTGGTTCGTTGATCATGTATTTCAAAGGCTTTTTCCATGTCGCTTAAGACCGTTGCTGCTAATCCCGATAAACAGGCTTTGGCCGATTTGCGCGCTCAGATTGATCGGATTGACTCCGTCTTGCATGACTTGCTGCGCGAACGCGCCGAGGTTATCGATCACGTGCGCCGCTTGAAAGGCAAACAACATATCTATATTCGGCCGGGGCGCGAGGCGCAGATGTTGCGGACTCTCGTCGGCAAACCTCAGGGGAAAATACCCGAAGGCTTAGTGGTGCGTTTGTGGCGCGAGATGATCTCGGCCTTCACGCTGACAGAAGGCTCGTTCAAAGTCGCGGTCACAGTTCCTGCCAAAGGCCCGGATTTGTGGGATCTCTCGCGCGATTTTTATGGTTCCTTTACGCCTTTATTGGAATCGCCCTCGGCCATTGCCGCCATCAAAGCCGTGCAAACAGAAAAAGCCGCGCTCGCTGTCGTGCCGTTTCCGCAAGCGGGTGAAAAAGACCCGTGGTGGCCGCTCTTGGCCAGCGACAAGCAGAATGTGCTGACGGTGTTCGCCACCCTGCCCTTTGAATCCACGAAAGCCGGACGCACCAATGTGCGCAACTCTCTGCCCGGCGCCCTTGTGATCGGCAAACTTTATCCCGAATTGACGGGCGACGATCACAGCTTCCTCGCTTTGCAATGCGTCCATGCCCCCGAAGGCGAAATGAAGCGCTTGCTTGGCAAGGCCGGATATAAAGTGCGGCAATTGCTGGCGCAAACCGTCGGACGCGGCGGTTCGGCCCCCACGCTTTATCTGGTCGAAACGGAAGGCTATGTTGGGCGCAACGACACGCGCCTGTCCCGCCTGCGCGCCATGCTCGGCAGTCGTCTGCAATATCTCGCCCCCTTGGGCGGCTATGCGGTTCCGCTGAAGAACGGACGGCGGTAGGTTTGCTTTAAAGACGTCGAGGAAAAATGCAGAGATTTAATATCGCCCTTATCCCTGTAGACGAAAATCTTCAGCTTTTATTCCAGAGTATTTCCCAAAAATATTTTGGAAAGCATCATGACCAATACCTGCTCGCCAACGGTGCCTTGGCGCACGTGACTTTGTGCCAATTTTATGCGGAAGACAAAGATGGCGCGCTTGCGGCCTTTCAGTCCTTTAGCGCCAAAAAGAATATAAATATAACCATAAGAAATTATAACATCCGCAGTGGACGAGCGCCGCATATTGGATTTTTCTGGACGGAATTTGTTGTAGACAAAACCCCCACCCTGCTCCAAATGCAAGCCAAGTGTTTTTCTCATCTGGCCGCAATGGGGCATGAATCTCTCACAGCAATTGATACCTACGCGCCGCATATCACCTTGGCACGACTTGGCCAGCATATGGAGATTCGCCCCAGCGAAGACATTCCCTACGGTGTCCCTTTGGCGTTCCGACCAGTCGTCGGCCCCTCGACAGAAAATGGCGTTCTGCAAAACAGCTTTTAAATTCCTCTTTCTTCACTCCCCCTCGGGGGTTAAAGATTAGATTGTCTATCAAAAATAGCCGAGAGAAAAAGCATGAGTCCTCGCCCGAATGTAAACCCCCTCGTCCCCGAGCTGCTCTGCACAGATATAAAGGCCAGCATTGCTTTTTATTGCGGCGTTCTTGGATTTCATATCCTTTATGAACGCCCCGAAAAAGGCTTTGCAATGGTGGAGCGCCAAGGGTCTCAAATCATGCTCGATCAATATCGTCCGGATGACGAACGGTCCTGGCGTGCCGCTCCGATGGAACGGCCCTTTGGTCGCGGTATGAATTTGGAAATCGGCACGGAAAAAATTGACGACCTTTATACCGCAACACAATCGCACAGCGCATCAATTTTTTTGCCGATTGAGGAAAGATGGTATCGCGCCGACGATCTTGATTTAGGCGTACGCCAATTTATCGTACTCGATCCCGATGGGTACCTGCTCCGCTTCTCACAAGAAATGGGAACGCGAGCCGCCAAGATTTAATGCGTCGCCGGAGGCTCGATCGGCCACTCGATTTCCGGGAAAGTAAAAATCCGGATCGGGCCGAAGAATAATCCGCCCAGCTGAATGGTGATCGGCAGTTCCATCCCTTTTGCGCCGCGCGCGGATGGTTTGGCAAACTGGGCCATCGCCGCCGCTAACATATCGGCATCATGCATAACAATAAAGCCGCGATCCATCAGGGTCCGCATGGTTTTCTCGGGATTGGCCAAAGTTCCGGCAAAGGCGCCTTCAGGTTGCAAATCATCGTCAAAGCCCAGAGTGCCTTTGGAGACAAAATCCAACACACCCCAAGACACTGAAAAATCATCAAATTCTACGATGCCGCTATCTTTGTTCCAGGCATCGACGGCCGAGCGCCTGCGCACATCCGGCACCGCTCCCATCACGCGCATACGCGCCGACAATTTAGTAGCCTTATCGCCAAAGGGCGACGGCATGGCAGGAGGAATATCGATGGTCTCAGCTTCACCCGCAATGGTCAGGCCGACCTCGGTATGATCTTTGGGCGGCATATCGGGGCGCGTAACTTCGGCGCTCAATTTTCCGGCTTGAAACAGATAATCCGGCGCAAGGCCGATCTTGCTGTCGTTCAAAGAAAGCTTGGCCGCGTGCCACACGCCGTTGGCATCTAGCACGACATGGGCGCGCCCGCTGCTGCTGGAAAGAAGCAACGCGTGGCCCTCACTATCCATCGGTGCGGCAACTGAGGCATGATCCTTAAACTTCGCGTCGAAGTTTGACCAATCCCACGGCATTGCGGCGATATCCATGGCGTCAGTATGAAAATCAATGCCGTCATTGCGCCGCCAACGCAAATTGATCAAGCGCATCGTGATGCGGCGCGGGAAACCGAAAATCAAACGGTCGTCATAGGTGATTTCATAGCCGGCGCTACGGCCTTCGTCGATCCATCCGTCGATGACGCGGCGATACTGCGCGGCCGCCAGCGACCAGAAAACCCAGCCCAGAATAGTGAGAGTGACAATAACGGTAAGGGTGGCGACAAAAAGGGAGCGCGGAGAGAAAAAAGCTGGTTTCATGAAGGGCAGTCTAACCGAAAAATTCATTATGCGCTTCAAGAAGATGAATTTTTTTCAAGGACATCGCCGTCCGGCGGGCCATCGAAGCCGGAGCGGTTATCCGGTTTTGAAATCGGAAGGTTGCTCCGGCCACCAATGCCTAAGGCGGTTGCGGGAGGTCCGCGCACCGCCTTCTCTCTACTCTAGGCCCGCCCAACCTAGTCAAAAGCGATCCGCCAAGTCAACCCAATGTTCACTAAATGTTCTTAAATATATATTTTCGTTTTGATTGCGGAACAAACCGCCCGCGAAACAAGATCTATCTGATTGATATTGTTTTGTTCTTTTTAAAACTTACAGACAGGCATCAACTGTTCTGTCCTTATTCTGGGCTGAGCGGCGCCTGATTTATGCGGTTTATGATAAAAGCCCAAGTGATTTCTGGCCCCCACAGCCTTAATATCACACCAACAACCTGATTATTAAGTGTTTTTCGTGTTTCTGACCGCGCCTTGACAGAAAGGGCAACTTGTCCTTATGTACGGAACCTCGATTTCTTAAGAAAAGGCGGCTCAAAAGGCCGCCCGCCCGGTACCAATCCGCCGAGGCTTACGCTTCGTTGCCGTAAGATATCTAAGCTTTGAGTCAATCTGTAACCTTAATCATGAGTCTGTAGTTATGAAACTGTCCGTTAAAGGCAAACAAATCGACGTTGGCGATGCCCTTCGCACCCATGTTCAAACCCAGTTGAAAGAAGTCGTTGATAAGTATTTCGGTGATTCCATAGAAGCCGCCGTGACCTTCTCACGCGACGCTCATTTATTCCGCGCCGACATCACCGTACATGCGGCGCGCGGCGTTCTTCTCCAAAGCAATGCGTCGGCGGATCAACCCTACCCCGCTTTTGATGCAGCCTTAACGCGCCTTTCCGGCCGCCTACGCCGCCATAAAACCAAGATCACGCAGCAACACCACGATAACACGCGCGAAGAAGCC
>Ga0181516_10001948_pt1 | contig 15188 bp, 12 predicted proteins | sample PEATcosm2014_Bin_25_FD_121104 | JGI IMG/M metagenome (GOLD analysis project Ga0181516, IMG submission 121104) | Peatland microbial communities from MTU Mesocosm Facility, Houghton, MI, USA - PEATcosm2014_Bin01_10_metaG | ecosystem: Environmental > Terrestrial > Soil > Wetlands > Peat | place... | reverse complement strand
GGTCTGAAGTCTGGGTCGACTGCGGGCTGGTCTTGGCGACCACGGTGATCAGGCCGACGTTGCCTTGAGGATTGATCGTCAGCGGCGTCACGAAGATGACGTCGGGTTTGTTGAACAGTGACGTATCGAGCTGCTCCATGGCCGCCTTATCGGCACTGTCGTGGATGGAACCTACGACAGTGAGGGGACCATTGAATCCAGGCGTGAAACCTTTGGCGAGTAGGTCGTAGGCCAGTCGCGTGGTTGAACTCGCCGGGTCCGAGCCCGCGTCAGAGATTCCCAGATGGAGCGAGAAGATGGGCAGGCCCAGCGCCACGATGAGGATGATGGCGACTGCGGAGAGCCGCTTCGGGTTTCGCGCGACAATGTTCGCCCATCGCTGCCACCCGCCCTGGACGACCAACGGTTCGGGTCCGTCGGCGGCCAGCTTGCGCCGTTCTCGGCGGCTCAACACGTGATGCTTCTGGAACGCCAGGAGTGCCGGCAACAGTGTCAACGCGGCCAGCATCGTGATGAAGACCGTCAGGGCCGCCGCGACGCCAAGACCGTCCAGGAACGAGAAGCCGAGCATGAGCATGCCGAGCAGGGCAATGCACACGGTGAGCCCCGCGAACATGACGGCGCGTCCCGAGGTATTCACCGAGGACACGATCGCCTCTTCGACGTCCATGCCCTGGCGCAGGTTCTGTCTACTGCGCGTGACGATAAACAAGGCGTAGTCAATTCCCACTCCCAGTCCGATCAAGGATCCCAGGATGGGCGCGAACTGCGCGATGGAGAGCCCGTGGCTGAGCAACGTAGTGGCTGCCGACGCGATGCCGATCGCGAACAGGGCCACACCGAGCGGAAGGATCATGGCCCAAAGCGAGCCGAAGGCGAGGAAGAGCACGATGGCCGTGGCGAGAAGACCGAGTCCCTCACCCGGGCTTCCCGCCGGTGAGTTCAGTTGCTCGAACGCGTTGCCGCCGAATTCGACCTCGAGGCTCGACGATCGGATCGCCTCGCCCGTGTTCTGCACCGCACGGACGTTCGCTTTCTTTAACAAGTTCGCCTGCTTCGTGAAGTCCACCACTGCGTAAGCGATCTTGTGACCGGGACTCAATTGGAGCGCCCCGGGGCACGAGACGCTGTCTGACGTGCAAAAGGGCGACACGACGCTCGCCACGCTCGGGAGTTTCGCCACTTTGGCGAGCATGGCGTCGATCGTCGACTCGTGGGATTCGATCGTTCCCTTCGTGACGGCGAAGACGATGTCGTCCGAGTCACCAGACTTGTGTTTGAATCCCTCTTGGAGCAGATGCAACGCGTGCGTGGAGTTCGTACCCGGGAGGCTGAAGGAGTTCGAATAGGTCGAGCCGAGGCTGAACGAGGCGATGTTGATGCCGACGAAGAGTGCGATCCATGCGGCGAGCACGAACCAACGTCGTCGGACGCTCAAACGAGCGAGGGATTTCATAATTCGTTCTCCGATGCAGATGAAAGGGGGGTGGGTAGTGTCTCGGATGTGCGCGAATCGCGACTCCACAACATTAGGGGAGAATGAATGGCCCGAGACAGCGCGAGACCGGGCCGATTTGAGGGTCACGACTATCCCCAGGTAATCCCCGAACCGGACGAAATTCGCGCGGGCTCACCGGCACCCTGGGCGAACCTCGACGCCGCACAGCGCGAGGGCTTTACGTTGTCGTTGGTTCGAGAGCGCCTTCGAGACGCGGCACGCACCTTCGACGCTTCGCCGATGCCCGAAGAGCCGGCAGAGATCGCCACGGTCGCCGACGACGCCGAGCGCCTGATCGTCCACCGGTCCGCGGTCCTGGTCGCATTGTTCGAAGAAGAAGGCGAAGTTCAGGTCATTCTGACGCGCCGCGCACGCAACCTCTCGAGCCACCGGGGCGAGATCGCGCTGCCTGGAGGACGAAGTGATCACGACGAGACCCCGGTCGCGACCGCACTGCGCGAGGCTCGCGAGGAGGTGGGCTTGGATTCCGTACTCGTCGCACCGTTTGGTTGGCTCTCGCCCATCGTGACCTTCGCGTCGGGTTCGGCGATCTGGCCCGTCGTGGGAACCCTCGAACGCCGACCCGAGCTCGTCATCGACCCTGGTGAGGTGGAGCGGGTCTTCACGGTTGCCTTGCGCGACCTCGCGGCGGACGGTGCCTTCCTCGAGGAACGTTGGCGGCGATTGCCTGCGAGACCCGGCACGGACCGCGAGGGTTTCTTTCCGATCTACTTCTATAGAGTCCCCTACGACGTCATCTGGGGCGCTACCGCTCGCGTGCTCACCGAGCTGCTGTGCATCGTCACCGAGTCCAAGTGGCCCGACGTAGACCGGGTGTGGGGCTAGGTGCGTCCGGTAGATTAGAGGTAAAGCGCGCTCGATTTTGCAGCGGCGCATTCCTAGGCGGAGGAACAGATGGCGGAAGTAGAGATCGGCATTTACAAATCGGCTCGTCAGGCCTACGGCTTTGACGACATCGCGATCGTGCCTTCGAGGCGCACGCGCGACCCCGAAGACGTTGACATTTCCTGGCAGATAGACGCCTACAAGTTCGAGTTGCCCCTGCTGGGTTCGGCGATGGACGGCGCGATGTCGCCATCGACCGCAATCGAACTGGGTCGCCTGGGCGGACTTGGCGTGCTCAACCTCGAAGGTCTCTGGACCCGCTACGAGGACCCAATGCCCCTCTTTGAGGAGATCCGTGAACTCGACGACGACAAGGCCACCGCTCGCATGCAGCAGATGTACCTCGAACCGATCAAGCTCGAGCTGGTCGCCGAACGGATCAAGGAGATGAAGGCGGCGGGCATCACGACGTCGGCGTCGGTCACGCCCGCGAGAACCGAGTGGATGGCCAAAACGATCCTCGATTCGGGACTGGACATCCTGGTCATTCAGGGCACGGTGGTCTCGGCCGAGCACGTGTCCAAGACCGTCGAACCGCTCAATCTCAAGAAGTTCATCCGTGAGTTCGAACTGCCCGTTATCGTCGGCGGGTGCGCGAGCTACCAGGCGGCCCTGCACCTGATGCGCACGGGCGCCGCGGGCGTGCTCGTCGGAGTCGGACCCGGCAACGCGTGCACCTCGCGTGCGGTACTCGGCATCGGCGTACCCCAGGCGACGGCTATTGCCGACGTCGCGGGCGCGCGCATGCGTCACTTGGACGAGACGGGTGTCTACGTGCACGTCATCGCCGACGGTGGCATGAGCAAGGGCGGCGACATCGCCAAGGCCTTCGCCTGTGGCGCCGACGCGGTCATGATCGGCTCGCCGCTCACCAGCGCCGTCGAGGCACCCGCGCGCGGATTCCACTGGGGCATGGCGACGTTCCATCCGACCCTGCCCCGCGGCACACGTGTGCGCACGCAGGTCCGAGGTTCCTTGAAGGAGATCCTGCTCGGGCCGGCGCACGAGAATGACGGCCGGATGAACCTCTTTGGTGCATTGCGCACGACGATGGCGATCTGCGGCTACGAGACCTTGAAGGAGTTCCAGAAGGCTGAGGTCATGCTGGCGCCGTCGCTGCAGACAGAAGGGAAGCAACTGCAGCGTTCCCAGGGCGTGGGCATGGGACATTGACCTCGAACGTCCTCGTTGTCGACTTCGGCGCCCAGTACGCCCAACTCATCGCGCGGCGGGTACGCGAGGCGCACGTCTATTCCGAGATCGTCCAGAGTTCGATCAGCGCCGACGAGGTGCGCGCCATGGCACCCGCCGCGATCATCCTGTCCGGAGGGCCCAAATCGGTCTACGAGGTGCCCGCGCCCTCACTCGACCCGGCGATCTACGAACTCGGGATTCCCGTGCTCGGCATCTGTTACGGCGCACAGCTCATGGCTCGGCAACTCGGCGGTGAAGTCGCTCGCACCGGGGCCGGTGAGTACGGACGCACCGTGCTCACGCGAAGCGGCTCGTCGCAACTACTAGGTGAGTGGCCCACCACCACTGATTGCTGGATGAGCCACGGCGACGCGATTGCGCGTGCGCCCGAAGGTTTCGTCGTCAGCGCCTCGTCGCCCGAAGCTCCCGTGGCGGCGATGGAAGACGCGCAACGCCATCTCTACGCGGTGCAGTTCCATCCTGAGGTGGCCCATACCGAACGAGGACAGGAGCTGCTCGCAACGTTCCTGCATCACGTCGCCCAGATCGCGCCGACGTGGACGAACACGTCGATCATCGAGGACCAGGTCGCCGCGATCCGCCGCCAGGTCGGCAGCGAGAAGGTCCTGTGTGCCCTGTCCGGTGGCGTCGACTCCGCGGTCGCCGCGGCACTCGTCACCAAGGCCGTGGGTCACCAGTTGACGTGCGTGTTCGTAGATACGGGCCTCATGCGAAAGAACGAGGGCGAGCAGATCGAAGAGACGTTCACGCGACAGTTCGGCGTTGATTTGATCCACGTCAAGGCCCAGGATCGATTCTTCGAAGCGCTCGCGGGCGTGACCGATCCCGAGGCCAAGCGAAAGATCATTGGCGAACTCTTCATCCGCGAGTTCGAGAGTGTCGCGCGTGAACTGGGCCAAGGCGGCGACGGACCACGCTTCTTGGTCCAGGGCACGCTGTATCCCGACGTGATCGAATCCGGCTCGGGCCACGCCGCCAATATCAAGAGCCACCACAACGTCGGGGGTCTGCCCGAGGACCTCTCGTTCGACCTGGTCGAACCGCTGCGCAGTCTGTTCAAAGACGAGGTACGCCACGTCGGCGAGGAACTGGGCCTGCCCGCCGAGATCGTCTGGCGCCAGCCTTTCCCGGGCCCGGGACTGGGCGTGCGTATCGTCGGCGAGGTGACGCGCGAGCGCGCGGAAATCCTGCGAAACGCCGACCATGTCGTCGTCGACGAGATCAAGAAGGCCGGCCTGTACCGCGAGTTGTGGCAGAGCTTCGCCGTGTTACCGGCGGTGCGTACGGTGGGCGTCATGGGAGATGGACGCACCTACGCGTACCCGATCATCATTCGCGCCGTGACGAGCGATGACGCCATGACCGCGGACTGGGCTCGCCTGCCCTACGACGTCATCGAGAAGATCGCGAATCGTCTGATCCGCGAGGTGGACGGCGTGAACCGGGTGGCGCTCGACGTGACGAGCAAGCCGCCGGGCACCATTGAGTGGGAGTGAACCGGTTCCCGTTCTCTGACGAATCGCTGTGGAGCAACGAATCCACGGAGGTCGGTCTGCTCGAGCCTGATTCGTTGCTCGAAGGACTCACCGAGCCCCAACGCGAGGCCGTTCTGCAACGCGGCGGCCCGCTACTGGTCATCGCGGGTGCGGGTTCGGGAAAGACGCGAGTGCTGACGAGACGGATCGCCCACATCCTGGCTTCGGGTGACGCGCGCCCCTTCGAGATCATGGCGATCACGTTCACGAACAAGGCGGCCGACGAGATGCGCCGACGGGTCATCGAACTGGTCGGTGAGGACGCGCAACGAATGTGGGTCTCGACGTTCCACTCGGCGTGTTTACGGATGCTTCGTGCTCACGCCGAGGTGCTCGGCTATCAGCGAGGATTCACCATCTACGACGCGGGTGACGCCGAGACCGCGGTCGAGCGGATCATGAAGGAGTTGGACCTCGACACCAAGCGGTTGTCACCGCGCAGCGTCTACGCCGCGATCTCGGCGGCGAAAAACGAGATGCTGTCGCCCGAGGGCTACGAGGCATCGGGTCACGGTGATGACCCGCACCACCGGCGCGTGGCCCAGATCTACACCCTGTACGCCCAGCGCCTACGTCTCGCGAACGCCATGGACTTCGACGATCTGTTGTTGAACAGCGTTGAGATGTTGCGCCGCGACCCCGACGTGCTGGCCTCGTACCAGAGCCGATTCAAGTACCTGCTCGTCGATGAGTTCCAAGACACCAACGGCGTCCAGAACGAACTCGTGTTGATGCTGGCGGCCGCGCACCGCAATCTGTGCGTCGTGGGCGACTCGGACCAGTCGATCTACCGGTTTCGGGCTGCGGACGTGCGCAATATTCTCCAGTTCGAGCAGCGATTCCCTGACGCCACCGTCATTCTCCTCGAACAAAACTTTCGCTCGACCCAAGTGATCCTCGACGCGGCGAACGCGGTGATCGCGAAGAACGCGAGTCGCCACGCAAAGAATCTCTTCACCGAGGGCGACGAGGGGGAGAAGATCCGCCTCTACCGCGCGGGTGACGAATACGACGAGGGTCGCTGGATCGCCAGTGAATTGCGACGGTTGCGCACCGAAGCATCGCTCAACTGGAATCAGATGGCGGTCTTCTACCGCACCAACGCGCAGAGTCGAGTCCTCGAAGAAGAGATGCTTCGCGCGAACATTCCCTACCGGGTCATCTCCGGCATGCGTTTCTATGATCGCAAGGAGATCAAGAACGCACTCGCCTACGCGCGCCTGATCGTCAACCCGCGTGACGAAGCGTCCGCGCGTCGAGTCATCAACGAACCCAAGCGTGGTATCGGCGAAGCCGCCCAGACCAAGCTCGGCGCGTACGGCGCCGAGCACGGACTCTCCTTCGCCGAGACCGCCCATTTCGCCAAGGCCGCCGGACTGGGGGCGAAGGCTCTGAGCGGTGCGGAGAAATTCGCGTTCACGCTGGACCAACTTCGCGCCATGGCCAACGACCTCACGCCGCGCGAGATGATCGACGCGATCGTTCGCGAGACGGGCATGGGCGACGCGCTGCGCGCGGAGAACTCCGACGAGGCCTATTCGCGTCTGGAGAACCTCGGCGAGCTCGCGTCGGCGGCCTCGCAGTACGACACACTGCTCGACTTCGTCGAGCGCATGTCGCTGGTGGCTGATTCGGACCAGTTAGACGGGGGCGCGGGGGCGATCTCGATGATGACCCTGCACGTCGCCAAGGGTCTGGAATTCCCCGCCGTCGTGATCGCGGGACTCGAGGAGACGGTGTTCCCTCACAGCCGCGCCCTCGCCGACGAAGCCGAACTCGAAGAAGAACGGCGACTCTGTTACGTGGGCATCACGAGGGCCATGCGCCACCTCGTACTCACCCACGCGTGGAGTCGAACGAAGTGGGGTCAACGTGTGGACGCCATCGCGAGTCGATTCCTGCTCGAGATTCCACCCGAGTTGGTGCTCGACATCTCGTCGTCGCTGCCCCTTCGCCGTTCGAGCCTCGAGCGAGATGACGAGGGATTCGTGGGTCGGGGCACTGATTTCACTCAGGGTCGCGCCTTCGGCGCCGGTACGGCCCCGCCCGTGCGGTCCACGGGGGCCGAGAAGTTGGGCCTTCGCGTCGGCGAGCGCGTGGTACACGACCGATTCGGGGAGGGTGTGGTGCTCAGCGTCGACGGCACGGGCTCGCACAGTCGCGCGGCGGTCAACTTCGACGAGCACGGCACCAAGCAACTCGTGCTCGCCATGACCCCCCTGCGTCGCGCGTAACGCGCTCGGGGCACCCGGTCCTCGGATTGGGTGGCCCCGGCCCAAAGTGTCAGAATGGTAGACCATGGTTTCTCGCCGGACTGCCTACCGACCACCCGCGACGCCCGAGATTCCCCGTCATCCCCCAAAGGTGTACTGGATCCGCCGCAGCATCGTACTCGGGGTCCTGGCGATCGTGGTGGTGATTGGCTACTACGTCGTGACCCTCGCCTTCGCGCTGGCCAATCCCAGTTATGGTACGTCGCTGTCGGCGCGCGCGGCCGAGTGGGGACGCGGTCACGGACTCGGCGCGGTCGTCACCTGGCTCGAAGCCGAGGCGTACCGGCTCAATCCACCCAAGGTCGGCGGCGCGCCATCGATCTCGTCCTTCGGGTCGGGACCCACCGCGGTCAAGGTGCCGACCGGCGGTCACTTGGCGCCCCCCAAGGACATGAAGTCACCCGCCAAGCATCCGCTGCCCGGTGAGGGCGTCTGGCACATCGTGGGGCGCGAGACCGCCAACGGCATCCCGACCATGTACGAGGCGTTCGTGCGGCCCGACGCCATTCACACCAGTTACGTCGTAGGTGTGGCCTGGATGGATCCAACCTTGTTGCGAGCCCAGCTCTACTCGGGTTCGTACATCCCCGGTGGTGGCCCCTACAAATACTCGGCGCCCATATCGGCCACGGCCAGCAAGACGCTCGTCGCCGCTTTCAACGCGGGCTTTCGTGTCCAGGACTCGAACGGCGGGTACTACACCGATGGCAAGAACGTGGTGCCGCTCGTCAACAACGCCGCGTCGGTCGTCATCTATAAGGACGGGACGATGACCCTGGGCTCCTGGGGCACTCAGGTCTGGATGTCCAACCAGGTCGCCTCGGTGCGTCAGAACCTCGACCTCATCGTCAACCACGGCAAGGCGGTCGCCGGATTGAAGGATCAGAACTCGGACAAATGGGGCAAGACCCTGGGCGGCAGCTACAACGTCTGGCGTTCGGGTCTGGGTGTCACCAAGGACGGTGCCATTGTCTACGTCGGGGGACCGGCACTTTCGATCAGTGATCTCGCGAACGTGCTCGTGCTCGCCGGAGCCGTGCGCGGGATGCAACTCGACATCAACACCGGTTGGGTGCAGTTCGCCGCTTTCCAGGGACCGATCGGTACGTCGCTCAACGGCAGTAACAGCTCGGCACTACTGAGTTCGATGCCCACGGGTTCGAGGTACTTCGAGACGTGGTGGAATCGCGATTTCTTCACGATGAGTCTTCGCAGCAACGAGTTGACGAAGACGAGAACCGCGGCTGGGTAGGATCAGCGGTCCATGACCCTTCGCCACTGGGGCGAGGGGAGGTGTCGAAGTACGCCAAAGACGTAGCGCAGGGCGGGCGGACTCCAGATGACCCGATCGCCGCTCGCGAGTCCTCGCATCACGTTCTCCGCTACTTCGTTGACGCCGGTGGTGAACGGGACCTTCTGCTCCTGCCCTTCGGTCATTCGCGAGCGCACGACGCCGGGGCGCAACAGTTGCAGACTCACGCCGGTACCGCGCAGCGACTCCGCGAGACCGTCACAGAGTCGATCGAGACCCGCCTTGGTGCCCGAGTAGAGGTACATGCTCCGACGTACGCGCACCGAGGCCACGGACGAGATCACGAGGATCCGGCCACTGCCCTGGGCGACGAGACGTCGGCGGACCTCGGCCAGCGCGACGACGGGCCAGGCGAAATTAACCATCACCATCGAGGTCACCGCGTCGGTGTCGTTCTCCATCTCGAGCTGATCGCCCAACAGCCCGATGGCGACCACCACCAGGTCGACCTGGTCGCCCACTTTCTCGAACGCCTCACTAACCGTGCGCTTCGCGTTCGTGACGTCGTTGGCGTCAAAGACGACGGTGTCGGTCTTGGTCGCGCCGTATTCCTGGGCCTCGGCCGCCGCGGCGTCGAGGAGAACTTGGTTGCGACCGGCGAGCACGACCGTGTGGGTGCGAGCGGCACAGAGCTTGCGGGTGATCGCGCGCGCGATGTCCGAACTTCCGCCGAGTACGACGACGTTCTGAGGTTGTCCAAAGGCGTTTTCCATGGTTAGTTTCCTAGCAGTTGCAGGCGTCGGGCGAGGTCGCTCGACATCTGGTGGTGGGGGTCGACGCGGTTCTTCACCTCGAGGAACTCGTCGAGGCGCGGGTACATGGCTCGAACCTTTTCGGGGGCGAGCCGGGCGTCCTTGGCGAAGTAGACGCGACCGCGGGCGTTGAGCACGAGATCGTCGAGGTCGTCGAGCACCTGGGGCAGCGCGCGGGGTCCGACGGGCAGGTCGAGCGCGAGCGTCCAACCAGGCATGGGAAACGAGAGCGGCCCAGGGTCCGCGGGTCCGAAGCGCTTGAGCACGGCGAGGAAGCTCGCCACGCCCGACGACGACAGCCGGCTGATCGCTTCGACGATGGTCTCGTGGGCGTCCTCGGGCACGCAGAACTGGTACTGGACGAAGCCTCGTTTCCCGTAGAGGCGGTTCCAGTCGCGCACCCCGTCGAGGGGGTGAAAGAACGTCGGTAACTCCTGGGGCTCGTTCAGCTGGCGTTTGGGGGCCGAGCGGTACCAGAGCTCGTTAAAGGCCCGCACGCTGAGTGGGTTCAAGAGGCCACTGGGGGCGTCAAAGGGTACGAAGAGTTTGGCCGGCTTGGGGGCCTTGAGCGTCACCTGCTCGAGATCGCTCGCGGTGGCGTGGTTGCCCCTCGTGAGGATGGCCCTTCCCATATGGGCGCCGCGCGTCATGCAGTCCACCCACGCGACCGAGTACTTGTAGAGGTGATCTCGTTCGCGCATGGCGGCCATGACGCCGTCGAGGTCGGCGAATCGTTCGGTGTCGACGAGAACCTTGTCGGTCTCCAGGCGCGCCATCTGGATGGTCGCCGACGTCACGACGCCCGTGAGGCCCATGCCACCGGCGCTCGCCCAAAACAATGGCGCGTCGCTCGTGGGCGACACGTCAACGGCACCACTGGGCGTCACGAGACGCATTGTGAGCACGTGCTGGCAAAATGAGCCGTCGCGGTGGTGGTTCTTGCCGTGCACGTCCGCGGCGATGGCCCCGCCGACGGTCACCTGACGCGTGCCCGGGGTGACCGGGATGAACCAGCCCTGGGGTATTGACGTCTGGAGGATCTGGTCGATCGAGACCCCGGCGCCGACACGCAGCACTCCGTGTTCGTCGATGGCCCCCATCGCGTTAAGGCCGAGGTTGCTCAATACGAGCCCGCCGCTCAGTTGCGCGGCGTCGCCGTAACTGCGTCCGAGGCCGCGCGCGATGAGGGGCATGCCCGTGGCGAGTTGTTCTCGTACTGCCTCGTCGCTGTCGGGGTTCGCGACGCTCGCGACGCTCGGGGTCGTGCGTCCCCATCCGAAGAAGGTGGCGCGGGTCACCAGTAGATCCCCAGGCCCAACAGCACCGCCCAGACGAGCAACAGGGCTTGGACGGTGTGGTCCTTCAAGATCAGGTCCTCGGGCGACTGGCCGTTGGCCGACTCGGAGTTGCGCATGACAAAGAGGATGGCGAGCACGACCGGCACGACCGTGAGGCGGATGGGGATGATGTGGTGCTGGATCGAGGAGAGTCCCGTCGAGGACGTGTCAAAGGCCCAGAGGCAGTAACCCGTCACCGCCACGGTGGCACTCAGGGTGAGCGCGGAGTGGAGGAATTCGGCCGTGTACTCGGTGAGGACCCGGCGAGTCTCGCCGACCCCGACGTGGGAGAGCTCGCTCGATCGCTTGCCCACGACCAGGAAGAAGGCGCCGAAAGAGACGACGACGAGGAACCAGGACGACACATATATATGGCACGCAACCGCGCCCGCGTAGGCACGCAGGAAGAAGCCGCTGGCGACCGACACCAGTTCGATGACCGCGATCTCCTTGACCCAGAGCGAGTAGAGGATCGAGATGGCGACGTAGATGGCCAATATGAGGAGTAGACCGCCGGGACGCTGGATCGTGAACGGCAGGGCGAAGCCAATGATCAACAGGACCGCGAGCGCCCCGAGGGCGAGTGCGGGCTTCAGTTGACCCGACGCGATCGCGCGATGCTGCTTGGTCGGGTGGTGGCGATCGGCCTCGAGGTCGCGCAGGTCGTTGAGCAGGTACATCGCCGACGACACCGCGCAGAACGCCACGAAGGCGACGAGAACGTGGCCAATGATGTTGTCGTGGCTCAGCACGCCCGCCGCGCCCGGAGCCACCGTTATGAGCCCGTTCTTGACCCATTGACGTGGTCGCATCGCCGAAAGCAGGGCGCGACCAGTTCCTCGGGCGGGGGCCGACGGTGTGCTCACGACTAACAACGCTACTCTCGCCGACCACGACCAGTTCGAAGAAGAGGCCTGGCGAGCGGCCCTATGCTGGACAAACGATGGAGCGTACGTATCGAGTCGTAGTAGCGAAACCGGGCCTCGACGGACACGATCGCGGCGCGAAAGTGATAGCACGAACCCTGCGTGACGCGGGGTTCGAGGTCGTCTACACCGGTTTGCACCAGACGCCCGAACAGATCGTCCAAGCCGTCATCCAAGAGGACGCTGACGCGTTGGGGCTCTCCTTGCTCTCGGGTGCGCACAACGTGCTGGTCCCGCGCATCGTCGAGCTCTTGAAGAAGGCCGGGCGCGACGACGTCCTGCTGATCGTCGGTGGCATCATCCCCGACGCCGACATCGCCTCGCTCGAGGCTGCCGGCGTGGCGAGGGTCTTCACCCCGGGTGCCTCGCTGAACGAGATCGGCTCGTGGCTCGAATCCGCGCTCGATTCTCGCGAAGTACTGCAGTAATCATCGCCGTCTCGCGGCACGACAACGAAAGTGGAAGTGAATGGATCTCTTTGAGTATCAGGGAAAGCAGTACTTCGCTCGCTTCGGCATCGCGGTATCGCCCGGTGACATCGCCGACACCGTTGATCAAGCCGTGGCGGTGGCCGATCGCGTGGGCTATCCAGTCGTCGTCAAGGCCCAGGTGAAGGTCGGAGGACGGGGCAAGGCCGGGGGGGTCAAACTCGCCAACGACGCCGCCGAGGTCCGACTGCACGCGGGCACTATTCTCGGCCTCGACATCAAGGGCCACGTCGTGCATCGACTGTGGATCGAGCGCTCGAGCGACATCGCCAAGGAGTACTACGCCTCGTTCACGTTGGATCGTCCGAACAAGGTGCACCTGGGGATGCTGAGCGCCCAGGGCGGCGTGGAGATCGAAGTCGTCGCTGAGGAGAATCCCGACGCGATCGCGTTCTTGTCCATCGACCCGGTGCGCGGTTTGGACCTCGCAACGGCGCGCCGTTGGGTGGATGAAGCCGAATTGGACCAGCCCGCTCGCGAACAGGCGGCCGAGCTACTGGTCAAGCTCTACGACTGCTACACGACGGGTGACTGCGACCTCGCCGAGATCAACCCGCTCATTCTCACGCCCGACGGCACGGTCCACGCACTCGACGCCAAGGTCACTCTCGACGAGAACGCGTCCTTCCGCCACCCCGAATGGGAGGAGTTCCGAGCGACCGAGACCGAGGACCCGCGAGAGAAGATGGCCAAGGAGAAGGGTCTCAACTACATCGGACTTGATGGCACGGTCGGCATCATCGCTAACGGCGCGGGACTGGCGATGTCCACGCTCGACGTCGTGAACCAAGTGGGCGGCACCGCGGCGAACTTCCTCGACATCGGTGGTGGCGCGAACGCCGACGTCATGGCCTCAGCGATGGAAGTGATCAATTCGGACCCGAAGGTGAAGGTTATCTTCGTGAACATCTTCGGAGGCATCACCTTGGTCGACGAGGTCGCCAAGGGTGTCCTCGAAGCTCTGGGTCGAGTCTCGATCACCTCACCGGTGGTCTTGCGCCTCGACGGGACCAACGCCGTCGAGGGGCGAGCGATACTCGCTCCGCGTCTGAGCGACACGTTATTGATGGAACCGACAATGCTGGACGCCGCCCGCCGGGCCGTGGCCATCGCCAACTCCTAAGGAAGAGCCATGAGCATTTTTGTAGATGAAAACACCAAGGTCATAGTTCAAGGACTCACCGGTGGCCAGGGCAGGTTTCACGGATTGCGAAACCGTGACTACGGCACCAAGGTCGTCGGCGGGGTGACCCCCGGCAAGGGTGGCACCGATGTCGACGGCGTACCGGTCTTCAATTCGGTCAAGGAAGCGGTCGAGGCGACCGGGGCGAGCGCGTCCTTCGTGGTCGTGCCGCCCAAGTTCGCCTCCGCGGCGATCCTCGAGGCCGCCGAGGGTGGCATCACGTTCATTGTCTGCATCACCGAGGGCATTCCCGCTCACGACGAAGCCATCACCTACAACCGCCTCGTGGAGGAGTTCCCGGGCGTGCGACTACTCGGACCGAACTGCCCGGGCATCATCAGTCCCGGCAAGTGCAACATCGGCATCACGTCGGGTGACATCGCCCTGGCGGGTGGTCCGGTGGGCATCGTGTCGCGTTCGGGCACCCTGACCTACCAGGCGTTGCACGAACTCAGTCAGAAGGGAATCGGCCAGACGACCTGCGTGGGAATCGGGGGCGACCCGGTCCCCGGGACCAATTTCATCGACTGTCTCACCGCCTTCGAGGACGATCCCGAGACCAAGGCGGTCATGATGATCGGCGAGATCGGGGGCTCCGAGGAGGAGCGCGCGGCCGAATGGATCAAGTTGCACATGACCAAGCCAGTGGTCTCATACATCGCGGGGGTCACCGCACCCCCGGGAAGGAAGATGGGCCACGCGGGCGCCATCATCTCGGGGTCCAAGGGCACCGCGCAGGCCAAGATGGACGCCCTGCGCGAGGCGGGCGTGCACGTCTGTCAGAACCCCACCGAAGCCGGGGAGAAGATGGTCGAGATCGTAAAGGCGCTGTAGCCCATTGGTCCAGGTCCGCCTCGGTGTGCTGGTCTCGGGTTCAGGCACCATCCTTGATGCGATGATCGACGCGGGCCTTTCCGTGACCCTGGTCGTGTCGGATCGTCCGTGTCGAGCGCTCACCGTGGCGAGCGAGGCGGGCATCGACGTCGCGTTGGTGGACCGTGCCCACTACGGCGGCTTCACCCAGGACTTCGACCGCGAGGCGTACAGCGCTGCGCTCGCGAAGCTGCTGACCCAGCGAGGCATCGGCCTCGTGGCCATGGCCGGATTCGGCACGATCATCACCGCGACCGTGCACGCGGCCTACCCCGGCCGCATCCTCAACACGCACCCGAGTCTGCTGCCCGAATTCAAGGGATGGCACGCCGTGCGCGCGGCACTCGAGGCGGGCGTGCTCGAGACCGGTTGCACGGTGCACGTCGCGACCCTCGAACTCGACGACGGACCGATCCTCGCTCAGCGGCGAGTCGCGGTGTTCGACGACGACACCGAAGAGACCCTGCACGAGCGGATCAAGGAAGTGGAACGGCGGTTGTATCCGCTGGTGGTCGGTAGGGTTATGGCGTCACTCGACGCGGGTCTCGAGCCCGTCTCGGTCGCGGGCACGATAGAGGAGAGTTAATGCGGGCGTTGTTGAGTGTCTACGACAAGACCGGACTCGTCGAATTCGCCGCGGGGCTCGCCGCCCTCGGCGTGGAGCTGGTGGCGTCGGGGGGCACCGCCGCCGCACTCGCCGAGGCTGGTGTTGCGCACGTGGACGTCGCCGAGGTGACCGGATTTCCCGAGATGCTCGACGGGCGCGTCAAGACGCTGCACCCCAACATCCACGGCGCCCTGCTCGCGCGCCGCGACGATCCTGCGCACATGGCGACGCTCGAGCAGCACCGGATCGCGCCCATCGAGATCGTCGCCATCAACCTGTACCC